>JAANCK010721516.1_pt1 | contig 18643 bp, 19 predicted proteins | sample 7277841 | NCBI WGS metagenome assembly JAANCK01 (sample SAMN14222788, study PRJNA588281) | permafrost metagenome | isolation source: Arctic cryosol methane SIP | place: Canada:Nunavut | collected 2015-07 | reverse complement strand
GTCCGAAACCCGCCACAGTGGCGAGATCCGCTTCGCCATCGAGACGAGTCTCGCACCCGCCTGGGCGTGGCGTGAGCGGGCGCGAACGCGCGGTCGAGATGTTCTCGCAATTGCGGGTGTGGGATACCGCGGAGAACAGCGGCGTGCTGGTCTACCTGCTGCTGGCCGAGCACAACATTGAAATCGTTGCCGATCGCGGCATCGCGGCCCGGGTGAGCCAGGCGCAATGGGAAGCGGTGGCGCAGGCGATGGAGGCCGAATTCCGGCAGGGTGAATTCGAACGTGGCGCGCTGGAGGGCATCCGCCAGATCGACGCTTTGCTGACCCTGCATTTCCCGTCGGCAGGTCATAATCCGGACGAACTGGCGGATCGCCCCGTGATCATTACCCAATAACAACAGCGAGGAGATCAGATGCAGGCATACATGTGGTGGTGGATTTTTGCGGCGGTGCTGGTCGGGGTGGAACTCACCAGCGGCACGTTTTACCTGCTGGTGTATGGCGTGGCGGCGGCGGTGGCGGGCGTGGCTGCCTGGCTGGGCGCGGGGATCGTGGTGCAACTGCTGACGGCAGCCGCGATCGCAGTCGTCGGCACGTTGGCGCTGCGCCACTGGAAGTGCAGCACTGCGCATCCCGAAAGCACCGTGGAGGATATGGATATCGGCCAGACGGTGCATATCGATTCCTGGCAGGACGGCCATGGCCAGGTCAAATATCGCGGTGCGCTGTGGGATGCCGAGGCTGAATCGGCCGGCGTCGACAGCACACGCCCGCTGATCATTCGTGCAGTCAAGGGCAATACGCTGGTTCTCGGCAATTAATCACTTAGGGGTGGAAATATGGACGTCGTCGCACTGGTTTTTCTGATTGTCATTGCCATCGTCGTCGCCAAGGGCGTGCGCGTGGTGCCGCAGCAAAACGCCTGGGTGGTCGAACGCCTCGGCAAATTCCACGCCGTGCTCGCGCCCGGCCTCAATCTGGTCATCCCGTTCATCGACAGCGTGGCCTACAAACACTTGCTGAAGGAAATCCCGCTCGACGTGCCGAGCCAGATCTGCATCACGCGCGACAATACCCAACTGTCGGTCGACGGCATCCTGTACTTTCAGGTCACCGACGCCAAGATGGCGTCCTACGGCGCGAGCGACTATGTCGCGGCAATTTCGCAGCTGGCGCAAACCACCCTGCGCTCGATGATCGGCAAGATGGAAATGGACCGCACCTTCGAGGAGCGCGACGACATCAACCGCGGCGTGGTGATGGCGTTGAACGAAGCCTCGACCAACTGGGGCGTCAAAGTGCTGCGCTACGAAATCAAGGACCTCACGCCGCCGAAAGACATCCTCCACGCCATGCAGCGGCAGATCACCGCCGAGCGCGAAAAGCGCGCGCTCATCGCCTCATCCGAAGGCCGCATGCAGGAGCAGATCAACATCGCCACCGGCGCGCGTAATGCGGCGATTCAGGAATCCGAAGGCGAGATGCAGGCCGCCATCAACGTCGCCCAGGGCGAGGCCGAAGCGATCAAGGCCATTGCCGCCGCCAACGCCGAAGCCATCGCCCGCGTCGCGCGCGCCGTCGAACTGCCCGGCGGCATGCAGGCAGTGAATCTGAAAGTGGCGGAGAAATACGTCGAGGCTTTTGCCGGGATTGCGAAGACCAGCAATACGCTGATCGTGCCGTCGAATATGGCGGATATCAGTTCGTTGATTGCGGGGGCGATGAGCGTGATGAAGGCGCAGAATCCCTGAAAGACAACGGATATTCGTGTCTAACCTCAATGGCACTACTTGAAAGCCACCTTATGCGTCATTTGATGTTTGCTTTCATTGTTTTTACACAGCTTCTGCTTGTGGGTTGCGCCGGCGTTGGTATCGTTTCAACATCTGATCCTCAAGCAAAGTTAAATGATGCGGTAGAGCTCTACCGGAAACAGAATCGGCCATTACCCGCAGAAAGACTTATTTTCGAAGCAATAGATATCTATCAACAACAAAATGATTCGAAAGGTTTAGGGCTTGCTTACCTTCTTTACGGTGACCTACTTTTATCTGATTCAGTGAGTACTCGAGAAGATTTTTATAAAAAGAATGGGTTCAAAGATAAGTCCGTTACGTTTGAAAACCGAGTCGCAAAATCTAAGGATTACGCAACAGAAGCAAGAAAGTACTTCCTTAAGGCGGTGGAACAAACCAAAGAAACCGGGAAGCATGCTGAGTTAGCCAGCCTGTATTTCAACATCGGACTGACTTACAACATGCAGAGCGATCGGGAAAATGCGTGTCGATCTTATGACAAAAGTTTTGTGGCGCTTAGTGAAGATATGCGGAGCGCTCAAAGCGACAAACAGCATGTGCCATCTACAGACGGTTGGTCCGCGGAGATTGCTGCTGAGAAAAAGCGTCTGAAATGTGAATGATTTGTATAAGCTTTTGGTCAAGCGGGACGTGGGAGAAACAGGGCCAGGAGAAACAGGAGAAACGGGGCTAGGCCTTGCCTTTTGATCGAGATGGGGCTTTGACAGGTTCAGACCGAACCGAAGGCAAATAGAGTTAGACACCGCTTCATTCTTGGTCTATTTCTACAGCCTCGTCAGGTGTGTGCGGTACCGCCTTCAAGTGCCGCGACAGAAAGGGGCCATCACATGAAAATGCTACTCACGGTCGACATCCCGCATGAGCCTTTCAACTCTCTCGTCAGAAGCGGAAAGGCGGGCGAGGTCATTGGGCGCATCCTCGACACAATCAAGCCTGAGGCTGCCTACTTTACCGAGCAGGATGGAACACGCGGCGGAATCTTTGTGATTAACGTCAAGAATCCGTCGGATGTCCCTTCCTTTTCAGAGCCCTTCTTTCTCAATTTCCAGGCCAATTGCAAGTTTCGCATTCTGATGAGCCCGGAGGACTTGCAAAAGGCTGGCCTGGAGGATATCGGCAAGAAATGGGCGTGATGCTGGAAGGAGGCAATACCATGGACATGGAAACACGCACATCACCCAACCTCGACCAGATCCGGGACCAGCAGCGCGAAACCTGGGACAAGTTCTCTGCGGGCTGGAAGAAGTGGGACGCGATGGTCCTCGGCTGGATTGCGCCTTTCGGCGAGGCGATGATCCGGCACGCCAACCTGCGCGAGGACGCGAACGTCCTCGACATCGCTGCCGGCACCGGTGAACCGGGGCTCAGTGCGGCGGCACGGATGCCGCGCGGCCGCGTGACGGTGACCGATCTTGCCGAGCACATGCTGGAGGTGGCGGCTGAAAAAGCCGCGCAGCGCGGCTTGCGCAACGTCGAGACCCGGGTTTGCGACGCCGGCGCGCTGCCTTTCGCCGATGCGAGTGTCGACGCTGTGCTGTGCCGCTTCGGCTTCATGTTCTTTCCCGATGTCGCTGTTGCCGCGCGTGAATTCGCGCGGGTGGCCAGGCCGGGTGCGCGGATTTGCACTGCGGTGTGGGGCGAGCCGGCGAAGAATCCATGGGCAACCAACATCATGGGAACGATTGCCCGCCACGTGGAACTGCCCGCGCCGCCGCCAGGCTCGCCTGGCCTGTTCCGCTGTGCACCAGCAGGCTTCATGCGCGCGGTGTTCGCGGGGGCAGGCCTGCGCGACATCGTCGAAGAGGATGTGTCGTGCGACATGGTCATCGACACGCCGGAACGCTACTGGGAGTTCATGACCGACATCGCCGCGCCCGTGGTGGCCGGGCTCGCCAAGGCGGACGAGGCCGCACGCGAGCGGATCCGGGCCGAGGTTCTCGACCTGGCGCGCGCGTTTCTGCGCGATGGCGTCGTCCGGATGCCCTCTACTGCGACGGTGATTGTCGGCACGCGGTAGGATGCCGACGAATACCGAGAGAGGGACGCACGACGATTGCTCGAACCGGCCATGCGGCATTGCGCAAAGCTTGTATATGCCCGGGTTGGTAGCGCTGCGGCATAACCCGATCCTGCAGGTCTTTGGCGCACGGGTGAAAGCGAACGGCTTGGCGCCGAAAGCCGTGGTGGGCGCCGCAATGCGCAAACTCGCGCATCTGATCTATGGGGTGGTGAAGTCAGGGAAACCGTTTGATGAAAATTTCGTTACGCGGGGACTTGCAATTCAAGACGGTTGCTGACCCCGGGCTTTCAAAAAACGGCAGGATCACCGTCACCCAGGGCAAACCGGGTGATGATTCGCGTGGTTATGGCTAAACCCATGATGGCATCAGCAAGTGGAGTCTGAGCCAGTACCCCTATAACGTGGTCATAGTTCTAATTGCTGAATAGATCGTTCAATATGGTCTGCGCTCGATGCAAGTAAGTATGCTCGGCCAGTACACGTCTTTGCCCTTGCATGCCAATTTGAGCTAACCAGGATGGCGAGTGTTTCGCTCGACGCGATAACTCGATAAGTTGCTCAACATTCCGGTAAATGAGAATTTCCCGTTCGGGCTCAAAGCAGCGTGACAAGTCTGCCATGTCATCGTGAAACACAGGGGTGCCCTGGGTATAGGGCTCGAAGCTCCGATGATTCAGGCCATTGATAACGTTGTTTTCGTTACATATGTTCAGTCCCCAAGCATGTTCGGCATAGATTGAGGCTAGGGTTTTTGGTGCGATTCTGCATGCCATGACTTGGTGCTGCGGTAGTACGGAAGGTTTCCAGCCTGGACCGAGTACACGTAACTTCTCTGTCACAGAGGCAAGGAGCCCTTGCCGTTGAGCAGTAGCGTTTCCTACAAAAACGCCTTGGGGCTTCCGAGCATGGGTGATGACCGGTCTTGTGGCTGTGGCGAGCGGTAGCCATTGAGTGGCTGTGGAAAAATTAAACTTTTTCGCCAGGGCCAAAAAACCACTATCGGAAAAATAGATTTTATGGCATGCATTGGCGGCAATGACATCAACTTGGGAAAAGCGATCGCCGACCCATGCAGCGATGAAAGCTTGCGAAAGTGCCCTGGCAGTGAGTATGAAATCGGTCTGATGAAAAGGGGCGATGAAAAGGACAAATTGAGGCTGAAATGCATCAAGAGCGATCTCAAAACAAGCCAGCGCATCCGCTTGAGCCAACCGGTGATCGAGCTTTTTTAAAAGACGATACCGAGTGCGATTCCAGAGACCATTTCCATGTGTATTGAATGATTGTACGTGTGCGCCCGCAGCACTGAAGCCGGCAGCACAGTCTTCGATCCAGGGTAATGTAAAAAATGCCTGACCGACAATGAGTACGCGGGGAGAGGGCACAGAGTAGTAATGCGGTAAGCAATATTTGCCTTGATTTTACTATTGGATGTGGTTTTCCTGGCGTTTGAAGCGACAACAAAAACAGCTAAATAAGAAATGTAATGTTCGGGTGCTTGAAGCATTCGTCTCAAAGTCACAAGCTTCCAGCAAGAGCCTCGTGAGTCGGGGTCGATTCAGTCATTTACAGGCGAGTATGAAGTACTGAACAGCGAGAAACTCTTCAAACAATTGATGCGGATACCACCATTTGAGATATTTTGCTTTGATATTCGGCCTTACCTTCTGTACTTTCCACCCTGCGTCGCTGAGTGCCTTCAGTAAACTCAAGCGTGTAAAAAAATGAAGGTGCGTACGATCCATGATTCCGACATCTTGATATTCAAAGCGACCTGAGAATAACAAGGGTAAAACCACACTGTAATGACGTACATTGGGAACGCTAAATAACAAATTGGCATTCTCGCTGGTGTGTGCATGCAAATCACGAAGGGCTTGCCAAGGCTCTGCAAGATGTTCCAGTACATCCGCCATAACGATCAAATCATAGGTGCGCCAAGGGATTGTTTCAAACACGGATTCAAAGGCACCCTCCCATACTTTGCGCAATCCTTCAGAGGCCACACGCGCAGCTTGAGGGTTCAACTCAATCCCATCGCACTCCTGTACGGTACGACTGGAGAGCAGCTCTTGACCAAACAAACCGGAAGCACAACCCAAATCAATTGCCGAAGAAAATCTGGCGTCATCAAGGAAATGCAAAAGCTCTCGACGGTCTGCGCTGAAGTATGGGGAAAGTGAAATTTGGTCAGGCATCTGATGAACTCTATTCTGTAACCCCAAAACATGAGGGATGTTTTTCAAATATCTCAAGCGCGAAGCTCAGCGCTGAAGCTTAACTCACAAACTGCATACGTCGCTGTCTTGGCGTTGCGCCAACAAGCAACAAGCCAGCCAGCATCATCGTGTAAGTTTCAGGTTCAGGGACGGGTCCAGCAGAAAGATATGGCTCTCGCCAGCTATCAAATCCTGTACCCATAATATGCCCGGCATCGTTGATGTCCATGCCTTCATAAACTTCTATCCGGCATTCGGGGCGGTTCAATTCACTCGGTTATGAAACAGTTGATTTACTGTATGTGGCGGGTTCTCGCCTAGAATCCTGCCATTGCCCTGCTTCCCTCTCAGCACTTGCAACTTCGCCTGTCTTCCCTCGTCTTCCTGTCCCTGATCGGGCTGGTATCCGCTTCCGCGCATGCGCTGGAGGTGCGGGTGGATGCGCCGAAAGAACTCAAGCCGATGCTGGAGCAGTATCTGGAAACAGCGCGTGCGGCGCGTCTGGGCGAGGTGCTGACGGAGGAGGAGTTGCTGCGTTTGCAGCAGGTCAGCCTACAAACGGCACGCGAGCTGCTGGCGACCGAAGGCTATTTTTCGCCGCAGATTACTTCGAGCATCGGGGGCGCGGGCGCGGAACAGATCGTGCGCTATGACGTGGTGGCAGGGCCGCGCACCTTGGTTGATGCGGTCCATATCCGTTTCGAGGGCACGCTCACGGCGGATCGCCAGACGCAGGACAAAACGAGCCAACGCGGCACGCGTCTGCGCGAGCGTATCGAGCGTGATTTTGCGCTGAAGCCGGGAATGCCGTTTCGTCAGGCGGACTGGGATGCGGCAAAGCTTGCGGCGTTGCGGCCGCTGTTGCGGGTGAGCTACCCGGCGGCACGCCTGGCCAGCAGCGAGGCCAAAATCGACCCGGCGACGCAACGCGCCACGCTCACCCTCGTCATCGACAGCGGCCCGGCATTTTTCTACGGCCCGGTGCAAATCAGCGGCAACGAACGCTATCCAGCCAGCGTGATCGAGGCGCTCAACCCGACTGCGCCGGGCGAGCCTTACCGCCAGCAGCAATTGCAGGACTACCAGCAGGCGCTGGATGCCAGCGGCTATTTTGCGCAGGTGATTGTGCAGGTCGATCCCGATCCGGCTTTGGCGGCGGCGCCCATTCAGGTGACGGTGGTCGAGCGCAAGGAAAAGCAGTTGAGTTTCGGTGTGGGCTACAGCACCGACACCGGCGCGCGCGTGCAGACCACGTATCTGCACCGCAATATTTTCGGCTCGGGCGAGCGCTTGAAACTGGAGCTCAAGCTGGAGAACCTGGAGAGCTCGGCGCTGGTCGAACTGGCTTGGCCGCGCGACGCCTGGGGCTACGAAAACCGGGCGGCGATGTCGCTTTTGCAGGAAGACATCGAAGGCCAGAAAACCGAGACCTGGAAGACGGTGGTGAGCCGAAATCGCAAGCGCGACCGCATCGATGCCACGCTGTCGCTGCAGTATCAGTTCCAGAACCAGACCGTGGGCACGGCGCCGACCGAGGAGAACAAGGCGCTCGTTCTCGGCTATGCGTGGACGCACCGCACCGATGGGCGGGCGTTTTATCCGGTGCGCGGCCATGTCACCAATTTGCAGGCGGGGGTGGCGTCGGAAGCGCTGCTGTCGGAAACCAGCTTTGTGCGTTTATATGGCCGGCATACCGAGTTTTTCAAGCTCGGCGACAAAGGCCGGCTGATCCTGCGCGGTGAACTGGGCGCGGTGATTGCGGATCATCGCGAAGGCATCCCCACCGATTTCCTGGTTCGCGCCGGCGGCGAAAATTCGGTGCGCGGCTATCACTACCAAAGCCTGGGCCTGGAGGTGCCGGGCGGGGTGGCGTCGGTGCGCAATCTGGCGACGGCCAGCGTGGAATACAACTATTTCTTTACCCCCACCTGGGGGGCGGCGCTGTTTGTCGATGCCGGCGATGCGGCGGACAGTTTTGATGCGCTGGTCCCGGCAGTTGGCGCGGGGGTGGGCGTGCGTTACAAATCGCCGATCGGCCCGATCAATGTCGATGTGGCCTATGGTGAAAAAACCGGCAATGTGCTGCTGCAATTCGAGCTGGGGGTGGCGTTTTGAAGCGCCTGGCGTGGAGCCTGTCGGGCGGCGTGACGCTGCTGCTGATTGTGCTCGGCGGGCTGGCCTGGCTGCTCGCCACGGCGGACGGCTTTCGCTGGCTGACCCACGAACTGACTGTGCTGAGCCAGGGCAAACTGAAGATCGAAGGCGTCGATGGTCATCTGCTCAGCCCGCAGTTTGTGGTGCGGAATCTGGACATCACCAGCGACACCAAGCGGATCCGGGTCGAGCATGCGCGGCTGGACTGGCAGCCGCGCATGCTATGGCATCGCCGCCTGGAGATTCAGCAACTCACTGTTCAGCGGGTCGAAGTCGACATCCTGAAACCCAGTGCGGAGTCCACCTTGCTGCCTACCAGCCTGCGCCTGCCGTTGGGGATGGAGTTGGGTCCGGTGCGTATCGATCTGGCGCGGCTCGACATCCGGAAGTCAGGGCTGATCGTGAGCTTCACGGATATTCGCCTGGGAGCTGAAGGCAAGGACAATCGCTGGCGGCTGCAACTCGACTCGCTGGTTTCGTCGTGGGCGAGTGTGCACGGACAGGCGAACATCGGCCAGGACGCGCCGTTTGCCTTGAGCGGCCATGTCGATGCTGCGCGTAGTGGACCGTTGCCGGTCGCTGCCACGCTCGACGTGCAGGGGCAGTTGGCGGCGATTGCATTCAAGCTTGAAGCAAGGACAGCCAGACTGGATGCCGCAGCCAAGGACATGAGCCTGCTGGCTTCGGGTGAAGTCGCACCGTTTGCTGACATCTTGTTGCCGCGTCTGCTGGTGGCGGGGCAGGGCATCGATCCGGCGCAGTGGGCGAAGGGCGCGCCGACTGCGCGTTTGGCGTTTTCCGGCGTCTTTGAACAGCAGCCGGGCAAGCGCTTGTTGGGTTCCTTCAGTTTGAACAATGCAGACGCGGGCAAGCTCGATAGCGGGCGGCTGCCGCTAGTCGGGTTCAGCGGTGCGGTGCTGGGTGATACCAAACACGCCGATTTCAGCGCGCTGAAAATTGATCTGGGCGCGGCGGGCCGGCTGGCAGGCGACGGCCAGTGGCGCGACGGCAAGTTTGCGCTGAACCTCGCCAGCGATGGCCTGAACCTGGCGGGCCTGCATGGCAGTCTGTATGCCAGCCGCATCCGCACCGACTTGCAGTTAAACGGCGATGCTGCCCGCCAGCGCCTGCACGCCGAGATTGACGGCAATTATGGTCAGGGCCAGTTCGCGCTGACGCACGATGCGGAAAAGCTGGTGCTGGAGACGCTCGATTTAAGCGGCAAGCATGGCGGTCATGTGTCGGCGACGGGCAACTTGCAGCTCACTGGCACGCAGGCATTTGCCGCCAAATTTGATATCACGCGCTTCAATCCTGCGCGCTTCGGTGCGTTCCCGCAGGCGCACCTCAATGCCCGTGGGCAGGCCGCGGGTGTGCTGATGCCGGGCTTCAGTCTCAAAGCGGGGTTCGAGTTGCCGCCGGGCGAGCTGGAAGGCCACCCGGTCGTCGGCAAAGGCCGGGTGAACTACACCGCTGGCCGTTTGTATGACACCGAGGTGGACGTCAACCTGGCGGGCAACCAAATATTGGTGCGCGGCGATTACGCGAAAACCAGGGTGCAGGCGAACTGGGTGATCCACGCCCCCGCACTGGAGCGGTTGGCCCGTCTGGGGACGCGCTATCTGGGGGTGGAACTGGCCGGGCAACTGGATAGCGAAGGCAGCCTGTCCGGCAACCCCACGCAACCGCAGATCAAGATGACCGCGCAAGCACGCAGGCTGCGTTTGCCTGGCGGCATTGCAGCAGACAATTTGAAGTTGCAACTCGACATGCAGGCGTCGGCAAACGGCGCGTTCAATGGCGAACTGCTGGGAAGCGGGCTGGCGCTGGGCGGGCAGACGGTTTTGTCGGCCCGCGCCGTGGTCCGGGGGCAGCGCAACGCCCATGCGATCGAGCTGGATGCGCGGCTGCCTGAATGGCAACTCATGCTGCGCGCGCAAGGCGGGCTGGACACCGCGCGAGTGTGGCGTGGCCGTTTGCTGCAAGCCAGCCTCGACGGTAAATGGCCGCTGCGTCTGCTTGCACCCGCCAGCCTGCGCCTGGGGCAGGATGCGCAGCGCATCGATGCGGCTGCACTCAGCTTTGCGGGTGGACGCGTCACGCTGGACAGTTTTGAGCATCAGGCGGGGCGGCTGGCGACGCGCGGCAGCTTCAGCCAACTGCCGGTTGCGCCGCTGCTGACGTTGCTGGACAAGCCACCACCCGTCCGCACCGACCTGCGGCTGGGTGGCGAATGGGATATCCGGCTGGACAACGCGCTCAATGGCCATCTGGCGCTGCGCCGTCAGGCGGGCGACGTGAGTCTCACCGATCCCGTGCTGAAGCTCGGGCTTACCACGCTCAGTCTGGACATGCAGGCGGCGTCGAATCTGGTCAACGCGCGCCTCGATATCAACACCACCGAAACCGGGCGGCTTCATGCGGAGGGCCGCACCCGCCTGACGCACGTGGATGGCAAGCTCGTTCTGCTGAAGAGCGCACCGGCGAGCTGGACCGCCCAGGCAAAGCTGCCGGATCTGCGTGTATTACGTGCCTTCCTGCCACCCGGCACCAAGGCGGATGCGCAACTCGCGTTTGATCTCTCGGGCAGCGGCACGCTGGCAGCGCCTTTGCTGAACGGCACGCTGGCGGCCAACGGCATCCGCTTCAGCATGCCGCAAGAGGGTATCCTCATCCGCGACGGCAGCGTCAAATTGAAACTGGACGACAACACCGTCAGCGTGAGCGAAGGCGTTCTGGAAGGGCAGACCGGCCGCGTCCTGCTGACGGGCGCGGCATCCTGGCGCAACCCGACGGGCGGGCTGACTCTGAACTTTGACAAGTTTGCCGCCTTCACCCGCAGCGACCGCCGCCTGTGGCTGTCGGGAACCACCCGGCTGGGCTATGCCGCTGGACGCGTAACGCTGGACGGCGATCTGCGTGCCGACAAGGCGCGGCTTGAAACACCGGAAGCGAGCCGCCCGCAGTTGTCGGACGACGTGGTGGTGGTCGGGCAGCCGCTGCGTTCTGAATCCATCACCCGGCGCACCCCGCTGGATCTGAACCTGACATTTGATCTGGGCGAGGACTTCCTGTTCAAGGGCTCCGGACTGGATGCCCGCCTTGGCGGAAAAATTCGTGTGTTCACCCGCAACGAGCTATTGCTCGGTGAAGGCAGTATCGAGGTGACAAAGGGACGTTACGCAATTTACGGACAAAAGCTGGATATCGAGCGCGGCGTCCTCACCTTTGGCGGCCCGCTCAACAATCCCAGCCTTAACATCCTTGCCGTGCGCAAGACCGGCGACGTCACCGCCGGCGTCAAAGTCAGCGGCACGGTCGAGCGCCCGCTGGCAAAGCTGTATTCCGATCCCAGCATGCCCGATACCGAAACACTCTCCTGGCTGGTATTCGGGCACGGGCTGGACAAGGGCGACAGCGCCAAATTCGGCATGCTGCAGCTCATGGCGGGCGCGTTGCTGAGCCAGAGCGAATCGGCCAGCCTGCAGGGCAAACTGGCCGAGGCCCTGGCTATCGACAGCTTCGATGTGCGCAGCGGTGAGAACGCCGAAAATATATCGAGCACCGTGGTCAGCGTGGGCAAGCGCATCAACTCCAGGCTGACGATGAACTACGAGCAAAGCCTGGACGGACTGGAGCAGGTGGTCAAAGCGATCTATCAGTTCTCGCCCAAAGTCCGTGTGGAAGCGACGACAGGTTCGTCCAACGGGGTGGACGTGTTTTATACGCTGGAGTACGACTGAGTGGGTGAGTAGCGGCATGAAGAAAACTGTTATCTCTGCACGCATTTATTATGAAATCGCCAACCCAAGTACCGTCGCCACGAGCAGATTGGTGGCGCGGCTGCAAACTTGCCTTGCTGCTCGTTGCTTCCCAACTGATCACTGGCTGCGCGATACCCCATAACCTGGGAACACTCAAATCCCCGGCAGGGATTACATCCAGTCAGTCTTATGAAGACATTAAAGAGTGCATGAAATGGGCGGATAAGTTCAGCGATGCTCCCATGAACTCTGAAGAACAGAAGTTGCTTAATGGCATCGAAACCGGAAGATTCGCTGAAGGCGGTCGCGGAAGAAACGGCTATAGCGACCATTACGTCCTGTGTTTGATTAAGCGTGGGTACCGGTGGATGCCGGACGCCGAGTAAAAAATGCGTCACCGAACGCACAAGAACGAATAAAAATAAATGGGTCAGACACGATTATTTCTACCCGGATGTGACGTGCTGGGCAATGTTGACCAGTAGGGTACAGATGTTTAAACTGCGTATAAACATCAACCGTTCGGGAGCAAATCGTGGCCGAGGTTTTCTTGGATATCAAGCGATGGGGCAATAATCTGGGGGTGCGGCTGCCTGCCGCCGTGGCACGCGCGGCACACCTGCATGCGGACCAGCGGGTGCGTGTTTCAGTGGAAGAGGGGCTCATTGTCATTCGGCCGGAAACTGAAGCGGCGTTGAGCCTGGAGCAGAGGCTGGCGCAATTTGACCCGGAGCGGCACGGGGGCGAGGCGATGGCAACGAGGCCGATTGGCGCTGAACGGTGGTAATGGTCAGCAAACCGGTCAGACGGGCCGCTTGGGTGCCGGCACGACAGGACATTGTTTGGATTGACTGCAATCCGCAGGCGGGACAGGAGATGCGGGACATCCACCCGTTCCTGGTGTTGTCGCCGCAAGCGTTCAACGCGAGAACTTCGCTGGTGATCGGGTTGCCGATGACTACGGCGGAATACAACGCTGACAATCCGTTCGCGGTAGGGGTTGGCCACGCCACGGGACGTGGCAAGGCGGGCAAGACCAGTTATGTGCTTTGCCATCAGCCAAAGTCATTCGACTGGCGTGTGCGCGGCGCCAAGCCTCATCCCTTGCGTGCATTGACGGATGCTCTGTTCGCTGAAGTGTGCGCGCGGCTGAATCAGATCATTCGGCTGGAATAGGAAGCTGAGCGGGGATTGGCAATGAACGCTCACGAAACTTACCGCTTGAAGCCCGATCTTCATACTGCGACTTAACCCATGGCCCGACTTCCCCGTTACGTCATCCCTGGCCAGCCGCAGCACATCATCCAGCGCGGCAATAATGTCTAATCCTGTTCATTCCGTTGATCTTGCACGATAAAACATCACTAGGCGAAGCGCTTTGCACCGGGCTAAACTGCCTACGTATCGATTGATTGGAGTCTGCAATGCAAACAGCCAAACAGGAAGTGGCCTCCTTGCTGGAGCGTCTGCCGGAAGGCAGTTCGCTGGAGGACGTGCAATACCATTTATACGTTATCGAAAAAATACGTCGTGGGTTGGAGCGCGCCGAAACAGAGGGGCCGCTGTCCCAGGCGCAGGCGGAAGAGCGTCTGGGTAAATGGCTGAACAAATCGTAGTCTGGTCGCCTGAAGCACTGGAAGACGTAGATGCCATTGCCGCTTATGTCGCGCGTGACTCGGTTTTTTATGCGGGGGCTGTTGTCGAAAAAATGCTGACCACTGCCTCAGGTTTGAATCATTTTCCGCTATCCGGGCGTGTCGTTCCCGAATTAAATCGACCCGACATACGCGAACGCTTTGTATATAGCTATCGCCTCATTTACCGGATCGAGCCAGCACGCATTCTGGTGGCGGCAGTTATTCACGGCAAATGTCTGCTGGACGATGCAACAACCAACCGGTTGCTCGTTGAATGAGGGGTTATGCAGTGCGTCAACTTTTGACCGGTGTGATTCTTCAACTGGCCGGCCCCACTAGTAGGCGTATACAACTCAACGTTCCAGGCTGAATCAGTCGAAGGCCGGTGTTAGAATCGGTTGCATGTTAGAAGTCTGCTATTTCACCATGAATTTCCTGCGTATTTCGCCTCTCCAGCCTGGGGGTAACCGCTGATGCGCATCCTGCTTTCCAATGACGACGGGTACTTTGCGCCGGGGCTTGCCGCCTTGGCCGATGCGCTGCGCGCGCTGGCTGACATTACCGTGGTGGCGCCCGAGCGCGACCGCAGCGGCGCGTCGAATTCGCTGACGCTGGATCGGCCGCTGCTGCTGCGTCAGGCGCCGAGCGGTTATTACTACGTCAACGGTACGCCGACCGATTGCGTGCACCTGGCGGTCACCGGCATGCTGGATCACTTGCCCGATATGGTGATTTCCGGCATCAACCACGGCGCCAATATGGGCGACGACACGATTTATTCCGGCACGGTCGCCGCTGCCACCGAAGGCTATTTGCTCGGCATTCCGTCGATTGCGGTCTCGCTCGCCAGTCACAATGCGCAGCACTTCGATACCGCCGCGCGGGTGGTGGCCGATCTGGTGCAACGCATCCAAACACAGCCGCCGGCCGAGCCGATGCTGCTCAACGTCAACGTGCCGGATTGCGCCTGGGATGAGCTGGACGGCATCAGCGTGACCCGGCTGGGCAAGCGCCACAAGGCCGAGTCGGTGGTGAAACCACCAACCCGCGCGGCCAGACCGTGTACTGGGTGGGCGCAGCGGGCGCGGCGGCTGATGCGGGCGACGGTACCGATTTTTTCGCGGTGGCCAACGGCCAGGTGTCGATCACCCCGCTGCAAATGGATTTGACCCGCTACAACCAGATGGACAGCGTGAACGCATGGCTGAAACCTTGACCTCCCGGGCCGGTATCGGCATGACCTCGGCGCGCACGCGCGGCCGCATGGTCGAGCGCCTGCGCGAACTGGGCATCAAGGACGAAATGGTGCTGTCGGCCATGGGCGAGGTGCCGCGTCATCTTTTCGTGGACCAGGCGCTGGAGTCGCGCGCGTACGACGATACGGCGCTGCCGATCGGTTTCGGGCAGACGATTTCCAATCCCCACATCGTGGCGCGGATGGCTGAGCTGGCCCGCCATGGCGAAGCCGGCCAGGGGCGTCAACTTGGCCGTGTGCTGGAAATCGGCCTTGGCTGCGGCTATCAGGCCACCGTGCTGGCCAAGCTGGCGCGCGAAGTGGTGTCGCTGGAACGCATCGCCGCGCTGGTGGGCAAAACCCGCGTGCGCCTGCGCGAACTGCGGGTCAACAATGTCAAACCCAAACATGGCGACGGCATGAACGGCGCCAGGGACTTTGCGCCGTTCGATGCGATTGTGATTGCAGCCGCGTTTGGCGAAGTGCCACAAGCATTGCTGCAGCAGCTTGCCGACGGTGCCCGGCTGGTGATGCCGCTGGGCAATCTGACCCAGACTTTATGCGTGGTGGAACGCCAGGGCGATACCTACACCGAGCGCCTGCTCGAAGGCGTGAAGTTCGTGCCCTTGCTGCCGGGGGTGGCGTGATCAGAATGAACGGCTGCCTGGGTCACATCGGGCTTGGCTTGATCGCGCTGGGACTGGGCGCCTGCTCGTCTACCGGCCCCGCACCGGTCACAGAACGAACGACGGCGCGCAGCCCTTCGCAGCCTGCGGCCAAACCACCCGCCGTGCGTTCGTCCAGCCCGCAAATCGCCCCCTCCACCAACGGCCTGCATACAGTGCAGCGCGGCGAGACCTTGTACGCCATTGCGTTTGCCAACAATCTGGATTATCGCGAAATCGCACGCTGGAACCGGATTGAATCGGTCGACCGCATCTTTGTCGGCCAGGTGTTAAAGCTGACGCCGCCGCCGGGCGCGGTGGAAATCCAGCCGCTCGATGAGGTGCCGCCACCGAGTGCAAGTCCGTTGGCCGAAGCGCCGCTGTTGCGCACGCCGCAGGCGATATTGTTGCCGTATACCGAGGCCAATTGGGCGCAGGTGTCGAACCCGACGCCTGCCGTCGCTGCTGCGACGCCGCCGGTGGAAAAGCCCGTCGCCTCTCCGGTGGCGACGGCGCCTGCTGCACCCCCCGTTGTGCCGCCAGCCAGCGCAACTGCGACAGTTGCCAGCTGGCAGTGGCCGACCGACGGCACGCTGGCCGGACGCTTCGGTGCAGCGGGCGGCAAGGGCATCGATATCGTCGGGCCGCGCAACACGCCGATCAAGGCCGTTGCGGCTGGAAAAGTGGTGTACAGCGGCAGTGGATTGCGCGGCTACGGCCATCTGTTGATCGTCAAGCATGCGGGCGAATTCCTCTCGGCGTATGCGCACAATGAAAGCATCCTGGTGAAAGAAGGCGACAGCGTGACGGCTGGACAGAAAATTGCATTGATGGGCGATAGCGATGCCGATCGCGTGGAACTGCATTTCGAAATCCGCCGTTATGGCAAACCGCTTGATCCACTTGATTACCTGCCGGAGCGTTCATGAGTAGCGACACTAGAGACGAATCTGAAGACCTGCCTCTTGATGAACCGGAAGAGGTCGAGCGCGCCGCCGTTGATAGCGCGGAAGCACTGGCATCGGCGATCCTCGGCGAAACGCAGGTTGACGTCACCCAGCTCTACCTCAACGAAATTGGCAAGTCCCCGCTATTGACTGCTGTAGAAGAGGCCGCACTGGCCCGGCGTGTCGTACTGGGCGATTTCGAAGCGCGCCAGATCATGATCGAGCGCAACCTGCGGCTGGTGGTGAACATCGCCAAGCATTACGCCAATCGCGGGCTGACCCTGCTCGACCTGGTGGAGGAGGGCAATCTCGGCCTGATTCACGCGCTGGAAAAATTCGACCCGGAACGCGGCTTTCGTTTTTCCACCTATGCCACCTGGTGGATCCGCCAGAACATCGAGCGCGCGATCATGAACCAGTCGCGCACCATCCGGCTGCCGGTTCACATTATCAAGGAACTCAATATCTACCTGCGAGCCAAGCGCCATCTGGAAACCCATGGCATCAGCGACGCCACGATGGACGATATTGCCGCGCTGACCAGCCATCCGATCGAGGACGTGCGGCGCATCATGCAGTTGAACGAACGCGTCACTTCGCTCGATGCACCGCTCGACATCGATCCCAGCCTGTCGCTGGGCGAGGCGATTGCCGATGACAATGCCCACCTGCCGGACGAAATGCTCCAGCTTGAGGAAATCGGCCACCACGTCACGGAGTGGATGACGCAGCTGAACGACAAACAGCGCTGGGTGATCGAGCGGCGCTTTGGCTTGAACGGCCAGGAAGCCTGCACGCTGGAAGACTTGGCGAGTGAATTGCAGGTGACCCGCGAACGCGTGCGGCAGATCCAGATGGAGTCACTGCGCATGCTGCGGCAGATGCTGCGGCGGCGCGGCATGTCCAAAGACCAGTTGTTTTAACCATGCCGCAACCAGATCAAGCCGGCGGCAACGTGATGCCGGAGTGGGACCGGATCGACACCGTCTTCCTCGATATGGATGGCACGCTGCTCGATCTGCATTTCGACAATCACTTCTGGCGCGAGCACATGCCGCGCCGTTACGCCGAATTCCATGGTCTTGACGAGGCGGTGGCGCAAGCGCATCTGGATACGCATTACGAACGTCACGCCGGCACGCTCAACTGGTATTGCCTGGATTTCTGGGCGAGCGAACTCAACCTCGATATCGTTCAACTGAAACAGGAGGTCGCCCATTTGATTGCCGTGCGCCCCGATGTGCCGGCATTCCTGCAAGCGGTGCGTAAGTCCGGGCGGCGGATCACGATGGTAACCAACGCGCACCCGAAAAGCCTGGATCTGAAAATGCGTGAAACCGGCATCGAAGCGTATTTCGATGCGCTGATTTCGTCACATCAAATCGGTATTCCGAAAGAGCATCCGGATTTCTGGCAGGGCTTGCAGGCAGTCGAACCGTTCGACGCCAGCCGCACCCTGTTCGTTGACGACAGCTTGCCGGTGCTGCAAAGCGCGCGCGCCTATGGCATCGCCCACTTGCTGGCGATCTGCAATCCCGATTCGCGCCAGCCGCATAAAGACTGCGGCGACTTTATCGCGATCGACAGCTTCGCGCAGGTCATGCCGGGCGCGTGATCAGGTACGGTTTGCCGTGGCGGTGCCCGCTTGTTTGCTACGCCCCCTCGTATAATTTCTGATTCCAGCGCCCCCATTTCGAGCGAACATCCATGAGCCCAACGCAGCGTGACCTGACCCAGACCACCCTCGCCGTGCTTGCTATCGGCATCCTGATCGCTGCCTCATTCTGGATCGTGCGGCCGTTTTTGTCGGCATTGATCCGGGCCACCATGGTGGTGGTGGCCACCTGGCCCGTCATGATCCAGATTCAGGCCCGACTGGGCGGCAAGCGTTCGCTGGCTGTTGCCGTAATGACGCTGAGCCTGCTGCTTGTGTTGCTGGTGCCGATGTCGCTGGCGATCATTACCCTGGTGGATAACGCAGACAGGATTGTTGGCTGGTCGAAATGGCTGGCCGTAACCCAGGTGCCGCCGCCGCCGGACTGGGTTGCCGGAATTCCGCTGGTCGGTACCAAGCTGCAACAATTCTGGCAGCAGTTCGTTTCCGATGGCATTCATGAGTTCGCCGCCAGGCTCGCGCCTTACACCAAGGCCATCACGAGCTGGTTCGTCGCTGAAGTGGGTGGTTT
>JAANCK010091146.1_pt1 | contig 18769 bp, 18 predicted proteins | sample 7277841 | NCBI WGS metagenome assembly JAANCK01 (sample SAMN14222788, study PRJNA588281) | permafrost metagenome | isolation source: Arctic cryosol methane SIP | place: Canada:Nunavut | collected 2015-07 | reverse complement strand
GGCGAGGGCCGCGACCGCGAGCCCCGATATCGGCTCGTTCCAGCCGAGGCGCGCCGAGAGCAGCCCCGCGGCGTACGCGCCGATGCCGAAGAAGGCCGCATGTCCCAGGGAGAGGATGCCCGCATAGCCGAGGATCAGGTCGAGGGAAAGCGCAAAGAGCCCCACGATGAGGACCTGGCTTCCCAGCACGAGGTAGCCTGGAAAGAGGAAATAGCACGCCACGGGCACGATCCAGAAAGCGACTTCCGCGGGATGCCAGCGCCCGTCGGCGAGCCTCACGTGCGCTTCCCGTAGAGCCCCGCGGGAAACGCGACGAGCAGCGCCACCATGAGGAAATAGATGATGAAGGCGCCCAGCTGGGGAACGTAGTACTTGCCCGCCACGTCGCAGATGCCGAGGATCACCGCCGCCACCGCCGCGCCGTGGAGGGTGCCCGCGCCGCCCACGGCGACCACGAGGAGGAAGTACACCAGGTACTTGAGCGCGAACGTGGGATCGAGACCGAGCACGTCGATGCCCAGCGCGCCGCCCAGTCCCGCGAGCCCGGTGCCCAGCGCGAACATGAGGCTGAAGAGGCGGTCCACGGGAATGCCCAGCGCCGCGGAGGCGTCGCGATTGTCCACCGCCGCGCGCACCTGGGCGCCGAAGCGCGTGCGCTCGACGAGGAACTTGAGCGCCATGCTGACGGCGACCACGATCGCGATGAGGAAGAGCCGGTAGGCTCCCACCTCGAGGCCCGCGATGCGCACCTGGCCGCGCAGGAACGCGGGCAGGCTCACCGGCTGCTGTCCGGGCCCCCACAAATACGTGGCCGCGGCGATCGACATGAATGTGAGGCCGATGGTGAAGAGCACCTGGTCGAGGGGGCTCGCCGCGTACAGGCGCCGGTAGAGCAGCCGCTCGAGCAGCGCGCCCGCCGCACCGATCGCCACGAAGGCCACGGGAAGGGTCGCGAGGAACGGCACGCCCCAGCGCGTCATCAGCCACACCGCGAGGTAGCCGCCGAACATCGCGAAGGCGCCGTGGGCGAGGTTCACGAAATTCATGAGCCCCATCGTGACCGACAGCCCCACGCTGATGAGGAAGAGGAGGCTGCCGTAGGCGATGCCGTCGAACAGGACGCCGATGAGCGTGGACATGGGGCTTGATACCGTGGGGGCTCCCGCGGTGTCAATGCGCGGGCGGCCGCGAGCGCCGCGGGGCCGCGCCTATTCCGTGGCGCCCGGCGTCCCGTGGGCCCTGGCGGTGCGCGCGTGCAGCTCGCGCAGCGTCGCGAGCTCGGCCGCGGTGGGTGGCGCGGTCGCCGCCAGTGTAGGCGCGACCTTCAGCTCCCATCCCGTCGCGGCCTTCGCCTGTTCCACGGTGATGCCGGGGTGGATCGCGGTCAACGTGAGCTCGCGCGTCACGGGATCGGGTGTGAGCACGCCCAGGTCGGTGATGACCGCCGTGGGCCCCGCGCCGCGCGCGCCCGACCTGGCGCGGGAGTCTCCGCCTTCCAGGTGGCCCACCGAGGTCATGAAGTCGAGCTTCGGCACGAAGCTCCTCTTCGTCTGCTTGATGATGATCCACGTCTGCTTCGCGTTGGAGGCGATCTCGGGCGCGCCGCCCGCGCCCGGCAGGCGCACCTTCGGATGGGCGTAATCGCCGATCACGGTGGTGTTGATGTTGCCGAAGCGGTCCACCTGCGCCGCGCCGAGGAAGCCCACGTCCACGCGACCGCCCTGCAGCCAGTAGCGGAAGATCTCGGGAATCGAGACGACGGTATCGGCGTGCTCGGCGAGCTCGCCATCGCCGATGGAAAGCGGCAGCACGTCGGGCTTGGCGCCGATCGTGCCCGATTCGTAGATCAGCACCACCCCGGGCGCGTGGGTGAGGCGCGCGAGGTTGGCCGCGGCCGAGGGCATGCCGATGCCCACGAAGCAGACGGTGCCGTTGGCGAGGCGCCGCGCCGCCTAGATGGTCATGATCTCCGTGGCGGTGTACTCCACCGAGGGCGCGTCAGGCACGGGCCGTCTCCATCGCGATGCCCGCCGAACGCAGGAACTCGGCGTGGTCTTTCGTCCCCATCACGTGCTTCTGCATCCACGCGAGGAACGTCTCCCGCTCCTTGGAGATGCCGTCCCACGCCTTGCAGAACGCGTTGTCGCGGCCGTAGTAGCCGTGGGCGTAGCTCGGATGCGCGCCCATCGGGACGTGGCACACCGCGGAGAGCACCCAGTGGGGGATCAGGCAGGCGTTCATCGGCGCGGCGAGGTCGTCCACGATCTCCTCCACCGTGACGATCGCCGCGCGCGCCGCGAGCACCGCCTCCTTCTGGATGCCCACGATGCCGTGGATCAGCACGTTGCCCTTGCGGTCGGCCTTCTGCGCGTGGATCACCGTGACGTCCGGGTTGATCGCCGGGGTCGCGGCGAGCCTCTCGCCGGTGAAGGGGCATTCGATCGAGCGGATGTTCGGGTTGTGCTTCGGCAGGTCGCTGCCCACGTAGCCGCGCAGCACCGAGAACGGCAGGCCCGAGGCGCCCGCCTGGTAGCGCCCCGCCATGTCGGCGTGGCTGTGCTCCTGGATCGCGAGGGGCTTCGGCCACCCGTTCTCGATCGCGTCGCGGAAGCGGTGGATCGATCCCACGCCCGGGTTGCCGCCCCACGAGAACACGAGTGCGCGCGCGCAACCCATGCCGATCATCTGGTCGTAGATGATGTCGGGCGTCATGCGCACGAGCGTCAGGTCCTTGCGCGCCTGGCGGATCACCTCGTGTCCCGCGGCGAACGGGATGAGGTGGGTGAAGCCTTCGAGCGCCACGGTCTGGCCGTCCTTTACGTGGCGCGCCACCGCCTCGGCAAGCGGCATGATCTTCGCGGTCATCGGGTCTTCTTTTCCTCGATGCGGAACGGCGTTCCTGCTGCAGTGTGCGATGGTAGACTTTCCCGGGGCAAAAATCGACACGCGCCACGAGGAGAAGACATGGACGAAGCGAAGAAGCCCGGAGTGGATCGCCGAGCGTTCCTGAAATCCGCCATGGCCGGCGCGGGCGCAACGGCGGCGGCACCCCTGGTGGCCGCCGCCGCGGATAGCGCGAAACCGGAGGCGCACGGGAAGGATGCCGAGGCGCACGGCAAGGACAACAAGGCGCACGGCAAGGGCCTCGAGGTGATCGAGCGTCCCGGCTCGGACTTCATGGTCGACGTCATCAAGACGCTCGGCTTCGAGTACATGTCGCTCAATCCCGGCTCGAGCTTCCGCAGCCTGCACGAATCCCTCGTGAACTACGGCGGCAACCGGGCGCCCGAGCTCATCACCTGCATGCACGAGGAGGCCGCGGTCGCCATGGCCCACGGCTACTCGAAGGCCGCCGGCAAGCCCATGGGCGTGGTGGTCCACGGCACCGTCGGCCTGCAGCACGCGACGATGGCGATCTACAACGCGTGGGTCGACCGCGTGCCGATCGTCATCTTCGCGGGCAACGGCCTCGACATCACCAAGCGCCGGCCGGGCACCGAATGGAACCACTCGGTCCAGGACCCGGCGCTCATCGCGCGCGACTTCCTCAAGTGGGACGACTATCCCATGTCGCTGCAGCATTTCGCGGAATCGACGGTGCGCGCCTGCAAGATCGCGACCACGCCGCCGATGGAACCGGTGCTCGTCACCGCGGACATCGACCTGCAGGAGGAGCCGATCCGCGAAGGCGGCCTTGCGATCCCGAAGCTCTCCCACTCGGTGCCCGCGCAAGGCGACCGAGGGGCGCTCGCCGAGGCGGCGAAATGGCTGGTCGAGGCGAAGAATCCCGTGATCATCGCCGACCGCTGCGCCCGCACTCCCGAGGGCGTGAAGCGCCTGGTGGAGCTCGCGGAGGCGCTACAGGCGCCGGTCGTGGACCTGGGCGGGCGCATGAACTTCCCGAACAACCATCCGCTCTACCAATCGGGCAAGCGCGGGCTCATGCACGACGCCGACGTGGTCCTCCTGCTCGAGGTGGTGAACGCCTTCGGCCAGTTCAACTCCGTGGCCGACCCGTCGAAGAAGCTCACGCGCTTCGCGAACAAGGACGCCCGCGTCATCAACATCTCGATGCAGGACGTGTTCCTGCATTCCAACTACCAGGATTTCCAGCGCTACTGGCCGGCGGACCTCGCGATCAACGGAGATGCCGAGGCGAGCCTGCCCGCGCTCACGGACGAAGTGCGCCGTCTCGTGACCGACGATCGCAAGCGCGCGTTCGCGGAGCGCGGCGAGAAGCTCGGGCAAGCGCACGCCAAGGCGCGCCACAAGGCGCTCGAGGCGGCGGCGGTGGGCTGGGACGCGAGCCCCATCTCGACCGCGCGCATGTCCATGGAGCTGTGGGCCGTGATCAAGGACGAGCCGTGGTCGCTCGCGGTGAGCGACCGGCTCCAGACGCCGCGGCAACTGTGGAAGATCACCGAGCACTACCAGGCGCTGGGCGGCGCGGGCGCGCAGGGCGTGGGTTTCTGCGGCCCGGGCTCCCTCGGCGTGGCGCTCGCGAACAAGGCGAAGGGCCGCCTCACGGTGACGTTCCAGCCCGACGGCGACCTCCTGTATTCGCCCGGCGTGCTGTGGACCGCGGCGCACCATCGCATCCCCATCCTCTACGTGATGTTCAACAACCGCGCGTACCACCACGAGACGATGCATGTGCAGCGCATGGCGGGCGTGCACAACCGGGATGTGGGCCGCTCCTGGATCGGGACGACGATCAACGATCCGCCGGTGGATTTCGCGAAGCTCGCGCAGTCCTACGGCGTGTGGGGCGAAGGACCCATCACCGATCCCGCGCAACTCGCCGGCGCCTACCGCCGCGCCGTGGACGTGGTGAAGTCGGGCCTGCCGGCGCTGGTCGACGTGGTCTGCCAGGGCGCCTGACCACCCTCATCCCGACCTTCTCCCAAGGGAGAAGGCGCATTTCTCCCTCTCCCTTGGGAGAGGGCCGGGGAAAGGGTCAGTCTTTCAGCAGCGGAATCGCGCCCGCCTTGGGCCCGGGCTTGACCGACACCACATAGGCATAGATGTCGGCGAGGTCCTGCTCGCTCAAGGTCTGCGGCACGTAGCGCGGCATCGAGGCCCGTGGTTGGCGCACCTGGTGCGCGAACGCCTCCCACGGCAAGGGATGGGGTGCCAGCTGCGGGCCGTATCGGCTGCCCAGGCCCGCGGTGCCGTGGCACGTGTAGCACATGCCCTTCATGAAATGGTCCTTTCCGCGCGCGGCGTCTCCCGCCGGCGCCTGGGCGGCGACGGCGAACGACGCGGCGGCGAAAGCCCCGGCGATTGCGGCGACGATCGTTCTTTTCATGTTTCCTCCTCCTTTTGTTCGGCGATGCGCGCGGCCGCGGCGCCGCGCACCGCGGCGATCCTGCGCTCGGCGAGGGACATGAACCCTCCCGCCAGCAGGAACGCGCCGTTCGCCCAGAATACCGGCACCAGCCCGAACGCGGAACCCAGTCCGCCGAAGAGCACCGGCACCGCGATCTGGGTCAGCTTGTTCACCGTGAGGCGCATGCCGAGCGCTTCGCCGGAGCGGCCCTTCGGGGCGTGGTTGTAGGTGAGCATGATGGTGAGGGGCTGCGCGCACCCGAGCCCAATGCCCAGCAGGAAGGCGATGCCCGCGAGCAGGATCGCCTCGGAAACCAGCGGCACGAGGAAATACGTGATGCCGGCCATGAAGAGGGATGCGGTGAGCACGCCCACCTCGCCCAGTCGCCGGGACGCATGGTGCATGCCCAGGCGCACGATGAACGCCGCCACCGCGTAGCTGCTCATCACCAGCCCGATCTTCGAGGCGCTGAGGCCGATGGACCGCCCGTAGACCGGGAAATAGAACGTGAAGAGCTCGATCCCGGTGAGGGTCACGCCGCTCATGATGATCGTGCGGCGCAGCGCCGGGATGGCGAGGAGCTCGAGCGCTCCGCCGCCCGCGTCCCCCGCGGCCGGGACGACGCGCGCGGGCACGATCGAGGGCCGCACGAGGAGGATCGCCACCGGCACGAGGGACACGGCCGCGAGCAGCACGTGGGTGGGAGGGAACCCCCAGCCGTCGATGGAGAACCCCGCCATCGAAGGCCCCAGCAGCGCGGAGACGGATTGGCCCAGGGAGAAGGTCGAGAAGTTGCGCGTGCGCGTTTCCCCGTCGCCGAACGCACCGATCAGGTTGTGCACCGAGACGTGGAAGAAGATCTGTCCCAGGCCGATGCAGGCACCGCTCGCCACCAGCCCCGGGATGCCTTTCCAAGCAAGCGGAATCAGGATGCCCGTGGCGATCACGAGCGCGCCCCCGATCATGGGCGCGCGAACGCCGATGCGGTCCGACACCCGCCCCGCGTACACCGCGAGCAACAGCGGGAAGAGCGGGAACATCGCGCCGATCAGTCCCACCTGGAAGGAACTCGCGCCGTCGGCGAGCGCGGAGAGCGACACCAGCATCCTCGCCCCGCGCATGCTGATGCCCTGGAGCAGCGAGCAGAGGATCGCGAGGTAGACCATCAGGCGCGCATTCCGCTCTGAGGAACACAGTTCCAAAGCATGCGACGAGTATACTGGACGCCTCCCCGTATCCTTTCGCATCCCATGCCAGTCGGGCGCAACGATCCATGCCCCTGCGGCAGCGGCAGGAAATACAAGAAGTGCCACGGCGCGGTCATTCCCATCGCCTCGAAGGCCCGGCAATGAGGCGAATGCACGGCGTGCTGCGACGGCTGGGTGGTGGGTGTCGTCGAGGGCCACGAGATGAAGCCGGGGCAGCCGTGCTTCTTCCGCGCCGAGCACCATTGCTCCATCTACGAGCGCCGCCCCGAGCATCCCTGCCGCGACTTCGTGTGCGGCTGGCTGCGCGAGGGCAGTCCCTTCCCCGAGGATTTCCGACCCGACCGCCTGGGCGTCATGGTGATCCCCATGCGCTGGCGCGGGCGCGAGGCGTTCGTGCTGCGCTCCGCGGGCCGCGATCCCGACGAGGACCTGCTCGCGTGGATGCGCGACCTGAGCGCGCGCACCGGCTCGCCGTTCTTCTACGAGCGCGACGGCGGGCGCTACGGCTTCGGCCCGCCCGAGTTCCAGGCGGAGATGAGCGAGCGCGTCGCACGGGGCGAGGCGCTGTGGTGAGGGGACATACGCAAAGGCGCGCGTGCCATGGACCGTGAAGTCTTCGCGGCCCATTCGGCGGTGGAGGAACGGCACTGGTGGTTCGCGGCCCGCCGGCGGATCCTGCGCTCCGTGGTCGACGCCGTCACGCCGCGGGATCGCCGCAATGTGGTGCTCGACATCGGCTGCGGTGTGGGCGCGACGCTCGCCGCGTTCCAGCCCGACTACGGATGCATCGGCTACGACCCTTCGCCCGACGCGATCGAGTTCGGACGCCTGCGCCATCCGGGCATCGACCTGCGGGTGGGCATGGTGTCCGATGCGGCGAGCGCGGTCGCGAGCGTGGACGCGGTGCTCCTGAACGACGTGATCGAGCACGTGCCCGACGACCGCGCCTTGCTCGCGCAGGTGGCGGGCGCGATGCGTCCCGGCGTCGCGCTCGTGGTGACGGTGCCGGCGGACATGGCCCTCTGGAGTCCCCACGACGTGAGCCTCGGGCACTACCGGCGCTACGATCCGGAGATGCTGCGCGAGGCCGTGGCGGGCCTGCCGCTGGAGACCCTGTTCGTTTCCCATTTCAACGCGCGGCTCTATCCGCTGGTGCGCGCCGCGCGCTGGCTCGCGCGTCGGCGTGGCGCGGCAGCCGGCGCCGCGGGCACGGACCTGAAGCCCACCCCCGAGCCTGCGAACGCGCTCCTGCGATGGATCTTCCAGGGCGAAGGCGCGCGCCTGCTGCGCGGGATGCAAGGCAAGGCGGCGCCGTACGCGCGCGGCGTGAGCCTCATCGCGGTGTATCGACGCATCGCGGGTGCGGCTTCGTGAGCGACGTGGCGCGTTCGGGACACGCGATCCGGGGCTATCGCCTCGCGCTCGCCGCGCTGCTGGTGGCCTTCGCCGGGCTCGCGGGCACCGCGATGCTGCGCAATTCGACCACGTTCGACGAGATCCTCTTTCCGGCCGCGGGCGCCCGGGGCTTCCATACCGGCGACTTCAGACTCGTGGTGGACCATCCGCCGATCATGCAATACGTCTACGGATTCCCGGTGTGGCTCGCGGGCGCGCGCTATCCCGCCGAGGAGCCGGAGCATTGGGACTACGCGCTGCGCTACCCCTACGCGCAGGCGTTCTACTGGGGCGCGGGAAATTCCCCGGAGCGCATCGCGGCGGGCGCCCGGACGATCGCCGTGCTGCTGGGCACGTTGCTGGTGTTCGCGACCTTCGCGCTTTCCCGGCGCACGCTGGGCGACGGCGCCGCGTTGCTCGCCGCTACCCTGGTCGCGTTCCTTCCCGATGTGCTCGCCCATTCGGGCATCTCGTACAACGACGTGCCGCTCGCGTTGGCGCTCTTCGTGGCGGTGCACCTCGTGGACCGCGCCGCCCGTTCGCCCACTCCGGGCGCGGTGGCCGCGGCCTCGTTCGCGTCCGCGATCGCCGTGTGCGTGAAGTTCAGCGGCGCCATCGCGGGCCCGATCCTCGTGGTGCTGGTGGCGATCGAGGCGCTGTCGGGGCGCTGGCGCGATGCGCGGTGGCGGCGCTCCATCGCGCTCGGCATCCCCCTGTACTGCGCGATCGTCTACGCCACGCTGGTCGCGGTGTACCGGGGCGACTGGAGCCTCGCGCAGTTCTTCCAGGGGCTAGGCTACAACCTGAGCCACGCGTCCCACGGCAACGGCGGCATCCCGGCGGTCCTGCTGGGCAACCGCAGCACGACCGGCTGGTGGTATTTCTTTCCCGTGGCGTTCCTCCTGAAGACGCCGGCCGCGCTGCACGCGCTGTCGCTGATCGCGCTCACCGGCGCGTGGCTCGCGCTGCGCGGCCGCTCGGCGCGCGAGCTCCTGTCCCACCCGTCGCGCGCGTGGGCGGTCGCCGCGATCCTCTTCCTCGCCTCGGTCATGGCCACGCGGCTGAACATCGGCGTTCGCCACGCGCTGCCGATCATGCCGTTCGCGTGCGTGCTGGTGGCGCAGGGACTCGCGAGCGCATGGCGGCGCTCGGGCGTGGCGCTGCGCGGGGTCGTGGCGCTGCTCGTCGCGTGGAACGTGGCCTCGGTGACGGTCCACTATCCGTACTTCCTGCCTTACCTGAGCGAGTACGTCGCGGGGCGGATGGCGCCCTACGACACGCTGGTGGATTCGAACACCGACTGGGGCCAGGGACTCTTCGCGCTGCGCGACTACATGAAGGCTCGCGGCCTGGACACGATCTACCTGAGCTACTTCGGCTCCGCGCTGCCCGAGGGCTACGGCATCCGCTATGTGCCGATGCCCAGCTTCTTCGAGCTGCCGTCCCATCCGCTCGACCCGCAGCACCCGCCGCGCTACGCCGCGATCTCGGCCACCAACCTCGCGGGCAGCTACCTCGACGGCGATCCCTTCGCCGGCTTGCGGGGCCGCAGGCCCGTCGCCGTCGTTGCCGACGACCTCTGGATCTTCGAAGTCGCGCCTCCCGCGCGCTGAGGCGTGGTTTTCCTGTCGGCGGAACGTGGCGGCCGGATATTGACCCCGCTGCCGCCGCGACGCTATATAGCGTTGTCACCGGAAAGGCATTCCCATGGAAGAAACCATCGAGATGACCGTCAACGGGCGTAGCGCGAGCCTTCTAGCCGAGCCGTCCACGCCGCTGCTCTATGTCCTTCGCAATGATCTGGGGCTCGCGGGCCCGAAATTCGGATGCGGCCTCGGACAATGCGGAGCATGCACCGTGCATCTGGGCGGCGCCGCGGTGCGCTCGTGCATCACCCCCGTGGCATCCGCGCGCAACGCGACCGTCACCACGATCGAGGGACTCGCTCGCGCAGGCGCGCTGCACACCGTGCAGCAGGCGTTCATCGACGAGCAGGCGGCGCAGTGCGGCTACTGCATCAATGGATGGATCATGACGGCTGCGGCACTGCTCGACGCCGATCCGAACCTGGGCGAGGACCAGATCCGGCGCGGACTTTCGGGCCTCAAGTGCCGTTGCGGGACGCACATGAGCATCCTGCGCGCGGTGAAGCTCGCCGCCTCGCGCATGGCCGCCGCACGGAGGACCTGACCATGGGCCCTGATTTCGTCGTCACCCAGCGCGGCTTCACGCGGCGCGATTTCCTGAAGGGCGGCGGGGCCCTCGTGGTTTCGTTTGCAGTTCCCGGCTGCGCCACGCTCGCCGGGCCTGATACCGCCGCCGCGGAGTTTCCCCGGCCGGGCACGGCCTGGCCCGCGAAGGTGGATCCCGCGTTGCTCGATTCCTGGCTGCGCATCGCATCCGACGGCTCGGTTAGCGCGAGCGTGGGCAAGATCGAGGCGGGAATGGGCGTGGGCACCTCGTTTGCGCAGATCGTGGCCGAGGAGCTCGACGTTCCGCTCGAGCGCGTGACGATCGTCATGGGCGATACCGCGACCACCGTGAACCAGCGCGGAACCGGCTCCTCGAACGGCGTCATGAAGGGCGGGGAGGCGCTGCGCAAGGCCGGCGCGCAGGCACGCTCGACGCTGCTGGCGCTCGCTTCGTCGCGCCTCGGCGTTCCCGCGGCCGACCTGCGCGTGGACGAGGGAATCGTGTACGCGTCGGCGCAGCCTTCGAAGCGCGTGAGCTACGGCGAGCTGCTCGGCGACCGGCAGTTCCACGTGAAAGTGGAGAAGGATCCGCGCTGCAAGGATCCCAAGGAGTACCGCATCGTCGGCCGGCCGGTGGCGCGCATGGACATCGCGCCCAAGATGCGGGCCGAGTATCGCTATGCGGCGGACCTGCGCGTGCCCGGGATGCTGCATGGGCGCGTGATCCGCCCGCCGGAGGCGCACGCGCGGCTGCTGCACGTGGACGAGGACGCGTCGCTGCCCGGGCTCGTGCGCGTCGTGCGCAAGGGCGATTTCGTGGGCGTCGTGTGCGAGCGCGAGGAGCAGGCGATCGAGGCCGCGCGCCGGCTGCGGGTCGAATGGTCCCGTCCCGGGCCGCTCTACTGGGCGAGCTACGACGCGCTCTACGAGCACCTGCGCACGGGCCGCCCGAAGGTCAGCAAGAGCGAGGACGTGCACGGCGACGTGGAGGCGGCGCTCGCCGCGGCCGCGAGCCGGGTCGAGGCGCGCTACGAGTACCCGTTTCAGTCCCATGCGTCCATGGGCCCGGCCTGCGCGGTGGCCGACGTGCGCGACGGCGGCGCGATCGTATGGGCCGGAGGACAGAAGCCGTATCCCCTGCGCGGGGCCGTGGCGCAGCTCCTCGGGCTGCCCGCCGGGAAAGTGCGCGTGATCTGGATGCCGGGCCCGGGATCCTACGGCATGAACGACGCCGACGACTGTGCCATGGACGCCGCGCTGCTGTCGCACGCGGTGGGCCGTCCCGTGCGCCTGCAGTACATGCGCGCCGACGGCACCGGCTGGGACCCGAAGGGCCCGCCCGCCGCATTCCACCTGCGCGCCGGGCTCGATGGCGAAGGCAACGTCACCGCGTGGGACTACGATGCGCGCGGGTTCTCCGGGCAGCTGCGCCGCTCGGGCACCGACGTTCCCGGCCAATCGCTCGCCGGGCAGCTCATCGGCGGTTACCCGGCCGAGAGCCACGACGAGCACAAGTTCTCCGACGAGAGCTACGCATTCCCCGCGAAGCGCAAGGCGAGCCACATCCTGCCGTGGGACCAGTCGCTGGGCACGGCGCTGCGTACCGCGCACCTGCGCGATCCCGACGGGCCGTCCACCTGCTTCGCCTCGGAATCGTTCGTCGACGAGGTGGCCTACGCGGCCCAGGTCGATCCGGTGGAGTTCCGGCTACGCTACCTGAAGCAGGCTCGCGAGAAGGCGGTGGTGCGTGCCGCGGCGCAGAAGGCGCAATGGCGGCCGCGCACGAAGCCGCGGCGCGCGAAGGAGGGTGGATTGCTCGTGGGACAGGGGCTGTCGTACGCGCCGCGCCATGGCACGGTGGTCGCGATCGTGGCGGAAGTCGCGGTCGATCCGTCGAGCGGGCGCTACCGCGTGCGCCGCTTCACGGTCGCCCACGATTGCGGTTTCGTCGTGAATCCCCGCAGCCTCGCCGGCACGATCGAGGCGAACCTCATGCAGGCCATGAGCCGCGCGATGCACGAGGCCGTGCGCTTCGATCCCACGCGCGTGCTTTCGGTGGACTGGATCACCTATCCGGTCGTCGACATGATGGAAGTGCCCGATGCCGTGGACATCGTGATGCTGGGCAACGAGCCGGGTGCGAAGATCTACGGCGCCGGCGAGCCCAGCACGCGCCCGGTCGCCGCCGCGATCGCCAACGCCTTGCACGACGCCATCGGCGCTCCCGTGCGGCGCGTGCCGCTCACGCACGAGTCGGTGCTCGCCGCGATGCGCGGCTAGGCGGGAATCGCCGCGGTTTCTATTGCGGCTCGATCTTGGCGTCCTGGGCCACCTTGGCCCAGCGGGCGGTTTCGGTGCGGAAGTGCGCGGCGAGCTCGTCGGGAGTCATGGGGTCCGGCTCGAGACCGCGGTCGTGCAGGCGCTTGTCGATGGCGGGCTCGCGGATCACCGCGGAAATTTCGCGGTTGAGCAGCTCGACGGCCGCTTTCGGCGTGTGTTTCGGGGCCACGAACGAATACCACGTCGTGACCTGATAGCCGGGCACGGTGTCGGCGATGGCGGGCAGCTCGGGCATCTGCGGCGAGGGCCGGGCGCTGGAGACGCCGAGCCCGCGCAGCTTGCCGACGCGCACGTGGCCGAGCATCGAGGGCAGCGCGTTGAACATGTACTGCACGTTGCCGGCCAGCAGGTCGGCTACTCCTGGAGCGCTGCCCTTGTACGGGACCTGCACGGCGTCGATCCCGGTCATCTGGTTGAACATCGTGGCGGCGAGGCCCTGGGTGGTGACCTTGCCCAGGGAGGCGAAGTTGAGGGAGCCGGGCTTCGACCGCGCTAGGTCGATGAACTCGCGCACGGTCTTCGCGGGCACGCTCGGGTGCACCACGAGGACCAGGGGCGTGAAGCCGATCATCGCAACGGGCGAGAAGTCCTCGAGGGCATCGTAGGGCTTGCTCTTCATCCCGAGCGGCGCCATCACGAACACGGGGGTCGCGAGTCCCAGCGTGTATCCGTCGGGTTCCGAGTGCGCCACGATGCCCATTCCGATGGTATTGCTGCCCCCGCCGTGGTTCTCCACCACGACCGGCTGGTGCACGCGCTCGGACAGGCGCTGGCCCACGAGCCGGGCGAGGAGGTCCGCGCCGCCGCCCGCCGCGTAGGGCACGATGATGCGGATCGGCTTGTCCGGGAATGCCGCCGCGCCCTGGGCGAGCGCCGGTGACGCGAAGCCGATGGCGAGCGCGGCGAGTGCGGCCGCGAAGCGTTCAGGAGTGGGAATGGCCATCGTCGTCCTCGTGTTGGTGGGTGTGGGCGTGGCGATGGACGCCGGGAAACATCTCGCGCGCCGTGGGCGCCGCGGGACCGGCCCACTCCACGCCGCCTTTCTTGCGCGCGGCTTCGAAGAAATCCTCCCACGCGAGTCCGGAAGGATCGCGTGCCACCTCCAGCCGCTGGGCGAGGGCGGCGAGCACCAGCTTGCGGATGCGCCGTCCGTCCCAGCCCTCGCACATCGCGGCGAGCCGCGCGATGCGCTCGGTGTCGGCCGCCATCGGCTGCAGCGCGGGCCATTGCACGGCGAGCTCGCCCAGGGCGCTCTCCAGGATCTTCGCGATCGTCGCCGTGTCGGGCAGGGCGAAGCGCATCACCAGGTCCGCGCGGGACAGGAAGGCCTCGTCCACCGCCTCCATGAAATTGGTCGTCGTCACGAAGAGCACCGAGGGCAGGTTCCTCGCGATCTCGTCGATGCCCAGCAGCACCGCGTCGGTCGCGCGATGCACGTCGACCGGGTTGGCCTCGAAGGAAGCGCTCGAGCGGCGCACGGCGAAGCTCTCCACCTCGTCGATCAGCACCACGGTGAACGGCCGGCGCGCCGCGATCTCGGGAATGGTCTCGGTGAGAAGGCGCGTCACGTTGCGCTGGCTCTCGCCCAGCATGTCGCTCGGGAAGGCGTGGGGATTGATCTCGAGGAGCGTGGTGGAGCCCTCGTGGGCGAGCGCGAGTGCCGCCACCTGGGCGAGGCCGCGAGCCATGGTGGTCTTGCCCGTGCCCGGCGGGCCCGCGAGCACGATGAGCCCGTGGGGAAGCCCCGCGAGCATGGAAAGCTTGCGGCCGTGCCGCAGCACGAGCAGCGCCTGGGCGAGGAGCCGCTCCTTTACCGCGCGCGGCACGACGATGGCGTCCCAGTCCCGGTCGTGGTGCTCCGCGGGAAGCACGTGCATCGAGAGCACACCCGGGGGCAGTGCGGTTCGCGCGCGGTCCATCATTCGGGCCGCTTGTCGTCGGGCCACTGGATTTGGGAAAGCTCCTGCATGGACACCAGCGTGTCTTCCGCCTCCTCGAAGAGCACCATCGGGTCCATGAGCGCCCGCATGGTCTCGAGGATCGAGTCGAACATGTGGATGCGCACCAGCCGGCACTGGTTCTCCGGGTCGTCGTTGAAGTGCTGGTGCCAGAGGAAGTGGTCCACGACGATGAGGTCGCCCTTCTTCCATCGATGGTGCTCGCCCTTGTCCGGAGCGGTGCCGAGGAAGCTGTGGCCGTGGCCCTCGACCACGTAGAGCCAGGCTTCACCCGGGTGGCGGTGCAGCGACTGGGTCTTGCCGGGGGCGAACTGGATCATCACCTGGGTGAGTCCCGAGGCCTCGTTGCCGATGGCGCGGTCGTTCAGGAATTTCGTGCGCGTGCCGCGCGGCGTGGCGAGGATTTCCTGCTCGTCGTAGGGCGTGTGGATGCGCCCGCCGCGGCGCTTCTTCGTTTCCGCGGAAAGGCGCCGCAAGCGGCGCGAGTACGGATCGTCCCCCGCAGGGCCCTCGGAGAAAGCGGGGCGGGGAGGCAGCTTCGCGAACGGCTCGTGGCCGCGGTCCTCGATCAGGCTCATGCCGAGCGTCCATAGCGTGGGCTCGGAGGAATAGCTCATGAAGCGCCCGGGCTTCGCGCCGTCGTTGCCGTGGCGATGCCAGCTCCACGCGGGAATGTGGATCGCGTCCCACGCCTTCCAGTCGTACCTCACGCCGTCCACCTCGGTCCAGCCCGAGCCCTCGACCATGAAGAGGATCGCGTCCCAGGAATGGCGATGGATCGTGGTGGCGATGCCGGGGTCGACCTCGTGCACCAGCGCGTCGAGGCAGCGCGTGGGCCGGTCCCCGTCCCACCCCATGTAGACTCCCGTGCGCAGCCCCCGCGCCGTGGGCACGAGTGCCACGTCCTCGCGGCGGATCACGCTCTGGCGGTAGCTGCGCCATTCCTCGAGGAATTCCGCGCGCCGCTTCTTCTGGATGTGATAGTGGGTGGTGGTGGTGCGGGTCTTGGTGGACATCCGGGATTCCGTACGATGTTCTTTCAGGCAGAACATCGTTCCATTTGTTGCCGGTCGGCGAAGTTAAACATAGAATGCGCGGGAAGGTCAATTTCATCACGCCGGAGGATCGCGCCATGGGAAGGTCGCTCGTCGCCCTGTTGCTGTTCGTCGCACTGCCCATCGTCGCGCTCGCCGAGTCGCAGGCGAAGAACGAGGAGATCTATGGCTATCGCGGCGCCGACCGCGACACCCGCCTGGCCGAGGAGGCGAGGAAGGAGGGCACCCTGGTGCTCTACACCTCCCTCGCGCCCTCGGAATCCAAGCCGCTCTCGGCGGCGTTCGAGAAGAAGTACGGCGTGAAGGTGGATCTCTGGCGCGCGCTCTCCGACAAGGTGGTGCAGCGCACGATCGCGGAGTCCCAGGCCCACCGCAACTCCGTGGACGTGGTGGAGACCAACGGCCCCGAGATGGAGATGATCGCGCGCGAGAAGGTGCTGGCCGAGTTCTACACGCCGTACCTCGAGGACCTTCCCGCCGACGCGGTCCCGGCCCACCACCTGTGGCTGCCCGACCGCATGAACTACTTCGTAGTGGGATACAACACCAACCTGGTGAAGCGCTCCGAGATCCCCGCGACCTACGAGGGTTTCCTCGACCCGAAGTGGAAGGGGCGCATCGGGATCGAGGCGACGGACATGGAATGGATGGCCACGCTCGTGAAGAAGTGGGGCGAGGCCAAGGGCATGGACTATTTCCGCAAGCTGGCAGCCATGAAGCCGGACATGCGCAAGGGCCACGTGCTGCTCGCCAAGCTGGTGGCGGCGGGCGAGGTGCCGGTGGGCCTCACCATGTACAACAGCAACATCGAGACGCTCAAGCGCAAGGGCGAGCCCATCGACTTCGTGCCGGTGCAGCCCGTGGCCGCGCGACCCCAGGGCATCGGCGTGGCCCGGGAAGCACCCCATCCCCACGCCGCACTGCTCTTCGCCAACTTCGTGCTCTCGCCCGAGGGGCAGAAGCTCTACGAGAGCATGGGGCGCGTGCCGGCGAGCACGAAGGTGAAGAGCCACCTCAACAACTTTCCTTTCACCCTGATCGAGCCCGCCACGGTGCTCGAGGAGGCGGACAAGTGGGACAAGTTGTGGGACGAGCTGTTCTTCGCGAAATAGGCCGCGGACCGCGCCGATGCAGATCCTGCCCACCCACTGGCTTTCGCTCGTAGCGGTGGTCTTCCTGCTGGGCCTCAAGCACGGACTGGATCCCGACCACCTCGCCGCCATCGACGGCCTCACGCGCTTCAACGCCGCTCGCCGGCCGCGCCTCGCCCGCTGGTCGGGCCTGCTCTTCTCCGCCGGGCACGGCGTGGTGGTGACGCTGGTGGCGATCGTGGTGGCTACCGTGGCATTCGACTGGAAGGCTCCGCAATGGCTCGAGGGCGCGGGAACCTGGATCTCGATCGCGTTCCTCACGCTGCTGGGGATCGCCAATCTCGCCGTGGTGATGCGCACTCCGCGCGGCCAGGTGGTGCGCCCCGCGGGACTGCGCAGCCGCGCCTTCGAGCGCCTCACCCGCGCCGAGCACCCGGTGCTCATCGCCGCGGTGGGCGCCGCGTTCGCGCTTTCCTTCGACACCATCAGCCAGGCCGTGCTCTTCTCGCTCACCGGCTCCCACCTCGCGGGCTGGGCATTCGCCGCGGGGCTGGGCGTGATCTTCACCGCCGGCATGATGGCCACCGATTCCCTCAACGGCCTGTGGGTGAGCCACCTCGTGCGCTCGGCCGATGCCCGGGCCGCGGCCGCCTCGCGCGTCATGAGCCTCGCCATCGCGCTGGTGGCACTCGCCATCGCCGCCCTGGCACTCGCCCGCCGCCTGCTGCCCGGGCTCGACGAGCGCATGGCCTCGTGGGGCGTGGGCCTGGGTGTCGCCGTCCTCCTTGCGGTGGCCGCTGCCTATGCCGCGGCACTGCGCCTCGCGAAAGCCTCGCCATGGAACGCGTGAAGAAACCCAAGCCGAAGCGCATGCGCCTGTCTTCGGTCGCCAACTCGCTGCGGCTCACGAAGGCGTTCTCGGAGAGCGAATACGAGATGGGCATCAGCGCGCTCGCCACCCGCCTGGGTCTCGCCAAGAGCACGGTGCATCGCCTCGCGACCACCCTCGTCGAGTACGACTTCCTCGAGCAGAACCGGGAGACGGGCAAGTACCGCCTGGGGCTCGCCCTCTTCGAGCTGGGCACGCTCGTGCGGCGCAAGATGGACGCCGCCTCGGAGGCCCAGGGCGAGATCCACGCCCTGGCCGATGCGAGCGGGGAGACGGTGCAGCTCGCTATCCTCGACCACCTGAGCGTGCTCTACATCCGCATCCGCGAAAGCCGCCAGGCGGTGCGCATGTCCTCGGGACTGGGCTCGCGCGCTCCCGCCCACTGCACGAGCGTGGGCAAGGCGCTGCTCGCCTACCAGCCCGCGGAGCTGGTGCAGCAGATCATCGACCAGGGACTGAAGCGCTACACGGTGAACACGATCGTCGAGCGCGAGGCGCTGCTGGCCGAGCTCGCCTCGATCCGCGCCAAGGGCTACGCCATCGACGACGAGGAGATCGAGGTGGGCCTGCGCTGCGTGGCCGCCCCGATCCGCGACCACAGCGGGCACGTGGTGGCCGCGATCAGCGTCGCCGCACCGATGCAGCGCATGAGCAGGAAGATGGTCCAGACCACGATTCCTTCCGTGGTCGCCGCCGCCGACGCGATATCGCGCCGGCTGGGCTTCATGCCGTCCCTTTCCAACGCCATGATGGCGGAGTGATGCCGGCGGTCCGCATCGAGGGGGGGGCCGAGTACGCCTGCGCCGAAGACGACACTCTGCTGCGCGCGGGGCTGCGCGCCGGGCTGGGATTTCCCTACGAGTGCAACGCCGGGTCGTGCGGCACGTGCAAGGTGGAGCTCCTCGCGGGCGCGATTTCCTCGCTGCGGCCGGACGCCCCCGGGCTCGCCGAGCGCGATCGCGCCAAGAACCGCGTCCTCGCATGCCAGGCACGTCCCACGGCGGATTGCGCGATCAAGGTCCGGCTGCGCCCGGAGAACGTTCCGGTGCACCGCCCGGCGCGTTTCCTGGCCACGCTCGCGGGATGGCGCGACCTCACCCACGACATGCGCTAGTTCCGCTTCCGGGCGGCGCCGGGCGCGCCCGGATTCCTGCCCGGCCAGTACGCGCTCTTCTACCTGCCGGGCCTCGCCGCGCCGCGCACCTACTCGATGTCCAACGTGGACGACGGCAACGGCACGTGGGAATTCATCGTGCGCCGGGTTCCCGGTGGCACGGGGACGGTGACGCTCTTCGACAAGATCGCCGTGGGC
>JAANCK010912740.1_pt1 | contig 18842 bp, 19 predicted proteins | sample 7277841 | NCBI WGS metagenome assembly JAANCK01 (sample SAMN14222788, study PRJNA588281) | permafrost metagenome | isolation source: Arctic cryosol methane SIP | place: Canada:Nunavut | collected 2015-07 | reverse complement strand
TCCTGTGCGTGTGCGAGACCCTGCAGGAGCGCGAGGGCGCGGTCACCGAAATCGTGGTCGGTCGCCAGTTGGCGGCAGTGCTCGATTCGAGCGGCGTCGGCGCCCTGGTCAACGCGGTGCTCGCCTACGAGCCGGTGTGGGCGATAGGCACCGGCCGCACGGCGACGCCGCAGCAGGCGCAGACGGTGCATGCGTTCATACGCGGCGTCGTCGCGCGGCAGGACGCGAAACTGGCGGCGGGGCTGACGGTCGTGTACGGCGGCAGCGTCAAGGCGGCCAACGCGAAGGAGTTGTTCGCCATGCCGGACATCGACGGCGGCCTCATCGGCGGCGCTTCGCTGGTGGCGGAAGAATTTTTGGCGATTTGCGCTGCAGCGGGCACGCACTGAAGGATTGAACGGCTCGCGGCAGGGGGATGCGCTCAGGCGGAACTGCGCATCGTTGCTGGTGTTCCACATTTGGCATTTGCCCCGGGGCGAATGCGTCATGGCAGGTTGGGAATGAACATTTGGTTCACTTTGGTTTTGACGGTACATGTGCTGGTCGCGCTGGGCATCATCTTCCTGGTGCTGCTGCAGCACGGGAAGGGCGCGGACATGGGCGCAGCCTTCGGCAGCGGTTCGTCCGGCAGCCTGTTTGGCGCCACCGGCTCGGCGAATTTTCTTTCCCGCACCACGGCGGCGCTGGCGGCGGTGTTTTTTGCCACCAGTCTGGGCCTGGCCTATCTCGCCACACACAAGCCGGAAACGGGCGGAAGCGTGATGCAGGGGGTGAGTGCGCCGCCTGCGGCAGCACCCAAGCCTGCGAGCGAAGTCCCGCAGCCTGCGGATGCGCCCAAACCGGCCGATGCGCCGGCGGGGTCGAAGGCGAAGGACGTACCGAAGTAGAGCCATTGGGAATGAGCGAAGGGCAAGGGGACATTCCCCGCCGCCCGCCACCCATTCCCCATTGCCCGGCTAGCCGACGTGGTGAAATTGGTAGACACGCTATCTTGAGGGGGTAGTGGCGAAAGCTGTGCGAGTTCGAGTCTCGCCGTCGGCACCAGTTTTGGAGTGTAGTGTTGTTGCAGCGTTTTGAATTGAACCGACAGCACGCCTTGGTGTCTGTCCGATAGGGTTCCCGATTGAAACGGAGGATGCATGAAGAGCGCGTTTGATCTAGGTCAACTTCGCAATCTGCCCGATGATGGACCATGTCGCCTGTTCGCGGGATTGAACGCAAAATAAGCACCAACCCGTCAATCGACAATCGCTGAATCCAAGGCCCCGTGCTCGAAAACTACTTCCCGGTTCTGCTGTTCATCATCATCGGTTTCGCGGTCGGCGTGGGGCCGATCGTCACCGGCGCGATCCTCGGTCCGCACCGCTGGGACAGCGAAAAACTTTCCCCCTACGAATGCGGCTTCGAGGCTTTCGAAGACGCGCGCATGAAGTTCGACGTGCGCTATTACCTGGTTGCGATCCTGTTCATCCTGTTCGACCTGGAAATCGCCTTCCTCTTTCCCTGGGCGATCGCGCTCAATGAAATCGTGCTGTTCGGTTTCGTTTCGATGATGATCTTCCTCGGCATCCTCGTTGTCGGTTTCATCTATGAATGGATGAAAGGGGCGCTGGAATGGGAGTAGCGACGCGAGCCCGTGGGCAGGGGCCCCAAGCTTGCTTGGGGATGCGAATAAGGCGAGCGGCGCCTGCCGCCGACAGCGCAAATCTCTGTGTCGCGATGACCGTTCGGAGGCGGCGATATGGGCATTGAAGGAATTCTCCAGGAAGGCTTCGTCACCACCACCGCCGACAAGCTGATCAACTGGACCCGCACCGGGTCGATGTGGCCGATGACCTTCGGCCTGGCCTGCTGCGCGATCGAAATGATGCACACCGGCGCCGCGCGCTACGACCTGGACCGCTTCGGCATTGTGTTCCGCCCGAGCCCGCGCCAGTCGGACGTGATGATCGTCGCCGGCACGCTGTGCAACAAGATGGCGCCGGCGCTGCGCAAGGTCTACGACCAGATGGCGGAGCCGCGCTGGGTGATTTCCATGGGTTCCTGCGCCAACGGCGGCGGCTACTATCATTATTCCTATTCGGTGGTGCGCGGCTGCGACCGCATCGTCCCGGTGGATATCTACGTGCCGGGCTGCCCGCCCACCGCCGAAGCGCTGCTCTACGGCATCATCCAGCTGCAGAACAAGATCAAGCGCACCAATACGATCGCTCGCTAATGCTCGCTCAGACCATCGCCCGCTAACGCATACAAAGACAAAGAGACATAGTCCGCCAAATGGCCGGTAAGCAGGAACAACTCAAGAACAAGCTGGAAGCCGCTCTGGGCGGCCGCATCGCCAGCCTGACCCAGGCGGTGGGCGAAACCACCGTGGAAGTGGGCGCGGCGGACTACGTCGGCGCGGCGCAGACGCTGCGCGACGATCCCGGCCTCGCGTTCGCCCAGCTCATGGATCTGTGCGGCGTGGATTATTCGACCTACGGCGAGGGTGCATGGACCGGCCGGCGCTTCGCCGCGACGTCGCAGCTGCTCTCGCTCGAGCACAACTGGCGCGTGCGCCTGCGCGTGTTCGCGCCGGACGACGATTTCCCGGTGGTGGATACGCTCTGCGGCATCTGGTGCAACGCCAACTGGTACGAACGCGAAGCCTTCGACTTGTTCGGCATCATGTTCTCCGGCCATCCCGACCTGCGCCGCATACTCACCGACTACGGCTTCATCGGCCACCCGTTCCGCAAGGACTTCCCGATCTCGGGCCAGGTGGAAATGCGCTACGACCCGCAGCAGAAGCGCGTCGTCTACCAGCCGGTGACGATAGAGCCGCGCGAAATTACGCCGCGCATCATCCGCGAAGACCAGTACGGCGACCTCGGCAAGGGCAGGCACTGACATGGCCGATATCCGCAATTACACGATGAACTTCGGGCCTCAGCATCCGGCCGCCCACGGGGTGCTGCGCCTGGTGCTGGAAATGGACGGCGAAGTGGTGCAGCACGCCGACGCGCATATCGGCATGCTCCATCGCGCGACGGAGAAGCTGGCAGAGCAGAAGACCTACATCCAGGCGCTGCCCTACATGGACCGCATGGATTACTTCTCCGTGATGCTCAACGAGCATGCCTACTGCCTCGCGGTGGAGCGCCTGCTCGGCATCCAGGTGCCGGAGCGCGCGCAATACATCCGCGTCATGTTCGACGAGATCACACGCGTCCTGAGCCATCTGCTGTTCCTCGGCGCGCACGGACTGGACATCGGCGCGATGACCATGTTCCTGTACACCTTCCGCGAGCGCGAAGACCTGTTCGACATGTACGAGGCGGTGTCGGGCGCGCGCGTGCATGCGGCCTACTACCGGCCGGGCGGCGTGTACCGCGATCTGCCCGACACCATGCCGAATTACATCGCGTCGAAGATCCACGGCGCGGACGCCGTGGCGAAACTCAACGACAAGCGCTCGGGCAGCCTGCTCGATTTCATCGAGGATTTCACCGACCGTTTCCCTGCACACATCGACGAATACGAGACCCTGCTCACCGACAATCGCATCTGGAAGCAGCGCACCGTCGGCATCGGCGTGCTCTCGCCCGAGCGCGCGATCGAGCTCGGCTTCACCGGCGTCATGCTGCGCGGCTCGGGCGTCGAATGGGACCTGCGGAAGAAGCAGCCCTACGAGGTCTACGACCGGCTGGATTTCGACATTCCGGTGGGCGTGAACGGCGACACCTACGACCGCTACCTGTGCCGGGTGGAGGAATTGCGCCAGTCGAACCGCATCATCCGCCAGTGCATAGCCTGGCTGCGCGACAATCCGGGGCCGGTGATCGTGGACAACCACAAGATCGCACCGCCCGCGCGCGCCGACATGAAGGGCAGCATGGAAGAGCTGATCCATCATTTCAAGCTCTTCACCGAGGGCTTCCGCGTGCCCGCGGGCGAGGCTTACGCCGCGATCGAGCACTCCAAGGGCGAGTTCGGCATCTATCTGATCTCGGACGGGGCAAACAAGCCGTACCGCGTGAAAGTCCGCGGCGCCGGCTTCAATCACCTGCAGGGCCTGGACGAGATGTCGCGCGGCCACATGATCGCTGACGTGGTGGCGATCATTGGCACCCTCGACTTCGTCTTCGGCGAGGTCGACAGATGAAAAACCGGGGACAGACCACGTTTTTCCTCGTAGCCGTGACTCGACAACATCGGGTGACGAAAAACGTGGTCTGTCCCCGGTTTTTATGAACATTGGTGGATGAAATGCTGAGCACAGAAGCATTGCAGAGGATCGATCGCGAAGTGGCGAAATTTCCCGCCGAGCAGAAGCAGTCGGCCGTAATCGCGGCGCTTGCCATCGCGCAGGACGAGAACGGCTGGCTCGCGACCGAGACCATGGACTTCGTCGCGCAGTATCTGGGCATGCCGCCGATCGCGGTGTATGAGGTCGCGAGCTTCTACAACATGTACAAGCTCGAGCCTGGCGGCCGGCACAAGCTCACCGTCTGCACCAATCTGCCGTGCGCGCTCTCCGGCGGGGCGGATGCCGCCGAGCACCTGAAACACCGCCTCGGCGTGGGCTTCAACGAGACTACCGCGGATGGCCGCGTCACCCTCAAGCAGGGCGAATGCATGGGCGCCTGCGGCGATGCGCCGGTGCTGCTGGTGAACAACAAGCGCATGTGCAGCCGCATGTCGCACGAAAAGCTCGATCAACTGCTGGCGGAGCTCAAGTGATGCTGGACTACGGCCCCGACGCCATCCTGATGAAGGGCCTCGACGGCTCGAACTGGCACCTCAAGGATTACGAGGCGCGCGGCGGCTATGGCGCGCTGAAGAAGGTGCTGAACGAGAAGATCACGCCCGACGCGGTCGTCGCCGAGGTGAAGAAATCCGGGCTGCGCGGACGCGGCGGCGCCGGCTTTCCCGCCGGCCTCAAGTGGAGCTTCATGCCCAAGCAGTACACCGGGCCGAAATATCTCGTATGCAATACCGACGAAGGCGAGCCCGGCACATTCAAGGACCGCGACATCATCCGCTACAACCCGCACATGCTGATCGAGGGCATGATCATCGCGGCCTACGCGATGGGCACCGCGGTCGGCTACAACTACATCCACGGCGAGATCTGGGCCGAGTACGAATTGTTCGAGCAGGCGCTGGATGAGGCGCGCGCCGCGGGCTACCTCGGCAACAACATCCTTGGCACCGATTTCTCGTTCCAGCTCCACGCCGTGCACGGCTGGGGCGCCTACATCTGCGGCGAGGAAACCGGCCTGCTCGAGTCGATCGAGGGCAAGAAGGGCCAGCCGCGCTTCAAGCCGCCGTTCCCGGCGAGCTTCGGCCTGTACGGCAAACCCACCACCATCAACAACACCGAGACCTTCGCCGCGGTGCCCTGGATCATCAACAACGGCGGCGACGCCTTCCTTGCCCTGGGCAAACCCAACAACGGCGGCACCAAGCTGTTCTCGGTGTCGGGCCATGTCAACCGTCCGGGCAACTACGAAGTCCGACTGGGCACGCCGTTCGCGACGCTGCTGGAGATGGCCGGCGGCATGCGCGGCGGCAGGCAGATCAAGGCGGTGATTCCGGGCGGCTCGTCCGCGCCGGTGCTGCCCGGTCACATCATGATGCAGACCGACCTCGACTACGATTCCATCGCCAAGGCGGGCTCGATGCTCGGCTCGGGCGCGGTGATCGTCATGGACGACACCACCTGCATGGTGCGCGCGCTCGAGCGCCTGTCGTTTTTCTATTTCGAAGAGTCCTGCGGCCAGTGCACGCCCTGCCGCGAGGGCACCGGCTGGATGTACCGCATGGTGCACCGCATCGAGCACGGCAAGGGGCGCCAGGAAGACCTCGACCTGCTCACCAACGTGGCGGACAACATCGCCGGGCGCACCATCTGCGCGCTCGGGGATGCGGCGGCGCTGCCGGTGAAGAGTTTCATCAACCATTTCCGCGAAGAATTCCAGTACCACATCGACCACAAGCGCTGCATGGTGAACGTGCCCGGCGGCTACTTCACCGCTTCGGCGGCGCCCGCCGAGAAAGCGGCCTGAGAGCGACATGCCCAAAGTAGAAATCGACGGCCGGCAGATCGAGGTAGACAACGGCGCCACCGTGATGGACGCGGCCAACGCGCTCGGCATCTCCATTCCGCACTTCTGTTATCACAAGAAACTCTCGATCGCGGCCAACTGCCGCATGTGCCTGGTGCAGGTGGAAAAGGCGCCCAAGCCGCTGCCGGCCTGCGCCACCCCGGTCACCGAGGGCATGAAAGTGTTCACCGACTCCGACTACGCGCGTACCGCGCAGAAGTCGGTGATGGAGTTCCTGCTGATCAACCATCCGCTCGACTGCCCGATCTGCGACCAGGGCGGCGAATGCCTGCTGCAGGACCTCGCCGTGGGCTACGGCAAGGGCGCTTCGCGCTATCACGAAGAAAAGCGCGTGGTGTTCCACAAGAACATCGGTCCGCTGATCTCGATGGAAGAGATGAACCGCTGCATCCACTGCACCCGCTGCGTGCGCTTCGGCCAGGAGATCGCCGGCGTGATGGAGCTCGGCATGATGGGCCGCGGCGAGCACTCCGAAATCGTATCCTTCGTCGGGCGCTCGGTCGATTCCGAGCTGTCCGGCAATATGATCGACCTGTGCCCGGTGGGCGCGCTCACGAGCAAGCCGTTCCGCTACAGCGCCCGCACCTGGGAGCTTGCGCGGCGCAAATCGGTGAGCCCGCACGACAGCCTCGGCTCCAATCTGGTGGTGCAGACCATGGCGCACCAGGTCAAGCGCGTGCTGCCGCTGGAGAACGAAGAACTCAATGAATGCTGGCTGTCGGACCGCGACCGCTTTTCCTACGAGGGCCTGAACAGCGAAGACCGCCTGACCCAGCCGATGCTCAAGGTGAACGGGAAATGGCAGGAGGCGGACTGGCAGCAGGCGCTGGCCGCGGTGGCCAAGGGCCTGAAGAACGTGCGTGAGCAGCACGGCGCAGCGGCGCTGGGCGCGCTCGCCGCGCCGCATTCGACGCTGGAAGAGCTGTACCTGCTGGGCCGGCTGATGCGCGGCATCGGCAGCGAGAACGTGGACTTTCGCCTGCGCCAGGCGGATTTCTCCGCTGACGGCAAGCAGGCCGGCGCGCCCTGGCTGGGCATGAAGGTCGCCGACATCGGCGGCCTCGACCGCGTGCTCGTGGTCGGCTCCTTCCTGCGCAAGGATCACCCGCTGCTCGCCAACCGGCTGCGCCAGGCGGCCAAGCGCGGGCAGCAGCTCAATCTGATCCATGCCACCGACGACGAACTGCTGATGAAGGTGGCGAACAAGGCCATCGTGCCGCCGCAGGCGCTGGCCGACGCGCTGGCGCAGGTGCTGAAAGCGGCGGCCGAGGCGAAACAGCAGCCGGTGCCGGCCGCGCTCGCCGGCGTCAAGGTCGGGGCGGAGGCGCAGCGCATTGCCGCGAGCCTGGTTTCGGGCGAAAAGCCCGGCATATTCCTCGGCAACCTGGCCGCGCAGCACCCGCATGCGGCGCAGTTGCGCCTGCTCGCGCAGGAACTGGCCGCGGTGCTCGGCGCGCGCTACGGCAGTTTCGGCGAAGCCGCCAACAGCGTCGGCGGCTACCTCGCGCAGGCTGTGCCCGGCGCGGGCGGACTCAACGCCGGCGCGATGCTGGCCCAGCCGCGCAAGGCCTATCTGCTGCTCAACGTCGAGCCCGAACTCGACTGCAACGACGCGCACGCCGCGATGCAGGCGATGGACGCGGCCGAATTCGTGATCGCCCTGTCGGCCTACAAGGGCAGGGCGCCGGATTACGCCAGCGTGCTGCTGCCGATCGCGCCGTTCACCGAGACCTCCGGCAGCTTCGTCAACGCGGAAGGGCGCAGGCAAAGCTTCAACGGCGTGGTCAGGCCCCTGGGCGAGGCGCGCCCGGCGTGGAAAGTGCTGCGCGTGCTCGGCAAGCTGCTCGATCTTGCCGGCTTCGACTACGACAGCAGCGAACAGGTGCGCGATGAAATCGGCGCGCCGGATGCGCTCGCGCGCAAGCTCGACAACCGCGTCAACGGGATTGCCCTGCAGCTGCCGGCCGCGGCCGCAGGCCTCCAAAGGATTGCCGACGTTCCCATCTATTTCAGCGACGCCGTCGTGCGCCGCGCGGGCGCGCTGCAGAAGACGCGCGATGCGGCGCCGCCGCGCGCCTGGATGAACGCGGCGCTGCTGGCCAGGCTCGGCGTGAAAGAGGGCCAGCAAGTCAGGATCAGGCAGGGCCAAGCCGAGGCGACGCTGCATGCCGCCTGTGATGAGCGCCTGCCCGGCGACTGCGTGCGCGTCGCGGCGGCGCACGCCCTGACCGCCGGCCTGGGTCCGATGTCGGGCGAGCTCGAGCTGGAGCCGCAGCCATGATCGCCATGTACTCCAAACTGATTGCCGCCGGGCTCGCATTCTTCCAGGGACTGTTCGGAATGGCGCTGGGCGCGGCGCTGTTCACGCTGGTCAAGACCTCGGTGCTGATCATGCTGATCGTGGCGCCGCTGCTGGGCGCGGTGGCCTACCTGACGCTGCTCGAGCGCAAGGTCATCGGCTACATGCAGGTGCGCATCGGGCCCAATCGCGTCGGCCCCTACGGGCTGCTGCAGCCGATCGCCGACGGCATCAAGCTGGTGTTCAAGGAAATCGTCATCCCCTCGGGCGCCGACAAGATACTGTTCGTGCTCGCACCGGTGATCACGCTCACCGTGGCCATGGCCGCCTGGGCGGTGGTGCCGTTCGACAAGAATGTGGTGCTGGCCAACGTCGACGCCGGCCTGCTCTACGTGATGGCGATCACTTCGATGGGCGTGTACGGCATCATCGTCGCCGGCTGGGCGTCGAATTCCAAGTATGCGTTCCTCGGCGCGATGCGCGCCGCGGCGCAGATCGTCGCCTACGAAATCGCCATGGGCTTTGCCCTGGTATGCGTGCTGCTGGTGTCGCAAAGCCTCAACCTCTCCGACATCGTCGAGGGCCAGATGGACGGGCGCTTTGCCGACATGGGCCTCAACTTCCTATCCTGGAACTGGCTGCCGCTGATGCCGATGCTGCTGGTGTATTTCATCTCCGGCGTGGCCGAGACCCAGCGCGCGCCGTTCGACCTGGCCGAGGGCGAATCCGAGATCGTCGGCTTCCACGTGGAGTATTCCGGCATGCTGTTCGGCGTGTTCTCCATGGGCGAGTACGCCAACATGATCCTGGTGGCGACGCTGACCACCATCATGTTCTTCGGCGGCTTGGCGCCGCCGCTGGACTCCGTGTTGTTCAACGCGATTCCGGGCTTTGTCTGGATGCTGGCCAAGGTGCTGTGCGTGCTGTTCCTGTTCCTGTGGTTCCGTGCGACCTTCCCGCGCTACCGCTACGACCAGGTCATGCGCCTGGGCTGGAAGGTGTTCATCCCACTGACCATCGTGTGGCTGGTATTCATAGCCGCATGGATGCAGACCCCTTTCTCAATCTGGAGAGACGTCCATGGCTGAGAAAATCCGCGAATTCTTCAAGACCTTCCTGCTGTATGAGCTGTTCAAGGGGCTCGCGGTCACCGGGCGCTACATGTTCGCGCGCAAGATCACGGTGCAGTATCCGGAGGAGCGCACGCCGCAGTCGGGGCGCTTCCGCGGCCTGCATGCGCTGCGCCGCTATCCCAACGGCGAAGAGCGCTGCATCGCATGCAAGCTGTGCGAGGCGGTGTGCCCGGCGCTCGCGATCACGATCGAGTCGGAAGAGCGCGCCGACGGCACGCGTCGCACCACGCGTTACGACATCGACCTGCACAAATGCATTTTCTGCGGCTTCTGCGAGGAGTCCTGCCCGGTGGACTCGATCGTCGAGACGCGCATCCTTGAATACCACGGCGAGAAGCGCAGCGACCTGCACTACACCAAGGAGATGCTGCTTGCGGTGGGCGACCGTTACGAGGCGGAGATAGCCAGGGACCGCGCCAACGACGCGGCCTACCGGTGACCAATTCATGAATATCGAAGGCGTTCTCTTCTACGTATTCGCGGCGATCCTGCTGGCCGCGGCGCTGCGCGTCATCACCGCGCGCAACCCGGTGCACGCGGCGCTGTTCCTGGTGCTCGCGTTTGCGACCGCGTCTGCGATCTGGATGATGCTGCGCGCCGAGTTCCTCGCGATCGTGCTGGTGCTGGTCTATGTCGGCGCGGTGATGGTGCTGTTCCTGTTCGTGGTGATGATGCTCGACATCAACATCGACCGGCTGCGCGAAGGCTTCTGGAGCTACCTGCCGCTCGGGGCGGCGGTCGGCATCCTGATGGTGGTCGAAATGGTGCTGGTGCTGGGCGGCAAGTACTTCGGCCTGCAGCATCTGCCCAACCCGGCCGATCCGGGCGCCGATTACAGCAACACCAGGGCGCTCGGCCTGCTGCTCTACACCGATTACGTCTATCCGTTCGAGCTGGCCGCGGTGATCCTGCTGGTCGCGATCGTCGCCGCCATCGCGCTGACGCTGCGCGGGCGCAAGGACAGCAAGCACCAGGATCCGGCCAAGCAGGTCAAGGTCAAGCGCGCCGACCGCGTGCGCATGGTTTCGATGCCCACCGAAAAGAAGGAGAACTGATCGTGCAGTCGTTCTCGTTATCCGTGCTGCCCGTGGTGTCGCTGTCGCACTACCTGATTCTGGGCGCGCTGCTGTTCGCCATCAGCGTGGTCGGCATCTTCCTCAACCGCAAGAACGTGATCATCCTGCTGATGGCGATCGAGTTGATGCTGCTGGCGGTGAACATGAATTTCATCGCGTTCTCGCATTACCTGCACGACATGTCCGGCCAGGTGTTCGTGTTCTTCATCCTGACCGTGGCGGCGGCGGAGTCGGCCATCGGCCTCGCGATCCTGGTGGTGCTGTTCCGCAATCTGTCCACCATCAACGTCGACGACCTGAACACTTTGAAGGGCTGACCCCGGCACAACGCTATGACATCGATGCAGCAACTCTATCTGCTGGTGCCGCTGGCGCCGCTGGCCGGATCCGTGATCGCGGGCCTCGGCGGCCGCGCGATCGGCCGCGCCGGCGCCCACTGGGTGACCATCATCGGGGTGGCGATCGCGTTCTTTGCGTCGCTATACATATTCTTCGACGTGCTCCACGGCAACGTGTTCAACGGCAGCGTCTATACCTGGCTCACCTCGGGCGACACGCGCTTCGAAATCGGCTTCCTCATCGACCGGCTGTCGGCGCTGATGATGGTGGTGGTCACCTTCGTCTCGCTGATGGTGCACATCTACACCATCGGCTACATGGCGGACGATCCCGGTTACCAGCGCTTCTTTTCCTATATCGCGCTGTTCACCTTCTCCATGCTGATGCTGGTGATGTCCAACAACTTCGTGCAGCTGTTCTTCGGCTGGGAGGCGGTGGGCCTGGTGTCCTATCTGCTGATCGGTTTCTGGTACACACGCCCGACGGCGATCTACGCCAACCTCAAGGCGTTCCTGGTTAACCGCGTCGGTGACTTCGGCTTCCTGCTTGGCATCGGCCTCGTGCTCGCCCACTTCGGCACGCTCGACTACGCCAGCGTGTTTTCGCAGGCGCCGGGCCTGGCCAGGACCAGCATAGAAATCATCCCCGGCGCGCACTGGATGCTGCTGTCGGTAATCTGCATTTGTCTCTTCATCGGCGCGATGGGCAAGTCGGCGCAGTTCCCGCTGCACGTGTGGCTGCCCGACTCGATGGAAGGCCCGACCCCGATCTCCGCCCTGATCCACGCGGCGACCATGGTGACCGCCGGCATCTTCATGGTGTCGCGCATGTCGCCGCTGTTCGAACTGTCGGACGCGGCGCTCTCATTCGTGCTGGTGATCGGCGGCATCACCGCCTTCTTCATGTCGCTGATCGCCGTGGTGCAGTACGACATCAAGCGCGTGATCGCTTACTCGACGCTGTCGCAGCTCGGCTACATGACCGTGGCCCTGGGCGCCTCGGCCTATTCGGTCGGCATGTTCCACCTGGCGACGCACGCGTTCTTCAAGGCGGTGCTGTTCCTCGGCGCGGGCTCGGTGATCATCGCGATGCACCACGAGCAGGACATGCGCAGGATGGGCGGGCTGCGCAAGTACCTGCCGATCACCTATATCACCATGCTGATCGGCGCGTTCGCCAACGCCGGCCTGCCGCCGTTCGCCGGATTCTTCTCCAAGGATTCGATCCTGGAGGCGGTGCACCTGTCGCATACGCCGGGCGCCGGCTTCGCCTACCTGATGGTGCTGCTCGGGGTGTTCGTCGGCGGCCTGTATTCCTTCCGCCTCATCTTCTATACCTTCCACGGCGAAGAGCGCTTCCGCAATCATGAAACCGGCCATGCCGCGGAGGCCGGCCACGGCCATGACGCGCACGGCGCCGCGAAGGATGAGCATGGCCATGATGATCACGGTCACGGTCAATCGCCGCACGAAACGCCGGCGGTGGTGACGGTGCCGCTGATCCTGCTCGCCATCCCGTCTATCGGCGCCGGCTGGTTCATCGGCACGGTGCTCTACGGCGGCTATTTCGGGTCGTCGATCTTCATTTCGCCCGAGCACGAGGGGCTGGCCGAAATGGCGAAGGAATTCCATGGCGTGATCGCCATGATGCTGCACGGCTTCACCAGCCTGCCGCTCTGGCTGGCGCTCGCTGGCGCCGCGACCGCCTTCTACCTGTACATCGTGAACCCGGCGCTGCCCGCGGTGCTGCGCGGGAAATTCAGTTTCATCGTCAACATCCTGATGGAGAAGTACGGCCTCGACCGCTTCAACGACTGGTTCTTCGCCGGCGGTGCGCGCGCGCTCGGCGGCGGCCTGTGGAAGATCGGCGACGTCGCCATCATCGACGGTTTCATGGTCAACGGCACGGCGCGCGTGGTCGGCTGGATCTCGAGCCTGGTGCGCCTGTTCCAGTCCGGCTACATCTACCACTATGCCTTCACCATGATCATCGGCGTATTCGTGCTGCTGACGCTTTTCAGCCAACTCTAGGGTACAGACGATGAATCCTGCTCCCTGGCTCAGCCTCACCATCTGGATCCCGATCCTGTTCGGCCTGGTGGTGCTCGTGTTCAGCGACCGCCATGCCGCGGTGGTGCGCCAGATCGCGCTGGTTGGCGCGCTCGCCGGTTTCGCGGCGAGCCTGCCGCTCTACGCCGGCTTCAGCACCCAGACCGCCGCGATGCAGTTCGTCGAGCTGAAGTCCTGGATTCCGCGCTTCAACATCAACTACAACCTCGGCGTGGACGGCATTTCGCTGCTGTTCATCCTGCTCAACAGCTTCATCACCGTGCTGGTGGTGATCGCCGGCTGGGAGTCGATCCAGAAGCGCGTGGCGCAGTACATGGCCGCGTTCCTGATCATGTCCGGCCTGCTGAACGGCGTATTCGCCGCGCTCGACGCGATGCTGTTCTACGTGTTCTTCGAGGCGACGCTGATTCCGATGTACCTCGTGATCGGCGTGTGGGGCGGCCCCAACCGCGTCTATGCCGCGGTGAAGTTCTTCCTCTACACCCTGCTCGGGTCGCTGCTGATGCTGGTCGGATTCCTCTACCTGTTCGACAAGTCCGGGGGCAGCTTCGCCATTCTCGACTGGCACAAGCTGCCGCTGGCGATGACGCCGCAGCTGTTGCTGTTCTTCGCGTTCTTCGCCGCGTTCGCGGTGAAGGTGCCGATGTGGCCGGTGCACACCTGGCTGCCCGATGCGCACGTCGAGGCGCCGACCGGCGGCTCCGCGGTGCTGGCGGCGATACTGCTCAAGCTCGGCGCCTACGGTTTCATCCGCTTCTCGCTGCCGGTGCTGCCCGACGCGAGCCACGCGCTGTCCGGCTTCATGATCACGCTGTCGCTGATCGCGGTGGTCTACATCGGCCTGGTGGCGATCGCGCAGACCGACATGAAGAAGCTGATCGCCTATTCCTCGATCGCGCACATGGGTTTCGTCACGCTCGGCTTCTTCATTTTCAACGCCTACGGCATGGAAGGGGCGCTGGTGCAGATGGTGTCGCACGGCTTCGTTTCGGCCGCGATGTTCCTGTGCGTGGGCGTGATGTACGACCGCATGCACAGCCGCAACATTGCCGACTACGGCGGCGTGGTCAATACCATGCCGAAGTTCGCCGCGCTGATGATGCTGTTCGCCATGGCCAACTGCGGCCTGCCGGCCACCAGCGGCTTCGTCGGCGAATTCATGGTGATCCTGGGCGCGGTGAAGCACAATTTCTGGATCGGCTTTCTCGCCGCGACCACGCTGATCTTCGGCGCCGCCTATACGCTGTGGATGTACAAGCGGGTGATTTTCGGCGCCGTGGCCAACGACCGCGTCGCCGCGCTGAAGGACATCGGCGCGCGCGAATTCCTGGTGCTGGCGCTGCTCGCGATCGCCGTGCTCGGCATGGGCCTGTACCCGCTGCCTTTCACCGAGGTGATGCACGCCTCGGTCAACGGGCTGCTGCAGCATCTCGCGGTGAGCAAGCTCTGAGGCCATCGAATCCATGAATTTCACCATGCCCAACCTGCTTCCCGCCTACCCCGAGATCTTCCTGCTGATCATGGTGTCGGTGATCCTGGTGCTCGACCTGTTCCTGCCGCAGGCGCAGCGCTACGTGAGCTACGTGCTGACGCAGCTCACGCTGATCGGCTGCGCCGTGCTCACGCTCGACGTCGCCGTGCTCACCCAGGGCCAGGTCACCTACACCTTCAGCCACATGTTCGTCGCCGACCTCATGGGCCATGCGCTCAAGATGGCCGCCTATATCGCCGTATTCACGACGCTGGTGTATTCGCGCGCCTATCTCTCCGACCGCAACATGTGGAAGGGCGAGTTCTTCGCTCTGGTGCTGTTCGCGCTGATGGGCATCATGGTGATGATTTCGGCCGACCACTTCCTCACGCTGTACCTGGGACTGGAGCTGCTGTCGCTGTCGCTCTACGCCCTGGTCGCGCTCGACCGCGACTCGGCGCGCGCGACCGAGGCGGCGATGAAATACTTCGTGCTCGGCGCACTCGCCTCGGGGCTCCTGCTCTATGGCATGTCGATGATCTACGGCGCCACCGGCTCGCTCAATATCTCCGAGGTCGCGCATGCGATCTCCACCACCAACCCGAACAAGATCGTGCTGACCTTCGGTCTGGTGTTCCTGGTGTCAGGCATGGCGTTCAAGCTCGGCGTGGTGCCGTTCCACATGTGGATCCCCGACGTCTATCACGGCGCGCCCACGGCGATGACCCTGATCATCGGCTCGGCGCCCAAGCTCGCCGCGTTCGCGATGGCGATGCGCCTGCTGGTCATGGGGCTGCTCGACCTCGCCGTCGACTGGCAGCAGATGCTGGTGATCCTGGCGGTGCTGTCGATGGCGGTGGGCAACCTCGCGGCGATCGCGCAGACCAACATCAAGCGCATGCTCGCCTATTCGACCATTTCGCACATGGGCTTCATGCTGCTCGGCATGCTCGCCGGCGTGGTCAACGGCAACTGGCTCAACGCGGCCGACGCCTACAGCGCCGCGATGTTCTATGTCGTGGTCTACGTGCTGACCACGCTCGGAACCTTCGGCATGGTGCTGCTGCTGTCGCGCGCCGGCTTCGAGGCCGAGAACCTGGACGACTTCAAGGGGCTGAACGCGCGCAGCCCCTGGTACGCCTTCATCATGCTGCTGCTGATGTTCTCGCTCGCGGGCGTGCCGCCGACGGTCGGCTTCTATGCCAAGCTATCGGTGCTGCAACCGCTGCTCGCTGCCGGCATGACGTGGCTCGCGGTGGTGGCGGTCCTGTTCTCGCTGATCGGCGCGTTCTACTACCTGCGCATCGTCAAGCTCATGTATTTCGACGAGCCCGTCGATACCGCGCCGATCCAACCCAGCCTGGACGTGAGCGTGCTGCTCTCGGTCAACGGCCTGGCGGTGCTCGCGCTCGGCATCATGCCGAACTCGCTGATGGCCCTGTGCTACTTCTCGATTAAGGCGCTGTGAGCCGCGCGGCGGGCGTGGCTGCACCGACCGCCGCTTCCACCGTTGCCGTTTTTTGCCCGGGAATCCGTTACAAAAGTCATTTTGTTACGGCTGAAATAGGGGAGTACGAGGGGAGGTATCCGCTCGTTTTGTTACAAACTCCAAGATCGGGCGTGGCGCATTCAGCGTGGCGCAGGAGACACAATCCATGAAATTCGTCGGGCGCCTCGAGCGGGCCTGGGCAAGCAGCGGCAGCCTGCTGTGCGTGGGCCTCGACCCTGATCCGGCCAGGTTGCCGGCGCAGCTGGCGCGCACGGCGCATCCGCTATTCGAGTTCGGGCGCGCGATCGTCGATGCCACCGCAGACCTGGTATGCGCGTTCAAGCCGCAGATCGCCTATTACGCGGCAGCGCGCGCCGAAGACCAGCTCGAAATGACCATCGCCCACATCCGCCAGCGCCATCCCTCGATACCGGTGATCCTCGACGCCAAGCGCGGCGACGTGGGCAGCACCGCCGAAATGTATGCGCGCGAAGCGTTCGAGCGCTATCAGGCCGACGCGGTGACGGTGAACCCCTACCTCGGCCAGGACTCGCTCGCGCCTTTCCTCGGCTATGCGGACAAGGGCGTGATCGTGCTGTGCCGCACCTCCAATCCCGGCGCACGCGACCTGCAGGATGTCGACAGCGGCGGCAGGAAGCTGTACCAGCTCATCGCGCAGAAAGCGGCGCGCGAGTGGAACGCGAACGCCAACGTGCTGCTGGTGGTGGGAGCGACCTATCCGCAGGAACTGGGCGAGATCCGCGCCATCGTCGGCGACATGCCCATCCTCGTGCCCGGCGTCGGCGCCCAGGGCGGGGACGTGGCTGCGGTGCTCGCGCACGGCGCCACCGCCGCCGGCACCGGCCTCATCATCAGCAGTTCGCGCGCGGTGCTCTATGCCGGCAGCGGCAGCGACTACGCCGGGGCGGCGCGGGCGGCTGCGCTGACGCTGCGCGACCAGATCAACCAGTACCGCAAGCCCGGGCTATGAAGGACGCGGACCTGACCGAGCACGAAACCGGCAGCGCGACGGTATTCCGCGGCAAGCTGCTGCACGTCAAGCGCGACACGGTGCGCCTGCCCGACGGCAAGGCGGCGACGCGCGAGTACATCGAACACGGCGGCGCGGTCATGATCATCCCGGTTCTGGGCTCGGGCGAGCTGGTGATGGAGCGCCAGTTCCGCTACGTCATGCGCCGGCATTGCATCGAATTTCCGGCGGGCAAGATCGATCCGGGCGAGGAGCCGCTCGCAACGGCGCGGCGCGAGCTGCTGGAGGAGACCGGCTACGTCGCGCGCGAGTGGATCTACCTCACCACCATCCACCCGACGGTCGCCTATTCGACCGAGCGCATCCTGGTCTATCTCGCGCGCGGCCTGGAGCAGCGCGGCAGCAGGCTCGACGAGGGCGAGTTTCTCGAGGTGCTCCAACTCACGCCGGCGGCGCTGCTGGAACTGGTGCGCGCGGGCGAAATCAGCGACGTGAAGACGGTGATGGGCGCGCTGTGGCTGGAGAAGCTGCTGCGCGGCGAGTGGACTGCGGGGCCGGCGCTGCCCTAGGGGGAATCCCCTCCCGCCCAATCGCAGCGCTGCGGATGGCGACCGGGCGGCGGCGGCGGCCGCAGCGGCCATAATTTAAGACAATTGAAACGGTGATTTCCAGTACCCGCCTGGCATAGAGCCGCATCTACGTGCCAAATTAAGCAATTTAACCAATGCTGCCATGGGTGCTGCGCCAGGTCTGATTGCACTCGCGCAGTGCAACGCTCGAATAGTTCAACAATCCTTGTATAATCATCCAATGGAAAAAGCAATCGCCACTGCGGTTTTCGAGTCGCTGGCTTCCGGCATCAGGCTGGATGTGTACCGTCTGCTGGTACGCAAAGGCACCGAGGGTTTGGTCGCCGGGGAGATCGCCAGCGCGCTGGACATTCCGCCGACTAACCTCTCGTTTCATCTCAAGGCGCTTACCCAATCGTGCTTGGTGACGGTGGAGCAGGAAGGGCGATTCCTGCGCTACCGCGCAAACATGCCGCTGATGCTGGATTTGATCGGCTATCTCACCGCGGAATGCTGCGCTGGCGATCCGGCGCAGTGTGCCGATGTGGCGGCGGTCCTGTCGCGCGCGAATTGCGTCGCCCCATCCGCATCACCCACTGCGCGGAAAAAGGTTAATGCATGAACCTGCTGTTCTTGTGCACGGGCAATTCCTGCCGCTCGATCCTGGGCGAAGCCGTCTTCAATCATCTCGCGCCTGCCGGATGGAAGTCCATGAGCGCCGGCAGCCATCCGACCGGGCAGGTGCATCCGCGTTCGCTCGCCTTGCTTGCGCGCGAGGGCATAGCGACTGCGGGCCTGCACAGCAAGTCCTGGGACAATCTGCCCGCCACCCCGGATATCGTGATCACTGTCTGCGCCAGCGCCGCGGGCGAGACTTGCCCGGCCTACCCTGGGCCGGTGTTGCGCACGCACTGGGGCGTGGACGACCCGGCGCACGCCACGGGCACAGATATGGAAATCGACGCCGCATTTTTCAATGCATACCGCATCCTGCGGACGCGCATCGAAGCGTTTCTGGCGCTGCCGCTGGACCGAATCGAGTATGACCGGGCGCACCTGAAAGCGGAACTCGACCGTATAGCGGGCGAAGCGCCCGGGTTCGAACACGCCGTATGAACGCAATCCACCGTCTTGTCTTTCTTGGGGTGAGCCATGGCCGCGCAGTCTGAAGTCCTTGGCAGGCGTGCTGCCGTCGCGCCGCTGAATTTTTTCGAGCGCTATCTGACGCTGTGGGTGGCGCTGTGCATCGTCGTCGGCATCGTGCTCGGCCAGGTGTTCCCGGGTCCGGTGCAGGCG
>JAANCK010562490.1_pt1 | contig 18873 bp, 15 predicted proteins | sample 7277841 | NCBI WGS metagenome assembly JAANCK01 (sample SAMN14222788, study PRJNA588281) | permafrost metagenome | isolation source: Arctic cryosol methane SIP | place: Canada:Nunavut | collected 2015-07 | reverse complement strand
GTCTATACGCCCGTTACTGTCCTATTTCGCCGTGGGGGGGCAGCTTACGCCGACGATGGGCACACTCAACGAGTCACCGTCAGCGGAAGGGTTCAACCGCTTTCCGGAGTGATCTTTCACGACGATCGCAAATCCTTGTCGCGATGGATCGCGGCCCAGGATCAGTACATGCGCCTGGAAGCGGGGAAGCTGCTCGCTGCCGATTGGTCGGCTCTAGGCTGGTCCGGGCGAATCCGCAAGCTTCGCGTTGTCGCGCCGTTTGCGATGCTGTGTTATTGCCTGTTCGTACAGGGCTTGATTCTGGATGGGCGCGCGGGCCTGTTCTATTCCTTCCAGCGCGCCGTTGCTGAGTTGCTGCTCTCGCTTCGACTTCTCCAGCACGATTTGTCAAAGCGAAGCGACGGGCCGAGCGGGGACCGCGATTCTTGAAGATTATCGAATGAAACTAAGCATACTTGTCACTGGTGGCGCCGGGTACATCGGTTCGCACATGGTGAAGCTACTCGTCCGCGAAGGACATCAGGTGACGGTCCTGGACAATCTTTCCACCGGCCACAGGGATGCCACTGCGGGAGCCAAACTAGTCGAAGGCGATTTGCGGCGCGAGGCCGATGTCGCGCGCGCGTTTGGGGCGGGTCGAATTGAAGTGGTAATGCACTTCGCCGCGAGTTGCTATGTTGGCGAATCGGTTCAGAACCCCGCGAAGTATTATGCCAACAACGTGATCGGAACCATCAATCTTCTGGAAGCGATGCGTAGAGCGGACGTTTCACGCCTGGTATTTTCCTCGACCTGCAGCACCTATGGCGATCCGGTTGCACTGCCCATGAGCGAGAGCCATCCGCAACTTCCCGTCAATCCATACGGCATGACCAAGCTAACGGCTGAACGAGCGATGTCGGACTATGGGCGTGCATATGGGTTTGACACCGCTGCATTGCGCTATTTCAATGCGGCCGGATGCGACCCCGAGGGCGAATTGGGCGAACGGCATGATCCGGAGACGCACCTTATTCCACTAGTCATCAAGGAGGCCCTCCGCGTACGCGCAGGAGGAAACCCCGAAGATACGCAGTTGAACGTATTCGGCGACGATTTTGACACACCAGACGGCAGCTGCATCCGCGACTATGTGCACATCGCTGACCTCTGCGCCGCACACTTGCTCGCAATGGAGCGGCTCTTGGGCGGGAAGGTTTCGGGATTCAACGCATTCAACTTGGGTACCGGGAAAGGTTATTCGGTAAAGGAAGTAATCGAGACTTGCCGCCACGTGACCGGGCAGGACATTCGGTACAAGATCGCCACCAGACGTGCCGGCGATCCGGCGCGGCTGGTGGCGAGCGCAGCGCTGGCTCGTACGGAACTAGGCTGGTCGCCGCATTTCAATGAGCTTTCAGACATTGTTGACACTGCGTGGCGCTGGTTTTCGCGGCAACCGTCACCCACAAGCTGAAAATCAGCCCATTACGCTGTTGAAAACGCTCGACCCGGCTATTGGGTTTGGGTCTTCGTGCGCCGGTATATAGCGAGCGTAGATCCGTAAGGCGATCGATACGCACGCAGCCTGGTCCAACCGCCTCCCAATTTCTCGAACGACGAACCGGCTTGCCCTGGCGCGACGATCAGAACTGAGATGTGAGAGCGCTCCTCCTCTGTCATGCGCGGATACCCGCGGCCGCCTGCATACGAGGTTGAAAAAAATCGAATACCGGCCATTTTCGCTGCGTAGTACATGACGGGGTCCCCATATATGACTTCCCCCGGCCGCACCTCGTCACGCAATATTCGGTCAATTGCACTGTATTCAGCCGGCGGCGTCTTTTGTACTTCGCGCCAGACTACGGATGGCATGCCCAGCAAAATCGAAGTAATGGCAGCGGCAATCCCGAATGACACCAGCCCGTACTTCCGCGTGTTCCACACGCGCTCCAGTGCGGCGGTGAAGCACAATGCCAAAGGAGCCGCCCCCATCCACTCGTAGTAAATGGGATAGCGCCCCGCAACCAACATTCCGTAAGGGATCAGAATGGCGGCGGTCAAGCCGGCGATTGCCGCGGGTATCGCTTCCGCATTTCTGTCTCGCCAAAGCAGCAGCAAGACGCCCGACAGGAAGATTATCAGCGGCAACACGCTTGTATCGGCAGCTATAGTCTGCAGGACGCTTGCTGGTGAAAGCGCCTTGATCAGGGTCTGCATTCTGGAAATCGCCGCACTGTCCTGTACGACTGTTGCCTGGAACACCGCCCCCACCATGTTGTAGCCGGACGCATAGGTTTGCGAGATGTATGCCGTCAACGACTGATTCCACGCAAAAAGCGCGGCCAGGATCAGGCCGCCAACAGCGCAACCCAAGCCTATTGCCGTCAAATCCGGGAGGCGCAGCTTTCGCGAAAACAGATATTCCAGGCCAAGGAGTAATGCCGCATAGGGTATGGATTGCAGCCCCGATGGCACCAGCAGCAATGCGATAGCACCCAGCTGAAATCTGCGTCTGATCGGATCAGCGACGCAAAAATATGTCCACAGCAGGAGCACAACGACGAGCATCGTAACAAGATCGGCGCGACCGCTGCGATAGACAAAACTAAATCCCTGGCCGCACGCAAGCAGCACCACCAACAAGGAGCGCGCCCAAGTCGATCGCACCCATCCCATGCGTTGGCTGGTGTCGGCAATCAGCCAGGCTATTGCGAGCGCCAGTACATAGTTCAAGCTCCGAACAATCACTGGAGCAAAGCCGAAGATCGAAATCCAGAAATAGACAAGCAGCGTATAAAGTGGGTTGTTTGCCGCCCAGAATTGATATTGCGATTGTGATGGCCAAGCGGTGCTGACCCAGCTATTGCCAAAGTACAAATTGACGGCCGCATCCACCTGCATCACTTCATCGATCCACGGCGCAACAGACATGGCGGTATCCGCGTTAAGCCACAGGAAAGTCAACGCGAACGCAATGAAAAGCAGCGTCACCTGGATCGATTTCAGTTGCATGCGGTATGCCCGATATCTGCTCAGATCTCTGTTGAACTGATTTCGCAATGACGAGTTCAATACGGATTGTGCGCCCGGTGCTGCCAGGGAAACCGGAGGATCGCGGTCGAGCCAGAATAGCCAATCGTCGACTGTGCCGCCACCGAATCACAGGATATTGCACTTCGTCGGTCGATGCCAGCCGCTCGATGCGCAGTGACCGCAGCGATGTTTTGCCACCGCGCTCGGGGCGAAGATGGTCAGATCGATTCGAATTCACTAATGCATCGATCTGCAATGTGGCCTTGTGTCGGCTACATCTTCGCGGGCGAGCAGGTAATGCGTTTGACGTCAGCTATGGCGTTTAGCGCTGTCGCGCGAATCCGATGACGCCAAGCACTCCCGTTTTTAATATTGTCTGGACCTTGATCCGGCGATGATCCTTCTCGGCCTAAACTCCCACCACGCCGACTCCTCCGCCTGCCTGGTCAAGGACGGCGTTTTGCTCGCAGCCGCCGAGGAAGAACGCTTTCGCCGCATCAAGCACTGGGCCGGGTTCCCGTCCGAATCGATTCGCTACTGCCTTGCCGAAGCCGGCGTTCGCCTGGGCGATGTCGATGTGATCGCGCTCAATCAGGACGCAAGCGCAAACCTGTGGCGGAAGCTCGCCTACGTGGCCACGCGCCGACCGGATCTGTCTCTCGTCCTCGATCGCGTCCGCAACAAGCGCGAGCGCGTTGGCGTGGCCGAGGAAATTGCCCACGCGTTTCCCGGCGAAACATTGCGCGCGGAACTGCGCGAGGTGGAGCACCACCTCGCCCATCTGGGTTCGGCTTACCTGGTTTCTCCGTTCGAGGAAGCGGTCGCGGTGTCGGTCGACGGCTTCGGCGATTTCGCCAGTTCGGCCTGGGGCCTGGGGCGCGGCACGCGCATCGAGGCCGATGACAAAATCTACTTCCCGCATTCCCTCGGGGTCTTTTACCAGGCGTTGACTCAGTACCTTGGGTTTCCCAACTACGGCGACGAATACAAGATCATGGGGCTTGCGCCTTATGGCGAGCCGCACTTCATGGGCGAGATGCGCCAGATCGTGCACCTTGGCGACAGCGGGGCATTCCGCCTGAACCTGGACTACTTTCGCCACCATCGCGAGAAGATTGCGTACGAATGGAGCGACGGCGCGCCTGATTTCGTCGACCTCTATGCGCCGCGACTGGCCGATTTGCTGGGGCCGGCGCGCCGTGCGCAGGAAGAACTGACCGAGCGCCACAAGGACATCGCGCGCTCGGTGCAGGGCATGTACGAGGAAGCGCTTTTCCATCTGCTCAATCGCCTGCACGAACGTTACCAAGTGGACGCGCTGACGCTCGCCGGGGGTTGCGCGATGAATTCGGTGGCCAACGGAAAGGTGTATCGCAATACGCCATTCAGGAAGCTGTATGTTCAGTCGGCGGCGGGCGATGCCGGCGGGGCGATCGGGGCGGCGTTTGTGGTTTGGCATCAGATGCTCGGGGGTCGGTCCGAAGGCCGCCCTCTCCCAAACGCGGAGACCGATCGGCCCGGGAGCGGGCCTCCTACAAACCACAGCCGCTTCGTGATGGACCAGGCCTGCTGGGGCCCGCAGTTTTCGAATGAGGCAATCGGGGCGTTGCTGGACGCGAAGAAGGCGGAAATCAGCGCGCAGGCTTGCGCGGTGAACCGGCTGGAGAACCAAGCTGGGCTTTGCTCTCTTGCAGCCGAGGCGATCGCCGAGGGCAAGGTAGTGGGCTGGTTCCAGGGCCGCATGGAATGGGGTCCGCGCGCGCTCGGCAACCGTTCCATCCTGGCCGATCCGCGGCGCGCGGACATGAAGGACATTCTCAACCTGAAGATCAAGCGGCGCGAGTCGTTCCGGCCGTTCGCGCCCTCGATTCTGCGCGAGCATGTGGCCGAGTGGTTCGAAATCGACGACGACGTGCCGTTCATGATGCAGGTGTATCCGATCCGTGCGGACAAGCGCGTGCTCATCCCCGCAGTCACCCACGTCGACGGCTCGGGCCGGCTGCAGACCGTCACGCGCGCCACCAACCCACGCTACTACGCGCTGATCGAAGCGTTTCGCGCGCTGAGCGGCGTGCCGATGGTGCTCAATACCTCGTTCAACGAGAACGAGCCGGTGGTGTGCACGCCGCAGGAGGCGCTGGATTGCTTTTTGCGCACCAAAATGGATTTGCTGGTGATGGGAAACTGGGCGGTGGAGCGCACGCAATAGCGCGCCCCCAGCGGGGACCAGGGCGCGATCTCGCCTCGCGGCAGTCTCTCTGCCATAATCTCATGGCCTCGACCACCATGCCATGAGAGTCATATTCCTCAACCGCTACTTCCATCCCGATTATTCGGCGACGAGCCAGATGCTGTCCGATCTGGCTTTTTTTTTGGCCGGCGCCGGCCACGAGGTATGCGTGCTCACCAGCGGCCAGCGCTACGACGACGCCGCGGCGCTTCTGCCGCCGCATGAGCGCGTCGATGGCGTGGAAGTGTTTCGCGTGCGCACCTCGCGCTTGGGGCGCGACCGGCTGCTCGGACGCGCGCTGGACTATGCGACCTTCTATTTCGCCGCGGGCTGGCGGCTCTGGCGCATCGCCCGCGCGGGAGACATCATTGTCGCCAAGACCGACCCGCCGCTGATTTCGGTCATCGCGTCGCTGATCGCAAGCTGGCGCGGCGCGCGGCTGGTGAACTGGGTGCAGGACGTGTTTCCCGAGGTGGCCGAGGCGCTCGGCATGCGCGCGCTCGCCGGGCCGCAGGCGACGTTGCTGCGCGGCTTGCGCAATGCAGCCTTCAGGTCGGCAGCGGCAAATGTAGTCCTGAGCGAACGCATGGCGGACGTAGTTGCGAGAGCATGCGGGCAGGCACATCGCGAGTCCCCCAAGGGGACTTCTTTCAGGGCGCAGGCTCGCTCCCAAACAAGTCGCATACGCGTGGTCCCCAACTGGGCCGACCAGGACGCGATCCGGCCGGTCGCCGCTGCGGACAATCCGCTGCGACGCGAATGGGGCTTGGAGGGCAGATTCGTCGTCTGCTACTCGGGCAACATGGGCCGGGCGCACGAATTCGACACCATCCTCGATGCGGCGCAGCGCCTCGCGCTCACCGCGGCGCACATCCGCTTCCTGTTCATCGGCAGCGGCGCGCAGCGGCGCCCGGTCGAAGAGGCGGCGCATCAGCGCGGGCTCGCCAACGTGCTGTTCCGCCCCTACCAGGAGCGCGAGCGCCTGACGCTGAGCCTGGGGGTGGGCGATGTGCACCTCGTATCGCTGCGCCCGGAACTCGAGGGCTATATTTTTCCGAGCAAGCTCTATGGCGTGCTCGCCGCCGGCCGGCCCACCGTGTTCATCGGCGATCCGCAGGGCGAGATCGCGCGCCTGATCGAGCGCGAAGGGATCGGGGCGGCGGTAAGGCAAGGCGACGCTGCAGGATTGGTTGACGCACTCGCACAACTGGCGGGCAACCCGGGACTGCGCCAGACAATGGGGCGGCGCGCGCGCGAACTGCTGTGCGAACGCTATGACAAAGTCATCGCCATGAAGGACTGGCTGGCACTGCTGGAGAAATTGTGAGAGGCCATCCATCGGCGCAACCTGGTGAGCCAGATGGACGCCCGCGCGAATTCAGCGTTCAAATCAATCTGCGCAGAATCGCCAGGCTAACGAAAAATACCAGTATGCCCACCGGCCAGCCGATGATCTTCTTGCGCGTACGATAAAGGACCCACTCGCCGGCACTGACGCCGAGCACCAGTGCAATCGCCATAAGTATCAGTCCGAGGATGTCCATGCTTATGCAGCCGCCGACAGGTCCCAGCGCGGCTTGACGGTGAAGGCATAGGCCGGATTCTCGAGTCCCCCAAGCGGACTTCCTTCAGGGCGCAAGCTCGCTCCCACAAGCCCCGCGCCCAATCGCAGAGCGCCCGCCAGCGCAATCATCGCCCCATTGTCGGTACAGAACTCGAATTCCGGATAGAACACCGCATGGCCGCGCTCCGCGGCGGCTTGATCGAGCCGCTCGCGCAGGCGCCGGTTCGCCCCCACGCCGCCCGCGACCACCAGCTGGGTCAGGCCGGTCTGATCCAGGGCATGGAGTGATTTCGCCACCAGCACGTCGACGATCGCTTCCTGGAACGATGCGGCGATATCGGCGCGCGTCGCGGCATCGCTGGCTTCCTTGCGCGCGAGCAGCAGCACCGCAGTCTTCAGTCCGCTGAAGGAAAAATCCAGATTGCCCGTCCGCTGCATCTGCTCCAGCATGGGCCGCGGCAGCTTGTAGCGCTCGCGCCTGCCCTCCCCCGCCAGCTGCGCCAGCGCCGGTCCGCCCGGATAGCCCAGGCCGAGCAGCGTGGCGGTCTTGTCGAAAGCCTCTCCCGCGGCGTCGTCCACGGTCTCCCCGAGGAGTTCATAGTCGCCGACGGCGGCCACGCGCATGAGCTGCGTGTGCCCGCCCGAAACCAGCAGCGCGACGAAGGGAAATGTCGGCGGCTTGCGCGCCAGCAGGGGTGAGAGCAAATGGCCTTCCAGGTGGTGGATGCCCAGGGCCGGGATGCCGAGCGTAAAGGCCAGCGCGCTGGCGACGCTGGTGCCGACCAGGAGCGCGCCGGCCAGACCCGGCCCCTGGGTGTAGGCGATGGCGTCGATGTCCGCGAATTCTGCGCCGGCCCGGTGCATGACCTCGCGGATCAGTGGCAGCACGCGCCGGATGTGGTCGCGCGAGGCGAGTTCGGGCACCACGCCGCCATATTCCTCGTGCATCGCCATCTGGGTATGCAGGGCGTGCGCGAGCAGGCCGCGCTCGCTGTGGTACAGCGCGATGCCGGTCTCGTCGCAGGAGGTTTCTATGCCCAGTATCAGCATGGGACGAAGTTCAAAGTGTTCAGCGTTATTTCTGGCGGAAAGGTGCGGGTGCGGTCCGATATCATACGCGACTCTCATTGGCCGACGCGCGATGAAAGCGGCCGCCGCTGTCAGAGCGGCGTTGTGGGAGGGGCGCCCTCGCCGCGATCGGCGCCCGCGCAAAGTGAGATCGGCCCCGGGGGCGGGCCTCCCACTCAAAACCCCGCTCGAAACTGTCCTTGTCCGGCCACCGAAAGTGCTGATATAATTCGCGGTTTTCCGCCCAAGTAAAAGCCGGAGTATTGATGCCTACCGTACGAGTCAAGGAAAACGAGCCGTTCGAAGTGGCCCTGCGCCGCTTCAAGCGCACCATCGAAAAAACCGGGCTGCTGACCGAACTGCGCGCGCGCGAGTTCTACGAAAAGCCCACCGCCGAGCGCAAGCGCAAGCTGGCCGCCGCGGTCAAGCGCCATTACAAGCGCATCCGCAGCCAGCAACTCCCGCCCAAGCTTTTCTAAAGCCTCTGCCGCCGCCGGGCGACGGGCACACCCGTTCCCGCCCGGCCGGTCGCGTACCGCCGCCGCGCGCATGCCGCTCAAGGCACAAATCACCGAAGACATGAAGGCCGCAATGCGCGCCAAGGATGCGCCGCGCCTGTCGGCCATCCGCCTGCTGCTCGCGGCGATGAAGCAGCGCGAAGTGGACGAGCGCATCGAATTGTCGGATGCGGACGTGCTCGCCATCATCGAAAAGATGCTGAAGCAGCGCCGCGACTCAGTGGCGCAGTACGAAGCCGGTGGGCGCCAGGACCTGGCCGACATCGAAAAATTCGAAATCGGCGTGCTTACCGGCTACATGCCGCAACAGCTTTCAGAGGCAGAAATCGCCGCCGAGGCGGCCGCCGCGGTCATGGCGGTCGGCGCCAAGGCGATGCAGGACATGGGCAAGGTCATGGCGCTGCTCAAGCCCAAGCTTGCCGGCCGCGCCGACATGGCCAAAGTTTCCGCCCTGGTCAAGGCGAAGCTCGGCAGCTAGCGCGCTTGGCTGCGGCCCTGCCGCAGCCGCCCTTTTTGGCTTGCGTTCCGGCCAAAATGGCCTATAAAGAATACATGTTTCCCAGGCGCGGATGCCGGGGAAAGTTCGCTCAGGCCCCAGACCCCTATCCCGACCGCGCGTGATACCCGATTCCTTTAAACGCGATTTGCTCAATCGCGTCGACATTGTCGAGATCATTCAGCGGCATATGCAGCTGAAGAAGGCGGGCGCCAACTACAGCGCCTGCTGCCCGTTTCACAACGAAAAATCGCCCTCCTTCACTGTCAGCCCGTCGAAGCAGTTCTATCACTGTTTCGGCTGCGGCGCACATGGCGACGCGATCGGCTTTCTCATGGAATACTCGGGACTGGGCTATATCGAGGCGATCAAGGAGCTCGCTGCGGGCGCCGGCATGAGCATGCCGGAATTCGAGCCGCGCTTCGCCAAAAAGAAGGAAGAAGACGGCCCCGATCTGTACGAACTCATGCGCCGCGCGATGCAGTACTACCGCGAGCAGCTGAAGGCTACACCGAATGCGATCGACTATCTCAAGCGCCGCGGGCTGTCGGGCCAGATCGCGGCCCATTTCGGCATCGGCTATGCGCCCGACGGCTGGCAGAATCTGCAGGCCGAATTTCCGGACTACGGCGACAAGAGCCTCAAGGAAGCGGGGCTGGTGATCGATAACGAGGCGGGCAAGCGCTATGACCGCTTCCGCGACCGCATCATGTTCCCCATCATCAACCAGCGCGGCTTCGTCATCGGTTTCGGCGGGCGCATCATCGGCGCGGGCGAGCCGAAGTACCTCAACTCGCCGGAGACGCCGCTGTTCGAAAAGGGGCGCGAACTCTACGGCCTGCCACAGGCGCGCCAGGCGATACGCGACGCCGGCCGCGTGCTGGTGGTCGAAGGCTATATGGATGTGGTGGCGCTGGCGCAGCATGGCGTGGCTTATGCGGTGGCGACGCTGGGCACGGCAACCACGCCGGTGCATGTGCAGAAGCTGCTGCGCCAGAGCGACGAGATCGTGTTCAGCTTCGATGGAGATGCCGCGGGCAGGAAAGCCGCCTGGCACGCGCTGGAAGTGAGCTTGCCGGCCACGCTCGACAACAAGACCATACGTTTCCTGTTTCTGCCCGAAGGCGAGGATCCGGACAGCTACGTGCGCAGCAAGGGCAAGGACGCATTCGAACAATTGGTGGCGCAGGCAGAACCGCTCTCCGCCTATCTGTTCGGGCAGTTGCGCGCGCGCGTCGACACCAACACCGCCGAAGGCCGCTCGCGCCTCGTGCACGAGGCCAAGCCCCTGCTCAAGAGCGTGGCTGCGCCGGGGCTGCAGCTGCAATTACTGAAGCAGCTGGCGGATATCGCCGGCATGACGCAGGAGGAAGCCGAGCGTCTGTGCGAACTGCGCCGCAGCGTCCCTGCGCCGGGCGCGTGGCAACGCCCCGCGCCGACCAAGGTCGCGCGCGCCGCGGTCAAAAGTTTTGAACTGCGCCTGCTCGAATGTGTCCTAATAAAACCTGCGCTTGCGGCCGAGTTGTCCGGCGAGACCATCCGCGGCGAAAATAGCGAAGCGAAGGCCCTGCTCGCGCTGGGCGAATACGTGCGCGCCAACCCGGATGTCAGTTCCGAAGTGATGCTGATCGATCATTTTCGGGGCAGCCCGTACGAAACCCTGCTCAAGCAGGTGCGCTCCGAACTCATGATCCTGGGCCTTAGCCCGGAGCAGGCGGAGGGCGAGTTCCGCGACGCGCTGCCGGGACTGGAACGCCGGCGCATCCACGAACAGTTGAATGAATTGCAGCGCCGAAACAAGGCGGGGACGCTCAGCCCCGCAGATTTTGAACTGATGAACGCACTGACCAAGCGCCTGGGGGCCTTGGACCAGCGCCCGGGCACCAACCGCCCTGTGGTATAATTACCGGCTTTTTTCCAATACTTCACCGACTTAGGACAAGCTCATGGCAGCACATCAAGCCAAGAAATCCGCCGCAGCCGCAAAGGCGAAAGCCGCCAAATCGAAGACCGCGCACAAAAAAGTCGCCCCGCCGAAGAAGAAACCCGCGGTGGCGACCAAGCCTGTGTCCAAAGCCAAGCCTTTGGTCAAAGCAAAAGCGCCAGCCAAGGCCAAGCCCGTGGCCAAGTCGCGGCCTTTGGCCAAGAAGGCCAAGCCTGCAGCCAAGTCCGCGGCCAAGCCCGCGCCCCGGCATGCCGTCAAAGCGCCGGTGACGGCCAAAGTCCACCCGCAAGCAGGCAAGCAGGCGGCGCCCGAGAAGGGCAAAGCGGCAGCCAAGCCGGCGGTTGCCGACAAAGTCACGCCGAAAGAAAGCGCCGTAGCCAAGCCGCAGCAGTCGCCCAAGCAAATCGCGCGGCAGATCGCAAAGCAGCAGGCAGCCAAGCTGACCGCCAAGCAGAAGGCGGACCTGCGCAAAGGCGAGCAAAAACCCGAAGATGTGGAAGCGCGGCGCACGCGCCTGAAGAACCTGATCAAGCTGGGCAAGGAACGCGGCTTCCTCACCTACTCCGAGATCAACGACCATCTGCCCGACGATCTGGTGGACGCGGAGCAGATCGAGTCCATCATCACCACGTTCAGCGACATGGGCATCCAGGTCTATGACGCGGCGCCGGATGCGGAAACGCTGCTGATTTCCGAGAACGCGCCCGCGGTCGTCCCCGACGAGGACGCCGAGGAAGAAGCGGAAGCCGCGTTGTCCACGGTCGACCCCGAATTCGGCCGCACCACCGACCCGGTGCGCATGTACATGCGCGAGATGGGCTCGGTCGAGCTGCTCACGCGCGAAGGCGAAATCGAAATCGCGAAGCGCATCGAAGACGGCCTGAAGCACATGATCCAGGCGATTTCGGCCTGTCCGACCACCATCGCGGAAATCCTCGCGCTCGCCGGCAAGGTCGCGCGCGACGAAATGCGCGTCGACGAACTCGTCGACGGGCTGATCGACCCGAATGCCAAGAACGACGAGCCGGTCGCGGAACTCGCAGAGGTGGCGGCCGAAGAGGAAGAGGAAGAGGAGGAGGAAGAGCTCGACGAAGAGGCGCAGAACGCCGCCATCAGCGCCAGCCTGCAGCAGCTCAAGGAAGATGCGCTGGCGCGCTTTGACGTCATCCACCGCCTGTTCGAGCGGAAGAAGACGGCGCTCGCCAAGCACGGATCGCGCAGCAAGGAATACCTGAAGATCCGCGACAAGATTTCCGGCGAGCTGATGAACATCCGCTTTTCCGCGCGCATCGTCGAGCGCCTGTGCGACGCGCTGCGCGGCCTGGTGGAAGAGACACGCCGCTACGAGCGCCACATCCAGCAGCTGTGCGTGACCAAGAGCAACATGCCGCGGCCGCACTTCATCAAGGTGTTCCCCGGCAACGAGACCAACCTGCGCTGGGTCACCAACGAAATCGGCGCGCGCCATCCCTACAGCACGCAGCTTGCCCGCTTCCAGCCGGCGATCATGGAAAACCAGCAGAAGCTGCTCGACCTGCAGGCGCGGATCGGCATCCCGCTGAAGGAACTCAAGGACATCAACAAGCAGATGTCCACGGGCGAAGCCAAGGCACGCCGCGCCAAGCGCGAAATGACCGAGGCCAACCTGCGCCTGGTTATCTCGATCGCCAAGAAATACACCAACCGCGGGCTGCAGTTCCTCGACCTGATCCAGGAAGGCAACATCGGCCTGATGAAAGCGGTCGACAAATTCGAATACCGCCGCGGCTACAAGTTCTCGACCTACGCGACCTGGTGGATCCGCCAGGCGATCACGCGCTCGATCGCCGACCAGGCGCGCACCATCCGCATCCCGGTGCACATGATCGAGACCATCAACAAGATGAACCGCATCTCGCGCCAGATCCTGCAGGAAACCGGGCAGGAGCCCGATCCGGCAACGCTCGCACTGAAGATGGAAATGCCCGAGGACAAGATCCGCAAGATCCTCAAGATATCGAAGGAGCCGATCTCGATGGAGACGCCGATCGGCGACGACGACGATTCGCATCTGGGCGATTTCATCGAAGACGCGGCCACCATGGCGCCGGTGGACGCGGCGGTGTACGGTTCGCTGCGCGATGCGACCAAGGATGTGCTGGACTCGCTCACCCCGCGCGAAGCCAAGGTGCTGCGCATGCGCTTCGGCATCGAAATGAACACCGACCACACGCTTGAAGAAGTCGGCAAGCAGTTCGACGTCACGCGCGAGCGCATCCGCCAGATCGAAGCGAAGGCGCTGCGCAAGCTGCGCCATCCTTCGCGCTCCGAGCAACTGCGCAGTTTCCTCGACAACGAAGCCTAGAAGGCCTACCCCCTCTCCCGTGCGGGGAGAGGGTTGGGGTAAGGGTCGCTCCCAAACCCTGTATCATTTCCCGTAGGGCCTATAGCTCAGTTGGTTAGAGCAGAGGACTCATAATCCTTTGGTCCCTGGTTCGAGTCCAGGTGGGCCCACCAAATTATCCCGGCATATGCGATCCGATCCTTCAGCGCAGTCGGCCATCGAGCGCAGGGCAAGCGCCGGCCCCGTGGTGTCCGCGCACCGGCGCGGCAGAGCCGCTTATATTGCCCTGTTCATCGTTCTCGCATTGATTGCCGCGCAGACCGCGCGGCTGGGCCTGTCCGGCTTGTTCGCGCAACTGGGGCAGAACGAAATCGGGCAATGGACCCCTGCCGGGTCGCGCCCTCCGGACGCAGCGCAGATCGCCCGCGCCGCGAAATTCTATTCGGACAGTCTCGGTTATGTCGCCGGCAGCCCCTGGGCGCTCGAGGGCGCGGGCGCGATGGATCTGGCAAGGATGCGCATCTCGAAGAAGCCGCGCGAAGCGCTCGCATCGGTCAAGGATGCGCATGTGCGCTTCCGCCGGGCGCTGCTGCAGCGGCCGACCTCGCCCTTCCTGTGGGCAAATCTCGCATTGACCAAACTCTACCTGAACGAAACCGATGACGAGCTGTTCGCAGCGCTGCGCCAGGCCGATGAATTGGGTCCCTGGGAGCCGACCGTGCAGCAAACGATACTGTTCGTCGGACTGGCGCGATGGCAGGACCTCGGCCCGGACCTGCGTCAGGTTATGCTGCAGACCATCCGGCGCGGCGCGGCGCGGGAGCCGCGCAAAATCTTCGAAATCGTCAATAGTTACGCGCGTTTTGACCTCGTTTGTGCTATAGAGGAATATAGACGCATTGCCGGCTCGGAGTGCAAAAATGCGGTGCAGACGGTCAAGCCGGAGGCAACGCAAACGCAGGATTGATCGATGACCGCCACAGGACATTTGCCTAGATTGGGAAGCGCGTTCGCCGCCTTGTGCGCGGCGCTCGCGCTGGCGCTGTTCTCGTCGGCGGCCTTGGCGCAAGCCGGCTATGTGCATGAGATTTCCGGATCCGTCTCCATGCAGAAGCCGGGCGCCAAGTCTGCGCCGGCGAAAGTCGGAGATACGTTCGAATCCAACACCGGCTTCAACACCGGTGCCGACGCCAAAGTGGTGCTTAAATTCGCCGACGGCCAGGTTCTGGCCATGGGACCGGACTCGGGCGTGCATATCGGCGAATACCGCTATGTCGCGCACGACATCAAATTAAGCAGCACTACCGTGGAACTCCTGCACGGCGAGATGCGCTATGTAGCCGGACTCATCGGCGCCGCCAACCGCGACGGCGTGCATATCGTCGCGGGCGACTCGCTGCTGCGCATACTGAGCCCCGGCGGCGCCGATTTCATCGTGCAGATGAAACCGGAACCCGAAGAGATCGGTGCGGCGGTGGTTGCGCAGGGTCAGGTGTCGGTGCGCACGCCCTACGGGCCGATTTACCGGATAGACGCAGGCCAGTACGTACCGTGGGAGCCGCGGCGTGCCCTGCCCCCGCCGATGCCGATCGCGGCGGCTCCTGCCGTGCTGCAGGCCGCAGTGGCGGAATTGTGGACGACGATCGTGCCGGTCAATACGCCTGTGGCAGTGGCCGCGACGGCGCGCGCCGCGGCCACTGCCGCAGCAGTCAGCGCCGTACAAACTGTCGCGAGCGTGGACACGCGGCAGATCGGGTTCGTCGACGCGGTTTCCAACGCAGTCTCCGTGCACTCGCCTGCGGGCAGGACCGTGAATGCAAGCGTGGGCCAAACTTTCCCGCCGGGCACGAGCTTCAACACCGGCACCGAAGGCAGCGTGGTGCTCAAGTTCGCGGACGGGCAGGTGGTGGTATTGGGACCGGCCTCGGTCCTGAGCGTGGACCAGTATCACTTCGATCCGCGCGACCTCAAGGCAAGCAGTTCGGCGCTGGATCTTGCAGCCGGGGCCATGCGCTATGTCAGCGGCATCATTCATGCCGAGAATCGCGATGGCATAAGCATTTCCGCGGGCGCGTCCCTGGTCGACATTCTGAGCAGCGGCGACGCCGACTTCAATGTGGTGGTCAGGATCAAGGGCCGGGAACAGGAGATCGGAATTGCGGCGGTGGCCAGCGGGGCGATTTCGGTGCATACGCCCTATGGCCCGATCAGCACGATTAAACCCGGTGAAGCCGTTCCGTGGCAGCCCGGGCAGGCGCCCCCGCTTCCCGAGCCGCTGGCCCTGGCCCCGGCGGATAGCCAGGCAGCAATGGCGGCGCTCTCGGCGGCGAAGCTGCCGGACAATGCGCCTGTCCTGGTCGCTGCAGCCGCGAGTGCGGCAGCCGCGCAGTCGGCCGCAGATCGCGCGCAGGCAGCCGCCAGCGCCAATCCGGGCAATGCGCAATTGCGCGCGGCCGCACAGGCCGCAGCAGAGCGCGCAAGCGCGGCAGCGCAGGCCGCGTCCGACGCCGCGCAGGCCGTCGCCGCCACGGTATTCGCGAGCACGCTCGCGGCCCTGCCCGCAACCGCGGCGGGTCCGGCGCAGGCGCAAGTGCCGCCGGCCGCGCCAGTGCTGCCGCCGCCGGCCGCACCGATCAATCCTACGGTCACGCCGGGCGGCGGCGTGATTACCAGTTGTGCGGGGGTGAGTCCATGCTGAGGACAGATTCCGGAACTCGGTGCCGCAAGGCCCGGCAGCGCAAGCTTCCGGGCCTGTTAATTTGAGTGGCCACCCCGCACCATAGGCCCAACGGCGGCCCTTGGCTTTTTGCCTTCTATCTGGCTGCGCTTGTCTGGGCGCCCATTCCCCTGGGAAGCAACCGCGCCTGGGCCGGCGCCTTGCTGGCATTCTGGATTCTGGCGCTCGCGCTCTGGTGGATCGCCGGCCGCATCGGTGGCAAGCGCTCCCTGCCGCCGATTCTGCGCCAGGCCCGGCCGATGCTGTTGTGCGCGCTCCTCTGGCTGGGCTACGTCTGGCTGCAATTGCTGCCCTTGCCCATCGGGATACTGAAGCTGCTTTCGCCGCAAGCTGCCCGCTGGTATCTGGCTGCCGCCGCGCCTGATGCGCCGGGCGCGGTGGCGCTTACGCTGGACCGATATGCGACGCTGGAAGCTGCGTGCAGGAGCACGGCATACATCGCATTCTTCTTTATGAGCCTGGTATTGCTGAGCAGCCGCGACCGGATACGCTTTGCCGCCTACGCGCTGATCGCATCCGGGGTGCTGCAGGCTCTGTATGGCGCTTCCATCGGCCTTCAAAGCCCGGAAGGAGTGGCTTCCGGCACCTTCGCCAACCGCAACCACTATGCGGCGTATCTGGTGATGTGCCTGTCGGTCGGAATCGGCGTACTGATCGCGAGCCTGTCCGGCGCGAGGAGCGCCTCATGGGGGCATTTCTTCCGCAGCCTGATCCAATGGATGATCACGCCGAAGATGGCGCTGCGCCTGGGTCTGGTGATCATGGTCATCGCGCTGGTACTGACGCGCTCGCGCATGGGCAACAGCTCCTTTTTCATCAGTCTGCTGATCACCGGCGCAGCCGGCCTGCTGCTCGCCAAACATGCGACCAGATCGATGGTCGTCCTGCTGCTCAGCCTGGTCGCCATCGACGTGTTCATCGTCGGCACTTATTTCGGCACGCAGCGCGTCATCGAGAGGATTGCGCAGAGCTCCGCGCAATCCGAGGATCGGGGGGAGCTTTCGACCTATGCCCTGAGCATGTGGAGAGACTATCCGGTGTTCGGGTCCGGCCTCGGCTCCTTCCCAGTGGTGTTTCCGCACTATAGCGCGCAGGCGACCGCCGTCGCCTACACGCATGCGCACAACGACTATCTCGAGTTCGCCGCCGAGGTCGGCGTGATCGGCTCGGCCCTGCTCGGGCTGATGGTGGTCCTGTCGTATGCGGCTGCTTTACGTGCGCAATACCTGCGCCGCGATCCGCTGATGCGCGGCCTGTCCTTTGCCGCCATGATGGGCATCCTCGCACTGATGATCCACTCTGCCGTCGACTTCAGTCTGCAGATACCCGCCAATGCGCTGAGCTTCATGCTGCTGCTTGCGTTCGCCTGGATATCGCTCTATCACCCTCACTCGGAATCCTGACTCTCTGCGACCGGGTCCCCCTGCAATATTCGTCTCCGGGGGCATCCGCCCCGGCTTCAGCCGGCGGCAATCCATTTGGCCAGCCGCGTATTGCGCGCCACGCTTGCCGCCAGTCGTGGATCGGATGCGCCGATCGCCCACAGATTCCGCCAGTAAGATCGCAGCAGGTCCAGCAGCCTGCGCGCATACAGCAGCGGCATCTGCAGGGATTGCCCGGGAATGCCATAGATGCGCGCGAGTTCGGCGCGCGGCAGGAATATGCGCGTCCAGATGATCTCGATTTTCGCCCGCGCTCCGGTCGCGCCGCTGAGTGCCATGAGATTGGGCGCGAAGCGCATTTCGCCCGGAAGATCGACCATCGTGCCCAGCTGCTCGAGCGCATCGTCGAGCAGCGCCGGCTCGAGCCTGTCGCCGCCGATTGCGGCGAGCGCGCCCGCCGGCACAGCCGCACCCAGGTGGTCGCGCGCCAGCCGCAGCGCCGCGGCGACACCGCGTTCCCAACCGTGACGCCGGCCCTGATCGACCACGACGTCCCAGTCCAGATCGGGATAGGCTCGCACTATTTCCGCAATGTCGCACAGCGCGCGCAGATCCAAAGCGAACAGGTGATGATACGCAAGATGCGCGCAGACATGCAGCAGCAGGAACTCGGGCGACATCACCTGCGCCTGCGCATCGCCCAGCATTGCAGGCACGGCGCTGCGCCAGATGTCTTCTATAGGCGGCGCATACGGCTCCTCCGGCGTGGCCAGCGTCCAGTGAATCTCGACCAATGTGTCCAGACTGCGATGGGTCAGGCTGACGTCGTATCCGCCTGCAGCCTTGGTGGACAATTCATAGTCCAGGGCGGCCAGCGCAGCCACCGCCGCATCCACCTGCGCATGCGGAACCAGGATGTCCAGATCCGCCATCGGCCGCAGGCTGATGTCGCGGTAGACGAGCTCTGCCAGATGAAGTCCCTTGAGCGCGATCAGCGGAATGCCGCGCTCGGTCAGGGCCGTTGCAATGCGGCGAAATTGCCCGTAATTGCGCAGATTGTCCAGCGCGACGGCTCGGCTCGCCTGATCCAGGCGCGCGCGCACAGGCTGCGCGAGCTGCGCCAGCCTGCCACTCGAGCGCAGGGCGCGCTGCAGCAGCGCGGCAACGCCGTGGCGCAGCGCCAAGTCCAGTATCGCGTCCCAGGCTTGCGGCGGCAATTGCGCAACGGCAGCTGCCGCGGCGTCTTCGTCCGCAGTCCGGAGCAGCCCCAGCAACGCGCTGGCGCTGAAACCAGGGCGATCATTTCGGCTTGACGCGCTTGGCATATCCATCCATCCCGCTGCGCCAGACCGGCGCAGCGGTGGTAGTAGAATGACTGATCGAAAGCGAAGTTCAGGCAAATCATTATGACAGACCGCAAATCGGCAGACCGCAAATCGGAAATCCTGCCGCCGCTCACCCTCCGCGTCCGCGTTCCCCAGGACGTGCTGATGCGCCAGGTGGGCGACGAACTGGTGTTGCTGAATATGGACCGGGAAAGCTACTACGGCCTGAATCCGAGCGGGGCGCTGCTGATGCAATTCGCCGCGGCGGGC
>JAANCK011059599.1_pt1 | contig 19155 bp, 18 predicted proteins | sample 7277841 | NCBI WGS metagenome assembly JAANCK01 (sample SAMN14222788, study PRJNA588281) | permafrost metagenome | isolation source: Arctic cryosol methane SIP | place: Canada:Nunavut | collected 2015-07 | reverse complement strand
CTGCTAGACCTGTTCGCCGCGACCGCGGTGGGTACGCGCATGCAGGGACAGGTCGACCGCGGCGAACTCAGGCGCCTCCTTCCTTTCGTCGGGCTCGGTCTGGCGCTGGGTCTCGCGCTGCTGATGCGCCTGCCCGAGCGCGCCCTGCTGCTGCTGCTCGGATGCTTCGTTCTTTACACAGGGATCAGCAGTCTCGTGCGCCGACACGTCGTGGGACCGCTGCATCCTGGCTGGGCCGCGCCGGCTGGCGTGATCGGCGGCATCTTCAGCGCGATGTACGGGGCCGGGGCGTCGATCTACACCATTTATCTGTCGCGGCGCATCGCCGACAAGTCGGTGTTGCGCGCCAGCGTCGCGCGGCTGATCTTGATCACAGGCCTGGTGCGCCTTGCGCTGTTCGCGCTCACCGGCCTGCTCGGCCAGAATCAGCTGCTGTTCGCCGCTGTGCTGCTCGCGCCATTCGCGGCATTCGGCCTGCTGCTGGGCAACCGGCTGCATCAGCGCCTGTCGGCGCAGCGCATTCTGCTGCTGGTCTACGTGCTGATCATCGTCAATGGCGCCGTACTGGTGGTGCGCGCCTGGTGAGTGCCTACACCTTATAATCGCTGCCATGCAAACGTCCTCCGATCGCGCCGCGGTGCCGCTGCGAACCGCGTTTTACGCGGTGCTGGCGCTGACGCTGGCGTTCAAATTCTGGTTCGCGCGCACGCTGCCGATGACCGGGGACGAAGCCTACTTCGTCTACTGGGGCGTATATCCGGACTGGGGCTTCTACGACCATCCGCCCATGATCGGCTGGATCCTGGCGCTGGTGCTCAAGCTGTCCCGGGCGGAATGGGCGCTGCGGCTCCCGGTGATCCTGATGCCGGCGCTGGTGGCGCTGGCAATGCAGCAATACCTCAGGCGCGTGGATGCGGACAAATCCTATGTCGCGGCGCTCGCCTTCCTGCTGCTGCCGGTGAACGTCTGGAACGTGCTCATCACCACCGATACGCCGTTGGTGCTGTTCGCATTCCTGTCGGCCCTGTGCTTTGGCGCCGCGTTGCGGCGCGAATCGAAGGCGCTGTATGCAGCCGCGGGGGCGTTCATCGGGCTCGCCTTCCTGTCGAAATACTTTGCCGTCCTGCTCGGCCTTGCCTATATCGCTTTCGTGCTGATGCAGCCTGCCGGGAAGCGCAGCTGGCGTGGACTCGCCGTCCTGATAGCAGCGGCGCTGCCGTTTGCAGCAGTCAATGCCTGGTGGAATTACGAGCACTGCTGGGCCAATCTGCTGTTCAATCTCTACAACCGCAACGATGACGCCGGCTGGCTGCCGCAGAATCCGCTGCTGTACGCGCTGAGCGTGCTGTACATGCTGTCCCCGGTTGCGCTATACCAGTTGTGGCGCGGGCGCGCCGCGATCGGGCCGAAGCTGGCGCAGCCGCAGGCACGCTTCTTCATGTACGTCTGGGCCGTGCCGCTGGCGCTGTTCGCGCTGCTTTCGCTGGCGAAGCAGGTCGGCCTGCACTGGCTGCTGTCGTTCGTGCCGCTGTTCTTCGTCGCGGCCGCGCTGCTGCTGAGCACCGCGCAGCTGAAGAAGTCCGTCGTCTATCTCGCTGTGCTTTCGGCGGTCCACATCGCGGCGATCGTGGGCGTGAGCCTGCTGCCGATGGAGATCTGGAAAAGCAGCCGGCTCTACGACGGCATCGTGTTCCACGTCAAGACCGCTGAACTGCTTGCGCGGCTGGAACCCTACGCCGGCAAGTATGAATTCTCCGCCGACGGATTTTCGCCCGCGGTAACCGCGTCCTACGCATCGGGGAAATATTTCTTCGTGTTCGGCACGGCGTCTTCTCACGGTCGGCACGATGACATCCTCACCGATTTCCGCAAGCTGGCCGGCAAGAATATCCTGGTGCTGCGCAAAAACCCGCCGAATCCGCAAGACTACCTGCCCTATTTTGCCAAAGTGGAATTCCGCCAGTACCTGCTGCATGGCGCGACCTTCTACCTGGTGTTGGGCCAGGCCTTCGACTACCCGAAATACCGCGAGCAGGTGCTGCGTCCGCTGCGCGACCGTTACTATAGAATCCCATCCTACCTGCCCGTGGGACATTGTTATTTCTGCGAACGCTATTTCCCCGATGAACCCTGTCCCACCCGCTAGCCGGGCACTGAATGGATGGGGGGCATTCCCTTTGGTTTCGCCGCTACGAGCGAGTGCAGAACGGCGCGGCCCGCGGCAACGATCGTGATCATGCGCATGAGTTCGCGTCGGGAAGACGGTCTCCAGCAGCCCGCGACAGGCGTGGCGCTCGCGCTACAGCTGGCCAAGCTGCTGCGCCCGTACCAGTGGGTCAAGAATGGTTTTGTCTTCATCGGCCTGTTGTTCGGCGATGCAGGCAGGAACCCGGAGCTCGGGCTCAAGGTGGTGCTGGCCGCAGCCGCGTTCTGCCTGATGTCGAGCTGCGTCTATGTACTCAACGATATTTTCGATCGCCAGGCCGACCGTGCCCATCCGCTCAAGCGCAGCCGGCCGCTGGCCAGCGGCGCGGTGGGCCTGAGCGCGGCCTTCGCGCTGGCCCTGGTCTGCGCAATCGCGGGGCTCGCGCTGGGCGCAGCTGCTTCCGCCGGCGTCGTGGCGATGCTGATCGCCTACCTGTTGCTCAACCTCGCTTACAGTGCCGGCCTGAAGCACGTTGCCGTGCTCGATGTGTTCATCATCGCCGCCGGTTTCATGCTGCGGATTTTTGCGGGCACCTGGGCCGTGGGCATCGCGCCGTCGCAGTGGTTGCTGCTATGCGGACTGCTGCTGACGATCTTCCTCGGTTTCGCCAAGCGCCGCGCCGAACTGATGGTGAGTGAAAGCGACGGTTCCGGCGGCGCCAGCCAGCGCCCGGTACTGGACGATTACAGCCCCGCGCTGCTCGACACCATGATGGCGATCAGCGCCGCCGGGGTCATCGTCAGCTACAGCCTGTACACGGTCAGCCCGAACACCGTTGCGCTGCACCATACCGACAAGCTGATCTACACCGTGCCGTTCGTGCTGTACGGCATTTTCCGCTACATTTTCCTGGTGCATCGCCGCGGCGGCGAGGACCCGGCGTCGACGTTGCTGCGCGACGCGCATATGCTCGTCACCGGGATCGCCTGGGCGTTCGTGACGTTCTGGATCATCTGGTAAGCGCCGTCATGGCCATGTTCCACGGGCTTTCGCTCCAGGGGCGCTTCGATTTGAGCTTGGTTCGCGGTTTCGGCATAATCGACCCACGCCGGGCTCGCCGGCGGGACCTCCCCGGCCCCGCCCGATCCGTCGGTCGCGAACTGGCACCCTATGCCTGACATCGAGAAGATAGACCACCTGGCGCACCTCGAATATCTCGGCGATGCGACCCAGTTCGCAGCCAAGATGCATCGCATGATCAGTTATTCGCCGCTGTTCGAGAACTTCAACATGGCGGAGATCCGGCTGATGAGCCATTTCATGCAGGTCTACCGGGCCGGGCCGGGGCAGGAAATCATCCATGAAGGCGAGCAGGGCGATTTCATGCTGCTGATGATCGAGGGCAGCGTCGAGGTATTCAAACAGGATCGCTGGAACTCGCCCAAGCTCATCGCATCGGTCGACGCGGGAAAGACCCTGGGCGAAATGTCCATGATAGACGGCGAGCCGCGCTTTGCCACCTGCGTTGCCGCCGAGAACTGCGTCATTGCAGTGCTGTCACGCGAGAACCTTGCGCGCATCATTCTGGAGCAGCCGATCCTTGGGGCGAAGATCCTGATGGAACTGGTGCTGATGCTGTCGCAGCGCCTGCGCCAGACCAGCGTCAAGCTGGTGAGCCTGATGGACAAGGAAAGCACCTGAATCCGGCGGCGCCCCCGCCTTCGCGCAGCTCTCGGCGAACTCGCGCGGCGGATATGGCAGAATGGCGAACAAAAAAATATCGGAGGGAGTCGCAATGAAGGTGAAGAACGGCAAGGATTTCTGGGCCGGGCTGATGTTTGCCGGCACCGGCCTGGCCTTCGCGCTGGGCTCGCAGAACTATCCCATGGGTTCCGCGGTGCGCATGGGGCCGGCGTATTTTCCGACCGTGCTCGGCGGCCTGCTCGCGCTTCTCGGCGCGGGCATTTTTCTGCGCGCATTCTTCTCGAAGATTGAGCATTCGACCAGGGTATTCCCGTTCCGGCTGCCGGTGCTGATCGCGTCGATCGTGATCGGCGGGGCGACCTACCTGGCGGCCAACTCGTTGAAGGGTGCGCCGATGCTCGAGTTCGCGCTCACCGGGATCGCGCTGGCGCTGTTCATCGGCGCATTTGGTCCGCGGGCCATGTTCGTGATCCTGCTCGCGGTGGTGATCTATGGCTACGCGCTCAAACCGCTGGGGCTGGTGCTCTCGACGGTGATCCTGATCGTCATGAGTGCCCTGGGCGGCCACGATTTCCGCAAGAAGGAAATCGTGATCCTGACCATTGCGATGGCGCTTTTCAGTGTATTCGTGTTCGTCAAGGGCCTAGGACTGCCATTCAACCTGTGGCCGTGGGAATAGGCATGGACTTCGCCCTGTTCCACAACCTTGGCATCGGCTTTGGCGTCGCGCTGAGCCTGCAGAACCTGATGTACTGTTTCTTCGGCGTGCTGCTCGGCACCCTGATCGGCGTGCTGCCCGGCATCGGGCCCATCGCCACTATCGCGATGCTGCTGCCGGTGACGTTCAGCCTGTCGCCGATTTCGGCGCTGATCATGCTCGCAGGCATCTACTACGGCGCGCAATACGGCGGCTCGACCACGGCGATCCTGGTCAATCTGCCGGGCGAATCGTCCTCGGTGATCACCTGCCTGGACGGCTACCAGATGGCGCGCCAGGGCCGCGCCGGCCCGGCGCTGGCGATAGCGGCCATGGGCTCGTTCTTCGCCGGCTGCGTCGCTACCGTGATCATCGCGCTGTTCGCGCCGCCGCTGGCGGAGGTCGCGCTCAAATTCGGCCCGGCCGAATATTTCTCGCTGATGGTGCTGGGTCTGGTCGGCGCGACGGTGCTCGCGCACGGCTCGCTGATCAAGGCGATCGCAATGACCATCCTGGGGCTGCTTTTGGGCCTGGTAGGCACCGACGTCAACTCCGGCATCGCGCGCTACTCCTTCGGCATAGCGGAGCTCTCCGACGGCATCAATTTCGTCGTCGTCGCCATGGGCGTGTTCGGTTTCGCCGAGATCATCAACAACCTCGAGCAGGGCGAGGCGCGCGAGGTTTTCGTGAACAAGGTGACGGGCCTGATGCCGACCTGGAAGGACCTGAAGGACGCCTCGGGCGCGATCCTGCGCGGCACCGCCCTGGGCTCGGCGCTGGGCATCCTGCCCGGCGGCGGGGCGCTCCTGTCCTCGTTCGCCGCGTACACGCTGGAAAAGAAGATCGGCGATACCTCGAAATTCGGCAAGGGAGAAATCCGCGGCGTGGCAGCGCCCGAATCGGCCAACAATGCCGGCGCGCAGACTTCCTTCATCCCCCTGCTCACGCTGGGCATACCGTCCAATCCGGTGATGGCGCTGATGATAGGCGCGATGATGATCCAGGGCATCGCGCCGGGTCCGCAGGTGATGACCGAGAGGCCGGAACTGTTCTGGGGCATGATCGCGAGCATGTGGATCGGCAATCTGATGCTGGTGATCCTGAACCTGCCGCTGATCGGCATGTGGGTGAAGCTGCTGACGGTGCCCTACCGCTTGCTCTACCCGTCGATCCTGCTGTTCTGCTGCGTCGGTGTCTACAGCCTGTCCAATGCGCCGTTCGACGTGATGATGACGGCGCTGTTCGGCCTGATTGGCTATGTTTTCGTCAAGCTCGAGTGCGAACCTGCGCCGCTGATCCTGGGCTTTATCCTCGGGCCGCTGATGGAAGAGAACCTGCGCCGCGCGATGCTGCTGTCGCGCGGCGACCCGAGCGTATTCGTCACGAAGCCAATCAGCGGCGTGCTGCTGGGCGTTGCCCTGGTGCTGCTGCTCATCACATTCGCCCCTACCGTGCGCAAGACGCGCGAGGAAGCATTCCAGGAATAGACGTGCTGCAAATGCGTGGCGATCAAACCCGGAGGACACAAGCGGGCGCGTCCTCCGTCCTTGCCTTCGGAGCCTGATCTTGCATAACAATTTTTTGGGGAGAACATGGTGAGACCTTGCTGCAGCATTGCCCTGCGCTTTGTTTGCGCGCTGATTCTGGCGCTAGCCTGCGCCGGCGCCAACGCGCAGGCCTATCCGTCCAAGCCGATACACCTGGTCGTTCCTTATCCGGCGGGCGGACCGCTGGACATCATGGCGCGTGCGATCGGGCAAAAGCTGACCGAGGCGTGGAAGCAGCCGGTGATCGTCGACAATCGTGCAGGCGCCGGCGGCAACATAGGCGCAGACGCGGTGGCGAAAGCGGCGCCCGACGGCTATACGCTGCTGATGGGCGCGGTCGCCACGCAGGCGATCAATCCTGCCCTGTACAGCAAGATCCCCTACGATGCGGCCAGGGATTTCGCCGCGGTGGCGCTGGTGGCGCAGGTGCCCAATATCCTGGTGGTGAATCCCGCGGTGCCGGTCAAATCGGTGCGCGAGTTGATCGAACTTGCGCGCGCCAAACCCGGAACGCTCAATTTCGCCTCGGGTTCCACCGGTTCGACCGGTCACCTCGCCGGGGAATTATTCAAGACCATGGCCGGCGTGGACATGGTGCATATTCCCTACAAGGGCGCTGCCCCGGCCACGACCGACCTGCTCGCCGGACAGGTGCAGCTGATGTTCGATAACCTCGCCAACGCGCTGCCGAACGTGAAGGCCGGTAAGCTGCGTGCGCTCGCCGTTACCACGCTCGCGCGCTCGCCGGCGGTGCCCGATCTTCCCACCATCGCCGAGTCGGGGCTGCCGGGCTTCGACCTGACTACCTGGTTCGGACTGTTGGTGCCGGCGGGGACGCCGCCGGAAATCGTTGCCAAACTCAATGCGGAAGTCGTGCGCGCGCTGAACTCCAACGACATGCGCGAGCGGCTGCAGAGAATGGGCGCCGAGCCGCCGGCCAACAATACGCCGGAACATTTTGCCGCTTTCATTCGCAGCGAAGCGGCGAAATACGCCAAGGTAGTGAAGAGCTCCGGCGCCAAAGTGGACTGAGCGCAGGTCGCGGCGGCGCCAAGGCGGGCGCGGACTTGAAGTCGGTTTCAATATGAGGGGATTATTCCCCTCATACTCTCCCATAGTGGGCGTTGCAAAATTTCAATTTGCAACGGGTTCTTACCGCGCCGGTTTCGCCGCCTTTGCGGACTTGCCCGGCTGCCACAGCACGTCACTGCCGCCGCCCGCGCGGTTCAGCGTCCGGCCCAGCACGAACAGCAGATCGGACAGCCGGTTCAGGTATTTTCGCGCCGCGTCGCTGACCGGTTCGGCACGCGCGAGCGCGACCAGCGCGCGTTCGGCGCGGCGGCACACGGTGCGTGCCAGGTGCGCCAGGCTGGCCGCTCGCGTCCCGCCGGGCAGGATGAATTCCTTCAACGGCGGCAAGTCCCGGTTATAGCCGTCCAGCAGCGTTTCCAGGCGCGCCGCCCGGTCTTCGCCCATGCCGGCATGTCCCGGAATGCAGACCTCGCCGCCGAGGTCGAACAGGTCGTGCTGGACGCTGGAAAGCGCGGCGCGTATGTCTTCGGGCAGTTGCTCGGCCAGCAGCACGCCTATGGTCGAATTCAGTTCGTCGATCTCGCCCAGCGCGTGCACGCGCTGGCTGTCCTTGGACACGCGCGTGCCGTCGCCGAGGCCGGTCTCTCCGGCATCGCCGGTGCGGGTGTAGATTTTCGTGAGGCGGTGGCCCATGTGTCTGCGCAGCTCGCGGAAAGCGCAAATTGTACCGCAAAGCGCGCGCGGTCCCCGGAACGCACAGCGCATTGCAGAATGGCCGGCGTTTGCCCGAATATTGTGCGCCCGGCCGGGGTGGACAGGCATTGAATCATAGTAGAATATTCCGGCGGAACCATTCGCGCAGATAGTTACCGGACTGCGCAGACCAAGGATGCAAGGTGAACTTACTGGCAATATTGCGTAGCCGGCTGGCCTCTATGTCCTCGGTCGAGTACCTGCCCGAGCGCGTCTCGATGCTGTACCGGCTTTCGGGCACCGATGTCCCCATCATCATGGTGGCGGCCAGCATCACCGCATTCGCCATGTGGGGCTACATCGGGGTCGACCTGATCGTCCTCTGGTTTATCTGGCTGGGTGTCGCGAGCGCGGTGCGCTATGCGATGGCGCGGCTCTACCGGCGGCGCCAGCCGCCCGCCGAGGACGCCGTCAAATGGGAAAATTATTTCTGCCTGGCGAGCGCGCTGGTCGGCGCCGGCTGGGGTCTGGCGCTGATGCTGATCGGGCATACGCCCACCTCGTTGCAGGAACTTACCGTCACCTTCCTGATCAGCAGCGTCGCCATGGGCCTGCCACCGTCGCTGGCGCCCAGCCCCAAGGCATTCACCAGTTTCATCCTGCCGATCCTGGCGCCGATGGTGGCGATGCTGCTGACGTTCGGCGGCGGACTCAACACCTCCACCGCGCTGCTGATGCTGGTGTTCGCGACCGTGCTGCTGGGCTTGTACCTGTCCAACCATTACGCCTTGATCGAGACACTCGCCTACGGCCACGAGAATACGCTCCTGCTGAAAAAGCTGCGCATCGCCGAGAAATCGCTGACTGCGGCACTGGCCGAGCAGCAGCTGATTTTCGACACCGCCGCCATAGGCATAGCCTTTGTCAGCAAGGACATGGTAGTCAAATGCAACAAGCGCTTCGCCGAGATCCTCGGCTACACGATGGACGAAATCGCAGGCCAGCCCACGCGTGTCTGGATCCAGCCGGACGCGGATTTCATGCAGCCGGAACGCCCTGCCTTCGCGCTTCTTGCGCAGGGCGACAACTATTCTTCCGAACTGCTCCTGCGCAAGAAGGATGGCGCGTCGATCTGGGTGTTTACCGACAGCCGCGCAATCGATCCCTCCAGGCCGCAGGAGGGCATCATCATCGGCATCGGCGACATTACCGAGCGCAAGCTGGCCGAGGCGGCGCTGCAGCAGACCAAGGAACGGCTCGATCTGGCGATGCAGTCATCGGCCATTTCGATCTGGGAGTGGGATGCGCGGCGCGGCACCATTTATCTCGACGCGGCACTCGCGCAAATGACTGGCGAAGAGCCGCGCGAGCGCTACCTCACGTTCGAGGAGTTCGTGCCGCTGGTGCATCCGGACGATGTCGAGACGGTGCGCCAGGCGCGCGAGGACTGCATCAAGGGCCTGCGGCCGCTGTATCGCATCGAGCATCGCCTGAGGATGGCGGGCGGAGACTGGGTCTGGGTGCTCAGCCGGGGGCGCGTAGTCGAACATGCCGCGGACGGGAGCGCGCTGCGCATGACCGGCACCAATGTCGACATAACCCAGCGCAAGCGCGCCGAAGTGGAGCTGCTTACCGCCCTGCAACGGGAGAAAGAACTGTCGGAGATGAAGTCCAAGTTCGTCTCGATCGCGTCGCATGAATTGCGCACGCCGCTGGCCACGATCCTGTCCTCCGCCGAGTTGCTGGAACACTATTCGGAGAGCCTGTCGGCCGAGGACCGGCTGAAAATGCTGCACGGCATCCAGGGCGCGGTCAAGCGCATGAATGCCATGATCGAGGATGTGCTGATCATCGGCAAGGCCGAGGCCGGGGCGCTGCAGTACGAGCCCAAACCGGTGGACCTGCGCGACCTGTGCCACAAGGTTGTGGAAGAGCTGCGCGGCGGCGTGGCCAAGCAGCACGTGATCCAGTTCGATCATCCGTTCGCGCGCGACAGCCTCAATCTGGACGAGAAGCTGCTGCGCCACATCCTCACCAATCTGCTTTCCAACGCGGTCAAGTATTCGCCGCCGGGCAGCACCGTAACGCTGCTGCTGGCCGAACGCGACAAGCAGGCGCTGATCGAAGTGAGCGACCAGGGCATAGGCATTCCGCCGGAGGATCAGGCGCGCCTGTTCGAGAGCTTTCACCGCGCCTCCAACGTCGGCAACCGCCAGGGCACCGGTCTCGGGCTGGTCATCGTGAAGAAGGCGGTCGAGCTGCATGGTGGAACCATTTCGATCGACAGCAAGGTCGACGCCGGCACGCGCATCAGCGTGCACCTGCCGCTCACCGAGAGGCGCAAGGCGGCCTGATTATGGCGCAGGTGCTGCTTATCGACGATGATCAGTCGAATCTCGATTTCATGCAGCACGTGATGCACATCGAGGGGCATGAACTCGCGTGGGCCGCCGACGGCGAGCAGGGGCTTGCGCTGGTGCGCAAGCTGCGACCGGGGCTCGTCATCTGCGATGTCGTCATGCCGCATCTGGGCGGCTACGCCGTGCTCGAGACGCTGCGCGCGGACCCCGAATTCGCGCGCATTCCGGTGCTGCTGTTCTCGGCGGCGATGAACGACGACGCCCGCGCCCTCGGCTTGCGGCGCGGCGCAACTGAAGTGCTGGCCAAGCCCTTCGACCTGGAGCAGTTGCGCGGCGCCCTCAGACGCTGTCTGAATCCGGGGCAGCCATGAAAAAGATTCTCGTCGTCGAAGACGAGGCGTCTATCCGCCTGAACGTAAGCCTGATGCTGAAGGGGGAGGGCTACGCGGTGGACACGGCCGAGGATGGCCGCGCCGGCATCGAACACGCGCAGAGCTTCGCGCCCGATCTGATCATCAGCGACGTGATGATGCCGGCGCTGGACGGCTTCGGCATGCTCGCGGCCCTGCGCGCCGACCCGCGCTTTGCCGATACGCCGTTCATCTTCCTCACCGCGCTCAACGACCGGAGCAGCATGCGCCGCGGCATGAACCTCGGCGCGGACGATTTCCTCAACAAGCCGTTCACGCGCGACGAACTGATCGAAGCGGTGAATTCGCGCCTGAAGAAGTACGAGGCTGCGGCGCGCTCGCTGGCCGAGCGCCTGGTCGCCGGAAACGACGAGCTCAAGCGCTGGTACCGGCAGAACTTGAGCGGCGGCGAGCCGGAGCGGCCGCTCGCGTTCGCGGAAACCGCCGGCATGACCGGCAAGATGACCGTGGCCACGGTGCTGTTCGCCGATGTGCGCAATTTCACCACTTATTCGGAGCGGCTCACCGCCGGCCAGATCGCCGAGCTGCTCAATGCCTACTTCGAAGCGGTGTGCCAGCCTATCGTGCGCAACGGCGGCCGCATCGCAAAACTGATCGGCGACGGCATCATGGTGGTGTTCGAGGCGCGCAGCGAGGACGGCGAGAACAATCATGCCTGCCGCGCCATCCGCGCCGGCCTGGGAATCGTGCTCGCGGCGAACAAGTTCGGCGAATGGTTCAAGCAGCATTTCGATCTGGGCGTATTGCCCGAATTCGCGACCGGCGTGGGCATCCATACCGGCGACATGATGGAAGTGCGCATCGGCCCGCCCGGCGCCGAGGACCTGACGGTGGTGGGCGACAGCGTCAACGTCGCCTCGCGCCTTGAAGGCCAGACGAAGGAACTGGGGTGGCCGCTGGTGGCGAGCGCTACCGCCGTCGAAATGGCCGGCGAACTGGTCAGTACCGGGGAATCGCGCTTGCTCGAGTTGCGCGGGCGCAACGCGCCGATCGAGGCAGTCGAGGTAACCGGCATTCGCGCCGCAGCCGGCGACGAATCCGGCCCGATCGAAATCCCGGACTCGCTGCGCGCGGCGCTCGTCGAAAACGCGCAAATGACGGCACGCGCGGCCAAGGCCGCGCTGTCGGAGACACTGCGCATCATCACCGGCGACCTGTCGCGGGCGCTCGCCGCCGGCCGGCCGCTGCAGATCAAGGGCTACAAGGTGCGGTCGAAGATCGGCGAAGGCGGCATGTCGAACGTGTTTCTGGCCGAGCGCGAGGCGGACGGCGCGCAAGTGGCGCTGAAGATCCTCAACGCGAAGCCGAGCGACGACAAGCAGCTGCTGCAGCGTTTCATCCAGGAATCGGCGCTGATTTCCGATATCGACCACACCAACGTGGTCAAGATCTACGACAAGGGCTTCACCGACGACTACGCGTATATTGCGATGGAGTATTTCACCGGCGGCAGCCTGAAGGACGTCATCGCCGCGGGGCTGACGCCGCGCCAGGCGCTGTCGCTGCTGGCGCAGGCGGCTGCGGCGCTGGCGGAGATTCACCGGCTGGGCATCGTGCACCGCGACGTCAAGCCGGCCAACATGATGCTGCGCGCGGACGGCACCATGGTGTTGGCTGATTTCGGCATCGCGAAGCGCGCCAGCGGCGACATGGACCGGACCGTGCACGGCGAATTTTTCGGCACACCCTATTACATCTCGCCCGAGCAGGCCAACGGCAAGCCGGCGACCGAGCGCTCCGACATCTACAGCCTGGGCATCATCTTCTATGAAATGCTGATGAACCGGCGGCCGTATGACGGCAATTCCATCGTCGAGCTGATCTCGCAGCATGTGAACGCACCGGTGCCGCGGCTGCCCGAGAATCTGACCGACTACCAGATGCTGCTCGATCGCATGCTGGCGAAGGATCCGGACGAGCGCCTGCAAAACGCGGACGAGGTGCTCTCGGTCATCGACCGCGTATGGACGCAGGTCGCGCTGCGCGCCAGTTCCGGGCAGGCTCCGCGCTGACGCACCGATGGTGCGCATCTGATTTGACCTCCACACGCCACCCCGGCATCACGCCCGCAGCGGGCCGGGTGTCGATCGTCGTCCCGACGCTGAACGAGGCCGGATGCATCGCCGCCACGCTGGCGTCCCTGGGTGAACTGCGCAGGCGCGGCCACGAAGTCATCGTGGCGGACGGCGGCTCGGGCGATGCGACGCCTGAACTGGCGCGCGGACTGGCGGACCATATAGTGGATTCTCTCCCCGGACGAGCGCGGCAGATGAATGCGGGAGCGCGCGCGGCCTCGGGCGAGGTGCTCGTGTTCCTGCACGCCGATTCGCGTCTGCCCGCGCAGGCGGACCGCCTGGTGCTCGAGGGGCTAGCCCGCAGCGGCGCCGTGTGGGGCCGCTTCGATGTGCGCATCGCGGGCGCCCATCCGCTGCTGCGGATGGTGGAGCGCATGATGAATCTGCGCTCGCGCTTCACCCGCATCTGCACCGGGGATCAGTGCATTTTCGTGCGCCGCGAGGCGTTCGAATCGCTCGGAGGCTATCCTGCGCAGGAATTGATGGAGGATATCGCGATCAGCGCGCGGCTGCGCCGCCTGTCGGCGCCGCTGTGCCTGCGCCAGCGCTGCCTCACCTCGGCGCGCCGCTGGGAAAGCCGGGGCGTGCTGCGCACCATCGCACTCATGTGGTGGCTGCGCCTTCAGTACGCCTGCGGCGTGGCGCCGGCGCGGCTGGCGCGCGCCTACGCAAGGCATGCCGAATGAGGCGCCCGCGCGCATGCAGATCGGCGCGGCCGAATTGCGCAGACCGCGGAAGCGTGCTCCCTTCACCTCGCGATGAGCTCTAGCTGCCGCGTCATCGTGTTCGCGAAGGCACCCACTCCGGGTCAGGTGAAGACGCGCCTGATTCCCGCACTGGGCGAGGCCGGCGCCGCCGCGTTGCAGTGCCGGCTTATCCTGCGCACGCTGCGCACCGCAGCCGCGGCGCGGCTGGGTACAAACGAACTGTGGTGCGCGCCCGGCCAGGACGACCCGTTTCTTGCGGCCTGCGCCAGCGAGTATGGCTTCCGTCTGGGGGCGCAGGGCGAGGGCGATCTGGGCATGCGCATGGCGCGCGCGCTGGAGTCTTCGCTCGCGCAGGGCACGCCGGGTGTGTTGATCGGCTGCGACTGCCCGGCGCTGAGCGTGGCCTATCTGCGCGAGGCCGCAGCTGCGCTGAGCCGCGGCGCGGATGCGGTGTTCGGCCCGGCCGAGGATGGCGGCTATGTGCTCGTCGGTTCGACGCGCTCGCCGGTGGCGGAACTGTTCGAGGGCGTTCCCTGGGGAACCGCGGCCGTGATGCAGGCCACGCGCGCGCGCCTCGCGCGCGGGGGCTGGTGCTGGCATGAACTGGAGCCGATGTGGGATGTGGACCGGCCCGAGGATCTGGCGCGCCTGCGCGAACTGCAGGATTTCGCCGATTGATGTCCCACGGGCATGGCGGCGTTGCCGGCCGTTGGAAGAAATTGGCAGGATGACCGGTATCAGCCGGTCACCCTGCCCCGCGGGGAGAGGAGGAGTAGGGCCCGCGAAACTTGTGCTGCCGTTCGGCAGACTAGCGGAAGAAGCTTCCGCTGAAGGTCAACACCGCCTGGCCGCCCAGAACGCAGGCCAGCTTTACCGTAGCCAGCAGCGCGGCAGCGCTGGCGCTCAGGTACCCGATTACGACTTTGACCGCCCCGAAGTTCATCGTGTTACTCAGGTTTAATCGATGGAATGAGTCTAAACAGCGTTTAATTATTTGTCGAATCGATTGTTTGAATTTATCATATCCATCCCATGGATATTAGAAACGTAGACCTCAACCTCCTAGTCGCACTCGATGCCTTGCTGGCGGAACGCAGTGTGTCGCGCGCCGCGTTGCGTCTGCATTTGTCCCAGCCCGCGGCCAGCGCGCTGCTTGCCCGGCTGCGCGAACTGTTCGGTGATCCGCTGCTGTTGCGCAGCGCGCGCGGCATGCTGCCCACTCCCAGGGCGCTGGAGCTGCTCGGCCCGGTGCGGCAGGTGCTGGACGAAATCGACGCCATAGTGCAACCGCGGGCGGCATTCGATCCGGCCAGCGCAAAGCACACGTTTATCCTGTCGGCATCGGATTATGTCGAATATGCGCTGCTGCCCAAGCTGGTGGATTATCTGGAGCGCAAGGCGCCGGGGGTGCGCCTGGAAGTCATGCCGCTAGACCTGCCCTTGGTGGCGAGGCAGATGGAGAGCGGCGAAGTCGACCTGTGCGTCACCGGGATGCAGAACGCTGCGGCCGGATTGCATGTGCGTCCGCTGTATGCCGAGCGCATCGTGTCGGTGGTCCGGCGCAAGCACCCGGGCGTAGGCGAGCGCCTGACGCTGGATGAATTCTGCGGCCTGGAGCACATCCGCGTGTCGGTGCCGGGCAGCGGATTCAGCATGCGCATCGATCAGGCCCTCGCCGCCCTGGGGCGCACGCGCAGCGTACGACTCGCGGTGGCGCATTTTCTGCTTGTGCCGGAGATCGTGGCGCGCTCGGACATGATCAGCGCCTTGCCCGAGAGGCTGGCGCGCGGCTACGCGGCGAAGCTGCGCATTTTCGACCCGCCCCTGGATATAGATGGATTCACCGTCGGCGAGATTTGGCACGAGCGCAGTCAGCGCGATCCGGCGCAGCAGTGGCTGCGCGACGTGCTGATGCAGCTTGCGCAAGTGCCGCCGAAATAGCCGGGGCGGATGAGCGCGCTCCGGCCGCGCGCCCGGGGGGCTGCTAGAATTCGGCGGGTTCGATCAAGGAATTGACGCATGAACGATGCACTCTGTTTTCTTCCCGCAACCGAATTGGCGCAGCGCATCCGCCGCAAGGAGCTGTCCGCACGCGAACTGATGCAGGCATCGCTGGCGCAGATCGAGCGATTCAACCCCGGGCTCAACGCGATTGTCAGCCTGTACGCCGAACAGGCCATGGCGCAGGCGCGCGCTGCGGACGAGAAGCAGGCGCGGGGAGAGGCGCTCGGCATCCTGCACGGCCTGCCGGTTGCGCACAAGGACCTGTTCCTGACCCGCGGCATGCGCACCACGTTCGGTTCGCCCATCTACAAGGACTTCGTTCCCGATCAGAACCTGCTGATCGTGGATCGGCTGCAGGCTGCGGGCGCGATTTCCGTGGGCAAGACGAACACACCCGAGTTCGGTGCCGGTTCGCAGACCTTCAATGCCGTATTCGGCAAGACGCGCAATCCCTACGACACCAGCAAGACCTGCGGCGGATCCTCCGGCGGCTCCGCGGTGGCGCTGGCGGCGGGCATGGTGCCTTTGGCGGACGGCAGCGACATGGGCGGATCGCTGCGCTGCCCGGCGAATTTCTGCAACGTCGTCGGCTTGCGCACCTCGCCCGGGCGCGTGCCGGTGTGGCCGGCCAAGACCGCTTGGAGCACGCTCGGGGTCGAGGGGCCGATGGCGCGCACGGTGGCCGATTGCGCGCTGATGCTCGGCGCGATCTCGGGCTGGGATGCGCGCAGCCCGATCGCCATAGCCGAACCGGGCAGCGCGCTCCTGCGCCCGCTCGCGCGCGAGTTCAAGGGCGTGCGCATTGCCTGGAGCGCCGACCTCGGGGGGCTGCCGCTGGACGTGCGCGTGGCCGACGTGCTGGCCGCGCAACGCGCCACCTTTGCCACGCTGGGCTGCGAAGTCGAGGACGCCACGCCGGATCTGTCGGACGCGAACGAAATATTCATGACCCTGCGCGCCTGGCAATTCGAGCTCGCCTACGGCGACTTGCTCGACCGCCATCGCGACCAGCTCAAGGACACGGTGGTATGGAACATCAAGGCCGGCAGGAAGCTCTCCGGCCCGGACATCGGCGCGGCGGAACGGAAGCGCACCGCCCTGTTCACGCGCATGCATGAATTCATGCAGCGCCACGAATTCCTGATCCTGCCGGTGAACCAGGTGCCGCCGTTCGACGTCGAGCAGCCCTATGTCTCCGAGATCAACGGCGTGAAAATGGATAGCTACATCGACTGGATGAAGTCCTGCTATTACATCACCGTCACCGGCCACCCGGCGATCTCGGTCCCCTGCGGCTTCACCGCGGAAGGCCTGCCGGTGGGGGTGCAGATCGTCGGCCGCTACCAGGACGATTTCGGCGTGCTGCAGCTCGCCTACGCGTTCGAGCAGGCGACCGGCCTGTGGAAGCGCCGCCCGGCGCTTGCTGCCGGCAGCTAGACGGTTAGAATAAGTGCGGGAGGTGGATATGCGCAGCCATCACGACATGGGCGGGCTGCCCGCCGGCAAGTGCGAGCCGGACGAGCACGAATATGAATTGTGGGAAAAGCGCGTCGACGCGCTGATGATGCTGCTCTCGGACAAGGAGCGCCGGCTGCTCAAGGTGGACGAGCTGCGCCGCAATATCGAGAGCCTGGGCGCGGACGCCTACGATCGCATGGGCTATTACGAGCGCTGGATGCATTCCATCACGCAGACGCTGATCCAGCGCGGCGTGATCAGCATCGACGAGCTCGGCCGCAAGATGGCGGAAATAGAGGCAAGAGATGGGCGCGCCTGAGCCGTTGCCGGCGCGCTTTGCGCCGGGCGCGCGCGTGCGCGTGCGCCGCGCCGACCCGCCTGGCCACGTGCGCACGCCCTGGTACTGCCGCGGCCACAGCGGCGTGATCGAGCGCATCTGCGGCAGTTTCGCCAACCCGGAAGAACTGGCGTACAACCGCGACGGCCTGCCGGCGCAGCCGCTGTATCGCGTGCGTTTCCCCTGCCGCGAACTCTGGCCGGGATATGCCGGCAACCCGGCGGACGCGCTCGAGATCGAAATTTTTCAGCATTGGCTGGAGCCCGCATGAACCAACCGGACGAGCAGGACAGCCGCGGCTACTATCGGCGCATGCAGAGCGCGCTGGAAGAGCTGCTGATACTCAAGGGCGTGTTCACCGGCGCCGATGTGGATCGCGAGGTCAAGGCGATGGAGGACCGCGATCCGGGGCGGGGCGCGAAGCTGGTGGCGCGCGCCTGGGTCGATCCGGACTACAAGGCACGGGTGCTCCGGGATGGTTCGGCGGCGGCGGAGGAACTGGGCTTTGCCGTGGGACCACTGCGCCTGATCGTGCTAGAGGACACACCGCAGGTGCACAACGTGATCGTATGCACGCTGTGCTCGTGCTACCCGCGCATGCTGCTGGGGCTGCCGCCCGAGTGGTACAAAAGCCGCAACTACCGCAGCCGCGTGGTGCGCGAGCCGCGCCAGGTGCTGCAGGAGTTCGGCACGCGCATTCCGGAGTCGGTCGAAATCCGCGTGCACGATTCCACTGCGGACATGCGCTATATGGTTTTGCCGCTGCGGCCCGCCGGGACCGACGATTTCGGCGAAGAGCAGCTCGCACAGCTGGTGACGCGCGACAGCCTTATTGGCGTCGCCCTGGTCGACGCGCCGGCGCAGGCATAGGGCGCGATCGCCGGACGAGGACGGGCGCTGATAATTCAGGGCCCAAATCAATCAAGGTTTGATTATTGTCACGCCACCCGCGTGCCGCCTCAATTAGCATTCCTACCAAGCCGCTCTAGCGGAGTGCTGAGCGCTCCATTCGGGTAGGCATTGCGCCAGCTGTCCGAGCCCGGCCCGCTGCAGGGTGGGTAATAACCGATCCCCACCTCGGCAATTGGCGTCCGCGGAAACATAAGCCGGCCTCGTACCGAACACGATACTTTCACCTTGAACGGAGAAGAACAGATGGCGAATAAATCGCATGACACGCCCATGCTGGACGAACTCGAGAACGGCCCATGGCCCAGTTTCGTCACCGGCCTCAAGCGTCTGGCGAAGGACAAGAATGAGGTAGTCGATTTGCTCGACCACCTGGAGCATTCCTACAGAACCAAGCAGGGATACTGGAAGGGCGGCACGGTCGGCGTCTACGGTTATGGTGGCGGGGTCATCCCGCGCTTCTCGGAGATCAAGGACGAGAACGGGAAGCCGCTCTATCCAAAGGCGGCCGAGTTCCATACGCTGCGCGTGATGCCGCCCTCGGGAATGCACTACGATACCGCGATACTGCGCAAGTTTTGCGATATATGGGAACGCCACGGCTCCGGCCTGATTGCCCTGCATGGTCAATCCGGTGACATCATGTTCCAGGGCGCGACCAGCGAAAACGTGCAGAAGGCCTTCGACGAGATCAATGAAGAAGGATTCGACATGGGCGGCGCCGGACCTGCATTGCGCTCGTCGGTGTCCTGCATCGGCGCTGCGCGCTGCGAGCATTCCTGCTACGACGAAGGCAAAGCGCACCTGCTGGTGCTGAACAATCTCCTCGACGAAATGCACCGGCCGGCGCTGCCGTACAAATTCAAATTCAAATTCTCGGGTTGCCCGAACGACTGCACCAATTCGATCCAGCGCTCGGATATGGCGATCATCGGAACCTGGCGCGACAACATGCGCACCGACGAAGCCATGGCGAAGAAATGGTACGCCAAGCACGGCATGAACGAACTGGTGAACAACGTGGTCACGCGCTGTCCGACCAGGGCAATGCAACT
>JAANCK010941305.1_pt1 | contig 19177 bp, 20 predicted proteins | sample 7277841 | NCBI WGS metagenome assembly JAANCK01 (sample SAMN14222788, study PRJNA588281) | permafrost metagenome | isolation source: Arctic cryosol methane SIP | place: Canada:Nunavut | collected 2015-07 | reverse complement strand
GAGGCGATCATGACCACCGATACCGTGCCCAAGGCTTGCTCGCGCCGCATCAGCCTGCGCGGCAAGCCGGTGACCGTGACCGGCATGGCGAAGGGCGCGGGGATGATTCATCCGGACATGGCGACCATGCTGGGCTTTGTCGCGACCGATGCCGCGCTGAGCCCGGCGGCGTTGCAGCTGATGCTGGAGCAGGCCGCCGCGCGCTCGTTCAACCGCATCACGGTGGACGGCGATACCTCGACCAACGATTCGTTCATGCTGATCGCAACCGGTGCTGCCGGCACGCCGAACATCAGCGGCGCAGATCACCCGGACTACGCCGCGCTCGCCGGGGCGGTCACCGAAGTCGCGGTGTGGCTGGCGCAGGCGATCATCCGCGACGGCGAAGGCGCGACCAAATTCATCACGGTGCGGGTTGAAGGCGGCAAGACTGAAGCCGAATGCGGCAAAGTCGCGTACGCGATCGCGCATTCGCCGCTGGTGAAAACGGCGTTCTTCGCCTCCGACCCGAATCTGGGCAGGCTCTTGTGCGCAATCGGCTACGCCGGCATTCCCGATCTCGAGGTCGAACGGGTGCAGCTGCACCTGGGCGAGGTGCAGGTGGCGAAGAACGGCGGCCGCGATCCGGCCTATCGCGAGGAGGACGGCCAGCGCGTGATGCGGCAAAGCGAAATCACGGTGCGGGTCGAACTCGGCCGCGGCGCGGCGCAGACGACGCTGTGGACCTGCGACCTGTCGCACGACTACGTTTCGATCAACGCCGATTACCGCAGCTGAAACCCATGAGCGAACTATCCAAATTTCTCGAACGCGCCGAAGCCCTGGTCGCCCGCCTGGAGGTATTGCTGCCCGCGGTGCAGCCGCCGGTAGACTGGAACGCGGGCATCGCCTATCGCTGGCGCAAGGCCGGCGGGCATGGCCATCTGCAGCCGGTAGCGCATCCGCACAAGATCAGGCTGTCGGATCTGTCCGGCGTCGATCGGCAAAAACATCTGATCGAGCAGAACACGCGCCAGTTCGTGAACGGGCTGCCGGCAAATAACGTCCTGCTGACCGGCGCGCGCGGCACCGGCAAGTCCTCGCTGGTCAAGGCGGTGCTGAACAAGTTCCATCGCCAGGGGCTGCGTCTGATCGAGGTGGACAAGCACGACCTGATCGACCTGCCCGACATCGTCGATCAAATCTCCGTGCGCCCGGAACGCTTCATCATATTCTGCGACGATCTGTCGTTCGAGGCGGCAGAGGCGGGCTACAAGGCGCTGAAAGTGGTGCTCGACGGCTCGATTTCGGCGACTTCGGAAAACGTGCTGATCTATGCCACCTCCAACCGGCGCCACCTGATGCCCGAGTACATGCAGGAAAACCTCGAGTACAAGCACGTCGGCGAGGAGATTCACCCTGGGGAGACCTCGGAGGAGAAGATTTCCCTGTCCGAGCGCTTCGGCCTGTGGGTATCGTTCTATCCGTTCGACCAGGACGACTACCTCGGCATTGTCGAACACTGGCTCGCCGAGCTGGGCTGCTCGCCGCGCGAGATCGCCGCCACGCACGAGGAAGCGCTGCAGTGGGCGCTGTCGCGCGGCTCGCGCTCCGGCCGCGTGGCCTGGCAGTTCGCGCGCGACGTGTCGGGCCGCCTGCGTGCCGCTGCTGCGCCGCGCGCCAAGCGCGGTTGAATACGCGCTTAATACGATATGAGGGGATATCTCCCCTCATGCTCCTCTGAATCAGGCCATTTCGATAGTTCTGAAATGGCGTCCAGGTCTTCAATTGCCCCACTCGTGGAAGTGGTTGCCGCGGTAATCGAGCGGCCGGACGGGTCATTCCTGCTGGCGCAGCGCCCGGCGGGCAAGGTGTATGCCGGCTACTGGGAGTTTCCCGGCGGCAAGGTGGAGCCGGGCGAGCCGCTGACTGCGGCGCTGGCGCGCGAGCTGCACGAAGAGCTCGGCATCGAGGTATTGCGCGCCTATCCCTGGATCGTCCGCACCTACGCCTATGCGCACGCCCACGTGCGCCTGAATTTTTTCCGCGTGCGCGCCTGGAATGGAGAACCGCACGGCAAGGAAGCGCAGCAGCTCGCGTGGCAGCAGCTGTCCGCGCTCGCGGTCGAGCCGCTGCTGCCCGCCAACGGACCGGTGCTGCGCGCGCTGCGGCTGCCGTTCGAGTACGCGATCACGCACGCGGGCGAAATCGGCGCGGACGCGCAACTGCGCTTGCTCGAGCGGCGCCTGGCGCAGGGCCTGCGGCTGGTCCAGGTGCGCGAAAAGAGCATGCCGGCGGCGGAGCTTGCGCGCTTCGCCGGCGCAGTGATCGCAGGTGCGCACGCGCATGGCGCACAGGTCCTGATCAACTCGGATATCGAGCTGGCGCAGCGCCTCGGCGCCGACGGCGTGCATCTGAATTCGGCGCAGCTCGCGCACCTTGAGCGCAGGCCCGCGCTCGACTGGTGCGCGGCGTCCTGCCACGACGCAGGAGAACTCGCGCGCGCGGCGGCGCTCGGAGTGGATTTCGTCGTGCTCGGTCCGGTGCAGGCGACGCCGACGCACCCGGGTGCGCGGATTCTGGGCTGGGACGGTTTTGGCGCGCTGGCGCAGGGCGCGAGCTTGCCGGTATTCGCGCTCGGCGCAATGCGGCCGGACGATCTGGAAGCCGCGTGGCGCCGCGGCGCGCACGGCATCGGGATGGTGCGCGGCAGCTGGCGCTAGCCTATGGCGCGTCGCGCTTCGGCGCTGCCGGGCTCGCGTCCTGCTCCTCCTCTGCGCCCTTGACGGCGACGCGGTACTCCTCGCTTGCCCATGCGCCGAGGTCGATCATCTTGCAGCGTTCGGAACAGAATGGCCGGAACGGTGACTCCGCTCCCCAGCGCACGGGCGCGCCGCAGCGCGGGCAGGCGACGGTGCGCGTATTCTGGGTCACAAATTACACAGCGTGAGTTCGAATTCCACGTTCGAACTGCTGGTGTGCGGGCGCACGTCGTCGCCGAAAATCGTAAAGCGAATGTTCAGCGCATATTTGTTGGCGCTGATCTCCGGAATGAATTCGGAGCTCTGCGGCAGGCGGATGCCCACCATCTGCACCACCCTGCCGCCGAGCATTTGCTGAAACAGCCCCTGCTGCGCGACGATCCTGGCCGGCTTGCCGCTCTCGCGCAGCAGCCGCAGCACAATGGCCGAGGCGTCGCGGATCGGATACAGCGGGTTGATCCAGCCGTGCAGGTCGAAGGCGCGCGCGCCCGAGTCCCGGTGCAGCCAGTAGTGGTACGAGGGCAGGTCGAATTCGCATACGCCGCCGGGGATGCCGGTGCGCTGCTTGATCGACATCAGCCATTCGTTCTCGCGCAGGTACTGGCCGATCTTGCCGGTCATGTTGAACAGGGCGGAACTCGCCTGCTCGATCTCGGCGATGACCCGGCTCAGCACTTCCTCCGAGATTTCCGGGTTGTTGCGAAATGACAGCAGCACCTGCTTCTGCCGCTCCAGCTCCTGCAGCAGGTCGGATTTCAGGTCGGCGCGGCCTGCAACCTCGAGAATCTCGAACAGCGTGAGCAGCGCGGCGTGGTGGTCCATCGCGTCATGACGGGCGAGGAAGAAGCGCACGCGGTCGAACAAATCCTCCAGGCGCAGCAGGGTGCGGATGCGCTCATTGAAGGGATATTCGTAAATGATCACTATCGCGCTGCTTGTCCAGGGTGAAGCTCTTGTTTGAAAGATTTTGACCGATTCACAGGCAATTTACAACCTCAGCCAGCGGCAGCGGCGAGCTGCAAATAGCGCGCGTGCAGCGCCTCGACTTGCCGGCGCAGATGCGCAAGGTCGCCGCTGTTGTCGATCACGTCGTCGGCCGGTGCAAGCCGCGCCGCGCGCGTGACCTGGGTCGCCATGATCGCGCGCACCTGCGCCGCGGAAATTCCGCTGCGCGCGGCGGCGCGCGCCACCTGCAATTCTTCGGGGCAGTCGACCACGAGGATGCGCCGGCAACGCGCGCGATAATTGCCCGATTCGATCAGCAGCGGCACCATCAGAATCGCATACGCACTGCGTGCCGCGCGCACCTGCGCAGCCGATCGCTCTCCGATCAGCGGGTGCAGGATGCCCTCGAGGCGGCGCTTGCTGTCGGCGTCGGCGAACACCCGCTCGCGCATGCGCGAGCGCTCCAGCGCTCCCTCGGCGCTGATGTAGTCGGCGCCGAAGGCGGCGCGTATCGGTTCGATTGCGGGGCCGCCGGGTGCGGTGAGGGCGTGTGCAATGGCGTCGGTATCGATCACCGCTGCGCCCAGTTCCTCGAACACCTGAGCTGCGGCGCTCTTGCCGCTGCCGATGCCGCCGGTCAGCCCGACGATATAGGGGATCGAGGGCATGGTCTGGTCAGCGCCGCGCCCGTCGGCGCGGCTGTGCGCACTGGAGTTCATGGCGAAATGCGGGAATGCCTCCCCTCGAGCCTCCCGGTGTCTGGCGTTGCAAGCGTATCCCGCAAGGGCTGCTCAAAGCAGCTTCAGATAAGCGTAGGTCAGCGGCTTGCCCCAGAACAGCGCCACTGCGCCGGCGACCGCGAGATAGGGGCCGAAAGGTATCGGGACATTGCGTCCGTGCCGCGCAAATATCATGAGCGAAATGCCCGCGATGGCGCCGACGAAGGAGGAAGCCAGCACCACCAGGGGCAGCATCTGCCAGCCGACCCAGGCGCCGACGGCGGCGAGCAGCTTGAAGTCGCCGAATCCCATGCCTTCCTTGCCGGTGGCGAAGCGGAAACCCCAGTACACGCACCACAGCGAAAGATAACCCGCTACCGCGCCGATCACGGCCGATGCAAGGTCGACGAATGTACCCGACAGGTTCAGCAGCAGCCCGGCCCAGACCAGCGGCAGCGTGATCGAATCGGGCAGCAGCTGGGTGTCGAAATCGATGAAAGCGAGGGCGATCATGCACCACAGGAACGCCATTGCGGCGAATGCGGCAAGTCCGAAGCCGAAGTGCCAGGCGGCGTAGGCGCCGGCGATCCCACTGAACGCTTCGATCAGCGGATAGCGCAGGCTGATGCGCGCGCCGCAGGCCGCGCATTTGCCGCGCAGCGCCAGGTAGCTGAGCAGGGGAATGTTCTGCAGCGCCGTTATCGGTTGCGCGCGCAGGCCGGGCAGTGCGAGCGCGGCAGCGCCAGGTTGAACGGCTCCTGTTCGGGCGGCTTCTCGCCGCGCAGTTCGGCGCACTGAAGTTCCCAGTCGCGCTGCATGATTTTCGGCAGGCGGTAGATGACCACGTTCAGGAACGAGCCCACGCACAGGCCCGCGGCGAGGCAGACCCAGGGAAAGACGGCGGGGTGGCCCAGCGTCCCTAGCAGCGACATGTGCCAGACCGATGCGGCGAGGCGGCGGGGAACGCGCGCGGACGACGCTTGGCTGCCGGTCTCGCCACCCCGCGCCTGCCGCCTTAAACCGCTTGACCGAGTTTGAAGATCGGCAGATACATCGCGATCACCATGCCGCCGATCAGCGTGCCCAGCACCACCATGATGATCGGTTCCATCAGGCTCGAGAGCGCTTCCACCGCGTCATCCACTTCCGCTTCGAAGAAGTCGGCGACCTTGGACAGCATGCCGTCCAGCGCCCCGGATTCCTCGCCGATCTGCACCATCTGGATCACCATGCTCGGGAACACCGCCGTGTCAGTCATGGCTACCGTAAGGCTGGAGCCGGTGCTGACCGCCTGCTGAATCTGCTTGGTTGCCACCAGGTAGACGTAATTGCCCGACGCGCCGCCCACGGAGTCGAGCGCCTCCACCAGCGGCACGCCGGCGGCGAACATGGTCGAGAGCGTGCGCGTCCAGCGCGCGATGGTGGAGATGCGTATCAGGTGGCCGAACACCGGCGCCTTCAGCAGCAGCTTGTCCATGAAGATCTGCACCGCGAGTGAACGCTTCCACGCATACATGAAGCCATAGACGCTGCCGAAAATGACCGGGAAGATGATGTACCAGTACCTGACGAAGTTGTCCGATATCCCCATCACCACCAGCGTCGGCGTGGGCAGGTCGGCGCCAAAGCTGGTGAATACCTGCTTGAACGCCGGGATCACGAAAATCATGATCACCGCGGTGATGATGAATGCGACTGCGATAATGGCGATCGGATAGAACAGCGCGGACTTGATCTTCGACTTGATCGCCTGGGTTTTTTCCTTATAAGTCGCCAGGCGGTCGAGCAGCGATTCGAGAATACCGGCCTGCTCGCCCGCGCCCACCAGGTTGCAGAACAGGGGGTCGAAATACAGCGGAAACTTGCGGAATGCCTGGGTCAGGCTGGAGCCGGTCTCGACGTCGGTCTTGATCGCCATCAGCAGCCGCGCAACCGCCGGATTGCTGTGCCCCTTGCCGACGATGTCGAAGGACTGCAGCAGCGGCACGCCGGCTTTCATCATCGTGGCCAGCTGGCGCGTGAACAGGGTGACGTCTTTTTCCGTGACGCTGCCGCCGCTGCCGGCGCGCTGCTTCTTGACCTTGGTGACCAGAATGCCCTGGCGCCGCAGCGTTGCATTGACAACGGCCTCGCCCTGGGCGCGCAGCTCGCCTTTTACGACTTTGCCTTGCTTGTCCTTCCCTTCCCAGACGAAGGTGAAGTCCTTGATTTTGTCTCTTGCGGCTGCGGCTGTGGCCATTTTTTCCTCCGGCGCATTCGGACCGCGCCTATTGTATTACCTACCGGTGCATTCATGATGCACTGCCGGCGGCTTTTTGTAAAGGCTGAGGTTATGAGCCTAATGTATTGAAGATAGGAATGTTTTTACCGGATAATCTGAGGCCGGAAGCGCCTGTATGCGCGCGACGCAATCAGGAGCCTTCGACTGGCGGAGGCGACTCGGCCTTGGGCCGGAACAGGCGCACGGTCCTGACCACGCGGTCCTGGGTCTGGACAATTTCCATCGGCACGCCGGCGATCTTCAGGCTGACGCCGGCTTCCGGAATGTCCTGGAAGTGTTCGATGATCAGTCCGTTGAGCGTCTTCGGCCCTTCCAGCGGCAGCGCCAGGCCGAGCTTGCGATTGAGCTCGCGCAAGGGGCTGGTGCCCTCCACCAGCGCGCTGCCGTTCTTGTCCCAGGCGCGAATGGTGGATATCGACGGCGCATTGGTGGTGAACTCTCCGATGATCTCCTCGATGATGTCCTCCAGCGTCATCAGCCCCTGCAGCTCGCCGTACTCGTCGACGACCAGCGCGAGGCGCTGGCGGTTTTCCTGAAAGTACTGCAGCTGCGCGAACAGTGGCGTGCTGGCGGGGATGAAGTAGGGCTCCGCCAGCAGATCGACGAGATTGTCCCGCCCGAGTTCTCCGTCGCGCATCAGTGCCAGCACTTTGCGCAGGTGCAGGACGCCGGCGATATTGCCGAGCTCGTTGCGGTACACCAGCAGCCGCGTGTGATAGCTGGTGGCGATCTGTTCGCCGATGCGCTCCAGCGGCGCTTCCAGGTCGATGGCCTCGATCTGCGCGCGCGGGGTCATGACGTCTTCCACCGTGACTCGCTCGAGATCGAACAGGTTGACCAGGATGCTGCGGTGATTCTTCGGTATATAGTGCCCCGCCTCGAGCACCAGCGAGCGCAGCTCTTCGGCGGTGAGGCGCTGCGGTTCGCCGCCGGCGGGCGGCTTGAAGCGCAGCAGCGCGAGCAGCGCGGAGACGAACAGGTTGACGAACCATACCACCGGATAGAGGAGTTTCAGCAGCGGCGTGAGCACGTAGCTCACCGCGAATGCAATGCGCTCGGCGTACGCGGCGCCGATGACCTTGGGCGTAATTTCGGAAAAAATCAGCAGCGCCAGCGTGATCGCGATCGCGCTTACGCCAGGAACCCACTTGTGCTCGCCGAGAATCAGGTGGGCGATCATCGCAGCCAGCGTCGCCGCGCCCGCGGCCACCAGGGTGTTGCCGAGCAGTATTACGCCGAGCAGTTGATCAGTGCGCGCGAGCAGTGCATGCGCCAGTCGCGCGCCGCGGTGCCCCTGGTGGACCAGATGCTTCAGCCGGTAGCGGTTGAGCGCCATCATGCTCGTTTCCGCGAGCGAGAAAAACGCGGACAGCAGGAGCAGCACTACCAGCGCGCCGAACTGCGCCGATAAGGGGATGTCGTCCATATCAGCTTGGGCGGCGCTCCGGATGCAAGGCGCGGGGCGCGGCGCATGCGCCGCGCAGCGACAGCGCCGGCGCGGTGCAAGCGGGCTCGTGCATCCTGCCCCCGGGGTTTTGCCTGCGCACGCTTATACCTTCCCGAGGATGACCTGGAGCACGAACATGCTGCCGACATAGGCCAGCAGCAGCGCGGCGAAACCGGCGAGTGTCCAGCGCAGGGCCGTGCGCCCGCGCCAGCCCCAGCCGTAGCGTCCGACCAGGAGCGCGGCGAAAATGATCCAGGAGATGACGCCGAACACGGTCTTGTGATTGAAGCGCGCCGCCTGGCCGAACACTTCCTCCGAAAAGATGAAGCCCGAGACCAGCGTCAGCGAAAGCAGCACGAATCCGAGCGCGATGATGCGGAACAGCAGCGTCTCCAGCGTCATCAGCGGAGGCAGGGATGCCAGCGGCCCCGCGAGGGTGCCCGCGTGCAGCCGGCGCTCGAGCAGCGTCATCAGCGTTGCATGCAGCGCGGCGATGGTGAACAGGCTGTAGGCGAGCATGGCGACCAGCAGGTGGATCCTGAAGGCGAAGGTATGGGTGTAAGTCGGGATCTCGGGGCCGGGGAAAAATACCGGCAGCAGCGCGCACGCCGCGGCCAACGGCAGCACCAGCGCCTGCATTCCCTTCATGTCGTAGACCATGCTCTCCAGCCAGTAGATCAGCACCGTGAGCCACAGCGTCACCGACAGCGCCTGGGAAAAGCCGAAGTGCAGCTCGGCCTGTGCCACCAGACTGGCGTAGAGCAGGTACGAGTGCAGCGCAAATGGCCCGAGTATGGCGAGGCGCTCCCAGGAAGCGATGCCGGGCGCTACCTCGCCGGCCTCCGCCTGCGCGCCGGCGCTCCAGCGCGTGCGCCAGAAATGCCATCCGAGCGCTGCATAGAGGAGCGAGGTGAGCGCATAGAGTAAAATGCCGGACATGGCCAAATTTTACACTACAGAATGCTAGACAACCTGACCAACCGCCTGTCCCGGGTCATCAAGACCCTGCGTGGCGAGGCGCGCCTGACCGAATCCAACGTCGCAGATGCGCTGCGCGAAGTGCGCATGGCGCTGCTCGAGGCCGATGTCGCGCTGCCGGTGGTGAAGGATTTCATCGCCGCGGTGAAGCAAAAGGCGATGGGCGAGGAGGTCATCGGCAGCCTGACGCCGGGGCAGGCCCTGGTGGGCGTGGTGCAGCGCGAACTGGCGGCGCTGATGGGCGGGGCGAATGCGGCGCTCGATCTCGCGGTCACGCCGCCCGCGGTTGTCCTCATGGCCGGCCTGCAGGGTTCGGGCAAGACCACCACCAGCGGCAAGCTGGCGAAGTACCTTGCCGAGCAGAAGAAGAAACCGCTGCTCGCAAGCTGCGACGTCTACCGTCCGGCCGCGATCGAGCAACTGCGCACCATCGCGGGACAGCTCGGGATCGATTTCTACGAATCGGCGCAAGGTCAACAGCCGCGCGAGATTGCGCTGGGCGCGCTCGACTATGCGCGCAAGCACTACAACGACGTGCTCATCGTCGATACCGCCGGCCGGCTCGCGATCGACGCGGCGATGATGCAGGAAATAACCGATCTGCACGCCGTTCTGCATCCGGCCGAAACCCTGTTCGTGGTCGACGCGATGCAGGGCCAGGACGCGGTCAACGTGGCCAAGGCGTTCAGCGAAGCGCTGCCGCTCACCGGTGTGGTGCTGACCAAGCTCGACGGCGATGCGCGCGGCGGCGCGGCGTTGTCGGTGCGGCAGGTCACCGGCAAGCCGATCAAGTTCGCCGGCGTGGGCGAAAAGCTTGCCGCGCTCGAGGCGTTCCACCCGGAGCGCATGGCCGCGCGCATCCTCGGCATGGGCGACGTGCTGTCGCTGGTGGAGGAGGCGCGCAAGGGTGTCGACGTGGCCGAGGCGCAGAAGCTGGCCGAGAAGATCAAGAAGGGCAAGAGCTTCGACCTCGAGGATTTCAAGCAACAGATAAGCCAGATGCGCAAGATGGGCGGACTCTCATCGATGATCGACAAGCTGCCGGCGCAGTTTGCGCAGGCGGCGCAGGCGCAGTCGGCCGACATGGGCGAAAAGCAGATGCGCCGCATCGAAGGCGTGATCAATTCGATGACGCCGCAGGAGCGCGCGCGGCCGGAGCTGATGAAGGCCTCGCGCAAGCGCCGCGTCGCCGCCGGCGCGGGCGTCCAGGTGCAGGAGGTCAACCGCTTGCTCAAGCAATTCGAGCAGATGCAGAAGATGATGAAACAGATGCAGAAGGGCGGCATGGCGAAGATGATGCGCGGGATGAGGGGGATGATCCCCGGGATGCGCTAGCAGGGTGTTGAAAGAGGGGGCGATGCCCCCTTTTAAATCCCCCAAGTCAGGGCTATTGAAAAACGCTTCCCTCTGAGAGGACGAGAGAATGACGCTCTGTTTGATGTCCGGGAAACGTTTTTCAACAGCCTGCTAGCTGTATCGCCCGCCCGCGAACGCTAATAGCCTATTGCCGCCCCGTCGCTGCGCGGGTCAGACCCGCCCGAGCGCGTGCCGGTGTCGGGGTCGATGCTGATGCCGTGCGCATGGCCGGCGAGTTCGTTCCAGGCGCCCCAGCGGTTGAGCACATGGCCCCGACGCTCCAGTTCCTTCAGCGTGCTCTGCGGGTAACGGCCTTCTATGTTGAGCAGGTCGCGCGGTTCACCCAGTGCGAAGCGGCCCGAAAGCCAGCGCGGCGATTCGATCGCCTGCTGCACGTTGAGGCCATAGTCGATCATCGCAACATAGGCCTGCAACTGGATCTGCGGCTGGCCGTCTGCGCCCATGCAGCCGAATACCTGCCACAGTTTGTCGTCGCGGAAGGCGAGCGAGGCGATCAGCGTATGCAGCGGCCGCTTGCCCGGTTCGAGCCGGTTCGGATGCGCCGGATCGAGCGAAAAATAGGCGCCGCGATTCTGCAGCACGATGCCGCTCGCGCCTGCGACCACGCAGGAGCCGAATACGCCGTAGAGGCTGTGGATGAGCGAAGCCGCATTTCCTTCGGCGTCGACGGCGCAGATGTACACCGTGTCGCCGGCGAGGCTGCCATATGACGGCACCTTGTCCCAGGGCAGTGCGCGCGCCGGATCGATCAGCTTGCGCCGTTCGTCGGCATAGGCGCGCGACAGCAGGCGCTCGACCGGCACGCTTGCGAATGCGGGGTCCGCGATCCAGCGGTCACGGTCGTGGTAGGCAAGCTGTTTCGCCTGCACCAGGAAATGCACATGGTCAGCGCCGAGGTATTCCATCGCCGCGAGCTCATAGGGCTCGAGCAGATTCAGCATCTGCAGCAGCGCGATCCCCTGGGTCGGCGGCGGCGTCTGGTACAGCCTGACGCCGCGATAATCGGTGAATATCGGTTCGCGCCACTGCGCGCGCTGCGCGGCGAAATCCGCGGCGGTGAAGAAGCCGCCATTCGCCTGCGCGTGACGTGCGAGCTCCTGCGCAATGCCGCCTTCGTAGAACGCTGCGTGTCCGCCCGCCCCCACGGCGTCAATCGAACGCGCCAGATTCTCGTTCACCAGGCTTTCCCCGGCGCGCGGCGGCCTGCCATCCTTCAGGAAAATCGAGGCGGCTTCGCGATTCTGCGCCAGTTCAGGCGCGGTCGCCGCGATCCATCCGGCGAGGCGCTCGGTCACCGGGAAGCCTTCGCGCGCGTAGCTCGCGGCGGCGGCGAGATCGCGCGCCAGCGGCAGGCGCCCGTACTCCGCGTGCGCCGTGCACCAGCTCGCCACCGCGCCCGGCACGGTGAGCGTCGCGGGCAGGATGCCGCGAAACGGGATTTCCTCCATGCCGCGGGCGCGGAATGTTTCGATGCGGGCGCTGGCGGCGGCACAGCCGGCGCCGTCAAGGTGGCGCACGCGCTTCTGCTTGGCGTCGTAGATCAGCCAGAACGCGTCGCCGCCCAGGCCCGTCATATGCGGGTAGATCACGCTCAGTGCGGCGCTGGCGGCGATTGCCGCATCCACCGCCGAGCCCCCCGCCTTGAGGATTTCCACGCCGGCTTCGGAAGCGAGCGCATGCGGGCAGGCAACCATTCCGCGCGGAGCAAGGGTTGGCGGGCGGCCAGTGGGCATATCGATCATGGGTGGGTCGTTTCTGCGGCGGTAAAGGACCGTATGGGAACACAAGCGTGGCACCCAGGCAATGCGCTCGCGCAAGACCATGCGTCGCGCGACTCTTGGCATCCCCGCGGCGACGTGATCGGCGGGATTCGAATGCGGGCTTGCCCATGCAAGGTATTGCATTGAAAACTTGGAAATATCCGCGCTTGCCGGGATACGCCCGTCCCCACAAATCCCTTGCCAATAGGTGCCAAAACGTCGTAGAATCGCGCTCTTTTTTGAGTTTCGGGACAAGAACATGGTTGTGATTCGCCTCGCCCGCGGTGGCGCACATAAACGCCCTTTTTACAACATGGTCGTGGCGGACTCGCGCCGGGCCGCAGGCGGCAAGTTCATCGAGCGTGTCGGCTTCTATGATCCGAAGGCGCCCGAGGGGCGCGAGAACCTGCGCGTTGCCATGGACCGGTTGACCTTCTGGCAAGGCAAGGGTGCGCAGCTCTCGCCCACGGTGGCAAGGCTGGTCAAGCAGTTTGGCAAGAAAGTCGCCGGTACCGCCGCTGCCGCAGCAGGGTAAGCCGCCTGCGCAGCTGATCGTGATGGGGCGCGTAGTCGCCCCTTACGGCGTCAAGGGCTGGGTCAGGATCGAACCCTACGGCGCGGTTCCCGACAGCTTGAAGTCCCACCCCGCGTGGTGGGTGGGCAGGAACGGCGACTGGCGCGAATGCATGGTCGCCGAGTGTGTGCTGCAGCATGGGGCGAGCCTGGTGGCGCGCCTCGAAGGCTGCATCGAACGCGATGCGGCGCTGGCGCTGAAGGGCAGCGAGATTGCGCTTGAGCGCGAGGCGCTGCCGCAGAGCGCGGACAACGAATTTTACTGGGTCGACCTGGTCGGCCTGGCGGTAGTGAACATGCAGGACGAGAAGCTGGGCACGGTTGCCGAGCTTTTCGAGAATGGGGCGCATCCGGTGATGCGCGTGGTAACGGACGGGACCGAGCGCCTGCTGCCATTCGTGGAGCAGGTGGTGCGCCAGGTGGACATGGCCGCAGGCCGGATCCGCGTGGAGTGGGAGCTGGACTGGTGATCCACTTCGATTGCGTGACGCTGTTTCCGCAGATGTTTGCGGCGCTCACCGAATCGGGTATCACCGGCCGTGCGCTGAAGGCGGCGCACTACGATCTGGAGTTGTGGAATCCGCGCGACTTCACCAGCGACAACTACCGCACGGTGGACGACCGGCCCTATGGCGGCGGGCCCGGCATGGTGATGCTGGCCGAGCCGCTGGAGCAGGCGATACGGGCGGCCAGTGGACGCGTGGCAGGCTGCGGGCGCAGGGTGATTTACCTGTCGCCGCAGGGCAAAGCGCTCGATCACGGCAGGGTGATGGAACTCGCGGCTGGACCCGGCGCAGTGTTGCTGTGCGGGCGCTACGAGAGCGTGGACGAAAGGTTGATCCGCCGCGCGGTCGACGATGAGATTTCCATCGGTGACTATGTGCTTTCCGGCGGCGAGCTGGCGGCGATGGTGTTGATCGACGCGGTGGTGCGGCAGTTGCCCGGCGTGCTGGGCGACGAGGATTCGGCGGTGCAGGATTCGTTCGTGGGCGGACTGCTCGATTGTCCGCACTACACCCGGCCCGAGGAATATGCAGGCGAGCGCGTACCGCCGGTTTTGATGTCGGGGAACCACGCCGAAATCGGACGCTGGCGCCTGAAGCAGGCGCTGGGCAGGACCTGGCTGAGACGGCCGGATTTGCTGGCAAAGCGCGGCATGAGTGCGGATGAATTGAAGCTGCTTGAGGAATTCAAGCGCGAACAGAATACCTAGGATACAAGGAGCGAAGTCATGAACCTGATCGAAACGATGGAACAAGAAGAAATCACGCGCCTGGGCAAGACCCTGCCCGTGTTTGCGCCCGGCGACACCGTGATCGTCAACGTCAACGTGGTCGAGGGTGAGCGCAAGCGGGTGCAGGCCTACGAGGGCGTGGTTATCGCCAAGCGCAACCGCGGGCTCAACTCCTCCTTCATCGTGCGCAAGATATCGGCAGGCGAAGGCGTGGAGCGGACGTTCCAGACCTATTCGCCCCTGATCGCCTCGGTCGAGGTGAAGCGCAAGGGCGATGTGCGCCGCGCCAAGCTCTATTACCTGCGCGATCGCTCGGGCAAGTCGGCGCGCATTCGCGAAAAGCTGAGCAAGCGCGCCGTGCCGGAGATGCTTGTCGAAGAGGCAGCTGCGGAATAGATTCTCCTATCCGCTTCAATGCAATAAGGGACGCCCTTGGCGTCCCTTTTGTTTTTTGCCGGATGCGGCGCAGCTACGCTGTACACATCTGTTCCAGCAGCCGCTGCATGAAGGATTCGCACAGCGCCACCTGCTCCAGCGTCACATATTCGTCCGGCTTGTGCGCCTGCTCGATCGAGCCCGGGCCGCAGATGATCGCGGGTATGCCGGCCTGCTGGAACAGCCCGCCCTCGGTCGCATAGGCCACCTTGGACGCCGATTTGCTGCGCGACAGCGCCTGCGCGAGCTGCGTGACCTGATCCTGTTCGGCGGTATTGAGCCCGGGAATTTCAGCACTGGTCCTGAAACTGATGCTGGTATCCGGATCGGTCCTGTGCATCTCGGGCAGGATCACGCGCTCGGCGTAATCCTTGATCTCGCGCTCAAGGGCTTCCGGATCTGCGCCGGGCAGATAGCGAAACTCGAATTGAAAATTGCATTCGCGCGGCACGATATTGCCGGCGGTGCCGCCGGCGATCACCCCGGTCTGCAGCGTGGTAAACGGCACGTCGAAACCGTAATCGCGCGGCTCGCACTCGCGCATGCGCTCGGCCATGTGGCGGATGTAGGTGATGATGCGGGCGGCGTACTCGATCGCATTCACGCCCTGCGGCGTGAGCGCGGAATGCGCTTCCCTGCCGCGCACGCAGCACTGGTAGGAGCGCTTGCCCTTGTGCGCGATCACCGGCTGCATGCTGGTGGGTTCGCCGATGATGGCGCCGGCAGGCCGGATGCCGTTGCGCGCCAGGTCCTCGAGCAGGCCGCGCGCGCCGATGCAGCCGACTTCCTCGTCGTAGGACAGCGCGAAATGCACCGGCGCCTGCAGGTCCGCCGCGGCGAAGCGCGGCGCCATCGCCAGCACCACGGCAAGATAGCTTTTCATGTCGCAGGCGCCGCGACCGTAGAGCCGGTCGCCCTTGAGCGTCGCCTTGAACGGATCGCTGCTCCAGTTCTGGCCGTCCACCGGCACCACGTCAGTGTGGCCGGAGAGCACGATGCCGGGCTTCGATCCTTTCTGCACCGTCGCGAACAGATTCGCCTTGTCGCCGCGCGCGTCGTAGGTGAGGCGCGAGTCTATGCCCTGCGCCTTGAGGTAGTCGCGCGTCCACTCGATCAGTCCCAGATTGGAGCCGCGGCTGGTAGTGTCGAAGCCGATCAGGCGCTCGATCATGGCCAGGGTCTCGGGTTTGATCGGAACACGCTGCGCTTGGTTCATGCGGTACCTCCGTCGTTGAGATGGCAGGCGGAGAAATGCAGCGGCGCGATCTCGCGCAACTGTGGTTGCTCGATTCTACACCGCGGCATCGCATGCGCGCAGCGCGGATGGAAATGGCAGCCGGCGGGCGGTGCGAGCGGCGAGGGAATTTCGCCCTTGACCGGGGCGAAGCTTCTGCGGCGCGCGTCCAGCCGCGGCAGTTCGGCCAGCAACGCCTCGGTATAGGGGTGGGCGGCGCGCGCAAAAATCTCTTCGGTCGGCGCCGCTTCGACCACGCGTCCGAGGTACATGATCAGCACGCGGTCCGACAGGTGCCGCACCACACCGAGGTCGTGGCTGATGAACAGATAGGTCAGGCTGGATTCCTCGCGCAGCCGGATGAGCAGGTTCAGCACCTGCGCCTGGATCGACACGTCCAGCGCGGCCAGCGCCTCGTCGCAGACCAGGAATTCCGGCTTCACCGCAAGCGCGCGCGCAATGCCGATGCGCGCGCGCTGGCCGCCGGAAAACTGATGCGGGAAGCGCCCGAGCAGCGCCGCGTCCAGGCCGACGCGCGCGAGCAGCTGCGCCACGTACTCGCGCTGCTCGCGCGCCGCGATCAGGCCGTGCACGACCGGCGCTTCGCCGACGATGTCGAGCACGCGCATGCGCGGATTGAGCGCAGCGTAGGGATCCTGGAAGATCATCTGAACTGCGAGCCGGATCGCGCGCTGGCGCTGCGCCGGCAGCTGCGCCGTCTCCTCGCCGCGCCAGAGGCGCGTGCCGGCGGAAGGCTCGAGCAGGCCTGCCGCAATGCGCCCCAGGGTGGATTTGCCACAGCCGGATTCGCCTGCCAGTCCGAGCACTTCGCCCGGGCGCAGCGCGAGGTCAACCCGGTCCACCGCGTGCACCGTCTCCTCCGTAATATCCGCGCCGAGCAGCCGGGCGAGCTTCGCCGCGGCATCCATGGGCTTGACGAAGCGTTTCGACACGCCGCGCAGCTCGAGCAGGGGCAGCGGCAGTGCGCTCATCGGCCTGCCTGGTCGCGATGCGCCGTGGATACGCCTGCGAGCCGGTGCGCCGGGTTCATGCGCTCAAGGGGTGGAAGCAGCGCACCTGCCGGCCCGCGACCGGGCTGGACAGCGCCGGGTCGGCGGCGCAGGCGGCGTCGGCGCGGCTGCAGCGCGCGCGAAAGGCGCAGCCGGGCGCGAGGTCGAGCAGCGAAGGCGTCATGCCCGGAATCTGCGGCAGCGGCTCGCCGCGGCGGCCGCGCCCGGGCACCGAGGCGATCAGCCCCTGCGTGTAGGGATGCAGCGGCGCATCGAGCACCGCGTCGACGCCGCCGCGCTCGACGATGCGCCCGGCGTACATCACCGCGATGTCGTCGGCCAGGCCAGCGATCACCGACAGGTCGTGGGTGATCCAGATCAGTGCGGTGCCGGACTCGCGCGCGATCTTCTGCATTTCGTAAAGGATCTGCCCCTGTATGGTGACGTCGAGCGCCGTGGTCGGCTCATCCGCGATGATCAGCTCGGGCCGGTTCAGCAGCGCGATGGCGATGGCGACGCGCTGGCGCATGCCGCCGGAGAATTGGTGCGGATAGGACGCGAGGCGCTCGTCCGGGGCCGGAATGCCAACGCGCGCGAGCGCATCGCGCGCGCGCGCGCGCGCGGCGGCGCGGCTGATGCGCGCATGCGCCTGTATCGCCTCCACCATCTGCGTATCCACGCGCAGCACCGGGTTCAGCGTCATCATCGGGTCCTGGAAAATCATGGCGACGCGCTTGCCGCGTAGACCGCGCATCGCCTCGGGCGGCAGCGCGAGCAGATCATCTTCGCCGAGCAGGATGCGGCCGGCGACCACGCGCCCGGGCGCATCGACCAGGCCCAGGATGGAAAAGCCGGTCACCGACTTGCCCGAGCCGGATTCGCCCACCAGGCCGAGGATCTTTCCCGGCGCGACCGAAAAGCTCACGTCCTCGACCGCCCGGACTACGCCCTTCCTGGTGAAGAAATGCGTGCTCAGATGCTCCACGCGCAGCGCGGTTTCACTCATTGCTGCAGCCTCGGGTTGAGCACGTCGCGCAGCCGGTCCGCGACCAGGTTGATGCTGACGATGGTCAGCAACAGCGCGACGCCTGGAAAAAAACTGATCCAGTATTTGCCCGAGAGCATGTAGTCGTAGCCGTTCTTGATCAGCAGCCCGAGCGAGGGCTCGGTAATGGGCACGCCGATGCCGAGGTAGGACAGGGTCGCCTCCAGCGCGATCGCGGCCGCAATCTGCACGGTGGCGATCACGATCAGCGGCGGCAGGCAGTTGGGCAGCAGATGGCGCAGCAGGATGCGCGCGGGCGGCAGCGCGAGGCCGCGCGCGGCTTCGATGTAGTCCTTGCCGCGTTCGATCAGCGCCGCGCCGCGCACGGCGCGGGCGTAATAGGCCCATTGCACCATGATCAGCGCGAATATGGTCTTGCCGATGCCCTGCCCGAGCAGCGCCAGCAGGATCAGCGCGATCAGGATCGAGGGAAACGACAGCTGGATGTCCGCCACGCGCATGATCGTGGCGTCGCTGCGTCCGCCGAAATAGGCGGCCGCGATTCCCAGGGCGAGTCCGATCGCCAGCGCGCACAGCGTGCTCGCGGCGCCGACCACGAGGCTGATGCGCAGGCCGTAGAAAATGCCGGACAGGATGTCGCGTCCCTGGTCGTCGCTGCCAAGCCAGAAGGTCATGCCGCTGCCCGATTTCGCGCCGGGCGGCAGGCGGCTGTCGAGCACGTCGAGCTGCGCCAGGTCGTAGGGATTCTGCGGCGCGATCAGGGGCGCGAACACGGCGGCGAGCAGGATCAGCGCGAACAGCGCCAGCCCGGCGAGCGCGAGCCTGCTTTCGGCGAATTCGCCGGCGATGCGCGCCAGGGGCGTTTGCTCGCGTTCCATGGTGGCTCAGGCTGCCGCTTCGCCGATGCGCACGCGCGGATCGAGCAGCGAGTAGGCGATGTCGACCGCGAGGTTGATCAGGATCACCAAACTCACGATTACCAGCAGATAGGCCACGATCACCGGGCGGTCGAGCACGTTGATCGAATCGATGATGAGCTTGCCCATGCCGGGCCAGGCGAAGATCGACTCGGTGACGATCGCGAACGCGATCACCGAGCCGAACTCCAGGCCGATCACCGTGACGATCGGAATCATGATGTTCTTGAGCACGTGCACGCCGACCACGCGCGCATTCGACAGGCCCTTGGCGCGCGCGAATTTGACGTAGTCCTGCAGCAGCGCTTCGCGCGTGCCGGCGCGCGTGAGGCGGATTATCAGCGACACATTGAACAGCGCGAGATTGGCGGCGGGCAGGATCAGATGGCGCAGGCCCTCCCAGGAGAGAAAACTCACCGGAATGCCGAGCAGCAGCGTGGTCGGGCCGCGGCCGCCCGATGGCAGCCAGCCGAGTTCGACCGCGAACAGCATGATCAGCAGCAGCCCGACCCAGAAGGTC
>JAANCK011067236.1_pt1 | contig 19265 bp, 19 predicted proteins | sample 7277841 | NCBI WGS metagenome assembly JAANCK01 (sample SAMN14222788, study PRJNA588281) | permafrost metagenome | isolation source: Arctic cryosol methane SIP | place: Canada:Nunavut | collected 2015-07 | reverse complement strand
GCGGGAATGTATTTCAGGGCGAATTTCATCAAAGGCTCCTGGCTCAAAGCTGGATGGTTCGATCGTCGAAATATACGGACGTTCAATGCCAAAGCCACGCGAAGGTGGCGCCCGTGATGGCGCCGTAGATCAATGCGTCGACGATGTCCCGCGCGACATTCGCCCACGGCTTGCCCATCCAGATGCCCATCTGAACGCTGCCGCCACAATATGCAAGAAACGGTAACACGCTCGCGACGCGGCACACCTGCCAGAACGTGGCGTCGGCATGCAGGGTTTTCGAGGCGACGTACGCGGTGATGACACCGATGCCGACGCTGTAGAGGAACCAGAGGACCAGCGGGCGCCCCATGCTCGGCGCTCCCGGGGAGCGAAGCGTTATGAACGCGAGCGGTCCTTCCACGTACTTCGCCTGCATCTCGGGCGCGGCCATTTCCTTCATGTCGCGGCAATAGGGCACGAAGTACTGGCCGGGTGCGGCGTTGCCCGCGCGGATGGCGCTGCGCACCGCGTCTTCATTGGGGAACCCGCGGTATTCGGACTGGTGCCACTTGATCACCATGTGGATCACGCTGCTGGCGACGAACACGAGCACGGCGGATGCGAGGATCGGAATCCCGAGCTGCGCGATGAACATGATGGCCTCCTGGTAAGTCCCCGGTCGGGAGTGGCGCGAGTATAGTCCGCCTACCGACCCGCAACGCGGCAACGGAGGAGGAGATCCCCGTGAAGCCACCGCTCCGAAAGGCCATTCGCATCGCCGAAGTGGTCATCGTCGCCATCCTGGCGGCCAACGCGCTCGTCACCTATCGCGAGCTGCGCATGCTGCGCAAGGTGCCGGTCGCGCTGCCCAACTACCAGTTCGATGTGACCGGAGACGCGGACCAGGCTTCCGTGGAAACTCGCGGGACGTGGATCGCCGAGCAGGGTCCGGCCGCGCCGCTGCAGACCACGACCATCCAATGCCGCAAGGCCAGCATGCAATGCCAGGAATCCTCCGCGGTGCTGGCCTTCGTGGGCGAGCACGCGGTGATGGAATCGGCGCAGTCGACCTTCGACATCGACCACTGGGACGACAAGGAGATCGTCACCAAGTCGTCCCGCGGCGCCTGCGTGGACCGGACGCTGGTATTGAGCCTGCTCGAGAAGCGCGCGAGCGTCCGGATGTCCGCCGGCCGCAACGAAGGCAAGTGCACCGAGTCTCCGGCGCGCGTGCTCGAGCTAGTGGCCGGCTACAGGGTTCGCCGCGACGCGCTGCGGGAGGCGAGACCTTTCTAGGGCTCGCGGGCTGCGGTTGCGCTTTCGGCTATTTCTGCTGAAGGGCCCAGCCGTGGGAGGCCATGCATTCCCGGTAGAGCTGGTTTCGCGCCTTCGCGTTGTGATCGACGCGCGGCGAATCGGGCATGACATACCGGGGCGGCAGGTCCCCGTGGCTCGAGGGCACCTGTGTCACGGCAGGCGGAAGGGATCGATAGCCTTGCGCGACGCATGCGCTGTTGTCCACGTTGAAATCCTGCTGGTCGGCGCCGGGTTTCAACCAGACGGGAGCGCAGGCCGACAACGAGAAGACGAGGATCGTCGCGGCGATAAGTCTCATAGCCACTCCGACCCGTGGACCGGCTATTGGTTCGACCTCGCATCGGCCAGCACCAGATCCGCCGCCCGTTCCCCGATCATGATCGACGGCGCATTGGTGTTGGAAGAGGGGATGGTCGGCATCACGGACGCATCGGCTACCCGCAGCCGCGCGACACCGTGCACGCGCAGGCGCTCGTCCACGACGGAATCCGACGCCGCACCCATCCGGCACGTGCCCACCGTGTGCCACGCGGTCTGTCCGCAGCCGCGCGCGTAGTCGAGGAGCGCCGCGTCGTCGCGCACGTCGGGACCGGGACGGGTCTCCCGCACGATGAGCGAGGCGATCGCCGGCTGCGAGGCGATGCGCCGGATGAGCTGCAGGAGCGCCAGGCCCGTGGCGCGATCGTGCCCGTCGGTGAAGTAGCGCGGCTCGATCTTCGGAAACGCGCGCGGATCGGCCGAAGCGATATGGATGGAGCCCCGCGAACGCGGATGGAGCTGGAAACCGCCGATGGAAAATCCCGGGAAGGGATCGATGCCCGCCCCGGGCGAGCGCGAATAGCGATCCTTGCCGCTGATGTGATAGATGCGCACCATCACGTCGGGCCGCGCGGGACTCTCGGAGGTGCGCGTGATGGCGTGGGCGGTGGACGACGTTCCCGCCATGAGGCCCTTGCGCGTGAACACGTATTGCACGCCGGCTGCCAACCGATAACGCAGGCTTCGCATAACGTCGTTGATGGTGATGGGCAGCGTGCATTCGTACGTGCAGCGCAATTGCAAGTGGTCGATCAGGTGCTCGCCTACCGCGGGGCGGTCGGCGACCACCGCGATGCCGAGGGAGCGCAGTCGATCGGCCTCGCCGATGCCGGAAAGCTCGAGGACCTGGGGCGACTGGATCGCGCCTGCGCAGACGATCACCTCGCGCGCCGCCTTCGCCACATGGGTGACGCCGCCCTGCACGAACTCCACGCCGCAGGCCGCCGGTCCTTCGAAGAGCACTCGGGTGACGAGCGCATCGGTCTCGATGGCGAGGTTCGCTCGATGTCGCGCCGCGCGCAAGTACGCCACCGCCGTGCTCCACCGCCTTCCCCGGTGCGCGGTCTGCTCGAGGTAGCGCACGCCCTCGTAGCCCACGACGTTGTAGTCCGCCGTCTCGGGGATACCGGCTTCGCGGCACGCGGCGACGAAGCCATCGGACAATGGATCCCGGTCGTAGGACTTGCGGTCCGTGATGCGCACCGGCCCGGCATGGCCGCGTCCCTCTTCGCACGTGAAGGGATTGCTTTCCATGCGCCGGAAATACGGCTTCACGTCCGACCAGCCCCAGCCTTCGAGGCCCGCGCGGCGCCAGCCGTCGAATTGCTCCGGGTCGCCCCACACGTAGGCCATGCCGTTCAGCGCGCTCGAGCCGCCGAGCACCTTGCCCCGCGGCCAGTAGACCTTCTGACCGTTGAGTTCCGCCTGGGGCTCGGTCTCGAACTTCCACGCGTAGCGCTCGTTGGTGAGGAGCTTGCCCACGCCGAGGGGAATGTGGATCCACGGATTGCGATCGGCGCCGCCCGCCTCGAGCAGCAGCACTCGATGCTTGCCCGATTCCGTGAGCCGGGCCGCGAGCGCCGCGCCGGCCGAGCCCGCGCCCACGACGATGTAGTCGAAGCTCCGCTCCGGCATCGCCTATTTCGCCTTTGGGTCCCGGTGCTTGAAGGAATCGCGCCGGAAGCTGTAGAGCGCTGCGGGATCCACTTGCACGTCGACGATGGCGGGCTTGCCGCACGCGAGCGCGGCGCGCAGCACGCTGTCCAGCTGCGCGGCCTTGTCGACGCGAAAACCCGCCGCGCCGTAGAGCTCCGCCAGCTTGTCATAGGGTGGGTTGGGAACGTCCGCGCCGATGTAGCGGGCGCCGAAGAAATCGCGCTGGTAGGCCTTCTCCGCGCCCCAGCAGCCGTTGTTCATCACGATGCACACCGTGTTGATCTTGTTCGCTACCGCGGTGCCGATCTCGCTCACGGTCATGCCGAAGCCGCCGTCACCCATGAGGCTCACGACGGTGCGCCCGGGGCAGGCAAGCTTGACTCCGAGTCCCGCGGCGTAGGAGAAACCCACGAGGCCGAAATCGAGCGGTGTAAAGAGCGACGGCGGCTCGCGATAAGGCATCTGGTCCGTGGCCTGCAGGCAGAGCGTTCCCGCATCCATGGTGAAAATCGCATCGGCGGGCACGGCCCCGCGCAGCGCATGGTAGAGCGCTCCGGGCTGGATCGGATCGCTCCTCGCGCGCCCGGCCGCATCGCGCTCGGCGGCGAGCGCCTTGCGCTCGTCCCCGAATCGCGCCAGGTATTCGCGCACCTCGCCCGAAATCTCGTGGCCCGCGAGCGCATCGGCGAGCTGCGAGGCGATGCGGCCCGCGTCCCCAACGATGCCCAGCGCGATCGGGAAGAAGCGCCCGACCGCGGTCGGCTCCTGGTCCACCTGGATGATCTTCGCGGCGCGATTCAGATTGTCGTAGGTGTAGAAGGTCGTGTTGAACCCGAGCCGGGTGCCGAGCGCCAGGATCACGTCCGCATCCTTCGCGAGCGCCGACGCCACGCGGTTGCCGCGCGGTCCCACCTGCCCGGCGCAGAGGGGATCGTCGTTGGAAATTGCGTCGCCATGGCCGGGCGACATCGCCACCGGGGCGCCCAGGCGCGCGGCGAGGGCGAGCGCCTGCGCGTGCGTCCTTCCGTTCTTGACGCCGCCGCCCGCGATGATGAGCGGACGCTTCGCGCCGGCCAGCAGGCGCGCGGCCTGGCGCACCAGCTCCGCGTCGCCCTCGGCGGGCGCGGAGGCGCGATAGGACTGCGGCGGCGGAATGTCCTCCGCCTCGAAAGTTTCCGCCAGCAGATCCCGCGGCAGGTTGAGCGCCACCGGACCGCGCCGGGGAGCCAGCGCCGTGCTGAAGGCCTCGCGCACCATTTCCGGAATGCGCCTGGCTTGCGTGACGGTCCACGTCTTCTTCGTGATGGGCTTGAAGAGCGCCTGCTGGTCGACTTCCTGGAAAGCGTCGCGATAGACGTGCGCGGAGGAGAGCGACCCGGCGAGTGCGACCACGGGCGAATACGCGGCGTGGGCCTGCGCCAGCCCCGTGACGAGGTTGGTGGCGCCCGGACCGTTCTGTCCCGCGAGGAAGACGCCCGCGCCGCCGGACGCGCGCGCGTAGCCGTCGGCCATGTGCACGCCGGTGCGCTCGTCGCGCACGCCGATGAAGCGGATCCGCTTCGAATCGTGCAGCGCGTCGAAGATCTCCATGCCCGCGGAGCCGATGAGCCCGAAGACGTCGCGCACGCCCTCGGCTTCGAGCGCCGCCACGACCGCCTTGCCCCCGGTGATTTGCGCCATCTCGCTTCTCCCTATTTCGTCTTCCCGCCCGCGGCCTCGAACTTCGCGTATTCCTCCGCGAGGATCGGGATCGCGACGTTCGCGGAGTGGATGCCCATGATCGTGATGAGCTGGATCGTCTCGAGCACCTCCTCGCGCGTGGCCCCCGCCTTGAAGGCGTTGGCCATGTGCCGGCGCACGCCCGGCGCGTAGAGGTGCGTCGTGGCCGCGTTCACCGCCACGAGGATCAGCTCGCGGAATTTTGCGGGCAGATGGCCATTGCGATGGGGCACGTCGCGGAAGCACAGGTACGCCTCCATGAACTGCGGGTCCAGCTCGCGGATCTGGTCCCAGAGGGGATTCCAGTCTCCTCGGCGCTTGTATTCGTCGGTCAACGGCGTTTCGGTCGCGGACATATCGGCTCCCCGGAAGATCGTCATGAAGAAAAACGCCGGCACTGCCCAGGGCAGCGCCGGCGCTTCGCGCCAATGGTACGGAAGATTACAGCAGCTTGGCCGCCGCGGGGCCCTTGACGGGAACCTCCATGCGGTCCTCTCCGAAAACGAGGTTGCCCTTGTAGATCTCGCCCATTTCGCGAAGAACGCGCTCGCGAACTCCCGGTTGGTCGATCTGCTCGGTCACGTGGGAAATGACGAGGGTCTTGACTCCGGACTTCCGACCCAGCTCCGCGAGCTCCCGGTGACCCATGCAGGACTCGGCGAATTCGGGGCAGAGCTGCGTGCCGGATAGGTAGTGGCACATGTGGACCAGCACGTCGCATCCCTCGGCCAGCCGCTCCATGGAGGCGCATGGGCCGCTGTCGCCGGAATACACGAAGGATCCTTCAGGAGAGTCGAAGCGGAAGCCGTAGGAAATGAGCTGCGGACCGAAGTGGGCGACGCCCGCGGCCTTCACCGTCCAGCCGTTGCCTTCGATGACGTCGTTGGGACGCATCTCGGTGACCACCGGCGCGGGCTTCTTGCGATCACCCGTACCGCCGCGCGCTTGGTAGAGCGATATGCTGCACATGTGCTCGGTGCGTGCGACGAGGTCGGGCCAGAACGCCCCTCCCTCCTCGAACAGCGCCCGGGTAACTTTCTTGAGGGGCGGTGGCCCGTACACCTTCAATTCCGGAATCCGGCCCGCGCCCTGGTCCCAGCGGGTGAGGAGCAGGCGCGGATAGTCCCCCATGTGGTCGTAGTGAAGGTGGCTGCAGAAGAAGTGGGTCACCTTCGTAGGCGCAATGCCGATCTCCAGCAGCCGGTGATGGGCTCCGAATCCGTGATCGAAGACGAGGATGTCGTCGCCTGTTTCGACAACGTATCCCGAGCACATGCGAGTAAGCGATGGGGTCGGCGTCCCGGTCCCCAGAAGGCGGATTCTCAATGCGCGGTCCTCTCCAGCTTCACTCGGGTTTTATCCCCAATTCCTTGAACAGCTTCTGCCATTTCTCGAAGTCCTTGTGCAAGAAGGCCGTGAATTCCGTCGGCGAGCTCGCGACGATCTCCGCGCCCTGCTTGACGAATACGGCCTGCAGCTTCGGGTCCTTAAGGATGGTGACCAGCTCCTTGCTGATGAATGCGACCACGTCGGGCGGCGTCTTCGCGGGAGCGAAGATTCCGTGCCATCCGTACGCCTCGTAGCCCGGGACTCCCGCTTCGGCAAGCGTCGGAATCTCCGGAGCGGCCGGCGAACGCTTGGACCCGGTGATCCCAAGCGTGACCACGCGGCCCGCGGCGACATAGGGCAGGCCCTGCGCAAGCCCGGGCGCATTGAGCGACACGACGCCGCTGATCACGTCGGTGAAAGCCTGGTTGCTGTCCCGGTACGGGATTTCCTGGATGTGCAAGCCCGTCATCGACTTGAACAATTCCACGGAAATCTGGCTCGGCGTGCCCCGGCCGGAAGATGAATATTGCAGCCGTTCGGGGTCCTTTTTGCCCAGCGCGATGAACTCCTTCAGGTTGTTGATGCCGAGCTTCTTGCTTGCAAGAAAGATGTTGGGGGTCTGCGCGATCTGCGTGATGGCCACGAAGTCGCGGAAAGGGTCGTAAGGCAATGACGCCTGCAGGATCGGTCCCAGGGTAAAGGCGTTGGAGATGAGCATCAGCGTGTACCCGTCCGGCGCCGATTTCGCTACCACGTCGGCGCCGATCGCTCCCGCGGCGCCGGCGCGATTCTCGACGAAGACCGGTTGGTGCCAGCGGTCGCTCAGGGCCTTGGCGATGAGACGGGCGAATACGTCGGACGTGGTGCCCGGCCCATAGCCCACGATGATCCGGACGGTCTTGCTCGGATACTTGCCTTGCGCCGTGGCCGTGCCGGCCAGCCCCACGCAGGCGACCAGTGCGGCAATGACGGCGAAGAACCGCGTGAGTCTGATGGTCGCGCGCATGTCGTCTCCTTGGGTGGCTGCGATTCCCCATGAGGGTGAGCGAGTCGCCCGCTCCGCGCTGTTCCGAAAGCGACGGAAATTTTTCCGTATGCGACTACGGTTCCCCGCCCGGCGAGGCCTCGCGGCGAACCTGGGAGGGACTCTTTCCGTAGGCGTCGCGGAAGCGGCGCGAAAAATGGGAGCCGTCGGCGAATCCGCTGTCCAGCGCGACCTCCGAGATCGGCTGACGCGTGTCCACGAGCAGGTCGTAGGCGCGGCGCAGCCGAAGCGTGCGGGCGAATTCGGAGGGGCTCACCCCGAGCTCCTCGTGAAACAGGCGCTCGAGGTGACGGGCGCTCACGTGCAGCTCGCGCGCGATTTCCAGCACCGAAAATCGCCGCTCCGAGTTTCGCTCCATCAGGAGCATCGCGCGGCGGATCCACGGGTTGTCGGTTTCCGCGGCAAATGCAGGTTGCGGCTGCAACGCCCGGGATGGAAGCGCCGAATTCTCGATCATGATGCGCAGCGCCTTCTGCGCCTCGGGCTTGCTCACGTGGCGCTCGATCAGGTGGGCGGCAAGGTGGACCACGCTCGTGCCGCCCGCGCAGGTGATCCGCTGACGGTCCGTCACGAAGAGTTGGTCGGAGGTCACCGCATGATCGGGGAACTCGAGCACGAAGTCGCGATAATGGAACCAGCTCACGCACGAGCGATGCTGCTTCATCAAGCCCGCGCGGGCCAGGATGAAGCTGCCGGTGCACACGCCCACCAGCGTACGGCCGGCCGACGCAGCCCGCCGCATGTACTCGACGAGGCTGGGTGCCAGCTTCCGGCCGCCGGGGAGCAGGCCGCCGACCATCACGACGTAATCGAATTCGCCCGGATCGTCCAGCTCCATCGACGGCGAAATCTCGACTCCGCAGCTCGCGCGGATGGGCCGCATGTCGTGGCTCAGGACGGCCCATCGGCAGCGCATCTGGCGGCTGCGATCCGCCTCGTCGGCTGCGAGCCGCAGGGCATCCACGAAGGACGAGAAGGCTACCAGCGTGAAATCCTGCTGCAGGATGAACCCGACGGAAAGGCGAGGAGCTGCGGAGGGTTTCAAGGGGGATGGCGGTTGCAGGCAAATGGATGTCGCATTCGAACCACAGGCTCATTGTGACGGATGGTTGAATGGGCCGCAAATGGCCGATGCATGCGGATGAACCGCTATTCCATATTCACCCTCGCGCGCAACGCCCTGGGCGGCCATCGCGGCTGGCAGGCGGCATGGCGCAGCCCCGAACCCAAGCGCCGGTACGACGTCGTCATCGTCGGGGGAGGCGGGCACGGCCTCGCCACCGCCTACTACCTGGCCAGGGAACACGGCATCACGAACGTCGCCGTGCTGGAGAAGGGCTGGATCGGAGGGGGCAACACGGGCCGCAATACCACCATCGTCCGCTCGAACTACCTGTGGGACGAGGCCACGCACCTCTACGAGAAGTCGTTGAAGCTGTGGGAGGGGCTCTCCCAGGAGCTCAACTACAACGTCATGTTCAGCCAGCGAGGGGTGCTGAACCTCGGGCACACGCTGCAGGACATGCGCGACATCGAGCGGCGCGTGAACGCCAACCGCCTGAACGGCGTGGATGGCGAGGTGCTCACGACGGTGCAGGTGAAGGCGATGGTCCCGATCATCAACGACTCCGCGCATGCGCGCTATCCGATCCTCGGAGCGTCCCTTCAGCGCCGGGGCGGCACCGCGCGCCACGACGCGGTCGCATGGGGGTTCGCGCGCGGCGCCGATTCGCGCGGAGTGGACATCATCCAGAACTGCGAGGTGACGGGCATCCGTCGCGACGGCGGCCGCGTCACCGGCGTGGACACTTCCCGCGGATTCATCGAAGCGGATCGGGTCGGTGTCGTCGCGGCCGGCCATTGCGGCGTGCTGGCCTCCATGGCCGGCATCCGGCTACCCATCGAAAGCCATCCGCTTCAAGCGCTGGTCTCGGAGCCGATCAAGCCGGTGCTCGACACCGTCGTCATGTCCAATGCCGTCCACGGCTACATCAGCCAGGCCGACAAGGGCGACCTCGTGATCGGCGCCGGGATCGACGCCTACGTGGGATACGGCCAGCGCGGCAGCTTCTCGACCATCGAGGGCACGTTGGCGGCGATCGTGGAGCTCTTTCCGACATTCAGCCGCGTGCGGATGAACCGGCAGTGGGCCGGCATCGTCGACGTGAGTCCCGACGCATGCCCGATCATCGGCCTGACTCCGGTGAAGGGTCTCTACTTCAACTGCGGCTGGGGGACGGGCGGCTTCAAGGCGACCCCCGGTTCGGGATGGGTCTTTGCCCACACCATCGCGCGAGGCGTCCCCCATGAGCTGAATGCGTCATTCTCGCTGGAGCGCTTCGCCACCGGCAGACTCATCGACGAGCACGGCGCCGCCGCGGTGGCCCATTGACGAAAGGCGTCCCATGCTGATGATCGCCTGCCCGTGGTGCGGGCCCCGGGAACAGACGGAATTCGCCTATGGAGGCGAAGCGCACATCGCACGGCCCGCCGATCCCGACGCGGTCGACGACGCGCAGTGGGCGGACTATCTCTTCATGCGCACGAATCCCAAGGGATGTCACCGAGAGCAGTGGAACCACGCATTCGGTTGCCGACGTTGGTTCAACGTCGAGCGCGACACGCTGAGCTACCGGATCACGTCGGTATACAAGCCTGGCGAGCGACCTGCGGAGCCCGCGGCGTGACGAGCGGACACCGTCTGGCGGAAGGCGGGCGGATCGACCGCCTCAAGCCGCTGGCTTTCACTTTCAACGGGCGGCGTTACGGCGGGTTCGCCGGCGATACGCTCGCATCGGCGCTTCTTGCCAGCGGCGTGACGCTCGTCGCCCGCAGCTGGAAATACCACCGGCCGCGAGGCGTCGTGGGAGCGGGCGTGGAGGAGCCGAATGCCATCGTGCAGCTTGAATCCGGCGCCTTCTCGGTGCCCAATGCCCGCGCGACGGAAGTGTCCTTGTATGAAGGCCTGACCGCTCGCAGCGTCAACTGCTGGCCGGGGCCCGAGATCGATTTCATGGCGCTGGTCCAGCTCTTCTCGGGGCTCATGCCGGCGGGCTTCTATTACAAGACCTTCATGTGGCCCAGGCGACTGTGGAAGAAGTATGAGCACTACATCCGCAAGGCCTCGGGCCTGGGCGAGGCGCCGGCGGTGGCGGACGCCTCCACGTACGACAAGATGAACGCCTACTGCGACGTGCTGGTCGCGGGAGCGGGGCCGGCGGGCCTCGCGGCGGCGCTCGCGGCGGGACGGAGCGGCGCGCGCGTGATCGTGGCCGACGAGCAGGCGGAATTCGGTGGCTCGTTGCTTTCCCTTGGCTCGGCGCCACTGCCGCGGATCGGCGGCCGGGCCGCGGGACATTGGCTTGACGCGGCGTTGCGCGAATTGCGTGCCATGCCGAACGTGCGAATGCTTCCGCGAAGCACCGTGTTCGGGTACCACGACGCCAACTACCTCACCATCGCGGAGCGCCGTCACGATCACCTACCGCTAGGCGAGCGCGCGGGGTGTCGGGAGCGCATCTGGCGTGTGCGGGCGCGCCGCGTCGTCCTGGCTACGGGCGCGATCGAGCGGCCGCTGGTGTTCGGGAACAACGACCGGCCCGGGATCATGCTCGCATCGGCGGCATCGACATACGTCAATCGCTACGGCGTGCGGCTTGCCTCGCGCGCCGTGGTCTTCACAAACAACGACTCGGCCTACGGGAGTGCGCTCGACTTGTACCACGCGGGAATCGAGGTGGCGGCGATCGTCGACTCCCGGCGATCCCCGGGTGGCGAGGTCGTGCAGAAGGTGCGTGATGCGAGCATCGAGATCATCGGCGGTTCCGTCGTCGTGGACACACGCGGCCGCAGGCACCTTTCGGCGGTGCGCGTCGTACAAATGGATGGTGAGCGCCTCACGGGAAGGCCCCGCCACATCGAATGCGGATTGCTCGCCATGTCCGGCGGCTGGAGTCCCGTAGTACACCTTCATGCCCAATCCGGTGCCCGCCCGCGTTTCGACGTGGCGCGGGCGTGCTTCGTCCCGGGCGAAGCGATCCAGGGCGAGCGATCCGCAGGCGCATGCAACGGCACTTTCGACCTCGAAAGTTGCATGGGGGAGGGAGCCGCGGCCGGAGCGCAGGCCGCAGCGTTGTCGGGCTTCGTCGCGCGGGCGACAAAGCCGCCCGCCGTCGAGGCGAGCGCGCCGAAAGCTCAGCCGCTACAGCCGCTCTGGCTGGTGCCGTCCCCGCGCGGTGTGAGTCGTGGACCGAGGCAGTTCGTCGATTTCCAGAACGACGTATCCGCGTCCGACATCGCCCTTGCAGCCCGCGAAGGCTACCGCTCGATCGAGCACGTGAAGCGCTACACCGCGCTTGGCTTCGGCACCGATCAAGGCAAGCTCGGCAACATCAACGGCATGGCGATCCTCGCCCGCGAGCTCGGCCAGGAAATCTCCGCCACCGGAACGACGACCTTCCGTCCGAATTACACCCCAGTCACCTTTGGCGCCATCGCGGGCCGTGATGTGGGAGAGCTCTTCGAGCCGGTGCGCACGACCGCCCTTCATGCATGGCACGAGGAGCGGGGCGCGGTTTTCGAGAACGTCGGCCAGTGGAAGCGGCCACGATACTTTCCCAGGGACGGCGAGTCGATGCACGAGGCCGTCCGGCGCGAGTGCCTGGCTGCGCGCAATGGTGTTGCCATCATGGACGCTTCCACGTTGGGCAAGATCGATATCCAGGGCCCCGACGCGGCGACATTCCTGGACCTCGTCTACACCAACGCGTGGAGAAAGCTCGCGGCCGGCCGCTGCCGCTACGGCATCATGCTGGACGAGAACGGCATGGTGATGGATGACGGCGTGACCACGCGCCTGGCGGAGAATCGTTATCTGATGACCACGACGACGGGAGGCGCGGCTCGAGTGCTCGCGTGGATGGAACGCTGGCTTCAGACCGAGTGGCCGAATCTGAAGGTCTATAACACGTCGGTCACGGACCACTATGCGACGGCCGCTATCGTCGGGCCGCGCAGTCGGGAGGTGCTCAGCGCGGTTTGTAGCGACATCGACCTCTCCGCTGCGGCTTTTCCATTCATGTCCTGTCGCCAGGGCGCGGTGGCGGGCGCGGCGGCGCGCGTGATGCGCATCAGCTTCTCCGGTGAGCTCGCCTATGAAGTGAACGTTCCCGCCAACGAGGCACGCCACGTGTGGGATGCCTTGCTGGCGGCAGGCGCCGCGAATGGAATCACGCCCTATGGCACCGAGGCCATGCACGTCCTGCGTGCCGAGAAGGGCTACATCATTGTCGGCCAGGACACGGACGGCTCCGTCACGCCGGCCGATCTCGGCATGGAGTGGCTGGTTTCGAAGGACAAGGATTTCATCGGGAGGCGCTCGCTCCTGCGCCCGGACACGGCACGGGATGACCGCAAGCAGCTCGTGGGCCTGCTGAGCGAAGATCCGTCGGTCGTGATTCCGGAGGGGTCACAGCTTGTCGATGACGCATCGGCCTCGGCCTCGGCGCCCGTTCCGATGCTGGGTCACGTTACATCCAGCTATGAGAGTCCCGCGCTCGGTCGCTCCATCGCGCTCGCATTGGTGAAGGCCGGCCGGCGCCGCACGGGCGAGATGCTGCTCGCGCCGCTTCGGGACGGCCGCCGGATCCGCGCGCGTATCGTGAGCCCCGTCTTCCTCGATCCCGAAGGCACGCGCCAGAATGCGTGACACGGTACGCAAGGAAAGCCCCCTGATCCGATTGCGCCTCGACGCTTCGGGTGCGGCGACGCCGGGTGATTCGATTCTCGTCGCCCAGGAGCGCCCGTTTCTCGGGCACTTGAACATTCGAGGCGGCAGGGGCGATGCGCGTTTCGCGGCGACCATAGCTCGCGTGCTCGGGATGGCGCTGCCGATCGCGCCGAACACCGTGGTCTGCGATCGCGATCGGGTGGCTTACTGGTTGGGGCCCGACGAATGGCTGCTCGTGACTCCTGCCGGCGGCGACACGGTGATCGCCGATTCGCTGCGGGAAGCGCTTCGCGACGCCTTCTCGGCCGTCACGGAGGTGGGGAGCGGGCAAACCGTGATCGTCCTGCAGGGCAGGTACGTGCGCGAATTGCTCTCCAAGGAATGCCCCCTGGACCTGCTCTCGCCATCGTTCGGGCCCAGTGCTTGCGCGCAGACGCGGCTCGCCAAGGCATCTGTCCTGCTGCGACCCCTGGAAGCCGATGGGATGGAGCTCATCGTCCGGCGAAGTTTTGCGGAGTACGTTTGGGCCTGGCTCTCGGACGCTGGCGCCGAATACGGATTTCGGGCGGGCACGTGACTTTCGACGTTGCCATCGGCGGGCCGCTGGTGTTCGTTGGTGCGCTGCTGGGCGGGTTGGTGAATGGGCTCACGGGCTTCGGGACGGGTATGACGGCCCTGCCGATATGGGTCCAGGTGTTGCCACCTTTGCTCGTCTCTCCGCTCACGATCGCTTGTTCGGTGGCAGGGCAGCTCCAGACGCTTCCGTCCATCTGGCATGCCATCGATTTTCGCCGCCTCCTGCCGTTCGTAGCGGGCGGGGTGCTTGGTGTGCCCGTTGGCGTGAAGCTGCTGCCGCACGTGAACGCGGTGGACTTCAAGTGCGGTATTGGAATCCTGCTGATCGTCAGCTGCACCGTCCTTCTTGCCCACCACTCCCGTGCGGCATGGACGCGGGGCGGAAAGGCGGCGGATTCCGCGGTAGGTCTGGCAGGGGGAATCCTGGGCGGGCTCTCGGGTCTCTCGGGAATATTGCCTACGCTGTGGGCTGAGCTGCGCGGCTGGGAGAAGGATGCGCGCCGCGGGATTTTCCAGGGCTACAACCTGTCGATCCTTCTGTTTGCACTCGTAACGCAAGGTACCGCAGGGCTGCTCACCGCCGAACTCTGGCCTCTGCTCGCGATTGCGCTTCCCGGGACGATCGCGGGCGTCTGGCTCGGGCGACGCATCTATGGGCGACTCGACACCGCCCGATTCGCCAAGACGGTGCTGGTGTTGCTCCTGGTCTCGGGTGTGATCCTCGTGGCGACAAGCCTGCGCTGAACGGTACGGACCGCTTGCATCAGGAATGCATCCCCCACTTGCGGATGGTCTTGCGCTCGAGGACGCGGAAGAACAGGTTCTCCACCAGCAGCCCGATCAGGATCACCGTGAAGAGCCCCGCGAAGACCGCGGGAATGTCGAGGACGTTCTTGTTCTCGTAGATGAACCAGCCCAGGCCGCCCGAGCCCGAAGTGGTCCCGAAGACCAGCTCCGCGGCAATCAACGTGCGCCACGCGAACGCCCAGCCGATCTTCAATCCCGACAGGATGCTGGGAAAGGCCGCCGGGATGAGGATCTTCGCCACGTAGCGCAAGCCCCCGAGCCCGTAGTTGCGGCCCACCATGCGCATGGTGCTCGAGACGCCGAGGAAGCCCGAGTGGGTGGCGAGCGCGATGGGCCACATCACCGCGTGCACGAGCACGAAGACGATGCTGCCGTTGCCCAGGCCGAACCAGATGAGCGCCAGCGGAAGGAGCGCGATCGCCGGCAGCGGATTGAACATCGCCGTGAGGGTCTCCAGCAGGTCGGTGCCGATGCGCGAGGCCATGGCGAGGACGGTCACGAGGAGGGCCAGCACGAGCCCGATCCCGTAGCCCTGGAGGAGCACCTCGATCGAGCGCCAGGACTTGCGCAGCAGCTCGCCGTCGGCGATGCGCTGCGTGAACGCCTGCAGCGTCTCGGTGAACGTCGGCATGATCAGCACGTTGTCCAGGTGCGCTGCGTACGCCTGCCAGAGCGCCGCGAGCACCAGCAACAGGAAGGTCTTGCGGACGAACCCGTTGTCCTTCACGCGCTCCCAGAACGTGAGGGGCTTGCGAACGATCCCGAAGTCGTGCTCGGCGACCTGCTCGCGCACGTACTCGGGGCGGGCGTCGGGCACGCTAGACACGGGCCCTTTCCCTCGGCACGACGTCCGCCGCCATCGGGCTCAGCTTCCCGGCAGGTCGTGCACCTCCGGGAAGAACAGGTCCTTCCACGATCCGGGCTGGTGCTTGATGATGCCCACGTCGAACATGAACTTCGCGTAGGGAAGGACGCGCTCGGGCGCCATGGTGTAGCGCATCTGCGGGTCGTTCATCATGGCGAGCAGCTTCTTCACGTCTTCCTTGCCGCCGCCTTCCTGCGCATAGATCTCAGCCGCGCGCTTCTTGTCGGCGTTGATCGCATCCGTCGCTTCCTTCATGGCGTCCACCACCGCCTTGTAGGTCTTCGGGTTCTCGTCGCGGAATTTCTTCGTGGCCCACACCATGAGGAAGGTGTTGGGCCCGCCCATCACGTCGTAGGAGTTGAGCACCGCGTGGATCTTCGGGTCCTCGAGGGCGCGCTCCTGGAACGGCGGCGAGGCGAACTGGGCGTCGATCTGCCCGGAGCCCGAAAGCAGCGCCCGCAGGCCTTCCGGGTGCGGCAGGTTCACCATCAGGGGATTCAACTTCTTGTAGTTGGCGATGCCGAAATCCTTCGCCACGGCCATCTGCAGGTAGATGGTCTGCACCGAGGAGCCCGCGCCCGCAAGCGAGATGCGGTCCTTGTCGCTGAAGTCCTTGATGGTCTTCACTGCCGGGTTGCTCGTGACCAGGATGCAGGGCATCGAGGAAAGTGCCGCCACGCCGTGCACTTCCATCCCGCCCTTGGTGCGGTCCCAGAGGATGAACGCGGGGCCCGTGCCGCCGGCCGCGAAGTGCAGGCTGCCCGAGAGCAGGGCGTCGTTGGCCGCGGCACCCGCGCCCAAAGTGGCCCAGGTCACCTTCGTATTCCCGAGGCCCGCCTGGGCGAGATGCTTCTCGATCAGCTTGTCGTGCTTCATGACAGTGAGCTGCATGTAGCCGATGCCGTACTGCGACATCATCTTCAGCTCGCTCACCTCGGCCGCGGCCAGGGAACTGCCCCCCAGTGCGATGGCGGCGGCGAAAATCGCCAGAAACTTTGCCCTCTTCATCATCCCCTCCTTATGTAGTGACGCTCCGCACCGTACAACGCGCCCGGAAAAACTGTCAACACTTCTGTGGACAATTTCGTTGACGCTGCCTTCGTCCGCACCGCAGAATGCGGCGGGAACCCCCGCCGGACGAGACGCGAGACGAAGGAGTGGAGATGTCGTGGAAGCCTGAAACCGATGAGATCGCGCGACGGCGCGCCTTCGCCGAGGGCCTGGGCGGCGCGGAGGCGATCGACAAGCACCACGCGCAGGGACGCCTCACGGTGCGCGAGCGCATCGCCGGCTTGTGCGATGCCGCCTCGTTCCAGGAAGTGGGCCGCCTCACGGGCAAGGGGACCTACGTGGACGGCCAGCTCGCCAAGGTGGTGCCCGCGCCCTACGTGATGGGGTTGGCGAAGATCGACGGGCGCGACGTCGCGATCGGCGGCGAGGACTTCACGGTGCGCGGCGGCACGAGCTGGGGCGGCGACCGGCGCAAGGGCGGGCAGGGCGGCTTCGTCGAGGACCTCGCCCACGAATACCGCATTCCCCTCGTGAACCTGATCGACGGCGCGGGCGGCAGCGTGGCTTCCGCGGCGCGGCGCGGCTACACCGTATTTCCGGGAGTCCACGGATTCGAGCGTTCCGTCGAGCTCATGTCGGAAGTGCCGGTGATCTGCGCGGTGATGGGTACGGCCGCCGGCGGTCCCGCGGGCCGCGCGATCCTCGCCCACTGGTCGGTGATGGTGAAGGGCACGAGCCAGGTGTTCGCCGCGGGCCCGCCCGTGGTCGAGCGCTCCCTCGGGCAGAAGATCGACAAGGAGGCGCTGGGCGGGGCGCACGTCGCGGTCGACATGGCCGGAACGATCGACAACGCCGCGGAGAACGAACCGGATTGCTTCGCGATGATCCGCCGGTACCTGAGCTACATGCCGGCCAACGTCTGGGAGCTGCCTCCTACCGTGGCTTCGAGCGACGATCCCCAGCGCCGCGAAGAGGCGCTCCTGTCCATCGTTCCGCGGGAGCGACGCCAGCCCTACAACATGCGCAAGCTGATCGCCCTGGTGGCCGACCGGGATTCCCTCTTCGAGATCCAGCCCACCTTCGGCAAGGCGCTGATCACGATGTTCGCGCGGATGAACGGCAAGGTGGTCGGCATCATCGCCAACAACCCGATGATCAACGGCGGGGCCATGGACGTGAAGGCCGCGCGCAAGCAAACGCACTTCATCCTGCTTTGCGACACGTTCCACATTCCCATCATCTTCCTCGTCGACGTGCCGGGCTTCATGGTGGGACTGCAGGCGGAGCAGGCCGCGACCCTGCGGGAAGGCATGCGCTCGGTCTATACCGCGCTGCAGGCCACCGTGCCGATGTTGACCGTCGTGATCCGCAAGTGCTACGGCATGGCGGGCATGGCGGCCACGGACAAGAACGGCCTGGATTTCAAGGTCGCGTGGCCTTCGGCCGAATGGGGATCGCTGCCGGTGGAAGGCGGCGCCGCGGCGGCATTCCGGCGCGAGATCGAGAGCGCCCCGGACCCGAAGGCGCGGTTGGCCGAGATCGAGGCGGAGCTGCGGTCGGTCGCATCCCCGCTCCTCACCGCCGAGGCTTTCGCGGTGGAGGACGTGATCGACCCGCGGGAGACCCGGCCGCTCATCTGCCGCTTCGTCGACGCGATGCAGGGCCGGCTCGCGACCAGCGTGGGCATCAAGCGGCGCGCAGGCGTGCCTCCCTAGAAGCGCTACAATTTCCCATGGACTGCGGCCACCTGCAATTCGTGAAGACGGACCGCCCGAACAGCACGGGCTGCGAGGAGTGCCTCAAGATGGGCGACACGTGGGTGCACCTGCGCCTATGCCGCACCTGCGGGCACGTCGGCTGCTGCGACGACTCGAAGAACAAGCACGCCACGAAGCACTTCCACGGAACGAAGCATCCGATCATCACCTCCCTCGAGCCGGGGGAGACCTGGAGCTGGTGCTACGTCGACCAGCTGGGGATGGAGCTCGGGCGCTGAGGAGATCGCCATGAAATACCTGTGCCTCGTGTACGGCGAGGAGAAGGCGCTGCAGGAGATGCCCGACGGCGAATGCCTCGACTACGACGAGGCGATCCGGGCGAGCGGCCATTGCGTGGCCTCGGAGGCGCTGCAGCCGGTGGCCACGGCCACCACCGTGCGGGTGCGCGGGGGCAAGGTGTCGGTCACCGACGGTCCCTTCGCCGAGACCAAGGAGCAGCTCGCGGGGTTCTACATGGTCGAGGCGCGGGACCTGGATGAAGCGATCCGCATCGCCTCGAAGATCCCGCCGGCGAGCGTGGGCAGCATCGAGGTGCGGCCGATCCGTCCCATCCGGGAGACCGCGGGCCGCGCTTGACCGCGGCCGCCCACAGCAGCGACATCAAGGCGGTCCTGTGCATCGCGGTGGTGGCGCTGGCGCTCGCCGCGCCGCAGCTCGCGGGCTACTGGAGCGCCGATCCGCTGTACTACGTGGCTTCGGTCGCTTTCGACCAGGCGGCCGCGGCCATGCGCGGCGTGCCGTACATCGATCCCAACAACGGCGCGACCACCCAGGCCCTCGGCCACCTGGCCGCGAGCGATTGGCTGCGGGGCATCGTCCCGTGGTGGAATCCTTACTCCGGCGTCGGGCTGCCGCTCGCGGGCGAATACCAGCCCGCCGCGTTCTTTCCGCTCACGCTGCTGCTCCTCTTGCCGCGCGGAATGGCGTGGATGCAGGTCGCGCTCGAGATCCTCGCCGGGTGGGGCACCTACGCGCTCCTGCGCCGGCTCGGCGTGGGGCGCCTGGCCGCCACGACGGGCGCGCTGCTCTTCGCATTCAACGGCACGCTCGCGTGGTTCCCCCACGCTCCAGCGGGGCCCGTGCCGTTCCTGCCGTGGCTCTTGTACGCGATCGAGCGCGCGCGCGCGCGCGCCG
>JAANCK011205757.1_pt1 | contig 19299 bp, 18 predicted proteins | sample 7277841 | NCBI WGS metagenome assembly JAANCK01 (sample SAMN14222788, study PRJNA588281) | permafrost metagenome | isolation source: Arctic cryosol methane SIP | place: Canada:Nunavut | collected 2015-07 | reverse complement strand
GTCGCCCATCCTGCACGGCATCGAAAAGACATCCCTGGCCGCGCTGCAAGGCGACTGGAGCGGCCTGGTGGAGCGCGCCCGCGTGCGCAAGCTCGCGCCGGCCGAATACGCCAACCCCACTTTCACCATTTCCAACATGGGGATGCTGGGGGTGTCGCACTTCACCGCCATCCCCACGCCAGGCATCGCCGCGATTCTGGCGATTGCCGCCAACGGCCCGCAGGGCACGCCGTTCACGCTCACCTGCGACCATCGCGTGCTGAACGGCGCGGATGTGGCGCTGTATCTGGGCGCATTGAAGCAGACCATCGAAGCGCCGGAAAGCTGGATTCAGGGGTCAGGGATCGGGGGTCAGGGAACGGCGGCCGAGACGGTTGCCACGTCCGCTACCCATGCTGCGCCCGTTTCGCCGATTCCCGAAGGCAACTGGGACTTCCCCGTGGTGGTGGTTGGCGGCGGCCCCGGCGGCGAGGATTGCGCACGCGATCTGGCCGACCATGGCGTCAAGGTGATGATGGTCAACAACGAACCCTTCCCCGGCGGCGAATGCCTGTGGCGCGGCTGCATCCCGTCCAAGGCCTGGCGTGCCGCGGCGGACGTCATCCGCAACCGCAGCCACGACGCTGAAATCGGTGTCGATGGCACGCAGACCCCGGCGCTCAATTGGGCGCAGGTGGAAAAACACCGCCGCTGGGTGCAGAGCAGCCGCGGCGAGATGGCGCTCAAAGCCGACAAGGGCATGAAGATCGATGTGCGCGAAGGCTTCGGCGAATTCGTCGACGCCCACACATTGAAAATCACCCCGGTCGAAGGCGAGGCCTACACCGTCAGCTTCGGCGCAGCGGTGATCGCCACCGGCGCGCCCGCCTTCGTGCCGCCGATTCCCGGCGCGCGCGAAAATCTGGCGAGCGGCGGCGTGGTCACCTCCGACACCATCTGGAACCTCGCTGCACCGCCGAAGAAAATGGCGATCATCGGCGGCGGCGTCATCGGCGTCGAGATGGCGCAGATCTTCCGCGACTTTGGCACCGACATCCTCATGCTGGAGCGCAACGAGCGCATCCTCGGCGAAATCGAGGACGAAATCGGCAAGACCCTGATCGGCCTGCTGGAAAAGGAAATCAGCGTCGTCACCAACGCGTCGATCGATGGCGCAACCGGTACGCCGGGCAAGATGAGCGTCGCCTACAAAAATGCGGCAGGCGAAGCGCACACCTTTGACTGCGACATCGTGCTGATGGCTACCGGCAAGCGGCCCGACACCAGCAAGCTGGGTATCGACAAGGCCGGCGTCGAGCTCGACGGCGCGGCCATCAAGGTCAACGCGCGCGGCCAGACCAGCGTGCCGCACATCTACGCGGTGGGCGACGTGATCGGCGGCTACATGCTGGCGCACACCGCCGCCACGCAGGGCCGCGTTGCCGCCGACAACCTGCTGGGTCATGCATCTGCCTACGATCAGGACAAGGACTGCGGCGTGACCTTCTCGCGCCCGCAGGCCGGTTTCGTCGGCTTGAGCGTGGCGCAGGCCAAGGCCAAGGGCATCGACGCCGTGGAAGCCAAGATGCCGATGAGCATCGACGCCAAGGCGATGATCACCGGCGAAACCGACGGCATGATCAAGCTGGTGGCGGACAAGGCGACAGGGCGGATCATTGGCGTGCACTTCCTCGCCGACCACACCGACACCCTGATCGGTATCGGCGTGATGATGGTCGCCGGTGACATGACGCTGACCCAGGTGGCCAAGGCCATCTTCCCGCACCCCACGCAGACCGAATTGTTCGGCGAGCTGGCGCGGCGACTGCTCAACCGCCTTCGCCGCACGGCGAAAAAATAAGGGTTGGCGGCGTACGGCGAAGAAATAAATATCGAAACGTCCCAGCAACACGAGCCGCGCCTGCGGCTCGTGTTGCATCCGGCCAGTGCATCGTCGTCATCCGCATGTGCCGGGTTAAACTTGAGCGTTAACTGAACAGGCGTTCACTCCATGGAGCTCCACCAGTTTTTTCTCATGCTCGCGATCATCCTGATCGCGGCCCGCCTGTTCTCCGAGATCGCAGGACGCCACGGCGTGCCGTCGGTCATCGGCGAACTGCTGGCAGGGCTGCTGATCGGCCCCTCGTTGCTAGGCTGGGTAACACCGGACGCGACGATGGCGCTGCTGGCGGAAATCGGCATCATTCTGCTGCTGTTCGAAGTGGGCATGGATACCGATCTGTTCCGTCTCGCCAAATCGGGAATCAAGCCGCTCGTGGTGGCGATCGTCGGCTTTACCCTGCCCTTTGCGCTGGGCTACGCGGTCTGCCGCTGGGGCTTCGGGCTGAACAATCTGGTCTCGCTGTTCATCGGCGGCACCCTCACCGCCACCAGCATCGGCATCACCGTGCGCGTGCTCGACGACCTCGGCAAACGCCATGCGGACGAGGCGCAGATCGTGATTGGCGCAGCAGTGCTGGACGACATTCTCGGCGTGCTGGCGCTGGCCTTCCTCTATCAGTTCGCGGTGCAGCAGGAAGTGTCGCTCGCCGCCACCGGCCAGGTGGGCCTCTTCATCGTGCTGTTCATGCTGCTGTCGCCGTTTGCCGCCAAACTCGTCGGCGGCATCATCGACCATTACGACCAGCGCGCGACCACGCCCGGCCTGCTCATTACCATGGCGCTGGCGCTGATCCTGCTGTTTTCCTGGATGGCGCATCTGGTCGGCGCGCCGCTCATCATGGGCGGATTCGCGGCAGGCATCGCGCTATCGCAGCACTTCCGCTTCAATCTCATGCAACGGCTCGGCCAACCCGCGCTGGACCGCTGGCTGGCCCCCAGTCCCAACATGGCGCACCGTCTGGAAGATCAGATGCGGCCGCTGATCCACACCTTTGCACCAATGTTCTTTGTCATGGTCGGCGTCTCGCTCAATCTCAACACCGTCGACTGGAGCTCGCCGCGCGTCTGGCAACTGGGCGGCGCACTGATCGCGGTGGCCTTCATCGGCAAGATCGCCGCCGGGTTTTTCATCAACGAAACCCGCTTCCGCCAGATCGCCATCGGCCTGTCGATGGTGCCGCGCGGCGAAGTCGGCCTGATCTTCGCGCAACTGGGCCTGAACCAGAAAATCCTCGATGCTGAAACCTACGCCGCGCTGCTGATCGTCATCGCGATCACCACCGTTGCGCCGCCCTTCCTGCTGAAATGGTGGTATGGCCGCGAGCAGTCCGCTGCCTGATCTGACCGCTTTTGCCTGAGCCTTGTTCTCCACCATAGAAAAAGCCTCCCGAAGGAGGCTTCTGTCGTGCACCGTACGCGGGCTGGTTAATTTTTCACATAACCCTTAGTTAAGCAAGCACCAGAATAAGTCCATACCAATCGTTGATTACCAGCGGCGCCCTCTGCAGCGGGAGCCAATACGCAAGTATCCGCTGCCAAAATACCCTTATAGGCGTTAGGCGTTGCAGTAATTGTCCCACCCGCAATGGCCAGGGAGTTAAACGCCTTTGTCAAGGAAGTTGAAGGGGTCGCTGGCATACCACCGGCTACTGCGCCACCGTTAGTGGCGGCATCCATACTCGCGAGTGCTGTTCCATTTTGGAAAGCATCCTCAACAGCCAATTTGTAAGGTGCCATGGCACCAGTAACCTCAGTGTACGCAGCCCTCTTGATGTAATCTTGATAAGCAGGAATCGCAATCGCCGCCAGAATACCGATAATCGCCACCACGATCATCAATTCGATCAGGGTGAAACCTTGTTGGGCTTTACGCGCCATCATTTTCATTTCCATTTTAAAGCTCCTTGAGTTGATGAATGTGAACACGCGTCCGCTGTGTCTGGCACATTAACGTGCAGCGGTCGTGCCAACTTTAGCCAAGGTCGCGTTAAATTCATCAATTCACGCCGCACGCCTTGCGCAGCGCGGGGGTGACGGACGCAAGCTGACGTTCAACATGAGCCGGCAGCGCAAAATGGGTAAAAGATCACCGCCCTTGCCGGTCACGATGTGCCGTATTTTGTCAGCCAGGCAACGGGCGTCACCGCTCTTAATCTTAATGTTCAAATTCGAACGGATTGATCAACTCAAGGCCACAATCCTCAAAGTCCTTGATGTTTCGGGTGGCAACGGCAAACCCATGGGTGTGGGCAATGCTTGCAGTTTGTGCGTCTGGCGGACTCATGGGGCGGCCAAGCTCCTTGCGATGCCCCTGGATTTCGGCATAAGCACGGGCGGCAGAGGCAGTAAAATCAAGTACCCGCTCCTCAAATGCTTGCGCGACAAATTGCTCGAAACGGCTATGTAATTGCCACCGGCGTTGACCTTCTGGCAAAACACGCAGGCCATAGCCGATTTCTGCCAGTGTCACGGTGGTGATGAATAGTTGGTTGCTGTCCTGGGCATTTAACCAACTCAGAACCTGCGAAGAAGGCTGCGGGCGCATGACCTCTGAAATCACGTTGGTATCAACGACGATCATCAGGCAAAACTCAGCGGATCATGTGGCGCGTGTTGGGGAAGTTCCAATTCAACTCCGGACTCGGCCCCAAAGAACCGCACGGAAAGGTCGCCCAGCCGTTTGGGAGCGGTGACCGCCTGCCGAAGAATGCGCCGTGCCTCTTCTTCCATCGATACCTGGTGATGGGCCGCGCGGATACGCAGGCGCTGGATGGTGTCGTCGTCCAGCTTCCGGATGCTCAGGTTAGCCATTTTCATTCTCCTTTCGTGCCATCACGTGCAGGCATTGTGGGCTCACGCCTGCACGCGGGCAAGCCGTTGTTGGAGCGGGAAATAGGGTCGGCCAGATGACCAACGAACTTTTATATCGACAGCTGCACCCACATAGGACGGTGGTCAGATATGTAGTAACGCAGATAGGTCTTGTAGTCCTTCAGATTTGTTCCGCTCTTCCAGAGGTCAGGAAAGATCGCTGCATCGTAGTCAAAAACACCCTTCAATCCAGTAAAGTGGCTTTGTGATGTTTCCGGAAAGAAGGCAACCTGATCGTAGTTAGCATCACTGCTGATGCTCGAGGCAATTTGAGTTGAATGCTCTGGAAGATTGAGGCCCAGTTTCGTTAGGGCGTTATAGATGGGATCACCAGGCTCGCATTTCGGCATGTTGAAATCACCAAGGGCTACTAACTCACGTGTGAAAGAGTAAGGGCTCTTTTTCCTCAAGTCTGCCCACTTGGCTACAGCAAATGTCTCTAATGACCGACGCGCAATTGATTCCGGTTTTTCGTCTCCGTAAAACAGATGGACATTCACGAACATCAAGGAAGTATTCCCTACTGAAAACGCGGCTAGATAGGGCGTGCGGTCAAACCCGCTGAACTGTGCGTTTATGTCTGGAAGCTTGATTGCTTTGAAACGTGAGGGAGGGAAAGCGATCTCGCCAATCTCCTCCAGCACGGTCAGCTTGTTGCTGTCATAAAGAAATGCCATCCGCTCGTTATTACCCGATGCGTCAGACATGACGACGCGGTAAGACTTCGGAAGCTTATTGTGTATGTCGAACAGGTCGCCAAAGTTTTCCCGACATTCTTGAATAGCGATAATCTCGAACCAGCCAATAACCTCGGCGATGATTGACAGGTCTTGATCGCGTCGATCCTGGGCACCAAGGTTAGCAATATTCCAAGTGGCCACCAGCAGCTTGCCTTGTTCGCGTTTTGGAATCGCGCGCGCTTTCTTGTGCTTGCGCAGGCGAGTTATCTCAGCGTTTAGATCGTATTCGAAGGCAAACTTAGGCTTTGGAAAAACTGGCATCTTTGACCTCCGCTAATCATCGTAGCTTAGTGCATCTACAAAGACAGATTCAGCTATCCGCCCATGTTAAGTTCATGATGTCGCCACGACCTTGCGTCACCCAGGAATTGCCGCTGGCGGCCAAAGTACGCGTAAATTCAGCCTGAATAGAATGTGGAATGACGTTTGCCGGACCACTAAAACGAACCACAAAATGAGACGCCCGCTCAATGGGAGCGTATTGGGCCTGGCAAACCAGAAGATTCAGCGCCCAGTTCGAATTGGTTTTGGTCTGCCGCAGACTCGAATAGCACCTGCACAAGCGCCGGCTGCATGATGTTTGCCTCCGCCGCCTTAATCGCTACCGTTGCTTCACCTGGTGCAAGCGTGGCTGGCAAATCCAGCAAAACCATGGTGTCAGACCAATCATTTTGATCACCTGGCGGAGCAGGATATCCAGCGCTAGTTCTGCATCCGTTGGATCGTCCTTAAAGCGGGCATTCAGGCGGCGTACTCACTAAACGTCGGCAACCTGCGCGACACCGGTCTTTTAGCTGAGGCGACGCCACCGGCCGCTCCTGGCCTGATTTCAGCCCACCGCGCAGTTTATAAATCCGGCTTCCTTATCCATACAGCTGAACAGCAAATCCATCCCCCTCCCAGCCGCGAATCAATCGCCAATTGGCGCTTGCGGCGATGGCGCTGAATTCGTCGCTGCGGAATTTGTAGGCGTTTTCGGTGTGCAGCGCTTCACCCAGATTGAAGTGAAAGCGCTGGCCCGCCACGTTGACGCTTTGCTCGATCAAGCTGACCAGGTGCATTTCAATGCGCCCGGCGGCCGGGTTGTAGAAGGCGTAGTGGCGAAACTGGCTGAGGTCGAAATCGGCTTCGAGTTCGCGATTCAAACGCGCCAGCAGATTGAGGTTGAACGCGGCGGTGACGCCAGCAGCATCGTTGTAGGCGTGATGTAACTGTACGGGGTCTTTCTTGAGATCGAAGCCGATGAGCAACTGGCCGGACTCGCCTGCCAACTGGCGAAAGCGCGCGAGCAAGGCGGCGGCGTCACTTGGTGCGAAGTTGCCGATGCTGGAGCCGGGGTAATAGACCAGCCGCTGGTCTGTAGTGAGGTAAGGCGCAGCGGCTTCCAGCTTGTAAATGAAATCCATACCCAGCGCGGTCACCGCCACGCTGGGATAGTCGTCGGCGATCCGTTCGGCGGCGGCGGCGAGCGGCGCGCCGGCGATATCCAGCACCACCAGCTGGCCGGGGTGCAGCGCATCGAGCAGGGCACGGACTTTGACGCAGTCACCCGCGCCCGGCTCGATGACGCAATCGACCGCCCCGATGGCGGCGGCGATCTCGGGCAGGCGCGCTTGCATGAGCGCGTGCTCGGTGCGGCAGAGGGCGTATTCGGGCTGCGCGCAGATGGCCTCGAACAGGCGGCAACCGGCTTCGTCGTAGAAGTATTTGGGCGGAATGGCTTTGGGCTGCGCAGCCAATCCCGCGAGCACGTCGGCGCGCAAGTCGCCGTCTACCGCCGGGAAATCAACAAACCGAAACGTCATTCAAGCGCTGACCGTCACGTTCGTTCCCGCATGCAGCCCGCCGATTTCCACCGCGCCGGCAAAGCCATGCTGGTGAAACACATCGAGCACGGCCTGACGCGATGCGGGCGCACAACTCACCAGCAGGCCGCCACTGGTTTGCGGGTCGCTCAGGAGCGCCTGTTGCCAGTCGGAGATGCCCTCAAACAAGTTCACTTCTGCACCGTAGCTCGCCCAGTTGCGCTGGCTGGCGCCGGTGATGTGACCGCTCTGTGCGAGTTCGGCAACACCCGGCAGCAGCGGCAAGCGTGCGAACTCGACGCGCGCGGCCAGCTTCGAGGAACGGGTGATTTCGAGCAAATGGCCGGCGAGGCCAAAGCCGGTGATGTCGGTGAGCCCGTGGACACCATCGATCCCCGCAAGGTCGGTGCCGGCGGTGTTGAGCTGGGTGGTGGCGGCGATCATGGCTGCGTATCGGTCGGCGCTGAGTGCGTCCTTCTTCAGCGCCGCACTGTAGATGCCGACGCCGAGCGGCTTGCCGAGGATGAGCACGTCACCTGCCTGGCCGCCCGAGTTTTTCTTGACGCGGCGCGGATCGACCACGCCTATGCCAACCAGGCCGTAGATCGGTTCCGGTGCGTCGATGGAATGTCCGCCCGCAATCGGAATGCCGGCCTGCTTGCACACCGCCTCGCCACCCGCGAGGATCTGCCGGATGACCTCGTTCGGCAGCTTGCCGATCGGCATGCCGACAATGGCGAGCGCGAACAGCGGCCGCCCGCCCATGGCGTACACATCAGACAGGGCATTGGTGGCAGCGATGCGGCCGAACTCGTAGGGGTCGTCCACAATCGGCATGAAAAAATCAGTGGTGGCGACGATGGCCTGCTCGTCGTTCAGCCGATACACGGCGGCGTCGTCGCCATGTTCGATGCCGACCAGCAAGTCGGGATAGGCCGCTGCCAGGTGCGACGCAAAAGGCGTATCGGAGAGAATTTCACGCAGCACAGTGGGGGATATTTTGCAGCCGCAGCCGCCGCCGTGCGAGAACTGGGTCAGGCGGATGGCTTGGGCAAGGGGGGCAGCGTCAAGAATGGGCTCGCTCATGTTCTGAATTCACCTGTGGTTTAAAGTGGAAGCCTGGATTGAGAGTATCTATATAGCATGAACCTTGATCGCCCCGTCAGCGGCTATACGCCGGATCAGCTCGTCGCCAGCCTGGCGCAGGCGCGCGAGCAGCTGCGCGCGCTGGCGGCCTGCCTGCCCGCAGACGGCTGGCTGGGGCCGCGCGACCCGATGCTGAATCCGCCCTTGTGGGAACTCGGTCACATCGTCTGGTTTCAGGAACGCTGGTGCCTGCGGGCGCAGGCGGATGGCCGTGTCGCCGACAGCCTGCTGCCGGGTGCCGATGCGCTCTACGATTCGTCCGCGGTACCACACGACACGCGCTGGGATCTGGCCTTGCTGCAACCCGCCGCACTGGATGGGTACGCCACGCAGGTGACGGCAGCCGTGACGGCCAGGTTGCGCAGTGCATTCAACCCTGCACTGGCCTATTTGGCCGAGCTATGCCTGTATCACGAGCTGATGCATATCGAGGCCTGGTGGATGGCGTTTCAATACCTGGGCTACGCACCGCCTGCTGCGCTGACGCTGCCTGGCGATCTGCCCCTGCTCGCCCAACGGCTGGCGTTTGCCGAGGCCGAAATAACGCTGGGCAGCGGAACCCACGAAGGCTTCATTTTCGACAACGAAAAATGGCGGCACAGCGTGCGCGTCCCGGCATTCGATATCGACGCAAGCCCGGTGAGCGAAGCCGCCTTTGCCGCCTTCGTCGACGCCGGCGGCTACCAGCACCGCGCAGCATGGTCGGAAGCGGGCTGGGACTGGCGCACGGCCAGCGGCACGAATCACCCGCTGTACTGGCGCAAGACCGACGACGGCTGGCAGGTGCGCCGCTTTGCGCACTGGACGCCGCTACGCGCGGGCGCACCCATGTTGCATGTGAATTGTTTTGAAGCCGAAGCGTGTGCGGCCTGGCTGGGACGTCGCCTCCCCAGCGCCGCCGAATGGCAGCATGCGACCAGGGCGGTTGGTTTTTTATGGGGTGCGGGTTGGGAATGGACGCGCAACACCTTCGCACCCTACCCCGGATTTGAGCCCGATCCGTATCGTGATTATTCGCAACCCTGGTTCCACAGCCATCAGGAATTGCGCGGCGGCGGGCCGGTAACCGATGCGCGGCTCAAACGACCCGGCTTCCGCAATTTTTATCAGCCGCACCGGCGCGATGCGTTTGCGGGCTTCCGCACGGCCAGCGCTTAAGCCAGAAACAATCCCAGCAGGTCATTCAAGAAGTGCTGCCCCTGCACGCTGGGCTGCAGGCGAGTCGCACCGGGCAGCAACAAGCCCAGCGCACGCGCCTTCTCCAATGCGCCCGTGCAGACGATCAACGGCAGCCCGGTACGCTCTTCGAACAAGGCGGCCGGCACGCCCTCATTCAAGCGCAACGCGTTCATCATGAACTCGAATGGCAGGTCGGTACGCGTCAGCGTACGGGCGTCGGCGATGTGCGTGCCCTGCGCCACCGCATCCATGTATTGCTGCGGATGCTTGGTGCGCATCTGGCGAACAATGCGGTCGTGGAAGCTGAGCTTGGAATGCGCGCCCGCACCGATGCCAAGGTAATCGCCGAACTGCCAGTAGTTGAGATTGTGGCGGCTGGCGTGATGCGGCCGCGCGTAGGCCGAGGTTTCGTAGTGCTGCATCCCCGCCTCACCCAAACGGGCTTCGATTGCCAGTTGCATGTCGGCGGCCAGATCGTCATCCGGCAGATTCGGCGGCGCGGTGTGACCGAAGGGCGTATTGGGTTCGAGGGTGAGATGGTAGGCCGACAGGTGCGGCGGCTGGAAGCTGAGCGCGGTATCGATATCGGCCAGCGCCTCGGCCAGCGTTTGCCCCGGTAGCGCATACATCAGGTCGAGATTGAATGTGTCGAAATGGGTGGCCGCGAGTTCAGCCGCGCGGCGCGCCTCCGAGTCGTCGTGAATGCGCCCGAGTACCTTGAGATGGCGCGGGTTGAAACTCTGGATGCCGAGCGACACGCGGGTGACGCCCGCCGCGCGAAAGCCCGCGAATTTGGCGGCTTCCACCGTGCCGGGGTTGGCTTCCAGCGTGATTTCAGCGCCCGGCATCGGTTGCGTGAGCGTGCGCACGCTGGTGAGAATGCGGTCGATCCCTTCCGCCGAAAACAGGCTGGGGGTGCCGCCGCCGAAAAACACCGTGTGGATTCTGCGCCCCCAGATATCCGGCAACGCACGCTCCAGATCGGCGAGCAGCGCGTCGATGTAAGCGGCTTCGGGCAGGCGCTGCGCCGCATGCGAATTGAAATCGCAATACGGACACTTCTTCACGCACCACGGCAGGTGGATGTAGAGCGACAGCGGCGGCGACGCGGTCAAGCCACCGCCGGCAAAACGCATGACCGACTCAGCCAAACTGCTTTAACTTTTCGACCAGATCGCGCAGCGCCTGGCCGCGATGGCTGATGGCGTTCTTGGTGTCTTCGTCCAGCTCGGCGCCGGTTTTGCCGAATTGCGGGACGAGGAAATACGGGTCGTAGCCAAAGCCATTCTCACCGCGTGGGGTGTCGATGATTTCTCCGTGCCAGCGGCCTTCCGAAATGATCGGCTCGGGGTCGTCGGGGTGGCGCACGTAGACCATGACGCAGGTGTAGTGCGCGCGGCGATTGCTCTCGTTGGCCAGCGCGGCGATGAGTTTTTCGTTGTTGCGCTGGTCCGATTTGGGCTCGCCCGCATAGCGCGCGGAATAGACACCGGGCGCGCCGCCGAGCGCTTCGGCACAGATGCCGGAATCGTCGGCCAGCGCGGGCAGGCCCGTGTGCGCGCTGGCGTGGCGCGCCTTGGCCAGGCAATTCTCGACGAAGGTGACGTGCGGCTCGGGGCAATCGGGCACGTCGAATTCGGATTGCGGGACCGCCTGGATATCCAGCGGGGCGAGGATACGGGCGATTTCGCGCAGCTTGCCGGCGTTGCCGGAGGCGATGACGAGCTTGCTCATGCGTACAGCGCCGCGAGCTGGGCGGCGGTGATTTCGGTGATGCCCGCGCTGGCCAGGTCGATCAGCCTGTCCATGTCGGCGCGCGAAAACGGCACGCCTTCGGCGGTGCCCTGCACTTCGACGATGCCGCCGCTGCCGGTGATCACCACGTTCATGTCGGTGTCGCAACCGGAGTCTTCCAGATAATCGAGATCCAGCACGGCCGCGCCTTGATAGAGGCCGACCGAGACGGCGGCGATGCTGTCGCTCAACGGTGTTTCAGCGAGCTTGCCATCGCGCAGCAAACCGGCGACCGCATCGGCGACCGCGACGTACGCACCGCAGATGCTGGCGCAACGGGTGCCGCCGTCGGCCTGCAATACGTCGCAATCGATGTGCAGGGTGCGTTCGCCGAGTTTTTTCAGGTCGACCACGGCGCGCAGGCTGCGGCCGATCAGGCGCTGGATTTCCTGGGTGCGCCCGGACTGCTTGCCGCGCGCGGCTTCGCGGTCGCTGCGGGTGTGGGTGGAACGCGGCAACATGCCGTATTCGGCGGTCACCCAGCCTTCGCCGCTGCCTTTTTTGTGCGGCGGAATTTTCTCCAGCACGCTGGCGGTGCACAGCACGCGGGTGTCGCCCATGGCGACCAGCACCGAGCCTTCGGCATGTTTGGTGTAAGCACGGGTAAAGCTCAGGGCACGCAGCGCATCGGGCGCGCGGCCACTGGGGCGGGAAATGGCAGTCATGGCAGCAGACAAAAAAGGAAAGCGCGATTTTACCGCGCCTCCGGCCACGCGCATTGGTTGTCTATTTGGCCGAAATGTTCTGGATCGCCTGCTGGATTTCGGCGATGGCGCGCTCGATTTCGTCGTCCGACACCGCAGCCGAACCCGGAACCGGGCGATGCGCATTGATCTGGGTGGTGACGCCGCCATCCGGCAGCGCCAGGGTCGAGATGGAATCCTTGCTCGGCATCCGCGCCTCGCCCCAGGTCATGGCGATCAGGCTGAGATTGTCGCCGTGCTCGCCCCCGCGGAATTCGGCGTGATCCATCAAGTGGCGCACGGCATCGTCCAGCGTGTACGCATGCAGCAGCGCGGACAGTTCCTGGGCATTGATCATGCCCCAGATGCCGTCGGTGCAGAGCAGCATGGTATCGCCGTCACTCAGCGGGATTGGCGCATTGCATTCCACCTGCGGAATGGCATAACCGCCCAGGCAATTGGAGACCTTGTTGCGCTCCGGGTGATTGCCGGCTTCCTCTTCGCTGATGATGCCTTCACGCACCAGTTGCGCGACGGCAGTGTGATCTTCGGTCCGCGCGATCAGGCAACCGTCGCTGAACAAATACAGGCGTGAATCACCTACATGCGCCCAATACGCGGTGCCGTCCTGCACCACCGAGGCAACCAGGGTGGTGTGCGGGATTTCGAGCAGATCCTGCTCGACGGCATAGTCGTTGATCGCATTGTGGGCGAGCAAAGTCGCGTCGGCCAGGAAAGCCATCGGGTCAGTCAGGCGTGGCTTGGCCATTTTCTGGAACTGGTCGGTGAGGGTCTGTACCGCGATTTGCGCGGCGATCTCGCCGTACATGTGGCCGCCCATGCCGTCCGCCACCACCATCAACAAGGCATCGCGGCTGTAGGAATAAGCCACCCGATCCTGATTGTTCTTGCGGCCACCCTGACGTGACGCCTGATAAATGGTGAATTTCATGGCGATACTTTAGAACAAGTCTTTGGTCAGTGAATGCCTGATAGTACTTAAAAACGAGGGGCGCGGCAGCGTCATCGCACTGCGATCCATCAAAACCTTTTGCAAGCTGAACACACTTTGCGGGCGTTCCATATAGTTGAGCTTGAGACAGTTATCGATGGTTTCCAGCAGTTGCGCAGAATAGGTGCCGCGCCAGTTGACCGTCGCCGACACCATTTTGTCGTTGAGCAGGCGCGCATCTGCCGCCTGCGGGGGATAACCCGCCAGACACGCATACAAGCTCGCACCCACGCTGTAAATATCAGTCCAGGGCCCCAGGCGCTCACGGTTGTGATACTGCTCGGGCGCGGCAAAGCCCGGGGTATACATGGGTTGCAGCTTGCTTTCTTCCTGGGTCAGCGTTTGCCGGGCTGCACCAAAGTCGATCAGAACCGGCGAGCCGTCCAGACGGATATACAGATTGGACGGTTTGATATCGAGATGCAGCAGTTTGTGCGTATGCACCTCGCGCAGGCCGTTCAGCAATTGCGCGAACACCCGCCGGATGAAGCTTTCGCGAATACTGCCGCGGTTGGCCTGGATATGCTGCTGCAGGGTTTTGCCCCGCTCGAAGCGCATCACCATATACACCGTGTCGTTGGCACGGAAAAAATTGACCACACGGATGACGTTGGGGTGATTGATGCACGCGAGCGCCCGGCCTTCTTCGAAGAAACACTTCATGCCGTGGCGGAAAATATTGTTGTTCTCGGTCGAATTGGCCTGCACGATGACCGAGCCTTCGGTACGCAACACCAGCGCGCCAGGCAAGTATTCCTTGATTGCCACCGGCTGGTTGGCATCATCGCGCGCCAGATACACCAAACTGAAACCACCGCCGCCAATTTTGCGGACAATGGTGTATTCGTTCAGCCGGTATCCGTTTGGAAGTGCCTGGTTGGGTTGAGTCGCCATAGTCGAACGTCTATTATCTTTGTCAGTTTACTGGTTACGCCAGCAATGAATACAACCTGGCACCGTGCCAGCCATGCGCTTTAACTTACCCATATTTTATGACCACCAGCATGACCGGGTTCGCCGCCCACAGCATCAACCTGGAATATGCCAGCGTCAACCTTGACCTGCGTAGCGTCAACCAGCGTTATCTCGAACTGCATTTCCGCCTTGCTGATGAAGTCCGCGGCCTGGAACCGCAGTTGCGCGAACTCATCCAGCAGCGCCTCACGCGGGGCAAAGTGGAGTGCCGCGTCAGCCTGGCCCCGATTTCCACCGCCACGCCCGATAACGGCTTGAATCCCGCGATTCTTGAGCGATTGGCGCACTGGCAGGCCGAGGTGCAGCAACGCTTGCCGGACAGCGCGCCCCTCTCCGTCAACGAGATTCTGCGCTGGCCTGGCACGGTACCGACCGTGACGCAATCGCAGGACGCGCTGAACAAAGCCACGCTGGCCGGGGTGCGCGCCACGCTGGACGAGATGATAGAAAGCCGCCAGCGCGAAGGCGCCAGGCTCAAACAGCACATTCTCGACCGCCTTGGCGCCGCCGAAACCCAGGTGTCGGGTCTGCTCCCCCTGCTGCCGGCCCTGATCGCCGGCCAGCGCGACAAACTGACCGAACGCCTGCACGCTGCACTCGGCGAGGCCGGGCATGAACGGCTGGCGCAGGAAATCGTGCTGGCCGCGCAAAAGGCCGACATCGACGAAGAGCTTTCCCGCCTGGCCACCCATTTTACGGAGGTGCGCCGGGTGTTGAGCCAGCCGGGTGCGGTCGGCAAGCGGCTCGATTTCCTGATGCAGGAACTGCATCGCGAGGCCAATACCCTGGGCGCAAAATCGGTGGCAGTGGAAACCTCGCGCGTTTCGCTCGAACTCAAGGTACTGATCGAGCAAATGCGCGAACAAGTGCAAAATATCGAGTAAACAGAAGAAGACAACCTGGAATAACCATGACCCCATCCACCCCATCCGGCGTACTGTATGTCGTCAGCGCCCCATCCGGCGCAGGCAAAACCAGCCTGGTCAAAGCGCTGCTCAAAACCGATCATGCCATTCGTTTGTCGGTCTCCCACACCACCCGCGCGCCGCGCCCCGGCGAAACCAGCGGGCGCGACTACCATTTCGTCAGCCGCGAGCAGTTCAAGATCATGCTGGCTGACGGCGAGTTTCTGGAACATGCCGAGGTGTACGGCAACTTTTACGGCACCGCAAAAGGCAGCATCACCCACGATCTCAACGCGGGTCATGACGTCCTGCTGGAAATCGACTGGCAGGGCGCGGCGCAAATCAAGCAGCATTTCCCGCACTCCGCGTCGATTTTCATCCTGCCACCGTCTTTCAATGCGCTGCGCACGCGGCTGGCCGGGCGCGGGCAGGACAGCGACGAAGTGATCGAGCGCCGCCTGGCTGCCGCAGCCCACGACGTCGCTCACGCCGATGGGTTCGACTATATAATCGTCAATGATGATTTCGAGCACGCCTCACAGGATCTGCTTGCCATCACCCGCAGCATTCGTCTCGAAACGGCGCGCCAGCTGACTCGGCACACCGCACTCTTCGAGGAATTCCGGCGTACCTGATTGATCTGAATTAGATTTTTGCATCCAAGTCACCCATGGCGCACCCACGCCACCCAGGAGTATCCATATGGCCCGTATTACCGTTGATGATTGCATTCCCATGTTCCCCAACCGTTTCGAACTGACCCTCGCCGTGACCTACCGCGCCCGTCAACTGGTGCAGGGCTCGCAACCCATGGTCGAAACGAGCGACAAGGCGGTGGTCACTGCGCTGCGCGAAATTGCAGCCGGCAAAGTCGGCCCGGAAATCCTCAATCGAGGCCGTGCCTGAGCCGCTGCCTGCCCCTCATCCGGCGCACCCGCACCGTGCGCCGACGATGACGCACGAATTCGACTCGCTGCGTCCGGCGCTGGCTTATCTCACGCCGGACGAAATCAGCACCCTGGAAGTCGCCTACGAATTCAGCCGGAGCGCCCACGAAGGCCAGTTCCGCAAAAGCGGCGAACCCTATATCTCCCATCCGCTGGCAGTCGCCGGCATCCTGGCCGAATGGCATCTTGACGCGCAAACCCTGACCGCTGCGCTGCTGCACGACGTGGTAGAAGACACGCCGGCCACCGCGAGCGAGATCAAGGAACGTTTTGGCAATGCGGTTGCGCTGCTGGTCGATGGCGTGTCCAAACTCGACAAACTGTCGTTTGAATCCGAGCAACAGGCGCAGGCGGAAAACTTCCGCAAAATGCTGCTGGCAATGGCGCAGGATGTCCGGGTGATCCTGGTCAAACTGGCCGATCGCCTGCACAACATGCACACCATGGATTCGATGCCGGCCGACAAGCGCCGCCGCATCGCCACTGAAACGCTGGAAATCTACGCGCCGATTGCCAACCGCCTGGGGCTGCACGCGGTGTACCAGGAGCTGGAAGACCTCGGCTTCCGCTATAGCCATCCCAATCGCTACCAGGTGTTGGCCAAGGCGGTGAAGGCGGCGCGCGGCAATCGCCGCGAGCTGGTCGACAAAGTCAAGATCGCGCTGCAGGAAAAACTTGAGCAGTGCAAAATCGAAGCCACCATCAGCGGACGCGAAAAACACCTCTACAGCATCTACAGCAAGATGCAGGAAAAAAGCCTGGCGTTCTCCGAAGTATTCGACATCTACGGTTTTCGCGTGGTAGTTCGCGACCAGCCCAACTGCTATCTGGCGTTGGGCGCGCTGCATTCCCTGTACAAGCCGATTCCCGGCAAGTTCAAGGACTACATCGCGATCCCCAAGGCCAACGGCTATCAGTCGCTGCATTCCATCCTGTTCGGCCCCAACGGCACGCCGATCGAGGTGCAGATCCGCACCGTCGACATGAACCGGCTGGCCGAGTCGGGCGTCGCCTCACACTGGATGTACAAGTCAGCCGATGCCGCACTCAACGACGTGCAGACACGCACCCACCGCTGGCTGCAATCGCTGCTCGACATCCAGGCCGACCACGGCGATTCGCCCGAATTTCTCGAACACATCAAGGTCGATCTGTTCCCCGACGAAGTCTACGTGTTCACCCCCAAGGGCAAGATCATGGCGATGCCGCGCGGCGCGACGGCGGTGGATTTCGCGTTTGCGGTGCACACCGATGTCGGCCGCCATTGCGTCGCGGTGAAAATCAATTACGAACTGATGCCATTGCGCACCCAGCTGCGCAATGGCGATCACGTCGAAATCCTCACCGCAGCCAACGCCAGCCCCAACGCGGCGTGGCTCAATTTCGTCGCCACCGGCAGAGCACGCTCGCATATCCGCAATTACCTGCGCAATACGCGCGTCGAAGAGGCGGCCGCGCTGGGCGAGCGCCTGCTCAACAACGCGCTGGCAGCGCTCAACCCCGACGCGGGCGCGCCCGACACTGCCGTGTGGGATCGCGTGGTGAAGGACTATGGCGTGCAATCCCGGCAAGAGTTGTTTGCCGGGATCGGCCTGGGACGCAAACTGCCGCTGGTGGTAGCACACCAGCTGCTGCACGTTCAGGGTGAACATACGGGCGCGCCGGCCCACCCCCACGCCATCAGCATTCGCGGCTCGGAGGGCATCGCGGTCGAGCTGGCGCAGTGTTGCCATCCGATTCCGGGCGACCCCATCCTCGGCTTCATCCACAAGGATCGCGGGCTCATCATCCACACCCACGACTGCCCGTCGATCCGCACTTTCCGCGCCGATCCCGACAAATGGCTGGACGTGGAATGGGAAGCCGAAGCCGGACGCATGTTCGATGTGCAGATCAAGGTCGTCGTCGGCAACCAGCGCGGCGTGCTCGCCAAAGTCGCCGCAGCGATCGCCGAACACGGCGCCAACATCGGCAATGTGGCGATGGAAGAAGAAGATGGCAGCCCCTACACCGTACTGTTCTTCACCGTGCAGGTCGAAAACCGCATGCACCTCGCCCGCGTCATGCGCGGCCTGCGCGTGCTGCCCGACGTGGTGCGGATATTCCGCATCAAGGGCAAGAAGGACGGCCGCGCCGCCACGACTCAATAAGCCCAGCACCCAACCACCCTACCCCCGGAATTCAGCATGAACAAAAACATCATCCAGACCGCCGACGCACCCGCCGCCATCGGCACCTATTCGCAGGCGGTTCGCGTCGACCACACGGTGTACATGTCCGGGCAAATCGGCCTCGACCCCGTCTCGATGCAGATGGTTGACGGCATCGACGCGCAAATCCATCAGGTCTTCAAGAATCTGGCTGCCGTGGCCACCGCAGCCGGCGGCTCGCTGGCCGACGTGGTGAAGCTGAACGTATTCCTCATCGACCTCGCGCACTTCCCCAGGGTCAACGAAATCATGGCGCAATATTTTGTCGCGCCCTACCCCGCGCGCGCAGCCGTCGGCGTCGCGGCGCTGCCTCGCGCAGCGCTGGTCGAGGCTGACGCTGTGATGGTCGTCGGATAAATTCCAAAGTTGAAAGCGGCCTCGCCGTTTTCCTTTCCCGTCAGCCCCGCGCTCACGGCCAAACTCGCCAGGCTCGGCCTCAGTCGTGATGCCGATCTGGTGTTGCATATTCCGCTGCGCTGGGAAGACGAAACCCGGCTGACGCCGGTCCGCGATTTGCTGCCGGGGGACACCGCGCAAGTGCAGGCCACGGTGACGGATGCCGCCATCGCCTATCGCCCGCGCCGCATGTTGACCTTGTCTGTGCGGGATACCGACGGCGGGATACTCGGCATCCGTTTCCTGCATTTCTATCCCAGCCACACCAAGCTGTTTCAGCCGGGCGAGACCTTCCGCTTCATCGGCGAAGTGCGTGGCGGGTTTCTCGGGCTGGAAATGGTGCATCCGCGCTTCGTCAAAGCGGGCGACGACACGCCGCTGCCGAACGGACTGACGCCGGTCTACCCCACCACTGCAGGGCTGGGGCAGGCGGCGCTGCGCAAAGTGGTTGCGCGCGCGCTGGAACCGCGCATCGAAGACACCCTGCCCGCCGCCTGGCTGGCCGAACTGGGCCTGCCCGATCTCGATGCCAGCATCCGCCTGCTGCACCAGCCACCGCAAAATGCGGCGCTGGCCGAACTTGAATCGCACCAGCATCCCGCCTGGCAGCGGCTCGCATTCGACGAATTGCTGGCACAGCAATTGTCGCTGGCCGCCGCACGCGCACAGCGCAAGCGTCTGACCACGCAGCCGCTGCCCCCGCACCATCGCTTGACCGTCGCTTTCCTCGCGACGCTGCCGTTCGCGCTCACTGC
>JAANCK010135312.1_pt1 | contig 19331 bp, 15 predicted proteins | sample 7277841 | NCBI WGS metagenome assembly JAANCK01 (sample SAMN14222788, study PRJNA588281) | permafrost metagenome | isolation source: Arctic cryosol methane SIP | place: Canada:Nunavut | collected 2015-07 | reverse complement strand
CCACTTCTTCACCGAGGTGCGCTACAAGGGCACCAAGACCGTGGCGATCACGCCTGACTACTCCGAAGTCGCCAAGCTCTCGGACCTCTGGCTGCACCCCAAGCAGGGCACCGACGCCGCCGTCGCGATGGCGATGGGCCATGTGATCCTCAAGGAGTTCTATTTCGACAAGCGCTCGGCCTACTTCGACGACTACGCGCGCCGTTACACCGACCTGCCGATGCTGGTGATGTTGAAAGAGCATGTCCTTCCGTCCGGCGACAAGGTGATGGTGCCCGACCGCTATGTCCGCGCCTCCGACTTCAACGGCAAGCTCGGCCAGTCGAACAACCCGGAATGGAAAACCGTGGCCTTCGCCGAGGACGGCAAGGTGGTCCTGCCCAAAGGCGCGATCGGTTTCCGCTGGGGACCGGACGGACGCTCCGACGCGGGTCAATGGAACCTGGAAGACAAGGAGGCGCGCGGGGACCGGCAGGTCAAGCTCAAGCTCTCGGTGCTGGAAGGCGAAACGCCGAGCGCCGAGACCGCGAAAATCGGCTTTCCCTACTTCGGCGGCATCCATCACGAGCACTTCCCGAACAACACACAAAGCGACGTGCTGGTGCGCACGGTACCGGTGCAACGCATTGCGCTGGGCAAGGCCGGCGAGCAGCGGGAAGCGCTGGTCGCGACGGTGTTCGACCTGCAAGTCGCCCAGTACGGCGTGGCGCGCGGTCTGCCCGGGGAACTGGCCGCCGCCGGCTTCGACGACAACACACCCTACACGCCGGCGTGGCAGGAACAGATCACCGGCGTGCCGCGCGACCAGGTGATCGCCGTCGCTCGCCAGTTCGCCGAAAACGCCGAGAAGACCGAAGGCCGCTCGATGGTGATCATCGGCGCCGGAATGAATCACTGGTACCACAGTGACATGAACTACCGCGGCGTCATCAACATGCTGATGCTGTGCGGTTGCATCGGCAAGAGCGGCGGCGGCTGGGCCCACTACGTCGGCCAGGAGAAGCTGCGGCCGCAGACCGGCTGGACCGCGCTCGCGTTCGCGCTCGACTGGATCCGCCCGCCGCGCCAGATGAACAGCACCAGCTTCTTCTACGCCCACACCGACCAGTGGCGCTACGAGAAGCTTGGCGTCGACGAGGTGCTGTCGCCGCTGGCGGACAAGGCGCTGTACGGCGGCAGCATGATCGACTACAACGTGCGTGCCGAGCGCATGGGCTGGCTGCCCTCAGCGCCGCAGCTGCAGACGAACCCGATGCAGGTGGTACACGACGCGCAGGCAGCCGGCATGGACGCAAAGGACTACGCCGTCAAGTCCTTGCAGGCTGGCACACTCAAGCTCAGCTGCGAGGATCCCGACCACCCGGAGAACTGGCCGCGCAACATGTTCGTCTGGCGCTCCAACATCATCGGCTCGTCGGGCAAGGGCCACGAGTACTTCCTGAAACACCTGCTCGGAACGAGCAACGGCGTGCAGGGCAAGGATCTCGGCAGCGAAGACGCAAAACCCGCGGAAGTCGTCTGGCACGACCGCGCCCCGGAGGGCAAGCTCGACCTGCTGGTCACGCTCGACTTCCGCATGAGCACGACCTGTCTCTACTCCGACATCGTCCTGCCCACCGCGACCTGGTACGAGAAGAACGACCTCAACACCAGCGACATGCACCCGTTCATCCATCCGCTATCGACCGCGGTCGATCCGGTATGGCAATCGAAGAGCGACTGGGAGATCTACAAGGGCTTCGCCAAGAAGTTCAGCGAGCTCTGTGTCGGCCACCTCGGCCTCGAACGCGAGCTGGTGCTGACGCCGATGATGCACGACTCGCCGGGCGAGCTGGCCCAGCCATTCGACGTGAAGGACTGGAAGCGCGGCGAGTGCGAGCTGATCCCGGGCAAGACCGCGCCGCAGATGCAGGTGGTCGAGCGCGACTACCCGAACGTCTACAAGCGCTTTACGGCGGTCGGCCCGCTGATGACGAAGATCGGCAACGGCGGCAAGGGCATCGCCTGGAACACCGAGACGGAAGTGCGCCAGCTCGGCGAGCTGAACGGCGTCGTCAGGGAAGAAGGCGCGACCCTGGGTCTGCCCCGGATCGACACCGACATCGACGCCTGCGAGGTGGTGCTGCAGCTCGCGCCCGAAACCAACGGCCACGTCGCGGTAAAGGCGTGGGCGGCGCTGTCGAAACAGACGGGGCGCGAGCATGCGCATCTGGCGATCCACCGCGAAGACGAGAAGATCCGCTTTCGCGACATCCAGGCGCAGCCCAGAAAGATCATCAGCTCACCGACCTGGAGCGGAATCGAATCCGAGACCGTCTCGTACAACGCCGGCTACACCAACGTGCACGAGCTGATTCCATGGCGCACTCTCACCGGGCGCCAACAGTTCTACCAGGACCACCCGTGGATGCTGGCCTTCGGCGAGGGACTGGCGAGCTACCGGCCGCCGGTGAACCTGAAGGCCACGGCAGGCGTGCACGGCATCCGCTCCAACGGCAATACCGAGATCCTGCTGAACTTCATCACGCCGCACCAGAAATGGGGAATCCATTCCACCTACACCGACAACCTGCTGATGCTCACGCTGAGCCGCGGCGGCCCGATCATCTGGCTCAGCGAGGACGATGCCAAAGTCATCGGCGTCGAGGACAACGACTGGGTCGAGCTCTACAACGTCAACGGCGCCATCGCTGCGCGCGCGGTCGTGAGCCAGCGCATCAAGCCCGGCATGGTGCTGATGTATCACGCGCAGGAAAAGATCGTGAACACGCCGGGGTCGGAGATCACCGGCCAGCGCGGGGGTATTCACAACTCGGTGACGCGCATCGTGCTCAAGCCAACGCACATGATCGGTGGCTACGCGCAGCTTTCCTACGGCTTCAACTATTACGGAACGATCGGCACCAATCGCGACGAATTCGTCGTCGTGCGCAAGATGGACAGGGTCGATTGGCTCGACACGCCACGCGGCGACGAGCGCGCCGAGGCCGTGCAAAAACTCGGGGAGGCCGCATGAAGATCCGCGCGCAAATCGGCATGGTGCTCAATCTCGACAAGTGCATCGGCTGCCACACCTGCTCGGTGACCTGCAAGAACGTCTGGACCACCCGGCCCGGCATGGAATACGCCTGGTTCAACAACGTCGAGACCAAGCCCGGCATCGGTTACCCCAAGGAGTGGGAGAACCAGGACAGGTGGAACGGCGGCTGGGTCCGCAAGGCCAGCGGCAGGATCGAGCCGCGCCAGGGTGCAAAGTGGAAGCTCTTGATGAAGATCTTCGCGAACCCGAACATGCCGCAGATCGACGACTACTACGAGCCGTTCACGTTCGACTACGACCACCTGCAGTCGGCGCCGGAGATGCAGGCGACGCCGACCGCGCGCCCGCGCAGCCTGATCACCGGCCAGCGCATGGAAAAGATCGTGTGGGGCCCGAACTGGGAGGAGATTCTCGGCGGCGAATTCGCCAAACGCAGCAAGGACAAGAACTTCGACGACATCCAGAAGGATATCTACGGCGAGTTCGAGAACACCTTCATGATGTACCTGCCGCGGCTGTGCGAGCACTGCCTGAACCCGGCGTGCGTGGCGAGCTGCCCGTCGGGCTCGATCTACAAGCGCGAGGAAGATGGCATCGTGCTGATCGACCAGGACAAGTGCCGCGGCTGGCGCATGTGCGTGTCGGGTTGCCCGTACAAGAAGATCTACTACAACTGGAAAAGCGGCAAGGCCGAGAAGTGTACTTTCTGCTACCCGCGCATCGAGGCCGGCCAGCCGACGGTGTGCAGTGAAACCTGCGTCGGGCGGATCCGCTACCTCGGCGTGCTGTTGTACGACGCCGACCGCATCCAGGAGGCGGCGAGCGTCGAGCACGATCGCGACCTGTACCAGGCGCAGCTCGACATCTTCCTCGACCCGAACGATCCGAAGGTGATCGCGCAGGCGCGCCTCGACAACATTCCCGATGCGTGGATGGAAGCCGCGCGCAAGAGCCCGGTCTACAAGATGGCGGTCGAGTGGAAGGTGGCACTGCCGTTGCACCCCGAGTACCGCACCTTGCCGATGGTCTGGTACGTGCCCCCGCTTTCGCCGATCACGGCCGCCGCGCAGGCCGGGCAGGTCGGCGCCAACGGCGAAATACCCGACGTCAGCCAGTTGCGAATCCCGGTCAAGTACCTCGCCAATCTGCTGACGGCCGGCGACACGCTGCCGGTGGTCCGGGCGCTCGAACGAATGCTGGCGATGCGCGCCTACCAGCGCGAGAAGCATGTCGACGGACGCATCAACCTCGCAGCGCTGAAGCAGGTCGGCATCAGCCAGGCCGAAGTCGAGGACATGTACCACGTGATGGCGATCGCCAACTACGAAGACCGTTTCGTGATCCCGACCAGCCACCGCGAATACGCCGAGAACACCTTCGACATGCGTGGCGGCTGCGGCTTTTCGTTCGGCAACGGTTGCTCCGACGGCACGACCGACGTGAGCCTGTTCGGCGGCAACCGCAGGCGCACGATACCCATCAAGGCGGAGGTTTGAGCGATGACACTCTTCAACAATCCACCGAGTGCGTCGAAAAGCCTGCGTGTGCTTGCACGGCTGCTCAGCTATCCCGATGCCGAGCTGCGGGGCAACCTCGCGGCGCTGCGTGGTGCGCTGCACGAAGAGCGTGCGTTGTCGCAGCAGCGCCTGACCGAGCTCGACGCCCTGATCGATGCGCTCGGGCGTGCGGCGCCGCTCGAGGTCGAGGCCGACTACGTGCAGCTGTTCGACCGCGGCCGCAGCACCTCGCTGTACCTGTTCGAACATGTGCACGGTGACTCGCGCGACCGCGGGCCGGCAATGATCGACCTGGCGCAGACCTACGAGAAGGCCGGACTTTTCCTGACCCAAGGGGAGCTGCCCGACTTCCTGCCGGTGGTGCTCGAATTCACCTCGACGCAGCCGCCGCGCGAGGCGCGCGCGTTCCTGGCCGAGATGGCGCACATCTTCAACGCGCTCTTCGCCGCGTTGCAGCAACGCGAGAGCGCCTACGCCGGCGTGCTCGGAGCCCTGCTCGAACTGGCCGGAGAGAAGGCGCAACCGGTGCAAGTCGTGGCCGACGAGCCAATCGACGCCGTCTGGGAAGAGCCGGTCGTCTTCGACGGCTGCTCGTCGAAGGGCCAGGCCCGACCCAACCAGCCGCAACCCATCCACATCGTCCGCAAGGACAGCCCTGTCAAAGGAGTCCGGGCATGACCACACTGCACGGCTTTGTCTTTGGCGTCTATCCGTACATCTGCCTGACGGTGTTTCTGCTCGGCAGTCTGATCCGATTCGACCGTGACCAGTACACGTGGAAGAGTGACTCGTCACAGCTGCTGCGCAGCGGACTGCTGCGCTGGGGCAGCAACCTGTTCCACGTCGGCATCCTGTTCCTGTTCTTCGGCCACCTGATGGGCCTGCTCACGCCGCACGCGTTCTACGGCCACTTCATGGAAGCGTCGGTCAAGCAGATGCTCGCGATCTGGTCGGGCGGCACCTTCGGCGTCCTTTGCTTTATCGGCCTGACGATGCTGATCTACCGCCGTGTTTTCGATCCGCGCATCCGCTACACCAGCCATCGCACCGACATCGCGATCCTGGTGATCCTGTGGGTGCAGTTGGTCATCGGACTGATCACGCTGCCGTTTTCATGGGCTCACTCCGACGGCCGCGTGATGTTGATCCTGGCCGATTGGGCGCAGCGCATCGTCACGCTGCGAGCGGTCGATGCGGAGGCACTGGCCGGCCTGCCGTGGCCGTTCCTGTTCCATATCGTCCTCGGAATGACGATCTTCCTGCTCTTCCCGTTCAGCCGGCTGGTGCATGTGTGGAGCGGCTTCGCCACCATCGGCTTCCTGTTCCGCCCCCACCAGGTGGTGCGCAGCCGGCGCCTGAACCTTCCGGCCGGCCACCACCTGCCGGGCCAGCCTGGCGCCGTGCCGCCGCCGAACGCGGCTGCGGCCGTGCATCCCACTGAAGGCCGGAAGGTGCCTGCATGACGACCGATACCGCCGCCGTCACCGCTACTGCCGGCATCGCACGCGTCAATGGCGTGGCGCTGAATGCACCGCAGGAAAGCCTGACGCCGGAAGAATTGCGCCAGCGTGCCTGCACCGAATTGCTGCGTCAGGCTGCGCTGCACGCCGGCCTGCTCGATGCTGCAGACCCCGCGCCAACGGACGGCGTGATCAGCGAAGCCGCCTCCGACGCGATCGACAGCTGGCTCGCGCGCGAATTGCAGCAGCCCGCCCCCTCGGACGAGGCCTGCCGGAGGCACTACGCGGCGCATTCTGCGCGCTATCGCACGGGCGAGCGGGTGCGCGTGCGGCATGTCCTGTTCGCCGTGACGCCCGCAATGGACGTGGTGGCGCTGCGCAAGCGCGCCGAGGCCTGCCTGCTCGACATGCGCTGCCACGACGGCAGCCCGAGCGACGGTTTTGCCCGGGCGGCCCGCGAGCTTTCCAATTGCCCCAGCGGCGGGCACGGCGGCGAGTTGGGCTGGCTGTCGGCGGGTGACTGTGCCCCCGAGTTCGCGCGCGAGCTGTTCGGCCATGTCGAAGTCGGTGTGCTGCCGCGCCTGGTGCACAGCCGCTTCGGCCTGCACGTGGTCGAGGTCCTTGAGCGCGAAGCCGGTGCGGCGCAGCCCTTCGAGGCCGTGCAGGGCGCCGTGCGCATGGCATTGAGCCAGCAAGCTTACGTCACCGCGTTGCGCCAGTGCCTGCAGGTCCTGGCCGGGAACGCAATTGTCGAAGGTGTGGCGCTGGACGCGGCAGATTCACCACTGGTGCAGTGAATGCCCGCCGTAGCCGCGAGCTGGGCCGCGGAGGGTGCCTGGGGGCAAATGCATTGCCCTGCACAAGCCAGGGCAACGGCCCGATCACATCAGCCTGAGCGAGCTGTCCAGGGACGAGTTGCTGCGCCAGCAGGCGGTCCGGCAGGGCCTGCTGGAACTCAGCCGAACCGAGGTGTGGAGGACCCCGGCGCGGTGTGCCGAGCCGGCGTGGGAACTGCCCAATTGGCTCGGCGGTGTTGCCGGCGGCGCGCCGGGCTGGATAGAGGGCGGCGCTGTTCTGCCTTGGGCGCCCGCGGCCCTTCAGATCACGCTCGGAAGAACCCTTCATTGCGCAGGTGATCCCATTCAGGGCGCCTATCATGCATCCCAGGGATGACGGATTGGAGACTTGACGCGAGGGTGCACAACACGCCGTCGCGCGGCTATCCGTTCTCCCAGCAGGGTCATCAGCGGCCTCCCGGCGCCCTACGGGGCCGGTCGGAATGGAGAAATTCGTGTCTTTGATACACAACAAGGAGAATGCATGAGCGCTTCTATAGCCTCCCTGAGGGAAACTGGTCCCAATCAACCGCATCTGGAACACGATGGATAAGTCATTACCCGAAGGCCTGGGAGAGGCTGCGGGCAACGGGGCGGCACAAGCCGCCGCCTTGCATGCGCTCTCGCGCAGTTCAGGCCTTCGGCCCTGGCGACTGGGCGGCAAGACCCTGTTGCCGGTCGTTCAAGGCGGCATGGGCGTCGGCGTCTCGGCCGGGGGCCTCGCGGGCGCCGTGGCCGGCCTGGGCGGCGTCGGAACGATCTCCTCGGTCGACCTGCGCCGGCATCACCCGGACCTGATGGCTCGCACCGCCGACGTGGCGCGGCAACCCGATGCCAGGGCGCGCGTGGACGCCGCCAACCTGGAGGCGCTCGATCGCGAGATCAAGCGGGCCCGCACACTGTCCGGCGGCCGGGGCATGGTCGCGGTCAACATCATGCGGGCCGTGAGCGAATACGAACACTATGTGCGCCAGTCGCTGGCCTCGGGCATCGACGCCGTCGTCGTCGGCGCCGGGCTGCCGCTGGACCTGCCCGAGCTGGGCCGCGATTACCCGCAGGTCGCGCTGATTCCGATCCTGTCGGACCTGCGCGGCGTCCAGCTGGTGGTGCGCAAGTGGGAAAAGAAGGGGCGCCTCCCCGACGCGATCGTGATCGAGAATCCGCGGCTGGCCGGTGGCCACCTCGGCGCCGCCAAGGTGGCCGACCTGCAGGATCACCGTTTCGACTTCGAGGTGGTGCTGCCCGAGGTAACGGCTTTCTTCCGCACCGCCGGTCTCGAAGGAAAGATCCCGCTGATCGCCGCGGGTGGCATCTCCGGTCTGGACGACATCCGCCGGCTGCAGGGCCTGGGTGCCGCGGCCGTGCAACTGGGCACCGCGTTCGCCGTCACCCTGGAATGCGATGCCCATCCCGAATTCAAGCGCGTGCTGGCCGAGGCCACGCCCGAAGACATCGTCGAATTCACCAGTGTCGCCGGCCTTCCGGCCCGTGCTGTGCGCACACCATGGCTCGACAAGTACCTGCGCAACGAATCGAAGCTGAAGGAAAAGGCGCGCGTCCAGCCGAACTGCAACATGTGGTTCGACTGCCTGTCGCATTGCGGCCTGCGCGACGGCAATGCAAACTGGGGCCAGTTCTGCATCGACAAGGAACTGGGTCAGGCGCTGGAAGGCGACCTGAACGAGGGCCTGTTCTTCCGCGGCGCGGGGCGGCTGCCGTTCGGCAGCCAGATCCGCTCGGTGCACGAACTGATGCAGTGGCTGGTCGGCGGCCTCCTGCCGGCCGGCGTGCGCGAAAGTCCGCAGGATGGTTGGCAATCCGCGCAACGGACAGAGGTTGCGCTCGAGACAATACAAGAATAGGAACCAGAGGATGAAACGCGACCCAATCGGGGCTAGTACGCTGGCCGTTCAGCCCATCACCCGCGATGTACTGAAGGAAAAATACCTCAAGCCCGGCGAGGAAGATTTCGAAGACCTGTTCACCCGGGTGGCCCGGGCGCTGGCCTCGGTCGAGGCCGAGGGCGAGCGCGAAAAGTGGCAGACCCGGTTCCATGCCAACCTGCGCGCCGGCGCGATCGGCGCGGGCCGCATCATGAGCGCGGCGGGCACCGCGCTCGAGGCCACGCTGATCAACTGCTTCGTCCAGCCCGTGGGCGACTGCATCCAGGGCATGGACGCCGAGGGCTATCCCGGCATCTACGAAGCGCTGCGGGAAGCCGCGGAGACCATGCGCCGCGGCGGCGGCGTCGGCTACGACTTCTCCCGGATCCGGCCGCGCGGCGCGGAGGTGAAAGCCACCGCCTCGATCGCCTCGGGACCGTGCAGCTACATCAACGTGTTCGACCACTCCTGCGCCACCGTGGAAAGCGCGGGCGCGCGGCGTGGCGCGCAGATGGGGGTGCTGCGGATCGACCATCCGGACGTGGTGGAGTTCATCACCGCGAAGCGCACGCCGGGGCGCTGGTCCAATTTCAACGTGTCGGTCGCGGTGACGCAGACCTTCATGCAGGCCCTGGAGGCCGGCGCCGACTGGCCGCTGTTGCACAGCGCGCGGCCCGGCGCCGCCCTGATGGCGCAAGGCGCGCATCAGCGCGAGGACGGACTGTGGGTCTACCGCAGCCTGCCCGCGGCCGAGTTGTGGGACACGGTGATGCGATCGGCCTACGACTTCGCCGAGCCGGGCATCCTGTTTCCCGACACCATCAACGCGGACAACAACTTGCGGTACTGCGAGCGCATCGCGGCCACCAACCCCTGCGGCGAGCAGCCGCTGCCGCCCTATGGCTGCTGCGACCTCGGTCCGGTGATCCTGACCCGCTTCGTGCGCAATCCCTTCGGCATGGGCGGCTCGGCCCAATTCGATTTCGAAGCGTTCGCCGCCTCGGTGGCGGTGCAAGTGCGGGCGCTGGACAATGTGCTGGACCTCACGTACTGGCCCCTGCCGCAGCAACGCGCCGAGGCCATGGCCAAGCGCCGCATCGGGGTCGGCTTCACCGGCATGGGCGACACGTTGTCGATGCTGTGCCTGCGCTACGACCAACCCCAAGGCCGCGACATGGCCGTGCGGATCGCCCGTTGCATGCGCGATGCCGCCTACACCGCCTCGGTGGCGCTGGCCCGCGAGAAAGGCGCGTTCCCGGCCTTCAACGCCAAGGGTTACCTGGAGGCAGGAACCTTCGCCAGCCGCCTGGACGAGCCGCTCAAGCAGACAATCCGCGAACACGGCATCCGCAACAGCCACCTGCTGTCGATCGCTCCCACCGGCACCGTGAGCCTCGCCTTTGCCGACAACGCTTCCAACGGGATCGAGCCGGCATTCTCCTGGACCTACCGGCGCCGCAAGCGCGAAGGCGACGGCAGCGTCAGCGAATACGACGTCGAAGACCACGCCTGGCGGCTGTACCGCGCGCTCGGCGGCGACACGTCGAAGTTGCCCGAGTACTTCGTGTCGGCGCTGGCCATGCCGGCAGCGGGCCACATCGCGATGATGGAGTCGGTTCAGCCCTACGTCGACACCGCGATCTCCAAGACGGTGAACGTGTCGGCCGATTACCCCTATGAAGATTTCAAGGAGCTCTATCGCGAGGCCTGGAAGGCCGGACTGAAGGGACTGGCCACCTACCGGCCCAACACCATTGTCGGCGCGGTGCTCCAGACCGATGCGCCGGCGCAGGCACTTGTCGACGAGAATGCCGCCCCGCCTGATCCGATGTACGAAATGATCGCCAAGCGGCCCAAGGGCGGGCTGCCAGCGGTGGCCGACAAGATCGAATACTGGACCCAGGAAGGCAAGCAACACCTGTACCTGGTGGTGTCTTTCATGGAGTTGCCCGACGGCCGCGAACGGGCGATCGAATTCTTCATGCCGGTTGGCCAGACCGGCGAGTCTCAGCAATGGGTGACTTCCAGCATGCGGCTGCTTTCGTTGGCCGCGCGGGGCGGCTTCCTGGACCGCGCGCTGGCCGACATGCGCAAGGTGGCATGGGACCGCGGACCGGTCCGGCTCGGAACCTACCAGAAGGCCGACGGCACCCACGTTCCGATGTGGCACGACTCCGAGGTCGCCGCGCTGGCCTATGCCCTGCAGAACATCATCGGCCGCCGCAGCTTGGCCAAGGGCAACGCCAAGGCCGCCGCCGCGCCGCAGGCGGAGGCACCGGCCTCGGCCATGCCCCCGATGACCGGCCGGAAATGCCCGGAGTGCGGGGCTTACGCGATGATCCGCAAGGACGGCTGCGACTATTGCACCCACTGCGGGCACCTCGGCGCTTGCGGCTGAGCCCGCGGGCGACCGCCATGGATCCGTCGATGGACCCGCCGGGGCCAACCGCCCTGCCGGCCGAGCCCGGCACTTGCGCGCAGTGGGCCTGGGCGTTGATCGATCATCGCCAGACGATCCTGCCCAGGAAGCTGACCGAGCCCGGGCCGGATGAGGGCCAGCTCGATCTCATCCTGCGTTCGGCAGCGGCCGCGCCCGACCATCGGGAGATCGTGCCCTGGCGTTTCGTGATCATTCCGGCGATGGCGCGAGAACGACTGGCCGAGGTCTTCGGGAACGCACTGCGCGAACGCGATCCCGCGGCCACACCCCATCAGGTCGAGGAAGCCCGTGCCAAGGCCTTCCGCAGCCCGGTCCTGATGCTGGCAGTGGTGCGCACCGGCTCGCCCGATGACGAGGTTCCGGCGGGAGAGCGCCTGCTGTCGGCCGGCTGCGCCATTCAGAACATGTTGCTGATGGCCACGGCCATGGGATTCGCGTCGGCGCTCACCAGCGGCAAGGCCCTGCGATCGAAAGGGATGCGCGAGTTGTTTTCGCTGGCGCCCGACGAGCAGGCGGTATGCTTTGTCAGCCTAGGCACCGCGATCCGAAGCAAGTCGTCGCGTCAGCGGCCCGAGCCCGGCCTTTACGTGAGTTACCTTTCCAGCGATCCATGAATCAGCCCATCCGGATGGCGTCGTTGCTGGCTACGCCCGCAGTCGGATTCGAGCAACCCTTCGAGATGCTCGCCGCCTGCCACGAGCGGGTCAACCGCATGCTGGCCCTGCTGGAACGACTGCGCGCCCACCTGCCCGGCCATGGCGCCGATGAGAACGCGCGCCAGGCGGCCCGCGATGTGATGCGCTATTTCGACCTGGCGGCGCCGCACCATCACCAGGACGAGGAATTGCACGTGTTTCCGCCGCTGCTCGCTGCCGGTGATCCGGCGACCGTGGACCTGGTTCGGCGCCTGCAGCGCGATCATGTGCAAATGGAATCTGGCTGGCGCGAGGCGCGCAAGGTGCTCGACGCGGTGGCCAGCGGCGAACGCCAGGCGCTTGCGAGCAGCGACGAGGCGGCCCTCGACCTGTTTGCCGGTCTCTACGGCGATCACATCCAGGCCGAAGAGGGTTTGGCCTACCCGGCCGCCGCGCAGCTGCTCGATGAGGCGGCGCTGGCCGCGATGGGACGCGAAATGATGCGCCGGCGCGGCGCGGCCTGACGCGGCCTTCAGCGAATGCGCGGCGGCGCTTCGAGCTGCTCGGGGGTGGTGAAGTAGGCTGAGGAAGCGCCGCGCCGTTCCTTGGCGCGCGCGAGTTCCTGCCGCGCCACCGTGCGCAGATGCACTTCGTCGGGGCCATCGAGCAGGCGCAGCGCCCGGCCCCAGGTCCACAGATAAGCCAGCGGCGTATCGGGCGACAGGCCCATCGCCCCGAAGATCTGCATCGCACGGTCCACCACGCGAGTCTGCAATTGCGCGGCGACCACCTTGATCGCGGCGACCTGAGCCCGCAACTGCTGCGGCGGCTGGGCCTGGTCCAGGCTCCACGCGGCATGCAGCACCAGCAACCGGGCCTGGTCGATCTCCATGCGCGATTGCGCGATCCATTCCTGCACGTTGGCCTGGTCGGCCAGGTACTTGCCGAAGGCGCGCCGCTCGAGCGCCCGGTCGCAGGCCAGTTCCAGCGCCAGCTCGCACTGCCCGATGGTGCGCATGCAGTGGTGCACCCGCCCCGGACCCAGCCGCGCCTGCGCCATCGCGAAGCCCTTGCCCCACTGGCCCAGCAGGTTGTCGGCGGGCACCCGCACGTCGCGCAGCAGGATCTCGCAGTGGCCCTCGGGCGTGAGGTGCTGCATGATCGGAATGTTGCGCACCAGGCTCACCCCGGGCGTGTCCATCGGCACGAGCACCATGCTGTGGCCGTCGTGCCGCGAATCGCCCTCGGCGTCACCCTCGTTGCGGCACATCACGATCAGCAGGCGGCAGTCGGGATGCGCGGCGCCGGTGATGAACCACTTGCGGCCATTGATGACCAGTTGTCCGTTCTCGCGCCGCACCGCAGTCTGCAAATTGGTCGGGTCCGACGAGGCCACGTCGGGCTCGGACATGGCAAAGGCCGAGCGGATACTACCTTCCAGCAGCGGCATCAGCCAGTCGCTGCGCTGGGCCGGCGTGGCATTGCGTTGCAGCAGGTCCATGTTGCCGCTGTCGGGCGCGCTGCAATTGAAGACCTCGGCCGACCAGGGCAAGCGGCCCATCGCCTGCGCCAGCGGCGCGTAGTCGAGATTGTTCAGCCGGGTGCCGGGCTCGCCTTCGGCGAGCCCTGGCAGGCACAGGTTCCACAATCCTTCGGCCCGCGCCATCTCCTTGAGGTCCTGCATGAAGGGCGGCTGGATGCGCTCGTTGGCACAGCGGTGCCAGGCGCCGTTGTGCGGCAGCACATAGCGGTCCATGAAGGCCTCGAGCTTTTGCAGCCAGGCCTGCGCGTTCGGTGACGGCTCGAAGTCCATCGGTCCAGCTTAGGGCGGCGATGCTCCGCCGAAGATGATCTCCGTCAAGCAGCGGCGCCAAGTCCCTGCCCGGCTGTCGCCTAGGCTACAACCATCACCCGCACTTCGGGGTGCTTGCTCAGCACCTCGAAGCCGACGTTGCGCTCGTAACGCTGCAGCAGCAGATCGACGCTGGGCCCGGGTGCGCCCAAGCGCGAAATGCGAACCCAGTCGACGAAGCTCGGCAGCCGCGGCCGGTGCAGCACGATTTCAGGGCCGTGGGCGCGCACCTCGAGTCCCAGGCAGGCTTGCAGCATGCCGAGCACCGCCGCAGCGGCCCATGCCTGCGGCGAGCAGGCGACCGGGTACAGGGTGGGACCGGCGCCGTGACGTCGCCGGAACCCGCAGAAGAGTTCCGGCAACCGGTGCAGGTCGAAATGCAGCGTGGTGTCGAAAATGCTCGAGAACAGCTGCATGGCACTTTCAGTGCGACCGTAGCGGGCCATGCCGGCGGCAATCAGGGCGTTGTCATGCGGCCAGATCGATCCGTTGTGATACGACATCGGGTTGTAGCGCGCCGCGCCGATCGGGATCGTGCGCACGCCCCAGCCGCTGAAGAACTCCGGGCTCATCAGGCCGTCCATGATGCGCTGTGCCTGGTCGTGCGCGGCGATGCCGCTCCACAGCGTGTGACCGGCATTGGACGAGGCCACCTTGCACTGCTGCTTGTCGCCGTCGAGCGCAATGGCATAGCTGCCGATTGCCTCGCACCAGAAGGCCGTCTGGAAACGTTGGCGTAATTGCGTGGCCTCGTGCCTGAGCTTGTGCGCCAGGGCGGCATCGCCTGTGGCGTGGGCCAACTCGGCGGTGCCCAGTTTGGCTTCATAGACATAGCCCTGGACCTCGCACAGTGCGATCGGCGCCTCGGCCAGCCGGCCGTCGGCATGAAAGATGGAGTCGTGCGAATCCTTCCATCCCTGCTGCACCAAGCCTTCGTCGCTGCGCCTGGCGTATTCGACGAATCCGTCACCATCGATGTCGCCGTAGCGATCGATCCACTGCAGTGCGTTTAGGATGTTCGGCCAGATGGTGCGGATCAGCTCAATATCGCCGGTGCGGCGCCAGTAGGCGGCGGCCAGGACCAGGAACAGCGGGGTCGAGTCCACCGAGCCGTAATAGCGGCCGAACGGTATCTCCAGGGTGCGTGCCATCTCGCTGGCGCGGGCCTCGTGCAGGATCTTGCCCGGCTCGGCATCGCGTTGCGGGTCCAGTTCGGTGGCCTGGGTGGACGCCAGGAAGGTGAGCACGCCGCGCGCCATCGATGGTGCGCCCCACAGGCACTGCAGCGCCGTGATGATGCCGTCCCGGCCGAAAGTGGTCGAGTACCAGGGCACGCCGGCAAACGGATAGGGACCGGTCGGCAACAGCGTCGTGAGCATCGACAGGTCGGAAACCGAGCGCTGCAGCCACAGGTTGACCAGGGGATTCGAGGTCACCACCGTGCAGTGATCGCCCAGCCAGGCGTTGCGCGAGGTGTTGCTTTCGCGCAGGGCGGATTCATAGGAAGTGCGCCGTGGCGGTGGCATGTCTTCGGTCTCGCAGCTCACGGTGCAATACATGTGGCTCTCGCTGCCTGGCTCCAGCCGCAGCTCGAACACCGCGCGGCCTGAGTCGATCGCGGTGGGCCGAGGTTCGAAGGCGACCCGGGTTCGCCGCATGCAGTTGTCCAGCCCGCGATAAGACAACACCACCTCGGCGTCGGAAACCTGCGGCGCCAGCCGCTCGCCGCGCTGCTCGCGCTTCATGCCGCGCAATTCGAACAGGTCGACGAAGTCGGCGTCGAAGCTCATCTCCAGCCGCACACTCACCGGCTCACTACCGTGATGCGTCACCCGGATGTGCTCGTGGGATGCGCCCTGCCACAGCAGCTTGGCCCGGAATACGTGCAGTGTCCCCTTGGCCAGCGCCGGCCGGCGATCGCGCGGCGGCAGATCGGGATTCATCAGATCGATCGCCAGCAGGCTGTTGGCCTCCTCCATCGAGGAGCCCAGGTGAAGCGGCCGCACACCGTCGATGGTGAACTCCTGGTGCGACAGGAAGCGGGTGTCGTCGTGGTATAGCCCTTCCTTGCCGGGCACCAGCACCTGGATGTCGCCGAAGCGGTCGAACATTGCGAAGGTCCGGTCGTTCTTCAGGACCTGCGGCTGTTCCTCGACGCTGGCCGAAGTCGCGGCCACATACCACTTGTCGCCGATCTGGATCTTCTTCGGCATCTCTTGAAACCCGGTTTGGCCGCCTAGGCGGCAATGGTCGTTTCCACCAGCTCGCGGTAGACGTCCAGGTAGCGGCGCGCCATGACGCGGGAAGAGAAGCGCTGCTCGAACACCTGGCGGCAGCGGCGGCGGTCGATCCGGTCGATGTTGCGGGCCGCGGCGATGGCCTGCTCCTGGTTCTTGACGATGTAGCCCGTAATGCCGTCGTCGATCACTTCCGGGACCGAGCCGTTCGCATAGGCGATCACCGGCGTGCCGCAGGCCATGGCTTCGATCATGACCAGGCCGAACGGCTCGGGCCAGTCGATCGGCATGAGCAGGGCCCGCGCATTGCCGATGAAGTCGTTCTTGGCGTCATCGCCAATTTCGCCGATATAGGTCACCAACGGATGGTCCAGCAGGGGCTCGATGGCGGACTTGAAATAGTCGCGGTCGGCCGGATCGACCTTGGCCGCGATGCGCAGCGGCGTTGCGCAGGCCTTGGCGATTTCGATGGCCCGGTCCGCGCGCTTTTCCGGCGAGATGCGCCCGACGAAAGCGAAATAGTCCTGCGGCTGCTCATGCAGGGAATACAGCCCGAGCGGCAGGCCATGCGGCACGGTGCCGCGCCAGTTCGCATGCGGCAGTGGCGCGCGCTGGCTGGCCGAGATCGACACCAGCGGGTGGCGGGGAAAGCAGCGGAAAAGCGGCTTCAAGTCCGGCAGGTCCAGCCGGCCATGCGCAGTGGAAACGCAGGGGGTCTCGCAATGGCCGACCAGCGCCAGCTGGAGCACGTCGGTGTGAAAGTGGATGATGTCGAACGACCGGGCGGCCTTGACCACCTGGTCGAGCATGATCGTGTGCCAGACCAGGGGGTCCGGCTTGTCCGGGTCAAGTCGCAGCCCGCGGGGCACGACCGACCCCAGGTTGGCGGATGTGACGGAGTCGCCGCTGGCAAACAAGGTCACCTGGTGACCCATTTCGACCAGGGCCTCGGTCAGGTAGGAGACCACTCTCTCGGTCCCACCATACGCGCGCGGCGGCACGCTTTCGTACAACGGGGCAACCTGGGCAATTTTCAAGGAAGATTCCTCCGCAGGGCCGCTGTTTTCTGGCCGGACCATCCGGGAAGATGCTGCGCGACGCCAACACGGTCTAAGTTATCGCGTCAAAAGCGCCGCACCTGTAGGACAAGCTCCCACTTGCGTGTCGAGCAGGAGCAGTCACCGCCTGAGGCTCCTGAAATCTTGAGACTCTCTGCAGCCTCCCCGCCATCTTCAGCTTCAAGGGTTCTTCGCAACTGCTCCAGAAACAGCGGGATGCCATTCCTGAAGCACTGGGCAAAGGGGAGCTGCACGAGGTGCTCCACATTCGACATGCGTCATTTCGCACTTAACGCAGGACGCCGCGCAAGTACTGTTCGCGCGCCCGAGATTGCTGCTTCGCCCCATGGGCGTGAGCTGCGCGAAAATCGGGGGATTGCCTTGGGGAGGTCAGACGAACTTACCAAGTGCGCCGGCCCTGCGCAAATGCAGCTCGAAGCCATAGGACGACTGCGGCGCGGCCGCGCGGCCCGAGTCCAAGTAAACCATCGCCTGCATCGCACACCTGACATTGAGTGACAAGCCGCCGACCGGTGCCCGCAAATCATCGGTCACGCACGAAGGAACACGCGCGGCTGCGGCTGGTGTTATTGCATGTTGAAGCTGTACGACTCTAACTGTGCCCGTTTTCGACTGACTCTGTTTGCTCACCCTCGAATGGTGGAGTGGCGAACATCTGCGGCGGGTAGGACTCGCAGAGCCTCGTCGGTGAGCGCTGGACTACACAGGTCATCCGCGAACATGCCACGTGGTGCGGCGGCAGTGCGACTACATGCTTTGACGGTGGAGGAACTCGCCCTCGCCTGGCGATTCGAGGCCCTAGACAATGATTTCCGCCCGCAGCTGCTTGCACGTTCTCTTGCGTCTGGTCGTCCGCCTGGTATGAGGACGTGGGCCTGACGACGGTGAGCCGATATCGCCTCAGCGGGCAAGAGGTATCGCGTTGGGGACCATTGAGCGAAGTCGTCCTGCAGTCGTCCATCACGCCAATGCGGCCACAGGAAGAAGCGCTGCGCACCGATGCACGTGCTGAGCTGAGACTCCTGCGCGCCGCCGCGATTCAGCGCACGACCGTCACGGTTCCTGCGCCGTGTGAAACGATGCGCAGCGACACCGAGCCCATCACCGTGCGTTCGAAGGCGTTTTTGCCGCGCTGGCCGACAACGATATGGTCAGCGCGCAGCTCCTCGGCTTTCTTGAGAATCTGCTGGGCGGGATACCCCACCGACACCGAGGTCGTCAGCTCCAACCCCGCTTCAACTCCCTTTGAGCGCAGTCGGTCCAAGCCTGCGCTGAATTGACCCTGCGCCGTTTCGAGAAGCGTTTCAGCCTTTACTCCGCGGGAGGCCTCGGCCGCTTCGAACACGGCCATAACGTGAAGCTCGCCATCAAACCGCTTGGCTAGCTGCAGCGCGAACTCGAAGGCCTTGTCGGCACCGGCCGACTGGTCATATCCGCACAAAATCCGGTACGTCACGCGCTTTCCTCATCTTCCAGAGCGCCGGGCTGTGTAGTGCTGCCCCAGTCCGTCAACAACTTCTTGGCCGTGAACGAGTACTTCACCTTGACCGCCTCGGCCAGCAGCAGGTCGGCGCGCGTTCTCAATGCACGCAACATTGGCATCAATTCGAGGACGTGTTTCGGCCGCTGTTTCTGGCGCGCTGCATCGAGCTCTTCTTCAGCCCGGCGCTGCTCTCGCAGCGCCCGTTCCCAAAGGTCAAGCTCGTCGGTGGCGTAGTCGGTGGGGGTCACGTATCGTAATGTAACGGGAGAGGAACAAGCATCGGATGAGGTTCGTCAAATCCGGCGTCAAGAACCAGACCGGCGAGGACGTTCAGAATGCCCGCCGTCAGCTTCGACGCTCTGCCGCCCAATCGACACACCGAGGCGCGCGGGCTCTGTCTTGTCATCACTCTGCGGCGGGAAGGGGTGAACAGCCCTTTGGCGGAGCCCTCAGTCAGACACCACCACAGCGGGCCTGCACGTCCATCAAGACCCGCTTCTCTCTGCGCACGCCGTTGGCAACGTTGCGCGGGTCGGTCATGAGTGCCTCGAATTTCTCAGCGCCGCTTTCATGTCGTCAAAGGCCTTCAGCATCCTGGCTTCGCTTTGCTTGGCCACGCCTTTGGCATGCTGGTCAGAGCTGCTGGCGGTCTTACCCGCCTTTTGCTGCGTCTTGCCGGCCTTGCTCTTTAAGGCCCTTTCGACTTGGTCTCTGTTCATGGAGGACTCCTTTGATGTCATGAATAGTTGGGTGCCAGTCCGCGGCGTGCCCATCAACTCACGGTGCGCTGGCCCCACGTTATGTGCTGCCGTCACGTGCGCTATCGTGTTGTCGGCGGGTTCTTACTGTCCGGCATCGCCCCATCCGCT
>JAANCK010056377.1_pt1 | contig 19343 bp, 22 predicted proteins | sample 7277841 | NCBI WGS metagenome assembly JAANCK01 (sample SAMN14222788, study PRJNA588281) | permafrost metagenome | isolation source: Arctic cryosol methane SIP | place: Canada:Nunavut | collected 2015-07 | reverse complement strand
GACGACACCGGCTCGCCGAGCAGCGTCTTGATGTCGGTTTCGGTGCCCGGGCCGGGGGGCGGCGCGGCGGTGGGGGGAGTCGTGCTCATGATGGGGAACCCTGGTCTGCGTTTCGATCGGGACGCGGCGCGGCATCGCCATCGGGACGCCAGCCGCCGCCCAGCGCCTTGTACAGCCGGACGTGGTCGGCGCTCACGTCGGCGTTGGCGCCGGCGACGCTGTCTTGCGTGTTGAGCTGCGTGCGCTGCGTATCGAGCACGGTCTGGAAGTCGATGAGCCCGCTGCCGTAGCGCTGGCTCGCCAGTTGCGCGGCGTTGGCGGCGGACTCGGCGGCGCGCTGCAGGGACACGAAGCGCTCGCGGTCTCCGCGTAACGCGATGAGCGCGTCCTCCACTTCCTGCAACGCCGCGAGTACCGTCGCATCGTAGGCCGCGTACGCCTGGTCGAGCGCGGCCTGCTGCGAGCGCACCTGGGCGCGCAAGGCGCCGGCGTCGAATACCGGCATCGATACGCTCGCGAGGAGCGCGCCGACCACCGAGGCCCGGCTGGCCAACGTGCTCAGCGTCGATGCCGCGAGGCCGATCGATCCTCCGATCTGGAAATTCGGCGCGAGCGCGGCACCCGCCTGGGATACGCGAGCGACGGCCGCCCTCACCTGGTATTCCGCGGCGCGTACGTCGGGGCGCTGGCGCAATGTCTCGGCGGGAATGCCCAGCACGAGGGAATCGGGCGCCTGGGGCACCGGGCCCGGCGCGGCCAGCACCGTCGACAAGGCCGCCGGAGGCTGGCCCGTCAGCACCGCAAGGGCGTGAGCGGATTGCTCGATCGCGGTGCGCAGCGCGGGCAGCTGGGCGCGCGTCTGCTCGGCGGTGGCGGAGGCCTGCTCGGCATCCAGGTTCGAGACCAGCCCCGCTTGCTCGCGCCACTGGGTGATCTGCAGGGTCTCGAGCTGGCTCGCGAGGTTGGCCTCGGCGATCGACGAGCGCACCTGCGCGTTGCGCAGCGTGATGTAGGCGAGGGCTACTTCCGCGGCGATCGACACCTGCACTTCCCCCAGGCTCGCGGCACTGGCCGCGGCGTTCGCCTCGCTCGCTTCCAGCGCACTGCGATTGCCGCCGAAGATGTCGAGCTCCCAACCGGCATCGAGGCCTGCGCGGAAGGTGTTCCCCGTGGGGTGCCCGCCGGCCATCGCGCGCTGCGCCGACGCGGAACTTCCCACGTTCGGCCACAAGGCGGCCGCGGATACGTCGCGCAGCGCCCGCGCCTGGCGCAGCGCGGCCTCGGCACTCTTCACGCCGGTGTTGGCCTGCAGGGCCTGGGAGACGAGGCGCGCCAGCAGCGGATCGTCGAAGCGCAACCACCACTGCGCGAGGGACGCCGTGCCGGGCGTCGCGGAAACGTCGGCGACGGACCAGGCGGCGGGAATGTCGTAGGGCGCCGTACGCTGCGGGGCGACGGATGCGCAGCCGCAGACGGCCAGCACGACTCCACCCAGGACGATCGGGATGCGCATTGGCTCATGCTGCTCCCATACCCCGGGAGGGTCTGTTCGAAAACGAACATAGGTGCGGGACTCGGGGCCCGCGAATGTCAGGGCCCGTAGGCGCTCAGCACTTCGACCGCATTCGAGCCGCCCGTCAACACCCGGACCCGCAGGTATCCCGCCTTGATCAACTGCTCCGCGAAGAGCGCCGCGCTCGCTTCGCTGGGGCAGGTGCAGAACGTGACGATGGTCCGATCCCGCTCGCCGTCCGGGAAGACGTCGATCGCCTGGCGCTCGCCCAGCACGATGGAGCGCGGAAGCACCCGGGGGTCCTCCGCCAGGAGCGAGGCGAGCTCTTCGGGCGAGATGCGCACCAAGCGATGCAGTCGCCGCAGGCGCCGGCGGTGCAGGAATTTCGCCCCGACGTAGATCGCGAAGACGGCGGCCAGGATCGCGAGGGCGCCGCCCCCGATCCAGTCCAGGGTGCCCAGCAATTGGGTGACTTCGCGGCTGAAGATCATTCCCGCGCCGATATACACGCCGCTCCACAACAGGCCGCCGGCGCCGTCGTAGAGAAGAAACCGGCGAAAGGAAAGCCCCATGGCCGCCGCGGCCGGCACCGCGATCACCGACACGCCCGGTATGAACCTGGCGATGAGAAGCAGGGGAGCACCGTGCCGGACGATGAGGTCGTCGGTCCTGCGCACGCAGGTATCGGGCGACAGCGACAAGCGGCAGAGGGTCCCCAGCACCCTGCGGCCGTGGCGCTGCCCGATGACGAACCAGACGTAGTCGGCGAGCAGCGTCGCGACAAGGGCATTCAGCAGCACCGCCTCGGGACGCATGGCGCCCGTCACCGCGAGCGCCCCGGCCGCCACGAGGATCGGCGGCGAGGGTACGGGAAGGCCGATCGTCTCGAGCGCGACCGCCGCGAATACCGCCGCCATGCCCCACTGGTTGAGCCACGCGATCAGGTCCATCGAGGGTTCCCGGAATCGGCCACGGTCCATTGTAGGGCGGCCGGGCCGGGTCTGCCGTCACGCATTGCGGGCGAGCCACTCCCTTTTCAGCAGGCCGTAGATCGCCGTATCCGAGGTCTCGCCGCGCACGATCCAGCGCTCGCGCAACAGGCCCTCGGGCTGGAAGCCCAGGCGCTCGAGCACGCGGGCCGAGGCCGTGTTGCGCGGATCGATGTCGGCCTCGAGGCGATTCAATCCCAGCGCCCCGAACGCCTGGTCGATGAGGGCGGGCAGCGCCTCGGCCATGTAGCCCCGCGACCAATGTTCCCGCGCGAGGATGTAGCCGATCTCCGCGCGGGCGCTCGCCTGGTGGAAGTTGAACAGCAGGCACACGCCGAGGAAGGCGCCGTCGGCCCTGCGCTCGATCGCGAATTGCAGGTTGCTGCCATCGGCGTAGCCCGCCTTGATCGTCGCCAGCATCTCTTCCGCGTGGGTCATCTGCGTCATGGGCGGCCGGGCGAGGTAGCGGGTGGCCTGCGGATCGGAATAGGTGGCGAAGAGCGCTGTCACGTCGCGCTCGTCCAGGGCACGCAAGCGCACGCGCTCCAGCTCGAGGATGTTTCCTTCGGGAAGCAATGCTGTCTCCGGTCGGATGGAATGGACGCGGCATTATGGGACAAGCGCCCCGTTGCCGAAGCGGCGGCCGAGTGTTACCTTGGTGACACTCGCAGGAGCACGCCATGGCAAACACCACTTCCCTCAAGCTTCCCGACGAACTCAAGGAAAAGGTGGCCGCGCTCGCCCCGGGCGTCGCGCAGACGCCCCATGCCTACATGGTGGAGGCGATCGCGGAGAAGGTCGCGCGGGACGAGAAGCGCCGGGATCTCCTGAATTCGGCGCGTGTATCCGCGGCGCACTTCCGGCGCACCGGGATCGCCTACGCGCACAAGGACGTGAAGCGCTACTTCCTCGAGAAGGCGGCCGGCAAGCGTTCGCCCAAGCCCAAGCGCATCCGCGCCCCTCGAACGCAGCGCTAGTCCCGTGGCGAACCTGCTCTACAGCCAGGGCGCGATCGACGACCTGGGACGACTGGCCGCCTTTCTCCAGGACGACGATCCGGCTTCGGCCGAGGCGACCGCCGCGCTCGTCATGCAGGCTCTCGAGATCCTCGAGGCGCATCCGCTCGTCGGAAGGTTGGTCGGCGGCGAGCTTCGCGAGCTCGTCGTCTCGCGGGGCCGCACCGGATACATCGCGATCTACGAGTACCAGGCGGCGCGCGATCGCGTCCTGGTCCACGCCGTCCGGCACCAGCGGGAGGCGGGTTTCGAGGAGTAGGCGCCAAGGGGCGCTAGAATCCCGCAAACCACGCAATCAAGAGAAGGCCGCGGGTGCCCATCGCACGGCTTTGCCGAAGTGCATTTTTGTCCGCGCTCCTCGCTGCGCACCCGGCGGCATGGGGCGAAGACAAGCCCGCTCCGGTCGACTCCAGTCCCCCGCCCAAGAAGCTCGAGAAGATCGAGGTGCAGGGCCCGAACGAAGTCGACGAGCGCCGGGCCTCCACGGCGGCGAAGATCGTCGTGAACCATGACGAGCTCACCAAATACGGCGACACCACGCTGCTGGACGCCGTGAAGCGCCTGCCCGGAATCACCGTGGAAAGCGACGGGCGGGGAGGCGGCAGCATCCGCATGCGCGGACTGGGCGCCGGCTACACGCAGATCCTCCTCGACGGCGAGCCGACGCCGCCCGGATTCTCCATCGAGACGCTGTCGCCCGACCTGATCGAGCGCATCGAGGTCTACCGCAGCGCCACCGCCGAATTCAGCGCCCAGGCCATCGCCGGCACCATCAACATCGTGCTGCGCAAGGCGGCCTCCCACCGGCGCAGGGAGCTCAAGCTGGGTGCGAGCATCTCGAATGGGCAGGTCTCGACCACGACCAACGGCGAGCTCTCGGACCGCGCCGGCTCCCTGAGCTACACGCTGCCCTTCTCCCTCAACACGTTCGCCTTCCACGGCACGCAGGTCGCGGAGCAGCGCGGCAGGGACGCGGCCGGCGTGGCTAACCTGGACTACGTCACTACGTCCCCCGCCCGCGGCTCCGGCGGCGGCGCCGGCTTCTCCCCGAAATTGAGCTGGGAGCTGGGCAAGGAAAATACGCTCACGTGGGACTCGTTCCTGAACTATCGCCGGTTCAGCGGGAATTTCGACGAGAGCACGACGACTTTCCTCGGGGCGCCGCCCACGTACGCTTCCAACTTTCTTCCCATCAAGTCGACGACCACCAGCGCTCGCGAAAACCTGGGCTGGAACCGCCGCCTCGACAACGACGCGCGGATCGAGGCGAAGCTGGGCCTCGATTACAACCATCGCTCGTCGCTCGCCATCTTCGACGGCTACGACGACGCGGGGACGTACATCCTGCACCGCGCCATCGATGGTCACGCCGGGGACAACGGCATCACGCTCAAGGGCAAATACACCTTCCCCCTGTTGGCGGGACACGCGTTCGTCGCGGGTTGGGACGGCGAGCACGCGCGGCGCACCGAGGATCGGCACCAGGTGGACGCGACGCCCGGAGGCGCGCCGCTCCTGGACCTCGACGAGTCCTATGACGCCCGCGTCACCCGCCTCGCCCTGTTCTCCCAGGACGATTGGGATGTCACCTCGCGCCTGTCGCTCTACCTCGGCCTGCGCTGGGAAGGCATCGACACGAGCAGCATCGGCAACACCTTTTCGAAAGTGAAGACCCGGTCCGGCGTGTGGAGTCCCATCGTGCAGGCGCTGTGGAAGCTTCCCGGCACGGAGAAGGACCAGGTGCGCGCGGGGCTCGCACGAACCTACAAGGCGCCCAGCACCTTCGACCTCATGCCGCGCCGCTACATCGCCGACAACAACTCCGCCACCACGCCGGACACCCAGGGCAACCCGAGCCTCCAGCCCGAGCTCGCGTGGGGCCTGGACCTCGCCTACGAGCACTACTTCGCGGGCGGAGGGCTCTTCAGCGCCTCCGCCTACGAGCGGCGCATCGACAACGTGATGCTGCACGAGCTGCTCGACGTGAACGGCACGTTCATCTCGCGCCCGGCCAACGAGGGCCGCGCCACGGTGAAAGGCGTGGAGCTCGATACGAAAGTGAACCTGGCCTCGCTTTTCGCCAACGCGCCGTCCGTGGACGTGCACGCCAACGTGTCGCGCCATTGGTCGTCGGTGGATGACCTTCCCGGGCCCGACAACCGGCTCGCGCAGCAGCTGCGGTGGAGCGCCAACGTGGGAGTCGACTACAAGCTGGCTTCCCGGCCGCTCACCGTCGGGGGAAACTTCGGATTCACGAGCGGCGGCCCCGTGCGGCTCTCCCTCACGCAGGCCAAGTACACGTCCGCCAGGCGCAATCTCGACCTCTATGGCCTCTGGAAGCTCTCTCCCGGCGCCGAGCTGCGGGCCTATGCCAACAACCTGCTGCAACAGGACATCCACACCATCGATGGATTCGCCGACGACAGCGGCACGCTCGAGCTCACGACGATCGCGCCGTCCTATCGCACGGTGGGATTCACGTTCGAGATGAAGTACTGATATCGGCGGAGCGGTGTCGCTCATTGGCGACGCGCGCGAGTAGTTCCATCGGCGCAGCCCGCGCGGAACTTCGCCCGCCCGTGCGCTTCCTAGGGAATGGAACCTGCAGGATCCCTTCACTCCAGGAGGCTTTCATGACTGCACGCTCGAAGATTTCCCTCACGCTCTTCCTCGCCCTGTCGGCCGTCACGGCCAGCGGCTTTGCGTACATGACGAACGACACGCCGGCTGCCGCGAACGAAGCGACGCCCGCGGCGACACCGGTTGCGGACCCACCGTCCAACGCACCGGCCGCGATCGACCAGTATGCGGTGCCGCCCACCACGTACCATTCCGAGCCGCGGGTCACGGTGACTGCGCCGCGCCCGAGCGAGGATGAGCTGCTGCGCACCGCGGTCATGGACCGGCTCTCCGAGGATGCGTACCTCGCCGGCAGGATCGGCGTCGAGAGCTACCGGCATACCGTGTCGCTCACCGGCCGCGTCACGACCACCGGCCAGATCGAGCGCGCCGGGATGATCGCGGCCAGCGTGAACGGCGTGCGGGACGTGAATAACTACCTGCTCGCGCGGGTAGGGATGAGCTAGGGGCTGCGCGCCGCCTCGGCCTGCTGGAGGTAGCTGCGCACGAAGGCGATGTGCTGGCGAAGGATGTAGGTCTTGTCGGCGAACGAGGCGGGCAGCTTCAGCGTGATGACGCGCTGCTCGATCTCGTCCAGGCGCTCCAGGAGCTGGGCGCGCCGCTCGGGCGTGGATTGCTCGAACGCGTCGCGCTCCAGCTCCATCAGCTCTCCGTAGCGCTTGTAGATGCGCGCGCTCACGCGCCAGTGGTAGAGCTGCGGGACGAACTTCATGCCCGGGATCAGCAGCAGCGCGATCGGCACCAGCATCACGACGGCGCGGTCGACGAGGCTCGCGAGCCAGAAGGGCAGGTGCCTGTACGCGAAGCCCTTGCCCGTCTTGTAGTAGCGCAGGGCGTCGTCACTCAGGCGGTACTCGTGCTCGAGCGGAACCGGGAATTCTCCCGCCTTCTGGATGAGCGTGGCCCCTCCGTGGACTTCCCGCGCGGCCTCGATCAGCATGTCCGATAACGCGGGATGCAGGTCGGAGCGGGCGACGAGCTCGACGGTGGGTGCCACGATCGTGAGCGGCGCCGGGGGCAGGTTCTTCCCCAGGTTGAAGGCGCCGGCCGGCAGCACGAGCCTGCTCAGGTAGCGGAAGCGGCGCACGTACGCGTCACCCTGCACGAAGTCGAAGAGGCGAATGCCCGGCGCGTGGAGCAGCGCGACGATGTTGGCGATCGCCGCGGAATCGCCCATCACGAAGACGGCGTCCACGCGGTGCTGGAAAAGCGCATCCTCCGCGGCCTTGCCCTCCAGGTCGAGGAGCTTCGTGGGGCCGTTGGGCGCGATCCCGTTCGCGTTGAGGAGTATGGTCGCCATCGCGCGGGTGCCGCTGCCCTCGCGGCCGATGGCGATGCGCTTGCCCATCAGCTCCGATAACCGGCCGAGCGGCCGCGGCGAGCGGTAGAAGACGAGCACCGGCTCGTAGAAGACGCTCCCGAGGGACATGAGGTTGCTCGTATCCACGAGATCCGCGAGGCCGCCCTGCACGAACCCGACGTCGACCTTGGTCTTGGGATCGCCCAGGCGCTTGAGGTTCTCCAGCGAGCCCTCGGACGGCAGGACCTTGAGCGTGATGCCTTCACCCGCGAGGATCTTGCGATAGCGCTCGGCGGCGGTCGCGAACATGCTGCCGGCGCGCCCGCTCGTGATGACGATCGTGTCGGGCGGTGCGGGCCGCACGAAGCGATAGGCGAACCAGAACGCCGCGATCACAAGCAGCACGTACGGCCCCAGCGTGAGCGCGAGGTCGTGCCAGGAAATCCTCGATATCCTGAGATGGGGAAGCTGCATGGCCGCTCACCCTCCGATCGGCGATCGCGGCGGAAGTTGCAGCCTATGTGCGCCAAGGCGAAAATGCCAGTGCCACGCCACGAAAGGGGGAACGCCGTGCGAAACAAATTTCTCCTGCCGGTGGTCCTCCTGCTCGCGAGCGTGACCGCGCATTCCGAGGACCCTGTGGCGGCGCTCGGGAAGCAGCGCGCCGTCGCCTCGCACCTCGAATGGGATATCGGAGAGGCGGGCCATCCGATCCTCGGTCCCATCCGCTTCGCCCACACGAAGGCCTCCATCGCCACGCCGGTCGGGACCGCGAACGTCTATTCGAACGCATACGTCTCGTGCGAGAAGAGCACCGGGACGATCGCCATCGAGCTCACGAACCAGATCACGCCCGACGACCCCGGCGGATTGCCGCCCAAGAGGATGCCGCGCCTCGTGTGCATCAGCCCCGCCGGGACGAGCGGCGGCACGGTGGTGCAGCAGGTCCTGGCCGCGAGCTGGCAGGTGAACGACCTCGGGGACGCGCTGGCCCATGGCTTCCTGCCCTCCGCGTTGCGCGCGTGCTCCGCCATCGGCATCGTGGAAGACGTCGTGATGCCCGAGGGATGGGCGCCCGGCAGCCTGCCGATCCAATTCGAGATCAGCCCCTATTCCCGGGAGCTGGACTCCATCTTCGCCACCTGCGGCGTGGCGTCGGCCTACGCCTCTCCCTCTCCTGTGGCGGCCCGAAGTGCCCCCTCTCAATCGGGAGAGGGTCGACCGAACTCCTGGAAAACGGCCCGCACCATCGCGTCCGGCCGGACCAACGTCCGCGCCGCCCCGAACCTCCATTCCCCGGTCGTGGCCGAGCTGAACCCCGGCTCGGTCGTCCTCGTGCAATCGACGGGCGGCCCCTGGTGGCGGGCGAGATCGCGCGCCGGGGCGAAGTTCGAAGGCTACATCCGGGGGGATCGGCTGGTCGGCAAGTAGCGCCTTTTCTGCACTTCGCCCCGGGTTTTCCGTCTTTCGTCGCTTTCCGCTCGCGGCACGGGGGCCGGCCTAAAGTGCGTTCATCGACAACGCACCACCCACCAGGAGCCGCCCAATGATCACCGCCTTCTTCACCCTCGTGACCGTCGCCTTCTTCTTCACCATCGCCGCCAACGTCGCGGAGAGCGTCTCGGGCGCCCGGTACTTCGCCTAGGCGCCAATGAATCCGCCCGCTTTGGCGAAGGCGAGGAGTAATATCCCGCCAATCGAGGGAGGATCGCCATGGGCGTCAGGCTGGACATGTTCGCCGGGGAAGCGAACCCGCGGCTCTGCGAGGCCGGAGAAGCGATCTTCCGCGCCTACGACATGGGCTTCGAAATGTATGTCGTGCTCGAGGGCGAGGTAGAGATCTCGATCGACTCGAAGGTGCTGGAAGTCCTGGGCCCCGGCGAGCCCTTCGGCGAGATGGCCCTGATCGACCAGGCGCCGCGCACCGCCACCGCGATCGCGAAAACCCCCTGCAAGCTCGCCGTCATCCCCGAAAAGCGCTTCCTTTTCATGGTGCAGCAGGCGCCGCACTTCGCGCTGCAGATCATGAAGGTGATGGCGGACCGCCTGAGGAAGATGAACGCCCGTCTCTGAATGCCGAAGTGCGGGTGGGGCCTCTCGATAAGCATTGCTGCTGCCTCGCCGCCACCCGCTCGGCGAACCAGCGCGTCGTGAGCCTTCGCGTGGTCTTCGGCGTGTGGAGCTCGATCACCGGCAGCACCGCGCGCGGCACCGGCTTGCCGTTGCGGGCGTCGGCCAGCGCGAAGACCTTCTCGTACAGCGGGGCCGATTCGAGCCCGCGGCGGTCCTCCAGGGCGAGATCGCGCCGGATTTCCCGTGGACTCATGTCGAGCCGCGACGCCAATGCGAGCGCCGCCGACTCGGTCGCTCCGGCCTTCCCGTCCCGTGCCTTCTCGGCGGGAATCAGGTCCCCATCGAGCGCGAGCTTCCGTCTCGTCAGCAAGGACAGCGCGCTCTGGAACGCCGCATTCCGGCTGGCATAGCGGCCGGCATTGAAATCCGCGAACCGGTAGATCGGCCGATCGTAGGACGCGGGATAGTCGAGGAGGTGCGCGATGCCGAAGTACATGCCGCCGCGGCGCGTGAAGACCTCGTCGCGGATCGACTCGACGATCGGGTAGGGGTAGCTCTTGTCTTCGGCCTGGGCCCGCGCGAAAGCCACGCTCACCTGCATCGGCCCGCCGGTGCGCACCGGGTTGCCGTTTTCCAGGAACGTGCGCCCCAGCGGGACGCGGCCGATGAGGTCCTCGTAGATGTCGCTCAGCTCGCGCTCGGTCTTCGCGTGGTCGAGGCGCTCGCGGTAGGTCCTGCCGTTCGACGATTTAAGTGCCAGCGCCGCATCGAGCACCAATTCCGGGATGCCGAGCCTTTCGCGCCGCCGCTCGATCTCGGAGCGCGCGATCGCAGGCAGGTTCGGGATCACCGGATCGGCCCGGAAGCCGCTCTCCTGCTCGGTGATCGCGACGATGGCGCAGACGTTCTCGGCGGTCACCGGAATCTCGAGCACCGCCATCGGAGTGAAGATGTCGGCCGCCCAACCTTCCCGATCGGGGACCGAGGCGGGGATGTAGCTTGCGATGAGGGCGCGGCTGTCGCTTGCGGGGAGCTGCAGGCGAGGTGCGGCACAGCCCGCGAGGACTGCCGCCAACAGGAGAAGCAATCGTTGCATGGGGTCATTATGCCAACGGCGCCGTGCATTCAGCCTGCCGACGGCTGCGCCGGGTAGAATTGCGTTTCGCCCAAGCTTGCCCCCGGGCGGCGCACCCGACTCCTCTCCCTTGGCAACATGCTCACCCTCGAATCCAGCAGATCCCAGCGCGGCCGGGCCGCGACCGTTTTCCTCGTCATCCTCGTCGTCGCTGCCGCCGCGCTAGTCGGCGGAGGCTTTTACCTGCGGCCGCGCTTCGAATCGGAACCGCCGCGGATCGCGCTTTCGACCCAGTCGGACGTGCTCGGCCAGGCGCCCCTCGAGATCGACGTGACCGATCCGGGCTCCGGCTTGAAGTCGGTGACGGCGACTCTCAGCCAGGGCGGCGCGGAACAATCCCTCGCCTCGGAGCAGTACGCGACGCCGGTCCCGGGGAAGAAGATCGCCGTGGCATTGGCGAAGGTCTCCGGCATCAAGGAAGGGCCCGCCGTCCTGCGCGTGACCGCGCGCGACGCCTCGCTCTGGCACTGGTTCGGCGGCAACGAGGCCGTGCTGGAGAAGAACCTCACGATCGACATCACGCCGCCTACGCTCGAGCTGGTCGCCGACGACCGCTACATCGACTTCGGCGGCACCGGCGCCATCGTCTACAAGGCCTCCGCGGACACGGCGAAGACGGGCGTGAAGATCGGCGACGACTGGTTCCCGGGCTTCCAGGGCGTGGTGAAGGGCCATCCCGATTACTTCTTCGCCTTCTTCGCGCACCCCTACAACGCCGAGCCCACTGCGAGGGCTGCGATCGTCGCGACCGACCAGGCGGGCAACACGCGGGAAATGCGGCTCTCCTACGAGCTCAAGAACGTGAAGTACAAGAAGAGCACCATCGCCCTCTCGGACAACTTCTACCAGAACAAGGTGATCCCGCTGCTCCACGACCTCGCCAAGCGGCAGGGTTCGGTGAAGGACGTCTTCATCGCGGTGAACCACGGCGTGCGCAAGGAAAACGAGGACAAGATCACCGAGGTCACGACGAAGACCACGCCGAAGATTCTTTGGAACGGAGCCTTCGCGCAGCTCAGCAACTCGAAGGTGGAGGCGAACTTCGCGGACTACCGGACGTACACCTACAACGGCGAGCCGATCGATAGCGCCTACCACCTGGGCTACGACCTGTCCGTCACCAGGCACTATCCCATCGAGGCGGCCAACAGCGGCGTGGTGGCTTTCACGGGCGACCTGGGGCTCTACGGGAACGCGATCATCCTCGACCATGGGCTCGGGCTCTTCACCCTCTATGGGCACTGCAGCCAGATCGACGTGAAGGTCGGCGACCCGGTCGAGAATCTGCAGATCATCGGCAAGACCGGCGAGACGGGTTTTGCCGGCGGCGACCACCTGCACTTCGGCGTCTACCTGGATGGCATCGCGGTGCTGCCGGTGGAATGGTGGGACCCGAAGTGGATCGACGACAACATCACGCCGAAGCTCGCGGGACGCGCGAGCGACGAGATCGCGCAAGCGCAGCACCCGAAGGGACCCCGGAAGACCGCGCACAAGAGGCGCCGCTAGGACGGGTTTACGCCATTTGTCTTGACGCAATCTGCCATTTGTCCTATCATGGCGAATGGGGATGCACTACATCATCGACGCGCTCGGAGGCCGCGCAGCGATCGCGGCCGAGCCGGCCTCCACCGGGGAATGGGTGAGCCGGATCCAGTCCGGCATGCCGGCCGCATCCGCGCTCGCCTTCAAGGACGCCCTCAAGCTCACGAACGCGGAGCTCGCCGCCGTCCTCGGCGTGAGCGCGAGAACGCTCGCCCGCTGGAACCCCGCCAAGTCCAGGCTGGACCCGGTGAGCGGCGATCGCCTGGTGCGATCCGCGCGCCTCTTCGCCATCGCCGCGGAGGTTCTCGAGGACGGCGACGCGGGGGCGCGGTGGCTCAAGGCGCCGCAACGCGCGCTGGGCGGTGCGGTGCCGCTGCGGCTTGCCGAAACCGACGTCGGGGTCCGTGCCGTCGAGGCGCTGCTCGGCCGGATGGAGCACGGCGTCTACACCTGATGCAGGCGTTCCGCATCGTCAAGGAGAGGCACGTTCTCACCGCCTTTTCCGGCGACGGCGCACGCGAGTACGGGGGCCGATGGAACAGGCCCGGCGTGCCGATGGTCTACGCGGCCCGGACGCGGGCGCTCGCCGCCCTCGAGGCGTTGGCGCACTTCGCCGGAGCCGAACGCCGCATTTCCTTCGTCACCTTCGAGATCGACGTTCCCGATGCGCTGGTCGTTCGCCTCTCGCCCGCCGACCTGCCCTCGGACTGGCGCAGCGAGGAGCCGCGCGCCTCGACGCAGGATCTCGGTTCCGCATGGCAGCTGGGCGGCAGGTCCGTGGCCCTGCTCGTGCCGTCGGTCCTCATCCCCCAGGAGTACTCCCTGATGCTCAATCCCGGGCATCCGGATACTCGAAAAGTGATGGTCCGCTATCCGGAGGCGTTCCGGTTCGATGGGCGGATTTGAGCGCCAGGTTGTCGAATTCCGGTCCCGCCATTCGTCTACTGGACAGGAACCCGCTATCCTCAATCCGAAAGGAACCGACCATGCCCAGCACGATCCGCCTGCACCGCGTCTTCAAGACCACCCCCGCGCGCCTCTACAAGGCGTTCCTCGACCCCGAGGCGTTGGTGAAATGGCTGCCCCCGCACGGCTTCACCGCCAAGGTCCATTCGATGGACGCGCGCGCGGGCGGCAAGTACAAGATGTCGTTCACGAACTTCACGACGGGCTCGATCCATGCGTTCGGCGGGGAATACCTGGAGCTCGTCCCGAACCAGCGCATCCGCCACACGGACGTCTTCGACGGCGGCCCGCCCGGCACGATGACGACCACCATCGAGCTCAGGAAGGTGATGGTGGGCACGGAGCTTAACGTCGTGCAGGAAGGCGTGCCGGACGCGATTCCTGCCGAGGCGTGCTACCTCGGGTGGGGCGAATCGCTGGAGCTCCTGAAGCTGCTGGTGGAGCCGGAGATTCCGGACCAGGGTTGAGCCGGGTCGCCCATGAAGGGCTCCGCCAACCCGCCCGGGAACCGCCGCTGGATCCTCACGGCGACCATCCTCGGCTCGAGCATGGCCTTCATCGACGGCACCGTCGTGAACATCGCGCTGCCGGTGCTGCAGACGACGATGGGCGCCACGATCACCGAGGTGCAGTGGGTCGTCGAGGCATACACCCTCTTCCTCGCCGCGCTCATGCTCACGGGCGGCGCCATGGGCGACCGGCTCGGGCGCAAGCGCGTCTTCGTGACCGGTGTGGTCGTATTCACGGCCGGCTCCGTCGCCTGCGGGCTCGCCCCGACCATGCACGCGCTCATCGCGTTCCGCGGGCTGCAGGGCATCGGGGCCGCGCTCATGGTGCCGGGCAGCCTCGCCATCATCAGCGCGACGTTTCCCGACAACGAGCGCGGCAAGGCGATCGGGACGTGGTCTGCGTTCACGTCGATCACGATGGTCGTGGGACCCCTGGTGGGCGGCGCATTCATCGATCACGTCTCGTGGCGCGCGATCTTCTTCATCAACGCACCGTTCGCGGCGATCGTGGTCTTCCTCGCCCTGCGCTACATGCCGGAGACGCGCGATCCCGCGAAGCGCGGGCTCGATCTCGCCGGCGCCGCGCTCGCCACGGCCGGGCTGGGCGCGCTCGTCTACGGCCTGATCGAGTCGTCGTCGCTGGGCTTCGCCCATCCGCGCATCGCGGCGACACTCGCCGGCGGCGCGGCGTTGCTCGGCGCCTTCGTCGTGGTCGAGCGGCGCGGCGCCTCTCCGATGATGCCGCTCTCGCTCTTCCGCTCCGGTGCCTTCTGCGGCGCGAACCTGATCACGCTCTTTCTTTACGCGGCGCTCGCGGGTTGCCTGTTCTTCGTGCCGATGAACCTGATCCAGCTGCAGGGATTCACCGCGACCGAAGCGGGCGCCGCGATGATCCCCACGGCGTTGCTGCTCTTCCTGCTGTCGCGCTGGGCCGGCGCGCTCGCCGACCGCATCGGCGCGCGGCCGCTGCTCATTGTCGGCCCCACGATCGCCGCCGCGGGATTCGCGCTCTTCATCGTGCCGGGAGTCGGTGCGGGTTACTGGAGCGGCTTCTTCGCGCCGTTCACGGTGTTGGGATTGGGCCTGGCGCTCACCGTGGCACCGCTCACGACCACGGTCATGGGCTCCGTCGGCCGCGAGCATTCCGGCGTGGCGTCCGGCGTGAACAACGCGATTTCCGAGACCGCGGGATTGCTCGCCGTCGCGGTCTTCGGGCTCGCCATGGCGCACGCATTCCACGGCGGGCGGGCCATCGCCGGCCCGTTCATCGGCGGCTTCCGGTTCGTGATGGCCATGGGCGCGGGCCTCGCACTGCTATCGGCAGCCTGCGCGTGGATCACACTGGATGGACGGCGGCGGACTTGATAACATAGCCGCTATCTTCAACCGCATGAAAGGAGGTGATCGTGAAAAAGCCCCTGAATGACGCCGTTGCAGTGGTGATGGATCACGCAGCGAAGGCCACGATCGCCTGAGCGGCGAATCCTCCCTACACGCAACCGCGTAGGGACTCAGAAGGCCGGCCTAACCCGCCGGCCTTTTGTTTTGGAGGGTTGCAACGGAACTTCGCCTCACGGGACGCATCCCTCCTCCATAAGGAGGATGGCCATGCCCAGAACCATCAGCCGGCGGCCGATCGACGTCGTGCGCGCCTGCCTCGAGGCGTTTGCAGCCAAGGACCGGAAGGCCATCGAGGCGCTGGTGGCCGAGGACTATCGCTTCACCAGCCCCATGGACAACGGGATCGATCGCGACGCGTACTTTCGCATCTGCTGGCCGCACAGCAAGGACTTCGCCGCGTTCGACATCGTGCACCTGGTCGAGGACGGCGAGCAGGCCTTTGTCACCTACGAGGCACGCCTGGTCACGGGCCACCGCTTTCGCAACACCGAGCTGAACACCGTGCGCGACGGCAAGCTCGTTGCGACCGAGGTGTACTTCGGTTGGGACCTGCCCCACAAGGTGGCGAAAGGGGAGCACTCAGGATAGCCGCCCGGTGCCGCCAAGGCGTGTCGCGCGCCCTCCCCTGCGACTCATCCCACCATTTCCGTATCTCGTCGGGTAAGGCTGGCAAGCGGGCCGGGCCCGGGGCAAAGTCCGGGGGTTCATTCCTCGGGAGCTTGCCATGACACATCGGATCGCCCTTCTGTTGATCGGCCTGGCACTGGCCGGTAGCGCAGCTGCCGAGGACAACGCCGGCCGAACGATCTGGATCGGCGGCAACGTGGACATTTCGCAACCCGCCCAGGGCCCGGTGATTGCGGCCGGTGGAAACGTGACCGTGAGCGCGCCCGTGGACGGCAACGTGGCGCTGGCCGGCGGCACGATCGCCGTGAATGGCTCGATCAGGGGAAACCTCCACGCGGCCGGCGGCCAGGTCCGGATCAACGGGCCGGTGACGGGCAATGCTTCCGTCGCCGCCGGAACGCTCGAGCTGGGGCCCGACGCACGCATCCAGGGCAAGCTCACGTTTCGCGGCGACGAGCTGCATCGCGATCCCGCCGCGCAAGTGGTGGGCGGTGTCCAGCAACTTCCAAGCCGCTGGCACTGGCGCGAACGCACGGCGGCCCAACGCTTCGCCCATGGATGGATCTGGAGCGCGGGCCTCATGGTGCTCGCCGCGCTCATCGCAGCGGCGCTGCCCGGCCCCTCGCGCCGCATGGCGCAGGAGCTGCGGGAGCGTCCCTGGATCACGCCGCTCCTCGGCCTCGTCACGTTGACATCCATCCCGATCGCGGCCGTGCTGCTGATGATCACCATCATCGGCATCCCGATCGGCTTGCTGGCCCTGATCGCCTACGCCGCCCTGCTGCTCGTGGGCTACGTGTGGCTCTCGGTGGTCGTGGGCGGGATGCTGCTCGACCGCATGAAGCCCGAGATGGCCGCGCTCACGGCGTGGCGGGTGGGTGCCGCCGTGCTCGCCATGCTCGTGCTCGCGATCCTCGTGCGCGTGCCCTTCGTGGGCGGGCTGTTCCACTTCGTGGCGCTCGTCGTGGGCATCGGGATGATAGTCGCCGCGGCGTTCCGGCACTCGACTCCCGCGGCGGCCGGGTGAAGTCCACGGTCGATTCCGGGGCCCTCCCGCCGGGTAGGCGCGGTCTCGGTTATGCGGCGACAGCGGCCTTGCGGGGAGCGGCGGCCGCGCGCAACGCATCCATCGCCGCGTCGACGCCTCCCCGTGCGTGCGGCACGCCCGCATCGGCGAGCGCCAGCTCGATCGCACCGAGCGCGCCCAGCAGCATGGGCTCGTTCAAGTCGCCCATGTGGCCGATGCGGAACACGCGTCCCTGCAGCGTCGTGAGTCCCCGGCCCAACGCGACGCCGTAACGTTCCGAGGCGATCGTGCGGACCCGGTCGGCGTCGTGCCCGGCCGGCATCAACACGGCGGTAAGTGAATCCGAGGCGGCGTCGGCATCCAGCGAGTAGATCTCGAGGCCGCCTCCCTGCCCCCAGTGGCGCACGCAGGCGCGCGTCGCGTTCGCAAGGCGCCGATGGCGGGCGAAGACGTTCTCCAGCCCTTCCTCCTCGATCATGTCGAGGGAAGCCTCGAGGCCGAAGAAGTGCGCGATGGGAGGCGTGCCGCAGAAGGCCACCTGGCGGCCGTTCTCGACCATCGGGCGCCAGTCCCAGTAGCGGCGCGTATTCCGGGTCGTCTGCGCCGCTTCCCAGGCGCGCCCGTTGATCGCGGTGAAGGCCATCCCCGGCGGCAGCATGAGGCCCTTCTGCGAGCCTCCGATCACCAGGTCCACGCCCCACTCATCCATGCGGAAGTCGTACGAGGCGAGCGACGAGATCGTGTCGACGAGATAGAGCGCGGGGTGACCCAGGCGGTTCATCACCGCGCGCACTTCGGCCACGGGATGGCGCATGCCGGTCGCGGTCTCGTTCTGGATCAGCATCACGGCCTTGATCCGCCCCTGGGTATCGGCGGCGAGGATCCGGCCGACCGTATCCGGATCGACGGGGCGCCGCTCCGTCGTGGGGAGCGCCTCGACCTCCAGGCCATAGGCCCGCGCCGTGTTGGACCAGCGATCCGCGAAGAACCCGGTCTGCGGCACCAGGACCTTGTCGCCGGGTGAGAAGAGATTCGCGATGCTCGCGTCCCAGGCGCCGTTGCCGGAGGCGGCGTAGGTGATGACGAAACCTTCCTTCGTCTTGAGGATGGGCTTCATTCGCTCGAGCGAGCGGTCGCGCAGGGCCACGAACTCCGGCCCCGTGAAGTCCACGGACGGGCGCGCCATCGCCTGCAACACCCGGTACGGGATGTTGGTGGGGCCGGGATGCATGAAAAACTGCCAGCCGCGGGGGACGGTCATCGCTATCTCCGGGGGGGCGACGTCGCGATGATACCGGCGCTCGACATCGCGAAGGAAGCTATTCGGCGGCTTCCACGATGCGCAGGTCCCGGTCGACGGAGCCCTCGCCGAGAGCGCGCAAGGCTTCCTGGTAGGCGGGGCCGTCGTGGCAGGCGGCCGCATCGGCCACGCTGGGGAACTCGACCAGAACCGTCCGCTGCAGGACTCCGCCCTCGTACGCATGCGCCGCGGTGCCGCGCGCGAGGAACTTGCCGCCGGCCGCCAGGATGGCCGGGGCCGCCAGCTTCGCGTAGGCAGCGAGCTTTTGCGGATCGTGCACCGAACGGTAGAAAGCAATCCAATACGCCTTTGCCATCGGGGACTCCTTGAAGGTCACAACAGGTCCGCGAACTATCTCATGGAAGCTGCGGTCGATTCCGAGCATCGTGGTACGGTGCCCTGAAAGGCGTTTTGCATTCGACTGAGCCACTGGATCCGCTAAGGGAGCCTCTGGATCCTTAAAGGGAGCCCCTGGATCAGTCGAATGCAAAGTCCGCTCGAGGACGGGGATGAGGATTCAACTCGACCGCCGCCCGATGTCGAAACGACGCCCCGCCATTCGACCTCAATGCAAGGACCCCACCAGGAGACCGTCATGGCCACCAAACGCAAGACCCCTGCCCGCAAGAAGCCGGCCCGCCACACCGCCGCAATGGCCACCCTCTCGCCGTGCCTCTGGTTCGACGACCGGGCCGAGGAGGCCGCGCGCTACTACGTCTCGGTCTTCAAGAAGGCGAAGATCGTGGCCATCAACCGCTATCCGGCCGTCGGGCAGGAGATACACGGCCGCCCCGCCGGCTCCGTGTTGACCGTCGATTTCATGCTGAACGGCGTTCCCTTCACGGCGCTCAATGGCGGCCCGCTCTTCAAGTTCAACGAGGCGATGTCGCTCCAGGTGCTGTGCCGCACGCAAGCGGAGATCGACTACTACTGGGAGAAGCTCACCGCGGGCGGCGACGAGCGCGCGCAGGCGTGCGGCTGGCTCAAGGACAAGTTCGGCGTCTCGTGGCAGGTCGCGCCGGTCGGGATGGCGAAGGCGTTCAAGGACCCGAAATCGAAGGCCACGGAGCGCGCCTTCGCCGCAATGATGAAGATGAAGAAGCTCGACATCGCCGCGCTCCGGAAAGCGCGGAAAGGCTAGGAATTCCACACCAACCCAGGAGACTGACAATGCGATTCCTTTCGATGGTCCGGATCGACGAGAAGGCCGGCCAGAAGCCCAGCGAGCGGCTGATGACCGAGATGGGGAAGCTCATGGAAGAAGCGGCGCGCGAGGGATGGCTCGTCTCGACCGCGGGCCTG
>JAANCK010262433.1_pt1 | contig 19513 bp, 25 predicted proteins | sample 7277841 | NCBI WGS metagenome assembly JAANCK01 (sample SAMN14222788, study PRJNA588281) | permafrost metagenome | isolation source: Arctic cryosol methane SIP | place: Canada:Nunavut | collected 2015-07 | reverse complement strand
CTTCGACTCGGGGTCGACGGGCAGCGGGGCGTTGCCGGGAAGGCGGTCGAGCATCTCCTTCGTGCGGCGCAGGATCCACACCGGCTTGCCGCGCCATTCCACCGTGATCTGCTGGCCCGGCTCGACCTTGGAGATGTCGAACTCCACGGGCGCCCCGGCGGCGAGCGCGCGGGCGCTCGGGGCCCAGCTGGCGAGGAATGGCACGGCGACCCCCGCGCCGGCGGCGGCGCCGGCGACGGCAGTCGCGACCAGGAGGAGCCGTCGACGTTTTTCGTCGACGTTATCGGATACGGTGGCGGTCATTGTGGAAGGCGAAGGGGAGGGAGGAGGGCGGGGAGTCAGGCTAATTGAACATTTTAGCGGATTTGGTCCCCCCTCTTAAAGCCCATCGACAGCGAGCCCGGTTGACGCCGGTCCGGCGGGACCCTAGATTGGGCACCGTCCCCAATCGAAATGGCCTCCATGAGCATCGCTTCGGAATTCCGGGAATTCGCGATCAAGGGCAACGTCGTCGACCTCGCGGTGGGCGTGATCGTGGGTGCGGCCTTCGGCAAGATCGTCGACTCGATGGTGAACGACCTCCTGATGCCGGTCATCGGACGCATCACCGGCGGGCTGGAATTCACCAATTACTTCATCGCCCTCGCCCCCATTCCGGCAAGCGTGCCCCATACCCTCGAGGCGGTGAAGAAGGCAGGGATCCCGGTGATCGCCTGGGGCAATTTCACCAACATGGTGTTCAACTTCGCGATCCTCGCCTTCGTGGTGTTCATCATGGTCCGGCAGATCAACCGCCTGCGCCGCCAGGCCCCGGTCGCCCCGGCCGCGCCCACCGAGGAAGGGGTCCTGCTGCGCGAGATCCGCGACGCCCTGAAGAAGTAGGGCGCGCCCCTTACGGAGCCCCCCGCCGGTACAATCGGCGGTTTTCCCCGTTTCCCGCCCCTCGCCATGCGCAAGCTCTGGCTCGTCTTCGCCCAGGCCGTGACCCTCACGCTCGCCGTGATCTTCGTGGTGAGCCTGGTGAAGCCCGAATGGATGGCGTGGCGCACCCAGGTGGTCGAAGTGCACGAGACCCCTGGGTCGGCCGCGGAGAACTCGCTCTCCGCGGCCGCGGGCCTCGGGGGGCACGGGTTCACATTCAGCGACGCCGCGAGGAAGGCGATCCCTTCGGTGGTGAACATCTCGGCCACCCGCCAGGTGCGCCGCCGCAACCCGCTGCTCGACGATCCTGCGTTCCAGCGCTTCTTCGGCGAGCGGTTCAACCTGCCGCCGGACACGCAGCTCTCGCTCGGATCCGGCGTGATCGTGAGCCGGGAAGGCTACATCCTCACCACCGAGCACGTGGTCGAGGGGGTGTCGGACATCCAGGTGAGCCTGCACGACGGCCGCACCCTGGCCGGCAAGATCGTGGGCATGGACCCGGACACGGACCTCGCGGTCGTGCGCGTGTCGACTTCGGGCCTCACCCCGATCACCTTCGGCGAGTCGGATCGCGCCAAGGTGGGCGACGTCGTGCTCGCGATCGGGGACCCCTTCAGCGTGGGCCAGACCGTGACCATGGGCATCGTGAGCGCCGTGGGGCGCGAGATCGGCTCGGCCAATCCCTTCGGCAGCTTCATCCAGACGGACGCGGCGATCAACCCGGGCAACTCCGGGGGCGCGCTCGTGGACGTGCGCGGCAACCTGATCGGCATCAACACCCTGATCTTCTCGCGCTCGGGCGGCTACCAGGGCATCGGCTTCGCCATTCCCGTGAGCCTCGCCAAGCGCATCATGGAGCAGATCATCGAGACCGGAAGCGTGACCCGAGGGTGGTTCGGCATCGAGGTGGCGGACATCACCCCGGAGCTCGCCGAGTCCCTGGGGCTCAAGGGCACCCGGGGGGCCATCGTCGGGGCGATCGAGCGCGGGAGCCCTGCCGAAAAGGGCGGACTGAAGCTGGGCGACGTCATCGTGGAGATCGACGGCAGGCCCGTGGGCGACGTGAACACGGCCCTCAACGGGATCGCCGGCGCCCCGCCCGGCAAGTCCGTCCCGGTGAAGGTCGTGCGCCGCGACCAGCAGCTCACGCTCGACGTGCTGGTGGGCAAGCGCAAGCCCCGGCCGCGCAACGAGGAATAAGCGCTATTCCGACGGGCCTTTTGCGAGTGCGCCGTCCTTGCGGCGCTTGTCGATGAACTGCGCGAAGAAGATCCCGAGCTCGTAGAGCACGCACATGGGCAGCGCGAGCGCGACCTGGGACACGACGTCCGGCGGCGTCACGATCGCGGCCACGATGAAGATCGCCACGACGACGTAGCCGCGCCACTCGCGCAGCTGCTCCACGCTGACCAGTCCCGCGAGGACCAGCACGACCACCACCACCGGGACTTCGAAAGCAAGGCCGAAGGCGAGGAACATACCGAGGACGAAATTGAAGTACGCCTCGATGTCCGGCGCCACCGAGATGCTCTTGGGCGCGAACCGCGCGATGAACGCGAACACCCTGCCGAACACGATGAAGTAGCAGAACGACATCCCGAGGACGAAGAGCAGGGTGCTGCTCACCACCAGCGGCAGCACGAGCTTCTTCTCGTGGGCGTAGAGACCCGGCGCCACGAAAGCCCAGGCCTGGTACAGCACGTAGGGCAGCACCGCCAGGAACGCCGCCATGAACGCGATCTTCATCGGGATGAGGAACGGCGTGATGACGCCGGTCGCGATCATGTGCGAGCCCTGGGGCAGGCTGCGGATGAGCGGCATCGCGAGCAGGTCGTAGAGCTCGGAGCTGAAGAAAAGGGCGGGGGCGCACGCGATCAGGAACGCGACCATGGATCGCACCAGCCGCTCGCGCAGCTCGATCAGGTGGGAGAGGAAGGTTTCCTGGGCCTCGTCCAGCATCGAAGGAAGGCGCGGCGCGCTCAGGTGGAAGGCTTCGCGGGATCGGCCCGTAGCGCCGTGGGCTCCTCGATGCCCAGCTCGAGCTGGGGCGAGCTTGGCGCCGGCTCGGCTGCGGCCGCGGCCGCACCCACCCCGGAAGTGGCCGCTTCGAGGTCGCCGGCCACGGACGACTGCATGTCGCGCACCGCGCTCTCGGCCTGCGCGGCGTGGGATTCGACGTCGGACTGGAACGAGCGCGCCGCGTTCTCGAACTCGGCCTTCACCTGGCCCAGGTCCGCCATCTCCATCTCGCGGTTGATGTCGGCCTTCACCTGGGAGACGTAGCGCTGCAGCCGGCCGAAGAGCACGCCCAGCGTGCGCGCCACCTTGGGCAAGCGCTCCGGTCCCACGAAGACGAGCGCCACGATGCCGATCACGAGGATCTCGGAAAACCCGATGTCGAACATGGCGGTGGTCGCGAGGACGGGATGCGGCGGGCGCGGCCGGACGCCGCGGGCGCGCTTCCCGGTCAACCCTTCTGCTTTTCCTTCACCTCGCCCTCGATGGTCGAGCCCGAAGCGGTGATCTCGCCGGCGGGCTTGACGGGATCGTCGGCCTTCATGCCGTCCTTGAAGCCCTTCACGGCTCCCCCGAGGTCGGTGCCGATGTTGCGCAGCTTCTTCGTCCCGAAGATCAGCAGCACGATCACGAGCACGATCAACCAATGCCAGATACTGAACGAACCCATTGCAATCTCCTGGTGCGGCGCGCGGCCCCTAGTCCTTCACGAGCATGCGCGGAAGCACGTCGGGACCGCCGATGACATGGATATGCAAATGATACACGTCCTGCCGCGCCACCCGCCCGGTGTTCACGATGGTGCGGAAGCCGTCCGTGGCGCCCTGCTCGCGGGCCAGGCGCCCGGCCACGGCCAGCATGCGGCCCAGCACGGGGGCGTGCTCGGCGGTCACTTCCGCGAGGGAGGCCACGTGCGCCTTGGGGATGATCATGAAGTGCACCGGGGCCACCGGCTGGATGTCGTGGAAGGCCAACATCTCGTCGTCTTCGTACACCTTGCGGCTGGGAATCTTGCCCTCGACGATCTTGCAGAAGATGCAATCGCTCATCGCCCGCCCTCCTTTGGCCTGGAATCCTTTTCCTCGATGCCGGAGCGGCCCTCGCGCCGCTCGAGCTCCGCCAGCACCTCGGCCACCGGGACCCCGTGCCAGCCCAGCATCACCAGGCAGTGGAACCACAGGTCGGCGGTCTCGTGGACGATCGCTTCCCGCTCCCCGCCCTTGGCCGCGATCACGGCCTCGGTGGCTTCCTCGCCCACCTTCTTGAGGATCGCGTCGAGGCCCTTGCGCCGCAGCGAAGCAACGTAGGACGTGGAAGGGTCCGCCCCGGACCGCGCGGCGATCGCGGCTTCGAGGCGATCGAGGATGTCGCGCTCAGCCATCGCCGGCGCTCCCCGCGATCACCGGATCGGTGGCGACCCAGCGCCGGTCCGCCCCCGCGCCGTCGAGCCGCTGGAAGAAGCAGCGCCGGCGCCCCGTGTGGCACGCGATGCCGGCCACGGATTGCACCTGCCGCAGCACGGTGTCGGCATCGCAGTCGAGCCGCACCTCGAGCACCTTGAGCACATGGCCCGAGGTCTCGCCCTTCTTCCACAGCGCCTTGCGCGAGCGCGACCAGTAGGTGGCCTCGCCAGATTCGACGGTGCGCGCGAGGGACTCGCGGTTCATCCACGCGACCATGAGCACCTCCCCGGAGGCGGCGTCCTGCGCCACCGCGGGCACGAGGCCGTCCGCGTTCCATGCCACGGTCTCGATCCAGTCTTCGCTCACAGGCGCATCTCGATTCCCCGGGCGGCAAGGTAGCGCTTGGCCTGCGGAATGGCGATCTGGCCGAAGTGGAACACCGAGGCGGCGAGCACCGCGTCGGCTCCGCCGCGCTCGATGCCCAGCGCCAGGTGCTCGAGCGTGCCCACGCCGCCGCTCGCGATGACGGGCACCGTCACCGCCTGCGTGACGGCGCGGGTGAGCTCCAGGTCGAAGCCGCTCTTGGTGCCGTCCCGATCCATGCTCGTGAGCAGGATCTCGCCCGCGCCGCGCGCGGCCATCTCGCGGGCCCATTGCACGGCGTCGAGCCCGCGCGCCTTGCGCCCTCCATGGGTGTAGACCTCCCATCGGCCCGGGCCCGAGGCGCGCGCGTCGATCGCCACCACGATGGCCTGGGAGCCGAAGCGGCGCGCCGCCTCCTCGACCAGGCCGGGATTCTCGACCGCGGCCGTGTTGATGCTCACCTTGTCGGCGCCCGCGTTGAGAAGCTTGCGCACGTCGGCCACCGAGCGCACGCCCCCGCCCACCGTGAGGGGGATGAACACCTGGTCGGCGACCCGCTCGATCACCGCCACGATGGTGTCGCGCTCGTCGCTCGAGGCGGTGATATCGAGGAACGCGAGCTCGTCGGCGCCTTCCTGGTCATAGCGCCGGGCGACCTCCACCGGGTCGCCGGCATCGCGCAGGGCGACGAAATTCACTCCCTTCACCACGCGTCCGGCGTGCACGTCGAGGCAGGGGATGATCCGCTTGGCGAGGCCCACCTAGGCCTCGCCGGCGGCCAGCTTCACCGCCGCGGCGAAATCGAGCTTGCCCTCGTAGATGGCCCGTCCGGTGATGCAGCCGGTGATGCCCTCGGACTCGACCGCCATCAACGCCCGCACGTCCTCCAAGCTGTTCAGGCCGCCGCTCGCGATGACCGGCACCGTGAGAGCCTGGGCGAGGCGCACGGTAGCCGCGATGTTCACGCCGGTCATCATGCCGTCGCGCCCGATGTCGGTGTAGATCACCGCCTCGACCCCGTAATCCTGGAAGCGCTTGGCGAGGTCGACCACGTCGTGGCCGGTGAGCTTCGACCAGCCGTCGGTGGCGACCTTGCCGTCCTTGGCGTCCAGGCCCACGATGATGTGGCCCGGGAACGCGTCGCAGGCCTCGTGCAGGAAGCCGGGATTCTTCACCGCCGCGGTGCCGATGATGACGTAGGAGACGCCGTCGTCGAGGTAGCGCTCGATGGTGTCCAGGTCGCGGATGCCCCCGCCCAGCTGGATCGGGATGTCGGAATCCACCGCCGCGACGATCGCCTTGATGGCCACCTCGTTGCGCGGCTTGCCCGCCATCGCCCCGTTCAGGTCCACCACGTGCAGCCGGCGCGCGCCCTTGCCGACCCATTGCGCGGCGGCCTCTCCGGGCTTGGGGGAAAACACGGTGGCCTTGTCCATGCGCCCCTGCTCGAGGCGCACGCATTGGCCGTCCTTCAGGTCGATCGCGGGAATGATCAGCATGGCTGCAGGGGGCGGAACCTCAGGGATTCCAGGTGGCGAAATTGCCGAGTAGCGTGAGCCCCGCGACGCTGCTCTTCTCGGGATGGAATTGCGTGGCGAAAATATTATCGCGCGCGATGGCCGAGGTAAAGGCGTCGGGGTAGCGGGTGGTGGCGGCCGCGAGCGCCGCCTGCGCGGGCTCGCAGTAGTAGCTGTGCACGAAGTAGAAGCGCGCGCCGTCGGCGATGCCCCTCCAGAGCGGGTGCGAGCCCGCCTGCCGGACCTCGTTCCAGCCCATGTGCGGAACCTTCAGGCCCGCGGCGCGCCGCTCGGGCGTGAGGCGGAATCCGACGACGCGGCCCGGCAGCAGCCCGAGGCCCGGCGTGTCGCCCTCTTCGCTCGCCTCGAAGAGCATCTGCAGCCCGATGCAAAGCCCGAGGAAGGGTTTCGTTGCGGCGGCCTGCCCGACCGCTTCCCCCAGCCCGTGCTCGTTGAGCGAGCGCATGCAGTCGGGCATTGCGCCCTGGCCGGGGAACACCACGCGGTCGGCGCTGCGAATGGCGGCGGGATCGGAGGTGATCTCGACCTGGGCCTCGGGCGCGACGTGCAGCAGCGCCTTCTGCACCGAGCGCAGGTTGCCCATTCCGTAGTCGACGATGGAGATGCGTTGCGACATCGGCGCGAGGCGCGGTCCGGCCCTAGAGCGCTCCCTTGGTGGAAGGTATGGCGCCGGCCGCGCGCGGATCGGGCTCCACCGCCATGCGCAGCGCGCGCGCGAAAGCCTTGAAGACGGTCTCGCACTGGTGGTGCGCGTTGTCTCCCCGCAGGTTGTCGATGTGCACCGTCGCCATGGCGTGGTTCACGAAGCCCTGGAAGAATTCGTGGGTGAGGTCCACGTCGAACTCGCCCACGCGCGCGCGCGCGAAGTCCACGTGGAACTCGAGCCCCGGGCGGCCGGAAAAATCCACCACCGCCCGCGAAAGCGCCTCGTCCAGCGGCACGTAGGCGTGGCCGTAGCGCCGGATGCCCTTCTTGTCCGCCAGCGCCTTGGCCACCGCCATGCCGAACGTGATGCCGATGTCCTCGACCGTGTGGTGGGCGTCGATCTCGAGGTCGCCCTTGGCGCGCACGGTGAGGTCCAGTGCGCCGTGGCGCGCGACCTGGTCGAGCATGTGGTCGAGGAAAGGGATGCCGGAGGCGAGGCTCGCCGCGCCGCGCCCGTCCAGGTCCACCTCGACGTGGATCTGCGTCTCCTTGGTGTCGCGTTGGATTTGCGCCTTGCGCATCGATGTCATGCGACCGCCGCGGCGAGGGCCTCGAGCAGTCTATCGTTCTCTTCGGCGGTACCGACCGTGAGCCTCAGGCAGTGGGCGAGCAGGGGATGCGAGCCGTGGAAGTTGCGGACCAATATACCACGGCCTTTCAGCGCCTCGAACGCGGACAGCGCATCGGGCACGCGCACGAGAACGAAGTTCGCCGCCGAGGGGAAGCGCTCGATCCGCGCGATCGCGTCCAGCGCGGCTTCGAGCCGTGCGCGATCGGCCACGATGCGCCGGGTCTGCTCCTCGAGCACCTCGCGATGGTCCAGCAGAAGCTCTCCGGCCGCCATGGAAAGGGCGTTCACGTTGTAGGGCAGCCGCAGCTTCTCCAGCTCGCGCAGCCACTCGGGCGTGCCGATGGCCAGCCCCAGCCGCAGCCCCGCGAGCCCGAGCTTCGAGACGGTGCGCACGAGCAGCAGGTTCGGATGCCGCCCCACCTCGGAAAGCAGCGACGCGCCGCCGGAGAACGCGTAGTAGGCCTCGTCCACCACCACCAGCCCGGGCGCCGCGGCCACGATGCGCAGGATCGCCTCGCGCGGGAAAAGATTGCCGGTCGGATTGTTGGGATAGGCGATCCACGTGAGGGCCGGCCGGTGCTTCGCGATCGCCGCGAGCAAGGCCTCCTCGTCGAGGGTGAAATCCGGGCGCAGCGCCACCCCGTGATAGCCGAGCCCGCACGCGACGGCGCTCATCCGGTACATGGCGAAGGAGGGCTCGGGTGCCACGACCGTCGCGCCCGGGCGGGCGAGCGCCATCGAGACCACCTGCAGGATCTCGTCCGAGCCGTTGCCCAGCAGCACCTCGAGGCGGTCGGGAATGTCCATGGCTTCCCGCAGCCGCCGCTTGAGGCCCGGCGCCGCGGGATCGGGATAGCGGTTGATCGCCACCCGGGCGAGACGGTCGCCCATCTCGCGCGCGAGCGCCTCCGGCAATCGGTAAGGATTTTCCATGGCGTCCAGCTTCACCAGCCCTTCGGCATTCGCCACGTGGTAGGCGGCCAGGGCGCGGATCTCCTCGCGCACCAGGGCAGCGGGTCCCTTGCTCACCGCCGGTCCTTGTCCATGCGCCATTCCGCGCTGCGGGCGTGGGCCTCGAGGCCCTCGGCGCGCGCGAGCGTGGCGGCCGAGCGGCCCAGGCGCTGCGCGGCGCCGGCGGACACGGCGATGAGGCTCGATCGTTTCTGGAAATCGTAGACGCCGAGCGGCGAGGAAAATCGCGCCGTGCGCGAAGTGGGCAGCACATGGTTGGGCCCCGCGCAGTAGTCGCCCAGCGACTCGGAGGCATAGTGGCCGAGGAAGATCGCTCCGGCATGGCGCAGCGACGGCAGCAGCGCCTCGGGATCCTCCACCGCGAGCTCCAGGTGCTCGGGGGCGATGCGGTTGGCGATGGCGCACGCCTCGGCCAGGTCGCGCACCCGGATGAGCGCCCCGCGGGCCCTAAGCGAGGCCTCGATGATGGCCCGGCGCGGAAGCTCGTCGATCTGGCGGCGCATCGATCGCGCGACCGCCTCGATGAAGCCCGCGTCGGGCGACAGCAGGATCGCCTGGGCGATCTCGTCGTGCTCCGCCTGGGAGAAGAGGTCCATCGCGACCCAGTCGGCGTGGGCGCTCGCGTCCGCGATCACGAGCACTTCCGAAGGGCCCGCCACCATGTCGATGCCGACCCGCCCGAAGACGCGCCGCTTGGCGGCGGCCACGTAGGCGTTGCCCGGCCCCACGATCTTGTCGACCGCTGGCACGGTCGCGGTGCCGAACGCGCGCGCGCCGATCGCCTGGGCGCCGCCCACGCGCACGATGCGATCGACGCCTGCGAGCGCGGCCGCGGCGAGCACCGGCGCGTTCACCACGCCGTCGGGCGTGGGCGTCACCATCACGAGCTCGGGCACGCCCGCCACTTTCGCCGCCACCGCGCTCATGAGGACCGACGAGGGATAGGCCGCCTTCCCGCCGGGAACATAGAGTCCCACCCGGTCGAGGGGCGTGACCTGTTGGCCCAGCACCGTGCCATCGCCATCGTCGACGCGCCAGGATCCCTGCACCTGCCGCTCGTGATACGCGCGGATGCGCGCAGCGGCGAGCTTGAGCGCTTCGCGCTGCTCGGCGGGCAGGCCTTCCAGCGCCGCACGGGCCTGGGAGAGCGGGACCACGAGCTCCGCGGCCGAGGCCGGAGTCCACCGGTCGAAGCGCGCGGTGTACTCGATGAGCGCCGCGTCGCCCCGGGCGCGCACCCCGTCGAGGATGGCGGCCGTGGCGCGCTCCACGCTTTCGTCCTGGGCGGCCTCGAAGGCGAGCAGCCGGGCGAGCTCGTCCTCGAACCCGGGAGCGTCGGTGGAAAGGCTGCGCGGCTCAGCCATGGCTTGCCTTGCGCAGGGCCTCGATCAGGGGAGCGAGCGCCTCGCGCTTGAGCTTGAGGGAGGCGGGGTTCACGACGAGGCGGCTCGACACCGGCATGATGTCCTCCACCGCCTTCAGGCGGTTGGCCTTGAGCGTGCCGCCGGTATCGACCAGGTCCACGATCGCGTCGGCGAGCCCCACCAGGGGTGCGAGCTCCATCGATCCGTAGAGCTTGATCAGGTCCACGTGCATGCCCTTGGCGGCGAAGTGCTCGCGCGCCGTGCCGATGTACTTGGTCGCCACCCTGAGGCGCGCCCCGCGCTTGACCGCCGCCGCGTAGTCGAAATCCTCCGGCACCGCGACCACCATCCGGCATTTCGCGATCCCCAGGTCCAGCGGTTGGTACAGGCCCTGCCCGCCATGCTCGGCCAGCAGGTCCCGCCCCGCCACGCCCAGGTCGGCGGCGCCATATTGCACATAGGTCGGAACGTCCGCGGCCCGCACGAGGATCAGGCGCAGCCCCGCCCGATTGGTGCCCAGGATCAGCTTGCGCGAGGTCTCGGGATCTTCCGCGGGCACGATGCCGGCGGCGGCGAGGAGCGGCAGCGTCTCCTCGAAGATGCGTCCCTTGGCGAGGGCGAGCGTGATCATGCTTGAAGTGGTCAAGGCCTGGGCCCTCAGGATACCCGCGCGATGCGCGCGCCGAGCTGGGCGAGTCGCGCCTCGATGTGCTCGTAGCCGCGGTCGAGATGGTAGATGCGGTCGATGAGGGTTTCGCCCTCGGCCACGAGGGCGGCGATCACGAGGCTCGCCGAGGCCCGGAGATCCGTGGCCATCACCGTGGCGCCGGCGAGCCTTTCCACGCCGTGCACGACGGCGGTGTTGCCCTCGATCTCCACGTGCGCCCCGAGCCTGCGCAGCTCCTGCACGTGCATGAAGCGGTTCTCGAAGATGGTCTCGGTCACGAACGCAGTGCCCTCGGCCACGGCGTTCAGGGCGATGAACTGCGCCTGCATGTCGGTGGGAAAGCCCGGATACGGGGCCGTGCGCAGCGATACCGCCTTCGGGCGCTCGCCCATGCGCAACCGGATCGCATCGCCCTGCGCTTCGACCCGGGCCCCCGCCTCCCGCAGCTTGTCGACGACGGCGTCGAGGCTGCCCAGGGGCGCGTGGGTGAGCGTCACGTCCCCGCGGGTCGCGGCGGCGGCGGCGAGGAACGTGCCCGCCTCGATGCGATCGGGCATCACGGAGTGCTCGGCGCCGGAAAGCCGCTCCACGCCCTCGATCTCGATCACGTCGCCGCCCTGGCCGCGGATGCGCGCGCCCATGGCGACGAGGCATCGCGCGAGGTCGACCACCTCGGGCTCGCGCGCGGCGTTCTCGAGCACGGTCCGGCCGTCGGCGAGGCACGCCGCCATCATGAGGTTCTCGGTGCCCGTCACTGTCACGGTGTTCATGGAGATGCGCGCGCCCTTCAGCCGCGAGGCGCTCGCGTGGATGTAGCCCGACTCGATCGCCACCTTCGCGCCCATGGCCTCGAGGCCCCTGATGTGCAGGTCCACGGGCCGCTCTCCGATCGCGCATCCGCCCGGCAGCGAGACGCGCGCCTCCCCGAAGCGGGCGGTGAGCGGCCCCAGCGCGAGGATCGAGGCGCGCATCGTCTTCACCAGCTCGTAGGGGGCGAACGGCTCCGCCACCCGGCCCGCGTCGAGCTCGACCGCGTGGGCCTCGCGGCGCACCGCCACGCCCATGCGCTCGAGCAGCGCGATCATCGTGCGCACGTCGTTCAGCTCCGGGACGTTGGTGATGCGCATCGGCTCCGGGGTGAGCAGCGCGGCGGCGAGGATGGGCAGCGCCGCGTTCTTCGCGCCCGCCACGCGCACCTCGCCCGAGAGCGGCACGCCGCCGTGGATGGAAAGTCTCTGCATGTGCTTGGATGGCCCGCCGAGGGCCGGCTCAGTTCAGCGCGTGGCCCACTCTTCGGGTGAAAAGGTCTTCATCGACAGGGCGTGGATCTCCTCGCGCATGCGCTCGCCCAGGGCCGCGTAGACGAGCTGGTGCTGGCGCACCCGGTTCAGGCCCGAGAACTCCGGGCTCACCACCAGCGCCTCGAAATGCGCCCCGTCGCCGTGCACCTCGAGGTGGGTGCAGGCGAGGCCGGCGCGGATGGAGCGTTCGATGGAGCTCGCTTCGACCATGGCGTGGTCCTAGTGCCGCAGCTTGTAGCCGCGGCGCAGAAGGTGCAAGGCCAACCATGATAGGGCAGCGAAGGCGCCGCTCGCAAACGCGATGCTCGCCCAGGGCGCCACGTCCGACTGCCCGAAGAACCCGTAGCGGAAGCCGTCGACCGCATAGAAGAAGGGATTGAGCCGGGAAACCGACTGCCAGAACGGCGGCAGCGAACGCACGGAATAGAACACGCCGGCGAGGAATGTGAGCGGCATCACGAGGAAGTTCTGGAACGCGGCCAGCTGGTCGAACTTCTCGGACCAGATGCCGGCAATGATCCCCAGCGCGGCGAGCAGCGCCGAGCCCACGGCCGCGAAGGCGAACGCCCACAGCGGGTGCTCGACCGGCACGGGAACGATCCACAGCGTGGCCACGAAGACGCCGAGCCCCACGGCAATGCCGCGCGCCACCGCCGCGAGCAGGTAGGCCGCGAAGATCTCCGCGGGCGCGATGGGCGCGAGCAGGATGAACACGATGTTGCCCGTGATCTTCGACTGGATGATCGACGAGGAGCTGTTGGCGAACGCGTTCTGCAGCATCGCCATCATCGCGAGTCCCGGGACGAGGAACTGCGCGTAGCTCACGCCGGGAAACGCCTGGACGTGGGCGGCGAGCGCGTGGCCGAACACCACGAGGTAGAGGAGCGCGGAGAGCACCGGGGCGGCCACGGTCTGGAAGCCCACTTTCCAGAATCGCAGCACCTCCTTGTAGAGCAGCGTCGGGAAGCCCGTCATGGCCGCGCCGCCGGCTCCTCGCGGTGCATGATCCTCACGAAGACCTGCTCCAGCTCCGGCTCGGCGACCTCCAGGCTCGCGAGCACGGCGCCGGCCTCCCGCAGGCTCGCGAGCGCCTGCTCGACGTGCGCCATGTCCGCGATGGGAAAGCGCCACCACCCGGCGGCGTCCCGGGTCGCGCGCTCGGCGAGCGGCGCGGGCAGCGCCCCGCGCTCGAGCTTCACGCGCAGCACGCGCTCGGAGAACGCCGCGAGCAGGCGCGCGGTGGTGTCGAGCGCCACGATGCGCCCTTCCTTCATCATCGCGATGCGCGAGCACAGCTGCTGCGCCTCCTCGAGGTAGTGGGTGGTGAGCACCACGGTGTGCCCCGCCTCGTTCAACCCGCGGATGAAGCTCCAGAGCGTCTGGCGCAGCTCCACGTCCACGCCCGCGGTGGGCTCGTCCAGCACGATCACGGGCGGGCGGTGCACGAGCGCCTGGGCCACCATCACGCGCCGCTTCATGCCCCCGGAGAGGCTGCGCATGTTGGCGTCGGCCTTCGAGGCAAGCGCCAGGCGCTCGAGCAGCTCGTCGATCCAGGCGCCGTTGCGCCGCAGGCCGAAGTAGCCCGACTGGATCTCGAGGGTCTCGCGCACCGTGAAGAACGGGTCGAAGACCACTTCCTGGGGCACGATGCCCAGGGCGCGGCGCGCGGCGCGGTAGTCGCCCTGCACGTCGTGGCCCATGACCTCCAGGCGCCCGGAATCGGCGATGGCGAGCCCGCCCAGGGCCGAGATCAGGGTGGTCTTGCCCGCGCCGTTGGGGCCCAGGAGGCCGAAGAACTCCCCGCGGGGCACTTCGAGCGAGACGCCCGCGAGCGCCTGCACGGCGCCGAAACGCTTGCGCACGTCGCGCACCACGACGGCGTGCGCCATGGTCACGGCGCGGTTGCGGGACGGTGCGCCTGGATCAGCTCGGCCACGCCGTAGAGCTCGGCGAGCGCCATGAGGTTGGCAGGAAGGTTGGAAAACTCGAGGGTCTTGCCCCGGGCGAGGGCGAGACGGCGCCATTCGAGCAACAGCGCGACCGCGGAGGAATCGACGCCGGTGATGGCGGAGAAATCGATGACGAGGCGATCCGGGAGGTCCGGGCGGGCCGCATAGGCCTCGCTCTCGGCGAGCACCGCCGGAATGGTCTCGAAGGAGAGCGCTCCCTCGGTGAGCTTCAGGACCTCGTCGCGGGCGGCGGTATTCACTTCTTCTTCGGCGCCGCCGGGGGCTGCTGACTGCGGTTGCGCTCCTCGAGCGTCTTCACGAGCCCGTCGATGCCCGACTTCTGGATCTCGTCGTTGAAGGATCCGCGATAGGTCGTCACGAGCGAGGCGCCGTCGATCACCACGTCGTAGACCTTCCAGCCGCCGTCGGTCTTCTCCATCGCGTAATCGATCGGGATCGGGGGTCCGCCCTGCTGGATCACCGCCGTCCTCACCGTGACGTCCGTGTCCTGGGGCGCGGCCTTGAGCGGCTTCACCTCGATCGTCTGGTTGCGATAGGTGCCGAGCGAGGTCGAATAGGTGCGTACCAGCATCGTGCGGAATTCCTTGACCAGGGCTTCCTTCTGCGCCTCGCTCGCCTTGGACCAGTTGCGGCCCACCGCGAGGCGCGTCATGCGCATGAAATCGAAATGGGGGAGCACCTTGACCTCGGCGAGCTGCACGACCTTGGCGGAGTTGCCGTTCTGCACGTCCTTGTCGGACTTGATGATGGCCAGCACCTCGTCGGTGGTCCTCTTCACGAGACCGTCGGGGGTCTCCTGGGCGAAGGCGGCCGCGGAGACCAGGAGGGCCAGCAGGGCTATGAGCGAACGGAACATGGGAGTATTTACCTGTAGGGAGGTCCGGCCTGGTTCGACCTCGGGGGAGGGGCGCGGTTTCAGCGCGCTACTTTTTCGCCGCGCCGGCCGGGGCCGCGGCGGCGGCAGGAGCCGCGGCGGCGGGCTTCGCGGCCTCGCCCCCATTCCCGGCGCCGCCCGGATTCGCCCCGTTGGCGGGACCCTCCTGGGCCTTGCTGAAAAGGAGCTGGCTGATCAGGCGCTCCAGGACCACCGCCGATTGCGTGATGGTGATGCGATCGCCCGCCACTAGCTTCTTTTCGTCGCCTCCCGCGTCCAGGCCCACGTAGGTCTCGCCCAGCAGGCCCGAGGTGAGGACCGAGGCGGTGGTGTCCTTCGGGAACGTGTAGCGCTTGTCCAGGGCGAGCGTCACGTTCGCCTGGTAGCGATCGTTGTCGAAGCGGATGTCGAAGACCCTGCCCACGAGGACACCCGCGCTCCTCACCGGGGCGCGCACCTTGAGGCCGCCGATGTTGTCGAATCTCGCTTCCACGCGGTAAGTCTCGTTGGCGCGCTCGGCGCCGAGATTGCCCACCTTCAGCGCGAGGACCAGCAGCGCGGCGAATCCCGCGGTGACGAAGGCGCCGAACCAGAGATCGATCGTCGTTCTTTCCATCGTTTCGTTCGCGAGTGGTTCCGGAAGGTTGGTCCGCCTAGCTCTCGCCGCGCAGCATGAGCGAGGTGAGCACGAGGTCCAGGGCGAGGATCGTGAGCGCCGAGCTCACCACCGTGCGGGTGGTCGCCCGCGAGACGCCCTCGGCGGTGGGCGGAGCATCGTAGCCTTCGAAAGTGGCGATGACCGTGATGGCGATTCCGAACACGAAACTCTTCACGACGCCGTTCAAAACATCATACCGGAAGTCGACCGCGGCCTGCATTTGCGACCAGAAGGCGCCGTTGTCCACGCCGATCAGGACCACGGCCACGATGTAGCCGCCGAAGACGCCCATGGCCGCGAAGAGGGCCGCCAGCAGCGGCATCGAGATCACCCCCGCCCAGAAGCGCGGCGCGATCACCCGCGCCATGGGCGAGACCGCCATCATGTCCATCGCGGAGAGCTGCTCGGTCACCTTCATGAGCCCGATCTCCGCCGTGATCGCCGATCCCGCGCGGGAAGCGAAGAGCAGGGCCGCCACCACGGGACCCAGCTCGCGCACGAGCGACAGGGCCACCAGCACGCCGATCGATTCGGTCGCGCCGTACTTCTGCAGGGTCTCGAAGCCCTGCAGCCCCAGCACCATCCCCACGAACAGGCCCGAGACGATGATGATGATGAGCGAGAGCACGCCGCTGAAGTAGACCTCCCGCATCACCAGGCGGAAGCGGTGGAAGCTCGTGCCCGAGGAGGCGAGCACGAGCGTGAAGAAGCGCGCCATCGACCCCACGCGCCAGATGCCGCCGATGAACCGGTGTCCCAGGGTCTCGAGGCCGCGGCGGATCCGGTCAAACATGTCCGCCCCCGGGCGCCAGGCGCACGTCCACCGCATAGGGGCGCGCCGGGTAATGGAACGGCACCGGCCCGTCGATCTCGCCATTCACGAACTGGCGCACGTAGGGCATCGGGGAGCGGCGGATCTCGTCGGGCGTGCCTTCGCCCACGATCACGCCCTCGGAAATGAAATAGAGGTAGTCGACGATCGAGAGGGACTCCACCACGTCGTGGGACACGACGATCGAGGTGGCGCCCAGCGCGTCGTTCAGCTTGCGGATCAGCTGCCCGATCACGGCGAGCGCGATGGGATCGAGGCCGGCGAACGGCTCGTCGTACATGACGAGCAGCGGATCGAGGACCACCGCCCGCGCGAGCGCCACCCTGCGGGCCATGCCCCCGGAGAGCTCCGCGGGCATGAGCCGGTGGGCGCCGCGCATGCCCACCGCTTCCAGCTTCATCAGCACGAGGTCGCGGATCATCGCCTCGCCGAATTTCGTCTGCTCCCGCAGCGGGAATGCGACGTTCTCGTATACGGTGAGGTCGGTGAAGAGCGCCCCGTGCTGGTACAGCATGCTCATGCGCCGGCGCAGTCGGTAGAGGTCGGCGGAGTCGAGCTCGTGCACGGCGTGGCCGGCGATGTAGACCCCGCCCGCGCTCGGTCGCAGCTGCCCGCCGATGATGCGCAGCAGCGTGGTCTTGCCGCTGCCCGAAGCCCCCATGATCGCGACCATCTTTCCGCGCGGAACGCGCATGCGGATTCCCTTGAGGACCGGGCTGCGGTCGTACGAAAAGCTCACCGACTGGACGTCGACCAGGATGTCTTCGGGCACGCGGGGAAATACGAGGCGAAGGGAATCACGATTTTACCAGCTTTGCATCGCGCCCCTCCCCTATAATCGTTCGCGATGCCCTGCCGCGATGCCCACCCGTGAAAAAGCCACGCCTGCTGCTGGTGGACGACGATCCGCTGATCGGCGAGAGCCTCGCCTTCGCCCTGGCGGACGATTACGAGGTGACTCGCGCCGCCGATCGCGCCGGGGCGGTGCGCGCGCTGCGCGAAGGCTTGCGCCCCGACCTCGCCCTGGTCGATCTGGGGCTGCCCCCGGTGCCCCACCTGCCCAACGAGGGTTTCAAGCTGGTGGGGGACCTGCTCGCCCACGCGCCCGAGGTGCGCATCCTCGTGCTCACCGGGCAGAACGAGCAGTCGAACGCCCGCCGGGCGCGCGCGCTGGGCGCCGTGGACCTGGTGCCCAAGCCCTGTGACCCGCAGTTCCTGCGCGCCGCCCTCGCCCGCGCCCTCGACTCGGGAGCGCTCGAGCACCGCGACGACGACGCGGAGAGCTCGCGCACGATCATCGGGGACAGCCCCGCGGTGCGCCGGCTCAGGAGCCAGATCGACCTGTATGCCGCTTCTTCCTTCCCCGCCCTCATCGAAGGGGAGTCCGGCAGCGGCAAGGAGCGCGTGGCGTACTCGCTGCACCACCTGAGCCCGCGGGCGCGGGAGCCTTACCTCGCGCTCAACTGCGCGGCCATCTCGCCCACGCTGGTCGAGCCCACGCTCTTCGGCTACGCCAAGGGCGCCTTCACCGGCGCGCAGCAGGCGAAATCGGGCTACTTCGAGGACGCGGGCGAGGGCACCCTCTTCCTCGACGAGATCGGCGAGCTGCCTCCCGAGCTGCAACCGAAGCTGCTGCGCGTGCTCGAGAACGGCGAGTACCAGCGGGTGGGAGAGACCCAGACGCGCGTGAGCCGCGCCCGCATCGTGGCGGCCACCAACCGCGACTTGCGCGAGGAAGTCGCCCGCGGCCGCTTCCGCTCCGACCTCTACCATCGCCTCTCGGTGTTCGAGCTCGTGGTGCCGCCGCTGCGCGAGCTGGGAGCCGACCGGGTGCGGCTGCTCGACTACTACCGCGGTCTTTATGCAACCAAGGCGGGAAGCGAACCCTTCACGTTCGACGAGTCCGCCCTGGCGCGCTGGCTCGGGTACGGATTTCCCGGCAACGTGCGCGAGCTGAAGAACATCGTGATCCGCCTCACCACCAAGTACGCGGGATACACCGTGGGCGAGGCGGAGCTCGAGGCCGAATTCGCCCCGGCCGCGGAGGGCCCGCGCGCCGACCCGGTGGCGCGCGCCCGCGAAGAGCTGCTGGGCGCGCCTTCGTTCAGCCTGGACGCCACGCTGAAGGGCGTCGAGCAGGCCTACCTGGACGCCGCCCTCGAGATCGCCAACGGCAACATGTCCCAGGCGGCGAAGATCCTGGGGGTATCGCGCAGCACCCTCTACGGACGCCTGGAGGCGGCCGGAAGATCCGGTGCTAAACTGGGCTCCTCCGATCCGGGCGAGGCGCGGGGCTGATTTTTCGAACAACCAGATGCCGCCGCCCCGCCGAGCGTCCATGACGATGTACCTCGAACACTTCGGTTTGCGCGAAGCGCCGTTCCGCATCACGCCGCACACCGAGTTCTTCTTCTCCGGCGCCAATCGCGGCACGACCCTCGAGGCGCTGCTCTACGCGATCACCGCCGGCGAGGGCATGGTGAAGGTCACCGGCGAGGTGGGCAGCGGCAAGACGATGCTCTGCCGCGTGCTGATGGAACGCCTGCCGGAGAGCGTCGAGACCATCTACCTCGCGGTGCCCAGCCTCACCCGCGACGAGATGCTCGCGGCGATCGCGAGCGACCTGTCGATCGAGACGGCCGGGGCCAACACCACGAAGCTCGTGCGCGCGCTCCAGGAGCGGCTGATCGAGATCCACGGGACCGGCAAGCAGGTGGTGGCACTCATCGACGAGGCGCACGCGATGCCGCTCGCCACGCTCGAGGAGATCCGGCTGCTTTCCAACCTCGAGACCGGGACCGAGAAGCTGCTGCAGATCGTGCTCTTCGGGCAGCCCGAGCTCGACCAGCACCTGGCGCTGCCGCACATGCGCCAGCTGAAGGAACGCATCACCCACAGCTTCGCGCTCGCGCCTCTGCCACCGCGGGAGGTGAAGGACTACGTGAACTTCCGCCTGCGCGCGGCCGGCTACCACGGCCCGGATCTCTTCGGCGCCGAGGCCTTGCGCATCATCGCGGAAGCCTCCGAGGGCCTCACCCGGCGCATCAACATCTACGCCGACAAGACGCTGCTCGCCGCCTTCGCCGCGGGCACCCACACCGTGACGGCCGACCATGCGCGCGCCGCTATCACCGATACGCAGATCGTGGTCACGCGGCGCGAATCTCCGCGGCGCCTCGCGAGCGTTGCCGCGGGCGGCCTCGCCGCGGGCGTGGTGCTCGGATTCGTGCTCGCCCAGTTCGTGTCCGTGCCCGCTCCCGGGCCCGCCGACGCCGCGCCGGCGCCGAGCGCGGCGTCGAGCGCTCCATCGCAGGCGGTTGTGCCGGCCCCCATCGCAACTTCGGCTCCCGCCCCATCG
>JAANCK010106403.1_pt1 | contig 19583 bp, 22 predicted proteins | sample 7277841 | NCBI WGS metagenome assembly JAANCK01 (sample SAMN14222788, study PRJNA588281) | permafrost metagenome | isolation source: Arctic cryosol methane SIP | place: Canada:Nunavut | collected 2015-07 | reverse complement strand
TGCTCGAGCACGCCGATGGAGACGACCTTGTCGTACTGCCGGTCCACATCGCGGAAGTCGGCCTCGCGAACCCGCAACTGCTCGCGCAAACCGCGCCGGCCGATCTCGGCGTCCAGCCATTGCGCCTGCTCGGTGGTGGTGTTGACGCCGGTGCCCAGTGCGCGCGTCGTTTCCCAAGCCCGGAACATGAAGCCGCCGAAGCCGCAGCCGATGTCGACGAAATGTTCGCCCGGGCCCAGCCGGATCTTCCGGGCCACATGGTCGATCTTGTCGCGCTGCGCCTGCTCCAGGCTGGTGGTGCCGTCGCGCCAGTAGCCGCAGGTGTACATCTTGAGCGGCTCGTCCAGCCACAGTCGATAGAACGGCTCGCCCAGGCCGTAATGGGCGCGGGCGTTGACCTTGGCCTGGCCCGCGTCGCGGTTGGCGGCGCGCCACTCCATCAGGTTGTTCTCGACGCTGTTGAAGGGGTCGAAGCGCAGGTCGAAGCCCGTGCGCATGGCGGCGGCCATGGCCGTGCCCAGGTCGCCCTCCACGTCCACCTCCTGGTCGAAGTAGCCTTCCATCAGCCCCAGGTGGCCGCGGGCGAAGGTCGCCATCAGCGCGCGGTCGGTGCGAAACACCAGGGTAAAGGCCGGCTCGCCATCGCCGGTGCGGTAACGCTTGCCGCCCGCCAGGGCCACGCCGAAGGGCACCCCGGCACCTGCGCCCAGCGAGTCGATGATGGACTGCAGGGACAGGTCCATGCGGCCGGCGTTCGCTAATGCGCCACTTCGCGCGCGATGCGCCGTCCCAGCTCGGCCGGGCCGACGCTGGTGAGATCGAGGTCGTGCGTGCCCGAAAGCAGCTTGGTCGTGGCGGCGCCGAGTTCCGCCTTCAGCTCACCCAGGAACGGGCTGGATGCAAACACCGCCAGCGAGCGATAGCTTCCGCTGTGCGCTTGCCGCTCGAGGAATTCGGCGATCTCGCGGGCGAACCGCTGATGCTCCTTCTGCTTGGGATCGGTGCGCGGCTGGTAAGACGTTCCGCCGTAGCTGCGATCGGTGCTTTCGTGGCCGGCACGATCATCCACCAGGTCGCTGATCTTGCTGCGGCTTTGCGGATGATCGAAGGTTTCCAGCTCGGTGACGCGCTCATTGCGTTCCATTTGCAGCAGGCGGGCGCGGGTGGCGTTGGCAATGAGGATCCAGTCGGGTTTCATGAGTTTTTCCATCGGGCTGCGGGCCGTGACGACGACCCTCTGAATTCACTCTAGGCGCCAGCCCCCGCATAACCCTGATCCATGTCAAGAGTGTGGGGCGCAATCGCATGCGTTTGCCGCGACAGCGACTGCGAGCCGGCATGGACTGCGCTGCTCAAGCATGAGCGCGGCTCAGCGCACTCTTGCGAATTGTCAAACTTTTCGGCGGGTCGCGACCTAGAGTGAAGAATGGCCGGGCGCGCGGCGCCGCCACCCTCTCGTGATTCACAGGAGCGCGCTTCAATGAAAACCGACTTTCAACTCATGGCCGATGTCACGGCCGAACTCGACGCGGATCCGTCCATCAATGCCAACGCCATCGGCGTCGCGGTGAACGATGGCGTGATCACGGTGAGCGGCCACCTGGCCAGCTTTGCCGAAAAGCATGCGGTCGAGCGGGCCGTGCACCGGGTGTCCGGCGTGCGCGGCATCGCCCTCGAGCTCGACGTCAAGCTGGCGCCCGAACACCGGCGCAGCGACACGGAGATCGCCGAGGCGGCGAGCGCCGCGCTACGCTGGCATTCGCTGGTGCCGGACGACCGCGTCAAGGTCGAGGTCGACAACGGCTGGGTCACCCTGACCGGACAGGTGGACTGGCCCTATCAATCCAGCAGCGCCGAGCAGTGCGTGCGGCCGTTGTTGGGCGTGCGCGGCGTCACCAATCACGTGGTGATCAAGCCCCGGGTGCGCGACAAGGACATCGCCGGCGAGATCACCGCCGCCCTGACCCGCCACGCGCAGCGCGAAGCCGGACATATCGACGTGGCGGTCGAGGGCAGCATCGTCACCCTGAGCGGCAGGGTCTATTCCATGGCCGAGCATGACGCCGTCGTCGGCGCCGCCTTCGGCACTCGCGGCGTGTCCACCGTGGTGGACAAACTCGAGGTGGGTCGCTAGGTTCGCCGCCCAGGCATCGATGCTTCAAGCGCCGCCACCCGCCATCGCCTCCACCGCGAGCACGATCCGGCTGCGGCGGCTGGGCATCGACACCTACCAGGAACCGGTGGTCTACATGCACCGGGATTGCCACGTCTGCCATTCGGAAGGCTTCGAGGCGCAGTCGCGGGTCGAGGTGACGCTGGGCGACCACCACATCGTCGCGACCCTCAACGTGGTCAGCGGCGCGTTCCTGTCGCCGGACGAGGCCGGCCTGTCGGAAGCGGCCTGGCGACTGCTCGGGGCCGGCGATGGCGACGTGGCAACGCTGCGGCATCCGGCGCCGCTGGAGTCGCTGGGTCATGTTCGCGCCAAGGTCTATGGACGGCGACTCACCGCCACGGCCTTCGATGCGGTGATCGCCGACGTCGCCGCGGGGCATTTTTCCGACTTGCAGCTGGCGGCCTTCGTCACCGCCTGCGCGGGTGACGCGCTCGACCTGCAGGAAACCATTTCGCTGACCCGCGCCATGGTCAACGTCGGGGAGCGCATGACCTGGAGCGAAGGGCTGGTGATGGACAAGCATTCGGTCGGCGGCCTGCCGGGCAACCGCACCACGATGGTGATCGTTCCCATCGTCGCGGCCTGCGGCCTGCGCATGCCCAAGACTTCGTCGCGCGCCATCACCTCGCCGGCCGGCACCGCCGACACCATGGAGACGCTGGCGCCGGTCGACCTCGACGTGGCCCAGATCCAGCGCGTGGTCGAGCGCACCGGCGGCTGCGTGGTCTGGGGTGGCGCGGTTCGCTTGAGCCCGGCCGACGACATCCTGATCCGCGTCGAGCGGCCGCTGGACCTGGACAGCCAGGGCCAGTTGGTGGCATCGGTGCTGTCGAAGAAGGCGGCGGCCGGCGCCACCCATGTGCTGATCGACATGCCGGTGGGCCCCACCGCCAAGGTGCGCAGCGCGCACGCCGCCCAATTGCTGGAACGCCAGCTCGAACAGGTGGGCAAGGCGCTCGGCCTCCAGGTGCGGGTGGCCCAGACCGACGGCCACGCGCCGGTGGGCCGCGGCATCGGGCCCGCGCTGGAGGCGCGCGACGTGATGGCGGTGCTGCGGCGCGACCCATCGGCGCCCACCGACCTGGCCCTTCGCGCCTTGCAACTGGCCGGCCAGATCCTGGAGTTCGGCGGCGCGGCCCGGGCCGACGAGGGCCTCCATCTCGCCACCGCAGTGCTCGATGACGGCCGCGCCTGGCGCAAGTTCGAGGAGATCTGCGAAGCCCAGGGCGGCATGCGCGTGCCGCCGGTAGCCAGCCAGCGGCAACCGGTGATGGCGCAACGCAGCGGCTCGGTAGTGGCGATCGACAACCGGCGCCTGGCGCGCACCGCCAAGCTGGCCGGAGCGCCCAAGATTCCCTGCGCCGGCATCGACCTGCATGTGCAGGTCGGCGAGTTCGTGGAACGCGGACAGCCGCTTTTCACCCTGCACGCCGATTCACCCGGTGCGCTGGCCTATGCGGCGGAGTACGCGGCGTCGCAACCCGACACCATTCACGTAATCGAGGACGCTTGATGGAAGGGCTTCCATGTTGATTCTCGCCTTGCCCGGTGCCGGCCCGCTCGCGGCCGGCCTGGCCGCGCAGTTGAACTGCGACTGGAGCGAGCTGGCACTGCACCGCTTTCCCGACGGCGAAGCGCTGGTGCGCATCGACAAGCCGGTGCGTGGCCGCTGCGTGGTGCTGGCCGGAAGCCTGCACCATCCCGACGAAAAGACCCTGCCCCTGCTCTTTGCCGCCGACGCCGCGCGCGAGCTCGGCGCGGCGCAGGTGGGCCTGGTCGCGCCCTACCTGGCCTACATGCGCCAGGACCGCCGCTTCGGTCCCGGCGAAGCGGTGACGTCGCGCAGCTATGCGCGGCTGCTGTCGGGCTCGCTGGACTTCCTGGTGACGGTGGACCCGCACCTGCACCGCTGGCACAGCCTCACCGACCTCTACCCGATCCGCACCCAGGTGGTGGCGTCGGCGCCGCTGGTGGGCCGCTGGCTGCGCCGCCACGTCGCCCAGCCCCTGGTGATAGGCCCCGATGCCGAAAGCGAGCAATGGGTGGTCGAAGTCGCTGCCGCCGCGGACGCGCCCTGGACCTTGATGAACAAGCACCGCCACGGCGACCGCGAGGTGGTGGTGAAGATGGCCCATCGCGGCCCCTGGCCGGACTGCACGCCGGTGCTGGTGGATGACATCGTCTCCACCGGTGAGACCCTGCTGGCGGCCGTTGCCGCGCTGCGCGAGGCCGGGTTGACGTCGCCGCAGTGCATCGCGGTGCATGCGCTGTTCGATCCGGACGCACTGTATCGCCTGCTCGAGGCCGGCGTGTCGCGGGTGGTTACCTGCGACACCATTCCCCACCCGACCAACGCGATCGAGATGGCGCCGCTGCTGGCAAAGGCCGTGCTCGCGACTGCAGGCGCGGGCGCCGGCCACGGCGATGAAAAGCCGCCCTTCGTCCCACAACCGGAGCGCCCACTATGACTGCACGCCGCATCCTCCTCGTCCAGGGCCATCCCGATGCCCTCGTGCCGCACCTGTGCCATGCGCTGGCCGGTGCCTATGCCGCCGGCGCGCACGAGGCCGGCCACGATGTGCGCACCATCAATGTCGCCGAACTCGACTTTCCGCTGCTGCGCAGCCAGTTCGCCTGGGAGGAAGGACCGCTGCCGATGGTCCTGCACCCGGCCCAGGAGGACATCCGCTGGGCCCAGCACCTGGTGCTGTTCTTCCCGCTGTGGCTGGGCGACATGCCGGCCCTCCTCAAGGGCTTCCTGGAACAGGTCGCGCGGCCCGGTTTCGCCTTCGGGCGCGACGGCAGCGGCAGCCAGTTCGGGCGCAAGAACCTGAAGGGGCGCTCGGCCCGCGTGGTCGTCACCATGGGCATGCCGGCGCTGGTCTATCGCCTGTATTTCCGTGCCCACAGCGTGAAGTCGCTGGAGCGCAACATCCTGGGTTTTGTCGGCATCGCCCCGGTACACGAGACCCTGGTGGGCCAGGTGGGAAGTCTGCAGCCCGACGAGGCGAAAGCCTGGCTGGGCAAGTTGCGCCGGCTCGGGCAAAAGGGCGAGTGAGCTGACGCGGCCTCAACTGGCGGCGTCGGTTGTCGGCGGCGCCGCCTGCATGATCACGTCGGCAAAGCGCCCTTGCCTCAGCAGGCCGGCCATGGTCCTCATCGGCTGGTCGTCACGCTGCCCCGGCCGGCTTGGCGAGGAGGTGGAAAGGCGTAGCCGCTGTTGGCATGAAGAACTGCCTGGACGACGCTACGCGATGGCCGGCAGCCTGAGGCCATCGGATGGCACCAGCGAGGATCACCGTAGTGAGGTGTCAACCTTTCAGGTCATGTGGTCATGTGATTGCATTTCGCATAGCATCTCGGACCCTTCTCACTCTTCTCCAAAAGGCCGCCGTATGAAAAAGATCCTTCTTTCCGTTGGCTTGGCAGCGTTCGCACTCATGACGGGTCCCGCCGCTGTGGCCGCCGGTTCCCAGGGCGAGGCCGACGAGGCCCAGTCCAAGGCCGCTCCTTCGCAGAAGATGACCAAGGAACAAAAGGCCGCTGCCCGCGCCAAGCGCAAGGCCGATGCCAAGGCCATGAAGAAGGAAGGTGCGGGGGCCTCCCTGGAAACCATGAACAAGTCGAAGGGCACCGCCAAGGCCGCCACCAAAGAAGAAAAGGCGGCCGCCAGGACCGAGCGCAAGGCCGGCGCCGCCGCGGCGCTGAAGGCGGGCGAGATCCCGTCCGGCGACAAGCCGACGCCGGAGCCGAAGAAGTAAGGAAAAGTCGGATCGCGACGGCGGGCCCCCCGCCTGCCGCCTCTGGCGAGAAAAGCGTGCCCGGCGCGGCCCGTTGCTCATCGGGCCGTTTTCCGCGCGATCGTTCAGCCCCCGCACTGGAACCGGATGTCGGCGTACTCGCCCACGGCCTTCTCGCCGGTGTTGTCGGTGTCGGTCATCACCGCGACGTTGAGGACCGGGCCCGGCTCGGCGCCGAAGGCGCGCTTGTAGTCTTGCGCCAGGTTTCGCCGCACCGACTGCCAGCTTCCCAGCCCGGCCGCGCCCGAGGCCACCACCAGCATCTTCACCTGGCTGGTATGGGTCGAAGCAATGATCGTTTCCGGCGGCACGAGGTCGCTCCAGATGTACATCAACGTGGCGAACGGAAGTTCCTGGCCGGTGAGGCTCTTGGCCACCTGGAAGCGCCTTCGCTCAGCCTCCGGCAGGGTGGACAGGTCGCCATCGAACGCCACCATCACCCGCAACGGCGCATCTTCCTTCGACCTTTCGCGGTTGTCCGCGCCGGGCACCAGCGCATCGGTCTTCCAGCGCCAGCTCAGGCTCGTCGGCACGCTCGCTGGGGGCTGGATGTGCGCGACATAGGCCGAGGCCGAGCGGTCGGCAACCGCACGCAGCACGGTGTGGCCATCCTCCTGCACCAGGGAGTAGCGCGTATCGCGCTTGAGCTTGGACAACGGCTCATGCACCCAGCCCTTGTCGAAGCTGAAATCGCGCGCCTGGCAGGCGCCGGCCACACCGGGCAAGGTCGCCCCGAGCGCGAGACAACAAACCCCAATACCGGCAAGGAAGGTAGGCGTGCAGCGTTTCATGGAGTGCCTCGACGCAGATTCGACACTTTAATGGTTCGGCCGCTTCACACCGGCGACCCGCTGCCGATAGCGTGCCGTCAGCATGGGCTCTTCGTCCAGCCCAGCTCGGCCGCAACGCTGTAGCAGCGGATCATCGGATGCCACAATCACGACACGCATCGCACATCCGCAATGAAAGCCACATCTTCCCGTCGCCAGATCATCGTCTTCGTGCTGCTGATATTGGCCCTGGCCGGCGCCGCCATCCGCCAATGGGCCGACAACCCCTCCGTCGAGCGCGACATCGGCACCTTGCTGCTGGTGCTGTGGCTGCCGATCATCGGCAACGTGGTGGCTTACGTCATCGTGCGGGTACAAAGCGCACGGCGCGCGCGACGCACGGGCGGGTTCGATCCCCAAGCCCCTTTCACCCCTCACCTGCTGGTCGAGGTCACACCGGTCGATCCGGTGAGGCCCGCCCTGCCCCCGCTCTCGGACGCCGAGCGCAACTGCACCCTGGTGATTGGCAATGAGGGCTTTACGGCACGGGCTGACCTGCCGCTGGTGCAGTGGCTGACCGCGGGCGAAGCCCGGTCGGTCGCGCTGCAATTGCTGCGGCCGGCGCTGGCCTTGCCGCGGCTGCCGGCGGGCGCGGCGTTCAGCCTGCTGGCGGGCCGTTCAGTGGCGGCCGGCGGGCGCGTCCTGCAGGTGAACGATTGGAACAAAAGGACCGGATGACCATGCCACGGCGGCTTGATGCGGGGGCCTGGCCCGGTGCCTCAGGCGAACAGCTTGGCGCCGTGCTCCGGGTTGTCGATCAGGGCATCGAGCGCGTCGACCAGATGCTCCGGCATCTCGGCCATGGCGGGGGTCTTTTCGCGCAGCCAGGCGTTGGCGTCCACGTCGACGATCTCGACCGGCGTGTCGAAATAGGCACCTTGCGCCCGGTCCATCGGACGCGCCGCGTTCTTGAACTTGAAACGGCCGCGCCAGAGGCCGCCGCCGGCCGGCGGGTACTTTTCGTAAGCCCGGTACTTGTAGCCCAGCCAATACGACCGCGCGCTCTTGGTTTCGGCGCGAACTTCGATCACGTAAATGTCGTTGCCCAGCGAAGCCTGAGTGGCCTCGGGCTCGCACGAGGTGTAGGAATGGGGCGTTCTCCTCACGTCCTTCATCATGCGGGCCAGCAGCCCGTGGTCTTCGACGATATGTTTTACAGCATAGGCAGGCACGGAAATTCTCCTTGGGGACCGGCCCACAGTAGCACATTAGGCGCCATTTCCCGGCCCAGTCCGCTCAGGGAAGGGCGAAAGGCTTGCGCCCGATCACGGCAGAGATGATCCGTGCGGCTCGTGCCAGGGCTGGGGACCTTCGCGGTGCGGCGGCTGCACGTGGGCCGGCAGGTGGGCCTGCAGCGACTTGAGCTGGCGCTCCAGCACGTCGATCCGGTTCAGGTAATCGAGCAGCAGGGCGACGGCGAACAGGTCCAGTTCGAAGTCGCGGCGCAACCGGGCGGCGCGGCGCAGCCCGCCAACGCACTCCAAGCTGAAAAGCGGGTCCGGCCGGTCCCGCTCGAGCGGCGCGAGCGCGCCGTACTCCATCAGTTCCCGCAGCTCGGCTTCGGTCAAACCGCAATTTCTCGACAGCTCGGCGATCGACACGGTTTCACGCGCGTCGAGCCAGGTCACTTCACCCCGGTGCGCGGTCATGACGCCTTCTCCTTAGCGACCACCGCGCGCGGATCGAAGCGCGAGGCGTCGGCCAGTTGGTTGAACAACTCCCGCTCGCGGTCGCTCAAGGTGGTGGGCACGTCGATGCGCACGTTGGCGTACAGGTCGCCGTGGCCGCCCCGGCCGTTGGCCAGCCCCCGGCCGCGCAGCCGCAACTTTCGCCCCGAGCGGGTGCCGGGCGGCACCGTGAGCAGCACCGGCCCGTCCAGGGTCGGCACCTCGACTTCGGCGCCAAGGGCCGCCTCCCACGGGGCGAGCGCCAGGTCGAAGTGCAGGTCGTGCTGGTCCGGCCGGAACACCGGGTGCGGGACCAGGGTGATGTGCAGGTAGATGTCGCCGTCGGGGCCGCCGTTGCGACCCTTGCCGCCCTTGCCGCGCAACCGCAGTTTCTGACCTTCGCTGACGCCGGGCGGGATCGTCACCTCCAGCGTGCGGGCGCCGCCCTCGTCGGAAAGATCGAGGTTCAGGCGGGCGCCGCGATGCGCGTCTTCCAGGCTGATGCGGACCGTGGTTTCGAAATCGCGGCCATGCATGGGCACCGGCCCGCGTCGGGCGCCGCCGCGGTGGCCGCGGCCCAGCGCGTCCAGCAGATCGGCCAGGTCGATGTCCTCGAACGACTGGGCGCCGCCCCCGAAATCGCGGGTCCATTGCGGCGGCGGCGCGAACTCCTCGCCGGCGGGGCGGCGGCCGAGTTCGTCATAGGCGGCGCGCTTCTCGGGGTCCTTGAGGGTCTGGTAGGCCTCGGCCACCTCCTTGAAGCGGGCCTCGGCCTCGGGCGCCTTGGACATATCCGGATGGTGCGCCCGCGCCAGTTTGCGATAGGCCTTCTTGATCTGGTCCGCATCGGCATCGCGGGCGATGCCCAGTGCGGCGTAGTAATCCTTGTATTTCATGGCTCCCTGGCCATCGCGCCTCCGGCTTTTCAGTGCACGCGCACCTCGAAGCGGCGCTTCAGGCCTTCCAGATCGGTGATTCGGATGTGACGCTTGTCCACCTCCAGCAGCCGATGGCTCTGGAATGCGGAGAAAGTGCGGCTGACGGTTTCGAGTTTCATGCCCAGGTAGCTGCCGATTTCCGCGCGGCTCATGCGCAGGTGGAATTCGCGTTCGGAGTAACCCCTCGCAGCATAACGCTGCGACAGGTTCAGCAGGAAGGCCGCCAGTCTTTCTTCGGCGTTCATGCTGCCCAGCAGCATCATCAGGCTGTGCTCGCGCAGGATCTCGCGGCTCATCAGCCGGCTGATGACATGCTGCATGCCGCCGTTGCCCACCGCCATTTCGGACAGGTGAGCATAGGGAATCGCGCAGATCTCGGTGTCCTCCAGCGCCATGGTCGCGCTGGCGTGATGGCCCTGGGCCACGCCGTCCAGCCCGACCAGTTCGCCAGCGATGTGAAAGCCGCTCACCTGCTCACGGCCGTCCGACAGCATCAGGCTGGACTTGAGGGTGCCGGCCCGCACGGCGTAGATGTACTGGAAGCGGTCGCCTTCGCGGTACAGCGTCTGCCCGGCCTTCACCTTGCGGCGGGCGAACATCATGCTGTCGAGCCGGTCCAGGTCGTTGCCGTTCATGCCGCACGGCAGGCAAAGGTCGCGCAAATGGCAACTGGAGCATTGCGTCTTGAGGGGCGCCACCGCAGGCCCTTCTGTGGCCTTGGCGACCGGAACAACACGGAGGCGATTGACAGTGGACTCAAGTACGGCTGTGGACATGGTTTTTCTCCAGGTGGCTACGGTATCAATGCGTGTGTTTTGATGCGTGCTCGACCGCCACGACGAGCTGGTCGAATTCGGTTGTCTTGTCGAGGAAGCGCTGGGCCCCTTCCCCAAGGTAGCGCTTGCGGTAGGCGGGGCCGGCGTTGTTGCTGAAGACGACGAATGCGATGCGCGGATCCATCTGGCGCACGGCGCGCAACACCTCCAGGCCGGTGCCGCCTTCGAGCTGGACATCCAGCACCACGACGTCGGGATGGGCGGCCAGGATGCCGTCGATCGAGCCTTGCGGGGTGTCGGCCTGACCCACGATGTCCATGGCCCGGTCGACCAGCATGGCGGCGACCCGCTCGCGGATGAGCGCGGAGTCGTCGGCGAGGAAAACTTTCACGGGGACGTTGCGCTGTGGCATGACCGTTACTGTCGCAGGCCACCAGCCCCCTGACCATCGGCGCAGGCCGAATCTGACCCTCGGACTGGCGCTGAGCAAGGGCCTCCTATGGGCCCAGGCCGCCTAGGAATTGTCCTAGGCCGGTCCTGGCGCCCCGGTTCCCTCAGGTTCGGGTTGCCGGGTACGGCGAGGGCGAGTAGAGGTTCTGCGGATGCCGCGCGTCGGCGAAGAATATCCAGCGTTCGGCCACCAGGCCGGCCAGCTGCGCCAAGCCCAGCGCGGCCAGGGCGGCAGCGCTCACGCGCCCCTGCGTCAGCGTGAGCGTCGCCAGCGGAAGGGCGAAACCGAGCAACACCGCCGCCCAGCGCATATTGCGCACGAACCGGGCGCTGCGGCCATGGAAGAACTCGCGGCTGTTGAATGACCCGGCCATCATCCCCGGCTTGGGAACGATGCGCGGATGCCGCACCCCGATGGCCGATTGGATCGTGGTCGCGGGCTTCAGCGTTTCGTTGCGCCACCACTGGGCGCCTCGGGTGAGGACGGCCAGCGCGGCGGCGGCCAGCGCGGATGCGGCCAGCGGCGCCGCCATGGCCGGCATGACGGCCGCGGCGAGCGCGGCCGCCAGCGTCGATCCGGACGCAACGCCGAGCACGGCGAAGTTCAACGGGGTCAGCGGCGTTGCCCACTCGCGGATCGCCTTCACGGCGCCGTAGATCATGCCGGTGCACAGGTACAGCACGAACGCGAGGGCCGCGGCCAGCGCGCCAAGGCCGAGCGAGGGCGCGCCCAGCCATTGCGCCAGGCCCCAGGCGGCCACCACGGCCATGAACACCGGGAACAGGATGATCTCGCGCGACAGCCAGGAGGTGCGCCATCTCGCACCGGCACGCCAGGCCCGCAGCGGCCGGCCCAGGTGGAACGTGGCCGCCACCAGACCCGCGCCCGAGAGCAGCAGCACCAGCACGGCGCCGGCCAGGAGAAACGCCGTGGGCGGCGCGGTGCCCAGGCCGAGCGCGGCGGCCAGTTGGACACCGAACAGCGCGATCAGCACGCCCTGCCCCGCCCCCGCCAGCGTGGTGAACACAACCATGGAAAAAGGTGGACGCATCAGTGTTCCCAGTCCGCGTCCAGCGGGGCGCCGTGGCCGTGCGCAGGCTCGCGGCCTTCGACGCGCAGCGGGTTGCGTTCGCGCACCAGTTGGCGCGAGTCGGTGCGGTCCTCGCTCTTGCGGCGCGGCAGGTAGTGATTGGCCGGGCGCGTGCCTGCTTCGGGCATCAGCGCGTAGCCGCCGCGCTCGCGGATCGCCACCGAGACCTCGGCGTCCGGATCGTGCACGTCGCCGAACAGCCGGGCCTGGGTCGGGCAGGCCAGCACACAGGCGGGTTTGCGCTCGGCGGCCGGCAGCCGTTGATCGTGGATGCGGTCCACGCACAGCGTGCACTTGGTCATCACCTTGCGCTGCTCGTCGAGTTCGCGGACGCCGTAGGGACAGGCCCAGGTGCAGTAGTTGCAGCCTATGCACCTGTCGTAGTCGACCAGGACGATGCCGTCTTCCTTGCGCTTGTAGCTGGCACCGGTCGGGCAGACCGGCACGCAGGGCGGGTCCTCGCAGTGCAGGCAGCTCTTCGGGAAGTGCACCGTCTGGGTGTTGGGGAACTCACCGACCTCGAAAGTGAGCACCCGGTTGAAGAAGGTGCCGGTCGGGTCCGCGCCGTAGGGGTTCTCGTCGACCAGCGGGCCGGCGCTGCCGGAGGTGTTCCACTGCTTGCAGCTGGTGACGCAGGCGTGGCAGCCGACGCAGACATTCAGGTCGATGACCAGGGCCAGCTGTGTCACAGCGAGTCTCCTTGATGCGCCAACTGGGTCACTTGCCACCCCCCGCGAACCAGGAGCGCCAGCGCGGCGCGTGCTGCTTCACACCGGGCAGCACCGGCACGGTGCCGAACTGCGGCCAGACCTGCCGCGGCTCGTCGGCGGCGGCCTTGCGGATGCGCACCCGCACGTCGTACCAGCCGGCCTGGCCGGTGATCGGGTCCGAATTGGACGCCCGCACGCCGTTCTCGTCGGCCGGCAGTTCTTCGCGGATCAGGTGATTGAGGAGGAATCCCTTCTCGGACTCGTTGGCATCATCGGACAGGCCCCAGGCGCCCTTGGCCTTGCCGATCGCATTCCAGGTCCAGACGGTGGCCGGCTCCACGGCTTCGCTGTAGCGGCACACGCAGCGCACTTTGCCCCAGGCCGACTCGACCCAGATCCAGTCGCCGTCGGCGATGCCCTCGCCCTGCGCCGTCTTCGGATTCACGAACAGCTCGTTGTCCGGGTGGATCTGGCGCAGCCAGGCGTTCTGCGAATCCCAGGAGTGGTACATCGCCATCGGGCGTTGCGTCACCGCGGCCAGCGGATAGGCAGCGCAGTCGCTGGCCTGCACTTCGAGCGCCGGGTACCAGAAGGGCAAGGGATCGAAATAGCGCGCCACCCGTTCCCGCAGGCGCTCCGGCGGCTGGCGTCCCGCCGTCTTGCCCTGCGCGGCCAGCCGGAAGCGCTGGATGAACTCCGAATAGATGTGGATCACGATCGGGTCGCAATCGCGCCGCAGCCCCACGTCCTGCGCCCACTGCAGGTAGCCGCGGTTCCAGTTGCGCATGTAGCGGTGCTCCGGCGGCATGCGCTGGTGGTGCACGCAATTGTTCGCCGCGTACATTTCCCACTGCTTCGCGTTGGGTTCCCCGCGCATGGACTGGTTGCCGTCCTTGCCGCGCCAGCCGGTGAGGAATCCGATGCCCGAGCCCGGCGCGGTCTGGTAATTGGTGATGAAGTCGGGGTAGTCGCGGTACTTGCGCGCGCCGTCGGCCTGGGTGAACGCCGGAAACTTCAGCCGCGAGGCGAGTTCGATCAGCACCTCCTGGAATGGCTTGCACTGGGCGAGCGGCGGCAGCACCGGAACGCGCACCGAATCGCAGGGACCATCGAATTCGCTGATGGGCCGGTCCAGCATCGACATGACGTCGTGCCGCTCCAGGTAGGTGGTGTCCGGCAGGATCAGGTCGGCGAAGGCGGTCATCTCCGACTGGAAGGTGTCGCACACCACCAGGAACGGGATCTTGTACTGGCCGTCGGCGTCCCGGTCGGCCAGCATGCGCCGCACCTCGCCGGTGTTCATGCTGGAGTTCCAGGCCATGTTGGCCATGAACAGCATCAGCGTGTCGATCGGGTAGGGATCGCCGCGCCAGGCGTTGGTGATGACGTTGTGCATCAGCCCGTGGGCCGACAGCGGGTATTCCCAGGAGAAGCCCTTGTCGATGCGCACCGGCTCGCCGGCGTCGTCGACGAACAGGTCTTCCGGCGACTCCAGCCAGCCCAGTGGGGCGCCGTCCAGCGGGGTGTTCGGCTTCACCGCCGCCGGACTCTTGGGCGGGCGGGCATTCGGCGGCACGGCGCGTGGATAAGGGGCCTTGTGCCGGAAGCCGCCGGGGCGGTCGATGGTGCCCAGCAGCGACATCAGGATCGCCAGCGCGCGAATCGTCTGGAAGCCGTTGCTGTGCGCCGCCAGCCCGCGCATGGCATGGAAGGCCACCGGGTTGCCGGTCACGCTCTTGTGTTCCTGGCCCCACCAGTCGGTCCAGGGGATCGGCAGCTCGATGGTCTGGTCGCGCGCGGTCATGCCCATCTCGTGGGCCAGCCGGCGGATCGTCGCGGCGTCGATTCCGGTGATTTCGGCGGCCCATTCCGGGGTGCAGTCGCTCACCCGCTCCTGCAGCAGCTGGAAGGCCGGCTTGACCGGCGTGCCGTCTGGCATCGCGAAGCTGCCGAACAGCGCCGGATCGGCGCCCTCGGCATGGTCCGCCACCGGCTTGCCCCCGACACGATCCCACCACCAGAAGTTGTGCGGCCGCAGCGGGTTGACAACGTCGCCCTCCGGGTTGCGCATCATCAGGCCGAACTCGTCGCCGGCTTCGTCCTGGTTCACCAGCTGCCCGGCATTGCTGTAGCGCACCAGGAACTCGCGGTCGTACAGGCCCAGCGCGATCAGCTCGTGGATGATCGCCAGCAGCAGCGCGCCGTCGGTGCCGGGCCGGATCGGCACCCATTCGTCGGCGATCGCCGCGTAGCCGGTGCGCACCGGGTTGATCGCGACGAACCGCCCGCCGTTGCGCTTGAACTTCGAGAGGGCGGTCTTCAACGGGTTGCTGTGATGGTCCTCCGCCGTGCCGATCATGACGAACAGCTTGGCGCGCTCGAGGTCGGGGCCGCCGAACTCCCAGAACGAGCCGCCGATGGTGTAGATCATGCCGGCGGCCATGTTCACCGAGCAGAAGCCGCCATGGGCCGCATAGTTGGGCGTGCCGAACTGGCGCGCGAACAGCCCCGTGAGCGCCTGCATCTGGTCGCGGCCGGTGAACAGCGCGAACTTCTTCGGGTCGGTCGCGCGGATGTGCGACAGGCGTTTCTCCAGGATGTCGAAGGCCAGCTCCCACGAGATCGGCTCGAACTCGCCGGCGCCGCGCACCGAGCCGCTCTTGCGCAGCAACGGCTGGGTGAGCCGGGCCGGCGAATACTGCTTCATGATGCCCGACGAGCCCTTGGCGCAGATCGCGCCCTGGTTCAGCGGATGGTCCGGATTGCCTTCGATGTACCTCACCTCGGGCCCGTTGCCGCCGTCGCGCAGGTGCACGCGGATGCCGCAGCGGCAGGCACACATGTAGCAGGTGGTCGTCTTGACCTGGGTGCTGGCACCCGGCAACGGCGAAGCGATCGGGTCGTGGAGTGGTTTCATCTTCAGCCCGGGATGATGGCCCGTCAGTGCCTGCGGCGGCACTACCCGCATGGGCTATCACCAAATACCCATCCCGGTAATAGACGTTTGAACCGCCTTCCCCGCTAATACACTTGAAGCCCCCACAACGGCGGCGCTGCTGCGCCCATCAGGAGACACACCATGGAGTTCGACAAGGAATTCGACGCTTCGGGCCTGGCCTGCCCCATGCCGATCGTCAAGACCAAGAAGTCGCTCAGCGACATGACCCCGGGCCAGGTGCTGCGCGTCGTCGCCACCGACCCGGGCTCGGTCTGCGACATGCAGGCCTTCGCCGAGCAGACCGGCAACGCGCTGCTGGCCTCCACCACGGAGAACAGCAAGTACGTGTTCTTCCTGCGCAAGGCGTAAGGCGCACGCATCCCATAACCAGAGGAGACCGAATGGCAACCAAGAAGATGGCGATCATCGCGACCAAGGGCGCGCTGGACATGGCCTATCCCCCGCTGATCCTGGCGTCGACGGCGGCCGCCCTGGGCTGGGAAGTGCAGGTGTTCTTCACCTTCTACGGCCTGCAGCTGCTGCGCAAGGACCTGAGCGGCATCGCCATCAGCCCGCTGGCCAATCCGGCGATGCCGATGCCCGTTCCGATGCCGGTGGTGGTGAGCATGCTGCCGGGCATGGAGGCGATGGCCACCTCCATGATGAAGGCCAAGATGAAGAAGAAGGGCGTGGCCTCGCTCACCGAACTGCGCACCGTGTGCCAGGAAGCCGACGTCAAGTTCATCGCCTGCCAGATGACGGTCGACCTGTTCGATTTCTCCAAGGACGACTTCATCGACAACATCGACTACGGCGGCGCGGCGACCTTCCTGAAGTTCGCCGGCGAAACCGACGTCTGCCTGTTCATCTGAGCGCACTGTTGCGGTCCTGCCGGCCGGCAATCCGCGCGGGAACGGTCTTTTCCAGCGCCTGACGACTGAAGGTGCCGTACCGACGGCCCCATCAAGGCAAGCGGCGTCCGCGCCGCCGCGGCTGCCAGGCCGCCAGCGCGGCGACGATGGAAGTCCAGGGCAACTCGGTCAGGCTGCCATGCCTCTCGAACGCCTCACCGACCATGCGGTGCACGTCGGGCGCGGCCGCGGCGAGTTCCTGGCGCAGCGCCGCCAGGCCGCCGCACTGCAGGCGCAGGCTCTGGATGTGCATCATGGGCCGGCCGGCCGGCGGCAGGTGCAGCGCGAACCGCGCCCGTTCGTGGAACAGCGCCGCCAGCGTTGCGCAGTTGATGCGGGCGACCGGCGAGCCGCACTCGAGCAACTCGCGTTCCGCGATCGAGCGGCGCTGCGACAGCTCGCAGGTGGCGGCATGTGCGAGCAACGCCTTGGCGAACACACAGGCGCGGTCACTGCCATCGCACCCCGCATCGAAACCAGGTTCGCCCGCCACGCGGCCCCCGCTCAGTCGTCGCCGTCGGGCGGTGCCTCGCGCACCTGCAGCAGCAGGTCCTCGGCGGCCAGCGCGTTGTCCGCGAACATCACCTTGATGCGCGCTTGCGGGCCGCCGGACTGTGCGGCGCGCAGCGACTTTGCATGGGTCGAGGCCTCCTTGAAGGCGTCGAACTGCGCCAGCTGTTCCAGCTGGGCCATGGGCCTGACGGCATAGACGTAGTAGGGCATGTCAGATGTAGTGCCTGGTGAGTTTGCGCCGTCCGGGGACGGCCTTCTGGATGACGACGCCGTGCACGGCCTGCAGGCCGGGCAACGGCAGGTCGGCAAGATCGGTGCGCGCCGGATTCAGGGCATGCAGCCACCAGCCGCCGCCGCGCTGCGCCAGCTGGCGGAAGGTCCACTCCCCGCCGTGCTGCGCCAGCACGAACGAGCCGTCCTTCAGCGCCCCATCGGGCTCGACGATGATGATGTCGCCCTCGTTGAATTCGGGCGCCATGTCGTCGCCGAGCACCCGCAGCGCGAACGACTCGCCGCCGCTGCAACCGGCGTCCTCTTGCCCGGCCGGCACGGGCGCCGGCGAGCCGCAACCACAGCTCATTCGAGTACCTCCGTGTGGACCTGCGCGGCCGGCACGCCGGCGTTGGCGAGCTCGGCGCGCAGCGCGGTCACGAAAACTTCGGGCCCCGCGATGTAGAACGCACAGTCGATGTCGAACAGGTCGGCGCGCATGGCGCGCGCCACCTCCACGGCGCCCGCGCCGGCGTCGGCGTGCGACGCCAGCGTGTACTCGAAGGGATCCAGCGCCTCCGACCAGGCGCGGCACTGGTTGGCCATGAAGTGCCCGTCCGGGCGTGTCGCCAGCCAGAACAGCGAGACCGACGGCCAGGCGTCGAGCGACAGGGCATGCTCGATCAGGCTCTTGACCGGCGCGAAGCCGGTATCGCAGGCGGCGAACACCAGCGGATGCCCGTCCTCCTCGGCCAGGGCGAACTCCCCATGCGGGCCCCACACAGTCACCGGGTCGCCGGCCTTGAGCGCGCCGCCGAACAATCGCACCGACACCGGATCCTGCGCGTCGCGGGCGACGAAGAAGTGCAGGTTGCGGTCGTCGCAGGGACAGCTCGCGATCGCGAGGCGGGCCCGCGCCGCGTCGCCGTCGGCGATGCCCAGCGTTGCGGACTGGCCCGCCAGGAAGCGCAGGCGCTGGCTGCGCGGCGTCTGCAGGTGCAGCAGCATCGTATCGGCAGCCAAAGGCCGGATCGCTCGCACGGTGGCGATGATCTGCTGAGCGGGAATATCGGCGGGGCCGGCGGCCTCGAGGGTCTCGATCGTCAGCTCGCTGCTGGCCGCCGTGTGGGCGCAGGCCAGCACGTAACCCTGCATCTGTTCAGCCTGCGACAACGGGTAGTCGGTGTGCAGGATGCGCGCGACCTCGCCCGACGCGACGCGCACCTTGCACATGCCGCAGCTGCCGTTGCCGCAGCCGTAGTTGAGGTTCAGGCCGGCGCGAATCCCCGCCTGCAGCAGCGTTTCGCGCCCCTCCACCTCGAATTCATGTCCGCTGGGGCGCACCGTCACCTGCGCCGACATCACTTTGAGCATATCGTCCATCACATTCAGGGCATCGACCGGTTCGGTGGCCAGCACCCGCGCCAGCCCGTCGTTCAACTCGCGCTCCAGGCCGCGCAGCAGCGCCTCGTCGCCGGCGCCTTGCGCGCCCAGCTCACGCATGCGATCGCGCAGCGCAATCACCAGGGCGTGGTAGCGCTGCAGGTGGTGCCGAACTTCGGCCAGTTCCTGGCTCTGGCTGAACATGCGCTGCGCCAGCACCTCCTGGCTGGGCAGCAGGCGCTCGCGCACCCGGCGCCCGAACGACTCGTCGCGGATCTGCGCGACCCGCTCGGCCAGCCCCGCGGGTTCAAGCTGGGCCCCCGGATAGAGCGCCAGCAGCGACTCGGTGGAGACCAGGCCGTCGGCCAGTTCGATCTCGCCGGCGCGCACGCGCTGCTGCAGCACGCCGCGCGGCAGGTCCAGCAGTTGCGCCGCCCGCCAGACCGTCACCCATTGCGCCATGGCGCCTCCGCGGGCGTGACCCGGTCCAGGAAGCGCGCGCGCAGCAGCAGCCGCGGGCTGGCGCTGTCGTCCTCGAATTCGCTGCGGTCGTGCAGCACGTTGTGACCGACCAGTCCCATGCCCGCCAGCAGGCGAACGCGCAGGATCCCGGGCACCGCGCCGCCCAGCAACCGTTCCAGGCAGGCGACGGCGCAGCGCGTGTCCTCGTCACCCTTCCACTCGATCGAGCGGGTGCGCGCCGTGTAGCGCATGTGCAGGCAGCCGTCGGCGCCGACCGAAAAGACCGGCCCGGTCTGCGCCGCACGGGCCACGCCCTCTTCGTCGGCCCGCTCGGGAATGGTCATCGCGTCCGGCTGCATCAGGGCCCGCACATGGCGCGGTGCGATGTCGCGCAGCGCGATGTAGAGCAGTTCGGGGTCGACCAGCGCGTTCTCGCCGCCGCGCCGCGCGGGCCGCACGCAGTGCAGGATCATGCCGTGGATGCGCCGGTCGCCCGGGTGGTAGTAGCCGTCGGTGTGCCAGCGGATGGCGCGGTCGGTGTAGGGGATGAAGCCGCCATGGCCGTCGCGGGCATCCGAGACGGCGATGCGCGAAATGCCGTCCTCGTCGGCGAGCCAGTTGGCGTCGAGCCGGCGCAGGCCGAGCTGCTCGCCGAGCAGCAGCGGCAACCGCGGATCGTCGGTTGTGACCGGGGAGCGGTAGATGGCGAAATTGGCCCGCGCGATCCG
>JAANCK010791260.1_pt1 | contig 19631 bp, 18 predicted proteins | sample 7277841 | NCBI WGS metagenome assembly JAANCK01 (sample SAMN14222788, study PRJNA588281) | permafrost metagenome | isolation source: Arctic cryosol methane SIP | place: Canada:Nunavut | collected 2015-07 | reverse complement strand
GCAACCGCCTTGTAAGCGGTAGGTCGTCAGTTCGAATCCGACAATCGGCACCATCTTCTTGCATTAACCACTCCCTGGACCGAAGTGACCCTGGTCAAAAGGCGCGCTCATTCCCGAGCGGTCTACTGTTGGGCTACTTGGACCTTCAGCCGAATTGAGGTAACCTGCCATCCCCGGTCGCGCAGGCAGTTCAAAAGGGCAGGAACCAACTGCCTCAGTTTCGCGGCCGCGGCGCTGCTGTCGACCAGCAGGCACCAGGCCGGTCCGTCGATCGGGCCGGGCCTGACGGCGCTGCGCAGCGAAAGAGGGATCAAAGATTCGACCGCCGCGAGCCGCTCGCCGGACTCGCGCGCCAGTTGGGCCAGTCGGGCCAGCGTAGGCGAATCCTCGGCTGCCTGTTGCAGCGAGACGGGGTGCAGGCGTCGAGGGGTCGAAGGCGTCGTCATGAGGGCTTGCAGTGCATTTCATTATCACGGACGCGTCGCTTGCCAGGAGCCGGGCCATTCACCTGAGCGGCACCCGTCTGGCGCTCGCTGTCCTGAGCCTGTCCCTGGCATTGATGCTGCTCGCCGCCGCCATGTACCACTGGGTGTTCCTCAAAGGAGCGCGCGAGGGCTGGCCGGTGGTGGGAACCTTGGTCAAGCTGGTGGTCAGGGACGAGTTCGAGCAGCGCGACCGCTTCCTGCGCGAAAACCTCGACGCCATGGCCCGCAAATTGGGCGAAATGCAGGCCAAGCTGGTCCAGCTCGAGGCTCTGGGGGAGCGGGTTTCTGGACTGGCGGGCCTCAACCCCGCTGACATCGCCAGCCCTCCCGGACAAGGCGGACCGCTCGTGTCAGGTCGGGCGCTCACTGTCGAGGAACTGCAGGCCACCCTGGCCGACCTGGATCAGCTCACCGCCGACAACACCGACCTGATGACGGTGGTGGAGTCGCGGCTGATCGACCAGCGCATCGCCAAGATGATGTTGCCGACTCAGGCGCCGGTCCTGGCCGGTCATCTGGGATCGCCGTTTGGCTGGCGCATCGATCCGTTTACCGGCCGCAATGCCCTGCACACCGGACTGGATTTCCAGGCTGAACCGGGAACGCCGGTCCTGGCGGCTGCCGGCGGCGTGGTGGTGGCCCAGGAGGTTCATCCCGCTTACGGCAACATGGTCGAAGTCGACCATGGCAATGAATTGATCACCCGCTATGCGCACGTCTCGCGCTTCCTGGTCAAGAAGGGCGATCTGGTCAAGCGCGGCCAGAAGATTGCCGAGGTGGGAACCACCGGGCGCTCCACCGGCCCGCACCTGCATTTCGAGGTCATGGTGCAAGGAGTGCCCCAGGACCCGGCGAAATTCCTGGCTGCGGGCCGAGACCCCGACAGCCAGAGGGTTGCCCGCGCAGGTTCGCCCAGGCTGAGGGCCCGCACCGCCCTGGACCCGCCCACCGGCAGGTAAAATCAGTCGTTTTGCCGCTGCCAACGGCTCTTGCGTTGGCTTGCGGCAGCCCCCATTTCATCCTGCTCACCAAAAGGATAACGCCGCCCCTGGCTTTCCGGGTCAGGCCGCGCGGCACTGCGTTCATGGCCAAGAATTTCCTGACTCAAATCTTCGGTTCGCGCAACGACCGTCTGCTCAAGCAATACCGCAAGACGGCCGATCGCGTCAACGTGCTGGAGTCCCAATTCGAGCAACTCACCGACGACGCCCTGCGGGCCAAGACCCAGGAGTTCAAGAACCGGAGCGCCGCGGGTGAATCGCTCGACGATCTCCTGCCTGAAGCCTTTGCCGTGGTGCGCGAAGCATCCAAGCGCGTCATGAAGATGCGCCACTTCGACGTCCAGCTGCTGGGCGGAATGGCGCTGCACAACAGCAAGATCGCAGAAATGGGCACGGGCGAAGGCAAGACCCTCACGGCGACGCTGCCGGTCTACCTGAACGCGCTGACCGGCAAGGGCGTGCATGTGGTCACTGTGAACGATTACCTCGCCAATCGGGATGCGCAGTGGATGGGCAAGCTGTACGGTTACCTGGGCTTGAGCGTGGGCGTCAACCTGCCGAACATGCCGCGCGAGGAGAAGCAGGCAGCCTATCGCGCCGACATCACCTACGGCACCAACAACGAGTTCGGCTTCGATTACCTGCGCGACAACATGGTCTACGAGGTGGCCGACCGCGTCCAGCGCGGCCTGAACTACGCCATCGTGGACGAGGTGGACTCGATCCTGATCGATGAGGCCCGCACGCCCCTGATCATCAGCGGCCAGGCCGAAGACCATACCGAGCTCTACCTGGCGATGAACCGGGCGGTGCCGCTGCTCACTCGTCAGGAAGGCGAGGCCGACCCGCGCACCGGCGAAGGCATCATCAAGCCGGGCGACTTCACCGTCGACGAGAAGACACACCAGGTGTTCCTGACCGAGCAGGGCCACGAAAGCGCCGAGCGCATCCTGTTCAACCGGGGCCTGATTCCGGAGGGCGCGTCGCTGTACGACCCGGCGAACATCACGCTGATGCATCACCTGTATGCGGCGCTGCGGGCCAACCACCTTTATTTCCGGGACCAGCACTATGTGGTGCAGGAGGGCGAGGTGGTCATCGTCGACGAGTTCACGGGCCGGCTGATGTCGGGCCGACGCTGGAGCGACGGGCTGCACCAGGCCGTGGAGGCGAAGGAAGGAGTCGAGATCCAGGCCGAGAACCAGACGCTGGCATCGATCACTTTCCAGAACTATTTCCGCCTGTACGCCCGCCTGGCGGGCATGACGGGAACGGCCGATACCGAGGCCTACGAGTTCCAGGAGATCTACGGCCTGGAAACCGTGGTCATCCCGCAGAACAAGCCGCTGCGCCGCGACGACCAGCTCGATCGCGTCTACAAGACGACCCGCGAGAAATACGAAGCCGCGATCAAGGACATCCGCGAGTGCTATGAGCGGGGCCAGCCGGTGCTGGTGGGAACGACATCGATCGAGAACTCCGAGGTCATCGACGAGTTGCTGAACAAGGAAGGCCTGCCGCATCAGGTGCTCAACGCCAAGCAGCACGCGCGAGAGGCCGAGATCGTGGCCCAGGCCGGTCGCCCAAAGATGATCACCATCGCCACCAACATGGCCGGCCGCGGCACCGACATCGTGCTCGGTGGCAACGTGGAGAAAGCGGTGGAGGCGGTCGAAGCCGACGAATCCGTGGATGCGGCTCCCAAGCAGCAGACGATCGCGCAGTTACGCGTCCAATGGCAGAAGGACCACGAGTTCGTGGTGGGACAGGGCGGCCTGCGCATCATCGCCACCGAGCGGCATGAAAGCCGCCGGATCGACAACCAGCTGCGCGGCCGGTCGGGCCGCCAGGGGGACCCCGGTTCCTCGCGCTTCTACCTGAGCCTGGACGATCCGCTGATGCGCATCTTCGCCGGAGACCGGGTCAAGGCCATCATGGAGCGCCTCAAGATGCCGGACGGCGAGGCCATCGAGGCGGGCATCGTCACGCGCAGCATCGAGAGTGCCCAGCGCAAGGTCGAAGCCCGCAACTTCGACATCCGCAAGCAGTTGCTGGAGTACGACGATGTCTCGAATGACCAGCGCAAGGTGATCTACCAGCAGCGCAACGACATCCTGGATGCCGCCGATCTTTCGGCCCAGATTGCTTCGCTGCGCCAGGGCTGTTTCACCGACCTCGTGCATCAGTATGTGCCGCCGGAATCGGTGGAGGAGCAGTGGGACGTTCCGGGCCTGGAGAAGGCCCTGACCGACGATTGGGGCATCCGGCTGGACTTGCAGCAGGAAGTGCAGTCGGCCAGCAGCATTACCGATGAAGACCTGCTCGAGAAGGTATTGAAGGTGGCGAACGAGGCGTTCGATGCCAAGGTACTGCAGGTGGGCGCGGACAACTTCACGCAGTTCGAACGGGTGGTGCTGCTGCAAAGCATCGACACGCAATGGCGCGAACACCTGTCTTCACTCGACTACCTGCGCCAGGGCATCCACCTGCGCGGCTATGCCCAGAAGCAACCCAAGCAGGAGTACAAACGCGAGGCATTCGAGCTGTTCGGCCAGCTGCTCGATTCGGTGAAGAACGAGGTGACCAAGGTCCTGATGACCGTCACCGTCCAGTCTCCGGACCAGCTCGAGCAGGCGGCGGAAGACCTGGAGACCCGGGCCGAGCGAATCTCGAATGTGACCTATACCGCGCCCACCGAAACAGGCGAGGTCGAGACCAAGGTGGACGAGACGACGGCCCGTCAGCCATCGGCGCCCGTGGCTCGCGTCGGGCGAAACGAACCTTGTCCGTGTGGCAGCGGCAAGAAATACAAGCAGTGCCATGGCCGGCTCGCCTGACCCTCGGCTTGCTTCATCCCCACCGCCGGGCCGAACTTGCCCGGAGTCATCGCCATGACCTTCCTGGCAATCGACGTTGGCAACACCCGCTTGAAGTGGTCGTTGTTCGAAGGACCACGGCCGGGCACCGCCGTGCTGGCCAATGGCGTCGAATTCCTGGAAAACATCGACAAGATGGCCGATGGTGCCTGGGCCCATCTTCCCCGGCCCGAGCACATGCTGGGCTGCGCCGTCGCCGCCGACACCGTGCGTCGGCGGGTCGAGGAACAGATGGAAGAGCTCTGGGACGTGCCAGCGCACTGGGTGGTGGCCAGTGCCGCCGAGGCCGGTCTGACCAACGGGTACGACCATCCGACCCGATTGGGGGCCGACCGCTGGGTAGCGATGATTGGAGCTTGGCACCGGATGCTGGCCGAGGGGCCGGCGCGGCCACTGGTGGTGGTGATGGTTGGCACCGCCGTTACCGTGGAAGCCGTCGATCTGCACGGCCGGTTTCTGGGCGGCTTTATCCTGCCGGGCCACGGCATCATGCTGCGCGCGCTCGAGTCGGGTACCGCCGGACTCTACGTGCCGACCGGCGAGGTTCGCGAATTCCCTACCAATACCAGCGATGCGTTGACCAGCGGCGGGACCTATGCGATCGCGGGCGCGGTGGAGCGGATGGTCCAGCACGTGCGGCAGCGTTGCGCCGCCGAGCCAGCCTGCTTCATGACCGGAGGCGCGGGCTGGAAGATGGCGCCGCACATGTCGGTGCGGTTCGAGTTGGTGGAAAGCCTGATCTTCGACGGGCTCCTGCAGATCGCCAAGGGCCGGCTGATCGCCTGAGGGTCAGCTGGCCAGGCCATCCGCGGCCTGAACCATGGCTTGCCGCCCCTGACGCAGCACCTGCGCTTTCCATTCGGCGGTCTCGGTGTGGAAGGCGTCCTTGAATTGCCGCTTGATGCGGGCCGCCAAAGGCGCGTCCACGTCCGGGTGCAGCTGCAGCCATTGTTCAGCCCGCAGCGCCTGCAACGTGTCAGGCAGCGGCACGGTGCCGTATTCCAGGGCGATGCCGGTGTACTGGGCCTGCGGGCACTCGTGCGGCAGTGAAGTCCACATCAAGCCGGTCAGGAAGGCCGAGGTCGACGAGCCGTCGTAGATCGAAGTGACCGGGGTTGTCCCGCCACCGTCCCACCACCGCCGCGCACGCGCCACGTCCGCCTTGTCGTCGGGCCCGGCATAGATCCGTTCGCCCACGCCGCTGGGGCCCAGACCGGTGTGGATGTCGATCCAGGCGATCCGGCCGGCGCGCCGCCCATGGGCTCGCAGCACTTCGCGCAAGGCCCGGTTGCTCCAGGTCGGCCGGGCCCCGCCAAAGAACAGGCCGTCAGGGAATTCGTACTGGCCGCTGGTCATCGCGAACTGCCACGCTGGCAGGCCCTTGGTCGCCACATACTGGCCAATCGCCTGCTCGTTGGCCTGAGAGGGCGGCCACGAGTCGGGCAGCAACAGGGGCTGGATCTCACGGTAGGCCGTGTTCACCGGCAGCGGCGTGGAAAAATCGTGAAAGTTGCGGTTCAGGTCGACGTTTTCGTGAGTGGTCCGCCGAAGGTGCGAGAAGCCGTAAGGGTTGAGCGCATGAATGAAGAGCAGGGCGACACCGCGTTGAGCCGCGTGCTCCAGCAAAGGTCGATCGCGCAGTGCCGCCACCTGGATGCCGCTGCCGCAATAGCCCTCGACGCCATGGCAGCCGCTGCTGACGATCAGCAGCCGGTCGGCATCCGGAGGACCCAGCCGCGCGACGTCCATGGCCAGTTCCTCGCGGTCGCGCCCTTTCAGCGGATGGGCCTTGGACTCGACCTGAAGTGCGGCCTCACGTCCGGCCTGAAGGAAGCGCTCGCGCGCTTGCGCGTACGAAGACGAGAAGGCCGACTCGGGCCCGCTCATCAACGGCCTTTGGCCAGCCAGGCCTCCGCCAGCCGCACCCAATAGGTGGCGCCCAGCGGGATCAGGTCGTCATTGAAGTCGTAGCTGGGGTTGTGCAGCATGCACGGGCCGCCCCCATGCCCCATCTCGCGGTGGCTGCCGTCGCCGTTCGCGATGAAGCAGTAGGCGCCGGGCTTGGCCTGCAGCATGTACGAGAAATCCTCCGCACCCATCGTGGGTTCCTGCACCAGCACGTTGTCCGGTCCGACGATGGACGCCATGACCTTGCGCGCGAACTCGGTCTCGGCCGGCGAGTTGACGGTCGGCGGATAGTTGCGCTTGAACTCGAATTCGCACTCGGCTTCATGCGCCGAGCACACATGCTTGGCCACATGTTTCATGCGTTTTTCGATGAGGTCCAGCACTTCCAGCGTGAACGTGCGCACCGTGCCCTGCAATTCGCAGCTGTCGGGCACCACGTTGGTGGCTTCGCCGGCGTGAATCATGGTGACCGAGATCACTCCTGCATCGATCGGCTTCTTGTTGCGGCTGATGATGGTCTGGAAAGCCTGGACCATCTGGCACGCAATGGGCACCGGGTCGATGCCGTTGTGCGGCAGCGCCGCATGGCTGCCCTTGCCGCGGATGGTGATCTTGAATTCGCTGGTGGAGGCCATCACCGGGCCCGAACTCACGGCGAACCTGCCAACCTGATCGCCGGGCCAGTTGTGCATGCCGAACACCGCTTCCATCGGGAACCGCTCGAACAACCCGTCCTTGATCATTTCCCGGGCCCCGCCGCCACCTTCCTCGGCCGGCTGGAAGATGAGGTACACGGTGCCGTCGAAATTGCGATTCCTGGCGAAATGCTGAGCCGCCGCCAGCAACATGGCAACATGGCCGTCGTGGCCGCAGGCGTGCATCTTGCCCTGGTGCTTGCTGGCGTGGCTGAAGGTATTGAATTCCTGCATCGGCAGGGCGTCCATGTCGGCACGCAAGCCGATCGCCCGGGCGCTGGTCCCGTTCTTGACGATTCCCACCACGCCGGTCGTTCCCAGACCCCGATGGATCGGGATGCCCCATTCGGTCAACTTGCCGGCGACCACGTCGGCGGTGCGCTTTTCCTCGAAGCAGAGTTCGGGGTGGGCATGGATGTCACGGCGAATGGCGGCGATGGCGGCGGCCTGGGTCACCACGGAGTCGAGAATATTCATGGGACAGGACTCGTTGTGCTGCAATCCCGCAGTCTATCGCGGCTGGCAAACTGCGATGCGCCGTCAGGGGATATCCGCGAGAATAGGGCGGATGGACCTCACGACCCCTGCGGTGTCGCCCCGCACCCTTGAGCTGGCCCAGGCGCTGGTTCACATCAACACCGTTAGTGCCAGTCCCAACCTGCCGCTGATTCACCTCGTCCGCGACGAACTGGCCCGGCTGGGCGTGGTGAGCCGACTGACATTCAGTCCTGACAAGACCAAGGCCAACCTGTTCGCCACCCTGGGAGAGGGCAAGCCGGCCGGGGTGATACTTTCGGGTCACACCGACACCGTGCCCTGGGATGGCCAGGAGTGGACCGGCGATCCGCTGGACGGCGCCGTCCGCGACGGCAAGCTCTTCGGCCGAGGTTCGGCCGACATGAAGAGCTTCATCGCCATTGCCTTGGCCCATGCGAACGATTTTCTCCAGAGCGACGCCCCGTTCGCGATCCACCTGGCTCTCAGCTATGACGAGGAGGTCGGCTGTTTTGGCGCGAGGGAACTGATTGCCGACCTTCGCGACGCCGGCATTGCGCCACTGGCCTGCATCATCGGCGAGCCGACCAGCATGGTGCCGGCCATTGCCCACAAGGGCGTCTATCGCTACAAGTGCTGTGTTCGCGGCAAAGACGCTCATTCATCCCTGACGCCCCGGTCGGTCAATGCCATCGAGATGGCGGCCCGGGTGATCGGCAAGCTGCGTGACATGGCCGAAGGGTTCGAGCGCGAAGAGCCGCGTTTCCAGGGATTCGATGTGCCGTTCTCCACCGCCAGCGTCGGCCAGTTCCATGGCGGGATCGCCGACAACGTGGTTCCCCGCGACGCCGAGTTCCGCTACGAATTCCGCGATCTGCCCACCGCTGACGCCCGGGCCATGCAGCAGGAACTGGTGGCGCATGCGCGATCGCTGGAACCCGCCATGAAACGCGTGGCGCCGGAAGCCGGCTTCCGCTTCGAAACCCTGTGCGAGGTTCCCAGCTTTCTCGGCTCGGCCCAGGACGCCATCACCCGGCTGGCACAGCGCCTGTCGCGCGAGCAACGAATCACCCAGGTCGCCTTCGGAACCGAGGCCGGGCTGTTCAAGGGCGCAGGCATTCCCACGGTGGTCTGCGGCCCTGGCAGCATCGAGCAGGCGCATCAGGCGGACGAATACGTCAGCCTTGACCAGTTGGCTCGTTGCGAGGCCTTCATGCGCGGCTTGGCCGCGGCGCGCGAGATTGGTTGATGAGCGCATTTCCTGCCATCGGCGCGTTGCCGGCATCCGGCGAGGTCAGGGGCGCCTGTCCCCACGATTGCCCGGACACCTGCTCGCTGATCACGACCGTGGAGAACGGCGTCGCCATGAAGGTGCGCGGCAATCCCGGGCATCCGCAGACGCAGGGGGTTCTGTGCGCCAAGGTGTCGCGCTACACCGAGCGGACCTACCATCCGGAACGCGTCCTGCATCCGCTCAAGCGATCGGGACCCAAGGGTTCCGGGCGCTTTGAAAAGGTGAGCTGGGACGAAGCGCTTGGCGACATCGCGCAACGACTGCAGGCGATCGCGGCGGTGAACCCGGAAGCCGTCGTTCCGTACAGCTACGCCGGGACCATGGGGCTGGTGCAGGGCGAGAGCATGGCGGCTCGCTTTTTCCACAAGCTGGGCGCCTCGCTGCTGGATCGCACCATCTGCTCCAGCGCCGGCACCGAGGGCTTGATCCACACCCTGGGCGGCAAGGTGGGGATGAGGGTCGAGTTCTTCGCCGAGTCGAAACTGATCCTGATCTGGGGCAGCAATTCGATCACCAGCAATCTGCACTTCTGGCGTCTGGCGCAGGAAGCGAAGCGACGCGGCGCCAGGCTGGTGTGCATCGACCCGCGGCGCACCGAGACTGCCGACAAGTGCGATGAGCATGTGCAACTGAAGCCGGGCACCGACGCGGCTCTGGCGCTGGCGCTGATGCACGAGCTGATCGTCAACGACTGGCTGGACCACGACTACCTCACCCGGTATACGGTGGGTTGGGGCGCCTTGCGGGAGCGGGCGTTGCGCTGGAGTCCCGAGCGCGCGAGCGAGGTCTGCGGCGTCACCGCGCGGCAGATCCGCCAGCTGGCGCGGGACTGGGGCACGATCTCGCCGGCGGCGATTCGCCTCAATTACGGGATGCAGCGGGTGCGCGGCGGCGCCAACGCCGTGCGGGCGATCGCCGGTCTGCCCGCGCTCACAGGGGCCTGGCGGCACCGGGCGGGCGGTGTCTTGCTGTCGAATTCGGGAAGATTTCCGGTGGATCGGGCCGCCCTGCAACGTCCCGATTTGCTGGCGGGCCGCAAGCCCCGCACCATCAACATGATCACCATCGGTGACGACCTGCTGCGCAAGGAGTCCCCCGAGTTTGGTCCCGCCATCGAGGCGCTGGTCGTGTACAACAGCAATCCGGTGGCGGTGGCTCCGGAATCGGCCAAAGTCGTCGCCGGATTCGCGCGCGACGATCTTTTCACGGTGGTGCTGGAGCATTTCCAGACTGACACGGCCGACCACGCCGACTACGTGCTGCCGGCCACCACCCAGCTGGAGCATTGGGACGTGCATGGGTCGTACGGCCATACCGACGTGCTGCTGAACCGACCGGCGATCGCACCGCAGGCAGAAGCCTGGCCCAACACCCGGATCTTCCGCGAGCTGGCATTGCGCATGGGCTACACCGAGCCCTGTTTCAGCCAGGATGACTTGAGCCTGTGCCGCACTGCCTACGGCGACCGGATCGATTTCGACCGTTTGCTGCAACACGGCTATGCGTCGCTGGAAGTGCCTGAGGCGCCTTTCGCGAACGGCGGCTTCCCGACCCCGTCGGGCAAGTGCGAATTCTTCAGCGAGCGCCTGGCCCGCCAGGGGCTGGACGGACTGCCTGATCACCTGGCCAACTACGAGACCGCAGGCACGTCGCACCGGTACCCGTTGGCGATGATCTCGCCCCCAGCGCGCAACTTCCTCAATTCCACTTTTGTGAACCTTCGCAGCCTGCGCGATATCGAAGGCGAACCCATGCTGGAAATCCATGAACTCGACGCCGCGGCGCGGGGCATCGCCTCAGGCGCCATCGTGCGGGTATTCAACGGCCGCGGCGAATACCTGTGCAAGGCCCTGGTATCGCCGCGTGCCCGGCAGGGTGTCGTCAACGGGTTGGGCGTCTGGTGGCGCAAGTTGGGGCTGCAGGGCGCCAATGTCAACCAGCTCACCAGCCAGCGGCTCACCGACCTGGGCCGCGGCCCGGTGTTCTACGATTGCCTGGTCGAAGTCGAAGCGGTGTGAAGCGCCGGCTGATCATGGGGTTTGGCGGCATTGCGGCGATCGCGTTGGCCTCCCTGCTGTGCCTGTCGGGTTGCGCCGACCTCGGCTACTATTGGCAGTCGGCGACCGGCCACATCAGGCTCATGAGTGCCGCGCGGCCGGTCGAGGAGTGGCTGGGGGACACCGGGTCGCCCGAGCGCCTGAAGCAGCGGCTGGCGCTGAGCCGCCGAATCCGCCAGTACGCCGTGCGCGAGCTGAAACTTCCCGACAATCCGAGTTACCACCGCTATGCCGACCTGCATCGCGCGGCCGCGGTCTGGAACGTCGTGGCGGCGCCGCCCTATTCGCTGACACTGAAGAGCTGGTGCTTTCCGGTCACCGGATGCGTCGGGTACCGGGGCTACTTCAACGAAACCGAAGCGCGAGCCGATGCTGCGACCCTCGCGTCGGAAGGCCTGGAGACCACCGTCTACCCGGTGCCTGCCTATTCGACACTGGGTTGGATGAACTGGGCCGGCGGCGACCCGCTTCTCAGCACCTTCATCTACTACCCCGAAGGCGAACTGGCGCGGTTGATCTTCCACGAGCTGGCCCATCAGGTCGTCTATGCCAGGGACGACACCACCTTCAATGAATCTTTCGCCACTGCGGTGGAAAGGCTGGGGAGTGCGCGTTGGCTGGCCACTGAAGCGACCGCTGCTGCGCGCGAGGAATATGCCCAGTTCGACGGCCGCCGCAAACAGTTCCGCGCGCTGGCACTGGCGACGCGCAAGCGCCTGGAGAACATCTATGCGACGAGCGAAGGCGCCGAGCGCGACCAGTTGAAGCAGGCAACGCTGCGGGACTTTCGCGAGAGCTATGCGAAAGTGCGCGCCGGCTGGGGCGGCGACCCCGCGCGCTGGCGCGGCTACGACCGCTGGGTGGCGCAGGCCAACAACGCGTCGTTCGGTGCCCAGGCGGCCTACGACGACCTGGTGCCGGGTTTCGAAGCGGTCTTCGAGCGCGAGGGCCGGGACTGGCTGCGGTTCTATGATGCCGTGAAGCGACTGGCCGCATTGCCCGAGGACGAACGCCACCGGCTGCTGGAGGAAACCCGTTGACTGTTTCGACTTTCTTACTTGCTCCCCTGGCCGCAGGAGACCGCAGTGTCTGACATCCACATCACCCGTCACCATGCGCTGGGGCTGGCTGTCGCGCGCAAGCTCGCCTTCAAGTGGGCCGAGGCTGCCGAGCAGGAATTCGACATGGAATGCGTCTACGAGGAGGGCAAGACATCGGATGTCGTGAGCTTCAAGCGCACCGGGGCCCACGGGGAGCTGAAGGTGAGCAAGGACAAGTTCGTGCTCGACGCGCACCTGGGTTTCCTGCTGGCCGCCTTCAGGCACCGGATCGAGACCGAGATCGTCCACAACCTCGACCTGCTGCTGGCCCATGAGGAGCCGGCCAAGGCTTTCGACAAGGTCGTCACCAAGCGCGCGGCAACCCGGAAGACGCACAAGAAGAAGGCCTAGCCATGAGCAGCGACTCTGGGCAGCAGGATGCCGCGAGAGACGGCGCCGGTTCGCAAACGGCCGCCGGAGCTCTGGACGGCATCAAGGTCCTGGAACTCGGCCAATTGATCGCGGGCCCGTTCGCCGCCCGAACACTGGGCGACTTCGGCGCCGATGTCATCAAGGTCGAGACGCCGCCCGACCCGAGGCATCCCGAGACGACCGGGGGCGACCCGCTGCGCCGCTGGCGGCTGCTCAAGGACGGGACTTCGGTGTGGTGGCAGGTTCAATCGCGCAACAAGCGCTCGCTGGCGCTGGACCTGAAAGATCCCCAAGCACAGGGCATTGTTCGCCAGCTCGCCCGGGATGCCGATGTGCTGATCGAGAACTTTCGTCCGGGCGCGCTCGAAGGCTGGGGACTTGCGCCCGCCGACCTGCTGAAACTCAACCCCCGGCTGATCGTGCTGCGCATCAGCGGCTATGGACAGACCGGGCCGTACCGCGACAGGCCGGGTTTCGGCGTGGTGGCCGAGGCCATGGGCGGCCTGCGCCACCTGACGGGCGAACCCGGCCGCGTGCCGGTCCGCGTGGGGGTGAGCATCGGCGACACGCTCGCGGCGCTGCACGGCGTCATCGGCATCCTGATGGCGCTGCAGCACCGCCACGTCAGCGGGCGCGGGCAGATTATCGACGTGGCGCTGTACGAAGCGGTGTTCAACTGCATGGAAAGCCTCTTGCCGGAATACAGCGCTTTTGGCGCGGTGCGGGGACCGGCCGGCAGCGCCCTGCCCGGGATTGCGCCGACCAATGCGTATCGTTGCAGCGATGGTGGTTACGCGATCATCGCGGGCAATGGCGACAGCATCTTCAGACGCCTGATGGCCGCGATCGGCCGTGGCGACCTGGGGTCCGATCCGGGCCTGGCGGACAATGCCGGCCGGGTCGTCCGGGTCGACGAAATCGACGCGGCCATCGGCGAGTGGGCGCGACAGCGCACGGTGACCGAGGTGCTGTCGGCGCTGGACGCGGCGTCCGTTCCGGCCGGGCGCATCTACACGGTGGCGGACATTGCCGCCGACCCGCACTACCGGGCGCGCGGCATGCTGGCCGAAATCGAGATGAAGGACCGGACCACGCTCACAGTGCCGGGCATCGTGCCCAAGCTCTCCGCGACACCGGGCCGGCACCGCCGCAACGCGCCGGACCTGGGACAGGACACCGATAGCGTGCTGCGCGAACTGGGCCTGACGGCCGAACAGATTGCCGGCCTCCATCAGCGCGGCATCGTCGCTCGCAAGTCCTGAAGGCCCGCTTCAGCTGAGCGACTCGACCAGATCGATGTACTGCTGCATCGCAGCTTCGCTGGAGCTGCCTTTCAGGCCGTTCCACGCGTCCCATTTGGCGCGGCCCACCATGTCACTGAAGCCCGGCTTCTTTTCGGCGTTGTCGCCTGCGGTTGCCTGCTTGTACAGCGCATAGAGCTTCAGCAACGTGGCGTTGTCGGGGCGCTCGCTCAGGTTCTTGGAACCGGCGACCGCGGCTTCGAATGCGGCTTTCAGATCGGCCATGAATGCTCCTTCTCGTTGGACGGGCGGGTTCGCCGCGGTGCTGCGGGTAAATCGCGGTATCTTACGGCGTCGGCCCGGCCAGAATGGCGAGGAAGCGACCGCAGCCCACCGGAGGGTCCATGGTTATCCGCAAAGTTGCCCGGCGAGCCGCCGAGACCGACAGCACGCACCCAGGCGACCTGGGGCGCGCTGCGCTGGAAGCTGCCAAGAGCATGCTGGCGTACTCCGGCGAGCGCATGACCAAGGTCGACACCGCCTGGCTGCGGATGGACTCGCCGGCCAATCTCATGATGATCATCGGCGTCTGGACCTTCGAGCCGGGCATCCGTTATGCCCACCTGCGCCAGCGCGTGGAGGACCGGTTGCTGCGCTACAGCCGGTTCCGACAGCGCGTCCAGGAGCATGCCACGGGGGTTACCTGGTCCGAGGATCCGCAGTTCGACATCGCCCGTCACGTCGTGCGCGAAAAGCTGCCGCGCCGCGGCAAGGGCCTGGAACAGATGGCATTGCAGGCGCGGGTCGCCGAACTGGCGATGCGGCCGCTGGATCGCAAGCATCCGCTGTGGCAGTTCCACCTGGTCGAGGACTATGACGGCGGCAGCGCGCTCATTGCGCGGATTCATCATTGCATTGCCGACGGCATCGCCCTGATCGCGGTCACCATGTCGCTGATGGATGGCGGCGCGCCGCCACCGGCCCGCCAGCGCAGCCAAGCTGCGGCCGGCGCCGAGGACTGGACGCCGCAGGGACTGGTCAAGCCGCTGGCCGACATGAGCCTCAAGGCGCTCGGCGTCGCGGGGGCGGCTGCGGCGCGCTCGCTCGGGCTGCTGCTCGACCCCCAGAGAGCAACGGCGGGCGCACTGGGCGTGGGTCGGCTGGCGTGGCAGGTGGTAACCGATGCCGCAGCCCTGGCACTCATGCCGGACGATTCGGCTACCCGGTTGAAGGGCAAGCCCGGTATGGCCAAGCAGGTGGCATGGTGCCCGCCAATTCCACTGGACGATGTGAAGGCCGTGGGCAAAGCGCTCAACTGCTCGGTCAACGACGTGCTGCTCAGCTGCGTGGCCGGCGCCATCGGCGCTTACCTTCGCTCCCACGGCGACGCGACGGCGGGCCAGGAAATCCGCGCGATGGTTCCGGTGAACCTGCGGACCGCAGAGCATTCGCATGACCTGGGCAATCGCTTCGGGCTGGTGCCGCTGGTATTGCCGATCGGGATCGCCAATCCGGTCGAGCGCGTCTACGAGGTGCGACGCAGGATGAACGCGCTCAAGGGCAGCACCCAGCCGTTCCTGACGTACGCTTTGCTGGCGGTGGCGGGCCTGATGACCAAACCGGCCCAGGATGCCCTGCTCGACCTGTTCGGCAGCAAGACGACGGCCGTCGTTACCAATGTGCCCGGACCGCGCGAGAAGCTGAAACTCCTGGGATCGACCCTGGAGCAGTGCATGTTCTGGGTGCCCCAATCGGGCGACGTCGGACTGGGCGTTTCGATCCTGAGCTACGGCGGCGGGGTCCAGTTCGGCGTGATCAGCGCCACTTCGTTGTGCCCGCAGCCGCAGAAGATCATCGACGAATTCGAACCCGAATACAGCAAGCTTGCATGGCTTACGCTGATGCTGCCGTGGCTGGGCGGCTGAACGACAGGGCGAGGCAAGGTCAGTCTGCCTGGGTCCGCAGGGTCAGGAACTCGGCCTCGTAGTCTTTCGCCAGGGAGAGTTTTTGCTGCTCGGTCAGCACCTTGCCGGCCTCCTGGAAGAACTTGTTTTCCTCTTCCTTCAGGTGGTGCTCGATCTTCTCGCACAGTTTCTTCGCGCCGGCCATCCAACCTGGGGCGTTCGGCTCCTGCTGCTCCAGGTCTTCCACCATTTCGTCCATCTGGTGGTGCTCGGAGATGGCATGGCGCGCAGCGTCCACGGTTGTGTCGTGCTCGAACAGCGGTACATAGAAGCAGCGCTCTTCGGCGGTTTCGTGAGCCAGCAGTTCGCGGTGGAGCTCCAGAAAGACGCGGGAGCGCTCGGGCGTGCCGGGCTCGCTGGCCAGCAGGTGTGCGGACAACTCGCGCTGGGTTTCATGGCTGACGCGCAGAGCTTCGAAGATATTCATGCGCCCATGGTGGCCGGATTGCGCGCACCGGTGTGTAGGCGCGAAACCCAACAGTGCGCCGGAGCCCGGCGCGAGCGACGCTAATCGTCGAGCTCGGCCCGTGCCAGGTCCACGTCCAGCCGCTCCATGGCATCGATGGGTTTGCTGGCCGCCGCCTGCTCATACAGCCGGGTGGCTTCCTTCATCTTCTTGTCCCCTTCGAGCATCAGCAACCCATTGGCGTATTCGATCATCGCGATGGCCGAGTGGGGGTTGATCTGCAGGGCGTCCTGGAACAGCTTCAGGCCGACGTCCTTCTTCGCCCCATAGGTCATGCCGCCGATCAGGGCGCCGACCTTGTCAATGACTTCCGCATGGAACGCACCCAGCGCGATGTGGGCATCCGCATGCTTGGGCTGCAGCTTGATGGTCCTTTCGAGTGCTTCCTTGACCTTGCCCCCCAGGCCCTGCGCCAAGGCCTTGGCGACGCTGATGCCCTGGCTGTAACGGCCCAGGGCATAGGCCTGCCAATACCAGGCGTTGGGGTTTTTCGCCTGCTCCATCGCCTGCGCTTCGGCCCGTTGCGCGACCTCCATGAAGAGATCCAGCTTGTTCCGCTCTTTCTTCTCCAGGTAATTGGCGTACATGCAGGTGGCCTTGTTGGCCGCCGTGATGCCGTCCCCGCCCGCATCCAGCCCCGCTTCCCGTGCCTTCTGGAACTCGCCGTTGTGCAGCAGCACCCAGGCCTCGAGCACGGCCGGATCCTTTGGCATCGGCTCGGCGTCGCCCGCGTGCAGGCGAGTCCAATGCTTGCCGGTGCTGGCGGCGTCGAACTGGTAATCGCTCAGATGGGGGAACACGGTCCATTTCGCCATGGTTGTCTCCTGGTCTGTCATTCTGGACCCCCGGCATGGTTGTAGGCTTCTACCAACGCCAAAAGATGCATCTTCTGCCCCGGCTCGAGATAGGGGACCAGTAAATTGAGCACATGCTGCGCCCCGCGCAGGAGCGCAATCTGCGCGCTCTCCGGTTCGAGCGCCCGACGCGGGTCCCGAACGTATTCATAGCTCAGCCAATAGGTGAGCACCACCACCATGCACGTCGCGGTGGCCTCGACCTCGCGCGAGTCGATGGCCACCGTCCCCGCCCGGCTCATGCTGTCGAGCATGGCCTTGACGGCATGGGCCTTGTTCTTCAGCACCCACTGGAAATGCGTTTCCAGACGCCGGTTCTTGGACAGCAGGTCGTTGAGGTCGCGGTAGAGAGAGCGGTACTGCCAGATCAATTCGAACAGCGAGTGCATGAAGAACCAGGCGTGCTCGACGTCGCGCAGTTCGTCGCTGGCATTGAGCAGTTCATTCAGCGAACGCTCGTAGCGGTCGAACAGCGCATTGATCAGTTCGTCCTTGGCTGGATAGTGGTAGTAGAGGTTGCCGGGGCTGATGTGAAGTTCGGCTGAAATCAATGTGGTCGAGACATTCGGCTCGCCGAACCGGTTGAACAGGTCGAGCGCGACCTCCAGGATGCGCTCGGCGGTTCGGCGAGGCGGCTTTCGGGCCATGCTCAACGCGCCGGGCGCAGGGTCGGTTCCAAAGCTTGGGCGAGTTCGTCCAGGCCCTGGTGCAGGGAGGCCATGGCTTCGGCGACGCGCCCGGCCGGATGAGGTGCGCCGACCAGGTGACGGCCGTGGTCGCGCAGCACATCGGCCCGCAGCCCGACGCCGTGTCGGGCTAGGCGGGCGCCCAGCGCTGCGCCGTCGGAGCGCAGCAGGGCGCGGGTTTGCTGGTACGCGTGCTCGGCCAAGTGACGGCGCTGGCCGTAGCTGATGGTGTTGGCCAGATACAGCTCCGGATCGCGATGGTCGGGCTCGATCAGCACGATATCGGTCCCCGGATAGGCGCGCTCATAGTGCTTCATTCCCAACGCCATCCGCGAGTGAACGAGCGAGCGGAAGGTCTGGCTGAGCACCGTTGGCAGCCCGCCTTCGGCGATGCGCGGAATGGCGGCCTCGCCCGAATGGAAAGGCACCAGGGGATTGAGGCACAGCATCAGGTTCACGCCTTCTTCCAGCGCGACCGACGCGTGCAGGGTCTTCTTGAGCGCGCCGTCGACGAAGTGCCGATGGTCGATCTCCACCGGCGGAAACAATCCGGGCAGCGCCGAACTGGCCTGCACGGCCTTGGAGATGGGAACGTGGTCCCAGCCCGGCCGCCCGAAGGGCGCGGCCTCGCCCGTGTCCAGGTCGGTCGCAACCAGGGTCAGGCGGGTCTTGAGCCGGCGAAAGTCGTTGGTGCGACCGGGGCGCGAAAAGAGGTTTGCCAGGCGAAGGTCGATCTGCTCGTTCGAAAAGATTCCGGTGGGCAGGGCGGGACCGAGCTGGCCGATGGCATTGAGCAGCGATTTGCGACCCAATGTCGCGCGCCACAGCGCCGAAGCAGCCAAGCCGGGAAGCATGGCGCCGCGCCGGGCGAATTCGCGGTACGCCGGCACCATCAGCCAGGAGGGGTCGAACACCTCGTCGGTTGCGCTATCGCTGTGAATGAAGGCCGTGCACAACTGGCGCGGCGTGATCCCGTTGGCCAGACCGGCCGCGATGAAACCGCCGGCCGAGACGCCGACGTAATGGTGCAGACGGTTGAAGTCCAGGCCTTCGAGCGCCTCATCGAGCGCGCACAGCGCGCCAATCTCATAAATGGCCCCCAGCGGTCCGCCTCCGGCCAGCGCCAGCGCGATCTTCGGCCCAGTCGATTTCCGGCTCTTCATGAGGTTCAGTGTAGGGGGCTCGCGCAGGCCCGGGTGCTGCGCTGCAACATGGGAGCGGGCAAGAAGAAAGGCGCCGAAGCGCCTTGGTGTTGTCCGGGCCCTTGCCGGCTCATTTGCGTGAGCTGGCCCGCTTCGCGACGGTCTTGGCTGCGCGCTTTGCCGGAGCGTGTCGCGCCGGTGCCTTCCCACTGAGCCTGGCGACGCTGCGATTGAGTTCGTCGATCCGCTCGATCAGAACGTCGATCTCCTTGGCCGACGGCACACCCAGCTTCTTGAGCGCCTTGGCCACCCGCTCCTCGAAAATGCCTTCCAGTTTGTCCCACTGGCCCGATGCCTTCGAGGAAATGTCGGTGGCCATGCTGGCCATGCGGCTGGTGGCCTCGGAAATGCGCTCTTCGGCGGCTGCCTGCGTCTTGCGCTGCAGCGAACTGCCTTCCTTCACAAGGTTGTCAAACACCTTGCCGCCTTCTTCCTGGGCCTTCGCGAATGCGCCGAGGCCGGCCAGCCAGATCTGCTGGGCCGACTCCTTGATGGAACCGAGTTGCGCTGCGCCGGACTTGCTGCTGGCGGCTTCTTTTTTCATCTTCGTGACCATGGTGTCCTCCAAACGTGGGTTGTTGGCTGCTGAAATCCTTCAGCGGCGATACACAATCACTGTATGCGCCGGGCTGGACGCGGTGTAGGTGGCGTGTTCTAAATCGCTAGACGTCCCGCACTAACTGGCCGGGACCCATCGGGGAGGCGCCCACTGGCGCGCAAGGGCCGCCGCGGGCGGGTTTGTGCGGAATGTTGGGGTCCGGGCATTCGGCAAGAATGCCCCTGCCAACCAGGAATTCACGGAGGTCATTCATGCGGTATTTCGTCACCGGCGCGACCGGTTTCATCGGCAAACGCCTCGTGGCGAAACTCCTGGAGCGCAAGGGCGCGGTGGTCCATTTCCTGATACGCAGGGAAAGCGAGCACAAGATCGCCTC
>JAANCK011535742.1_pt1 | contig 19753 bp, 16 predicted proteins | sample 7277841 | NCBI WGS metagenome assembly JAANCK01 (sample SAMN14222788, study PRJNA588281) | permafrost metagenome | isolation source: Arctic cryosol methane SIP | place: Canada:Nunavut | collected 2015-07 | reverse complement strand
GTGCATCAAACGCGCTTGCCGCCAGTCGAAGTTGGCGGGCAGGCGCACTTCCAGCGCCACCGGCTCGTGGGCATGCCAGCCCGCGCGCTGCAGGTAATGGGCCGCCGAGTTCATGGCGTCGGGCAGCGACTGCCACAGGTCGATGCGGCCATCGCCGTCGCCATCGACCGCATAGGCGCGGAAGGTCGACGGCATGAACTGCATGTGCCCCATCGCGCCGGCCCAGGAGCCGTTCATGTCGATGGCAGCGACGTGCCCGGCATCGATGATGCGCAAGGCATCGAGCAGCTGGCTGCGGAAGAATGCGCTGCGGCGGCCTTCCCACGCCAGCGTGGCGAGGCTGGCCGGAATGTTGAGGTTGCCCTGGTTTGTCCCGAAGTTGGTTTCCAGTCCCCAGAACGCCACCAATATGGATTTGGGCACGCCGTATTTCTGTTCGACGGCATCCAGCAGGGCGGCATGTTCCTGCAGCAGCGCCTGGCCGCGTTCGACCCGGCTTGGCGTCACACGGCGTTCCAGGTAGTCGGCAAACGTCTGCAGGAATTCGGGCTGGCGGCGATCCAGTTCGATCACGCGCTCGACCGGGGTGACGCCTGTGAGGGCGGCATCGAGCGTGGCGGGCGTGATGCCCCGTGCCTGGGCGTCCTGGCGAAAGGCAACGAGCCAGTTGTCGAAAGCAGTCTGTGCGGGCGGCGCAGACGGCGCAGGCGGAGCAGGTTGAATAGGTTGAGTCGGCTGTGCAGGTGGCGTGGGGTGGCTGATTGGGCCGGGCGAAGTGACTAACGGCGGGGGCGACGCGCAGCCGCTCACCAGCACAGCCAGCAGCAAGAAAATTTTACGCATTCTTTTGCAGCCAGTATTCCAGCAGTGCCAGATGCCACAGCTTGCTGCCCTGGATGCGCGTGTGGTGCTGCTCGGGCGCGTCGAGCAGTTTGTCGACATAAGCGCGCTGATACAGGCCGCGCGCGCGGCACGCCTGCGAATCGAGAATGTCGCGCATGAAATCGAGAAACTCGCCGCGCACGAACTTCAGCGCGGGCATCGGGAAATAGCCTTTTTTGCGGTCGATCACCGCGTCCGGCACCAGCCCGCGCGCGATTTGTTTCAGCACGTGCTTGCCTTCGGAGGCGAGCTTGAGTTCCGGCGGCATCGACGCGGCCAGCTCGACCAGCTGGTGATCGAGGAAGGGCACGCGTGCTTCCAGCCCCCACGCCATCGTCATGTTGTCGACGCGCTTGACCGGGTCGTCGGTAATCAGCATCGTGGTGTCCATGCGCAGTACCTGGTCGATGAATTCGTCGGCAAACGGCTCACTCAGATGCGTCGCGATGGTTTCGCTGGTGTAGTCCGGCCCGTGATACGCGGGCATGGCCATCTCGAGAAATTCATCGTGGTCGCGGTCGAAGTAATGTTTGCGGAAGCGGTCGAGCGCTGAGCCGGACGTTTCCGCCGCCATGCGCGGATACCAGAAATAGCCGCCGAACACTTCGTCCGCGCCCTGTCCGCTCTGCACCACTTTCACGGTCTTGCTGACCTGTTCCGACAGCAGGTAAAACGCCACCGCGTCCTGTGCGAACATCGGCTCGGACATCTGGTCCACCGCCTCGGGCAGGCGGCGCAGCACGTCGGCATTGGGGATCAGGAATTTGTGGTGGCGCGTGCCGTACATCGCCGCGACCGGGTCGGAGTATTCGAACTCGTTGCCGCGCTCTTCCGGCTGGTCTTCAAAGCCGACCGTAAACGTCATCAGGTCCGGCACGCCCTGCTCGGCCAGCAGCGCCACCAGCAGACTCGAATCGAGTCCGCCGGACAGCAGCACGCCGACTTTGACGTCGGCAATCTCGATGCGTTTCTTGACCGCCTGGCGCAGGCTTTCGTGGATGCCTTCGGTCCATTCCGCTTCGGTTCTGGGTATGGGCGGACGCTCGGCTTTCAGCGACCAGTATTTGCGGTGTCGCAGCTTGCCCTTGGCATACACCGTCAGCGTCGTCCCCGGCGCCAGCTTGCGGATGCCGTTGTAGATCGTGCGCGGCGCGGGCACCACCGCGTGCAGGGTGAACAGATGATGCAGCGCCACCGCGTCGATGCCGGTGTCCACCTCGCCCGCCGCCAGCAGCGCCTGCGGCGTCGAGGCAAAGCGCAATGCCGCGCCGGATTCGCTGTAATACAGGGGTTTGATGCCCAGCCGGTCACGCGCCAGAAACAGCACGTCGCGGTTCCATATCGCGAACGCGAACATGCCGTGCAGCCGCTCGACGCACGCCTCGCCCCATTGCAGATAGGCGCGCAGGATGACTTCGGTGTCGCCGTCGGAATGGAACGCATGCCCCAGCCCAATCAACTCGGCGCGCAGTTCCGGGTAGTTGTAGATCGTGCCGTTGAATACCAGCGCGGTGCCGCTGGCGGCATCGATCATCGGCTGTGCCGAGCGCGGCGACAGATCGATGATCGCCAGCCGCCGGTGGCCCAGGCGTACCGCGCCGTCGGCGTGCTGGCCCTCGGCATCGGGCCCGCGCCGCGCCAGTTTGGCCAGCATCCGCGCCATGGTGTCGGGTTCGGGCGTGCGCCCGTCAAAACGCAATTCACCGGCTATGCCACACATGTTTTTGCCTTTGCTGGTTTGGTTTCAGACGACTGCTCACGCCCAGTATTTTGCCTTGTCCGGCAGCACCCACCGCACGCCGCCACGCGGATCTTCCTTGTCACCGCGGTAACGCGGGATCAAATGAATGTGCAGATGCGGCACGGATTGCCCACCCGCCTGACCGTGGTTGATTCCTATGTTATAGCCGTCCGGTTGATGTTGTTGATCCAGCATATCCTTGGCTTGCGCCAGCGCTTTGAGCAATGCGGCCTGCTCGGTTTCGCTGGCTTCAAACAGGGTGGCGAAATGGCGGCGCGGGATGATGACGGTGTGACCCGGCGAAAGCGGAAAACCATCCTTGTAGATCACGGTCAGTTCATCCTCGGCCAGGATGCGCTTGGGGTCGAGGTGGCAGAAGGGGCAGGGTTTTGTCGTGGGAGCGGTCATGCGCAATGGCTTCAGGGTTGGGACAGGAAATCGGCGACGGCGGAGGCGCGTGTTCAGTGTCACGCCACCAGTGGCGGCTCGTCCATCAAGGCGATCTGCTCGCGCAATTCGAGTATCCGTTCCTGCCAGTATTGCTGCGTATTGAACCACGGAAACGCGGCCGGAAAAGCAGGATCGTCCCAGCGGCGGGCGAGCCAGGCGGCGTAGTGGATCAGCCGCAAGGTTCTGAGTGCTTCAACCAGATTCAGTTCGCGCGGATCGAATTCGGCGAAGTCTTCGTAGCCGGTCAGGATCTCGTTGAACTGCGCTTGCTGTTCGTCGCGTTCGCCCGACAGCAACATCCATAAATCCTGTATCGCCGGGCCCATGCGGCTGTCGTCGAAATCGACGAAGTGGGGACCGGATTCCGTCCACAACACGTTGCCGGCGTGGCAGTCGCCGTGCAGGCGGATGGCACGCACGCTGCCTGCGCGTTCGTAACAGTGCGCCACGCTGGTGAGTGCATGATCGACCACGCTGTTCCACGCCGGCGCCAGGTCCGGCGGCAGCCAGTTTCCCGCGCGCAGGAAATCGCGCGATGCGGTGCCAAAGGTCTCGATATTCAGCACCGGGCGGTGAACAAAGTCGCTCAGCGCGCCGACCGCATGGATGCGGCCGAGAAAGCGTCCCATCCATTGCAGCGTATCGGCGCGGTCGAACTCGGGCATGCGGCCGCCCTGTTTGGGGTAGACGGCAAAGCGGAAGCTGGCGTGGGTGTTGAGTGTGCTGCCCTTCATCACCAGCGGCGCGACCACCGGGATTTCGCGCGCGGCGAGTTCGATCGTGTAGGCGTGTTCTTCCAGGATGGCGGCGTCGCTCCAGCGTTCGGGACGGTAGAACTTGACCACCACCAGATGGGCGTCCTCCACCCCCATCTGGTAGACGCGGTTCTCGTAGCTGTTCAGCGCCAGCAAGCGTCCATCGGCCTTGAGGCCGGTGCTGTCCAGCGCATCGAGCGCGCAATCGGGTGTCAGCGCGGAATAGGGGTGGGACAAATCCATCATGGAACGGGGCAAAGCAGCTATACCCAAAGGGCACACACGCTCAAAAAACAGAGGAAACAGATAATGCCTCAACTCGCCGCTTCCATCGCCCCCGCATGAAAACGCCAGACCCGTTCAGCATGGATATCTCGCGCCATATCTGGGAGACCCGCTACCGCGCCGCGGGCGAGGCCGACATCCGCGCCAGCTGGCGGCGGGTGGCGCAGGCGATCGCGCTGGCCGAAGGCGGCGAACGCGAGCAGTGGGCCGAGCGCTTCTACGTGCTGCTGGACGGTTTCCGTTTCCTGCCCGGCGGCCGCATTCTCGCCGGCGCCGGCACTGGCCGCCGGGTGACGCTGTTCAACTGCTTCGTCATGGGCGAGATTGCCGACGACCTCGAGCACATTTTCGAGGCACTGAAGGAAGGCGCGCTCACCATGCAGCATGGCGGCGGCGTCGGCTACGACTTTTCCACCCTGCGTCCGGCCGGAACGGTGGCGGCTGCAACCGGCAGCATCGCCTCCGGGCCGGTGTCGTTCATGCATATCTGGGACGCGATGTGCGCGACGATGCTGTCGACCGGCGCGCGGCGCGGCGCGATGATGGCGACGCTGCGCTGCGACCATCCCGACATCGAGATCTTCGTCGACGCCAAGCGCGACCCGGCCGTGCTGCGGCATTTCAACCTGTCGGTGCTGGTGAGCGACGCCTTCATGGATGCGGTGGCAAATGATCGCGACTGGCCGCTGCTGTTTCCCGGCCTCGCCGACGTGCGCACGCTGAAGGCGCGCGCGCTGTGGCAGCGCATCCTGCGCGCGGCCTACGACACCGCCGAGCCCGGCGTGCTGTTCGTCGACAGCATCAACCGCGACAACACGCTGGCCGAGATCGAAACGCTGAGCGCCACCAATCCCTGCGGCGAAATCCCGCTGCCGGCCTATGGCGCCTGCGATCTTGGCTCGCTCAATCTCACCGCTTTTGTGGTTGCGCCGTTTGCTGCCAACGCGCGTCTCGACCTTGAGGCGCTGGCTGAATCGGCACGGCTCGCGGTGCGCTTCCTCGACAACGTCATCGACGTCTCGCGCTATCCGCTGCCGGCGCAGGCCGAGCAGGCGCGCCTCAAGCGTCGTGTCGGCCTTGGTATCACCGGGCTGGCCGACGCGCTGGTGATGATGGGGCTCAACTACGACAGCGTGGCCGCGCGGCAAATGGCTGAGCTGGCGATGCCCGCAGTGCGCGATGCGGCCTACCGCGCCTCGATCGAACTGGCGCGCGAAAAGAGCAGCTTTCCCGCGTTCGCGCGCGATGCGTTCCTGGCGAGCGGTTTCGCGCGCCGGCTGCCGGCGGAGATTCGCGATGGCATCGCCGCGCACGGCCTGCGCAATAGTCATTTGCTGGCGATCGCCCCGGCCGGCACCATCAGCCTGCTGGCGAACAACTGCTCCAGCGGCATCGAGCCGGTGTTTGCCGCCACGGCCGAGCGCCGCGTGCTGCAGGCCGACGGCCGCTATCGCATCCACAGCGTGTTCGACTACGCCATGCAGCTGTGGCAGCAGCGCGGCGGCACGGGGACACCGCCCGCCTTCGTCGAGGCACGCCAGCTGGATCCGCTCGCCCATCTGCACATGCAGGCCGCGCTGCAGCCCTATGTCGACAATGCCATTTCCAAGACCATCAACGTCGCTGCCGAGCTGCCGTTCGAGCGCTTCGCGGACCTCTATCGGCAGGCGCATGCGCTGGGCCTCAAGGGCTGTACCGTGTTCCGCCCCAATCCCGTGACCGGCGCCATCCTGAGCGAGCCTGTGGCCGAGCAGATCCAGTGTTGCGGTATCGAACGCGAGGCAGATTGAATTATGTGCTGGCCGTGCACAGCGCCAGCTTGCGCGCGCGATCCAGCCGTTTGATCGCCGCTTCGCGCTGGCTGGCAGCGGAACGGCTGCGGGCCGCTTCGCGATAGACCAGCTGCACCGGCCGGCGGCTGCGGGTATAGCGCGCGCCGGCCGCGCCGTCGCCATTGTGTTCAGCGAGACGGCGAATGAGGTCGGTGGTGATGCCGGTGTAGAGCGTGCCGTCCGCGCAGCGCAGCAGGTAAACCCACCAGGTTGCGCCGCTGTCTGTTAGCGGAGTTGCCGCCGGGCCGGACTCAGACGTCAACCGCGATCTCTTGCGTCCACAACAGGGCATCCATATGCACGGCGTTGATCTCGGCGACATCGCGCCCGATCTGGGCGGACAGGGTTTCGATGCCGCCGAGGTCGTCCTGCTCACAGGCAATCGCCAGCGCCAGATAAGGCGCATAGGGGCCGCGCTGCGAGAGGATGGCTTCGGTGATTTCAACCGGCAGACTGACCTGTTTCAGGACTTGCTCCATCGGCATGTGCATCACCACATCGAGCAGTGAAAACAGGCCGGTGACGAAGACCTCGTCGCGCGCCTTGGCAAACAGCGCCTTGCTGGCCAGTTGCTCGGCCACCCGGGCACGCACCAGGGCATTTTCCAGAACAGCCGAATCGAGTTCCTGCGCCTGGCCGCCGGTGAACAGGATCAGCGTCAACCAGCGATACAGCTTGTCCTGCCCCATGATCATGAGCGCCTGCTCGATGCCGCCGACCTTGTGCAGCAAGCCGATGCCGGGGGAATTCACATAGCGCAGCAGACGCACCGACAGGGCCGGATCATGGCGGAAATTCTCGACCAGTTCGGACTGCTCGGCGCCGGTACGCACCCGGTTCATCAGGTCCAGCACCTTGGCACGCGACGGCCCCAAAACTGGGGAATCGAGGTTTTCGTGGCGCGTAATGAACGGCCCCATGAAGCGCGCGAACTGCAGTTTGTGGCACATGTGGAACGCTTCCAGCGTCTGCACCTCGGTCGCCACGAACTGCTTGCCCGAAGCCAGCTTGGAAATCGCCGCCATCTGGGTGGTGATGGTGGGGATGTCCTCGCTGCTGACGTCCAGCAATACATAGTCAAGATAAGGCAACAGGGCGTGCCGCGTGGCGAGCATCAGGGAGTCGGCATCCAGCGCAAAGCCGTGGCCGGCTGCCTTCATCTCGGCCAGGCGGGCGAGCAATGCGTCGTCGATCGTGGTGCTGGCATCCACTTTGAGGCGCCATACGGTGCCAGCGGCAGGCCAGCTTTCGATCAGCGGATGGTTCAGCGAAGCAGGTGAAATCGGGATGAAGGCCTGGCGCTGCGCCAACAGACGGGCGACGTCCATGCTTTGCAGATTGGTGAGCAGGGTTTCATCATAGAGGCGCTGCACGTCGGGCAAACTGGCGTCACGTTGCTCGTCGGGCGCGCGGCGCAGCATGAAGGTGTATGCCGCCACTTTCTGGTCGCGCCCCAGCATGGCCTCGCGGCGCATCACCGACCCAGCCTTGGCGGCGGGTTGCGGATGCGGGGCGGCGCTGGCTGCTGCCCTCGCGGTGGGCTGAGGGGGGGCAGCGGGGGCGGTTTTGTTGCCCGACAACATTCCTACAAGACGACTCAGCACGCAGCACTCCTTCTATCATTCAACTTGGGACAACGTGGTTGGTAACGGCCACTTTTGGCCGGACTGAAGTGGCCGCATCGCTAATTTTTTCACCCGGTTCCCGCATTGCCGACGGGGTCGGCCAGTGAGGTAAAGTACGCAATTATGCAGATCGAATGTTACGCCCAGCGCTTGCTCAACCCGTTTCGCGGTGTGGTCCACATCATTCGTTACCAGTCCGCCGAGGCGGTGACGACCGACGGCGTCGAGTGGGACATTTATGTATCCAATGACGCGCTGCTCGAAGGTCTCGGGCGCGCGGGCCGGCGCGCCCAGGTCTCCGATATCCGCTACGGCCACTGGTCGGCAGAAAAAGGCCTCAAGCGCGGGCCGCTCTATCCATCGGACGATTTCAAGCGGTTGGAAGACATGGGCGCGGTGGTCTACGAGCATTTGCTGACGATGCAGCGCGAGCTGCCGTTCGCTTTTCACGACCAGTTCGAGTTGTGGCTGCTCGATCGGGCCGATCGTCCGCTGGCGCTATTGCATAGCGTGCGCACCGACAGCGAAACCGATACCCGGCCGCCGCTCGACTGGCGCGCCGGACTGGCCGCGCAGGAGACCTTCCACAGCACAGCGATCGCGGGTCTGCAGGAATCGGCCGGGGCCTATCTGACGCGTTATATGAACAACCTCTCCAGCGGCGTGGCGCAGTGGTTTCGTCGTTCGGACGACGGCGCCGGGCTCGGCTTGCACACCCTGAAGGGCAGTGATGCCTTGCGCGGGCGGGTGCTTGATGCCGACGCTTTCGCACCGCTGTTTATCGCTACGCGCTGGATGGATGCGGCCCACGCCCAACTGGTACGCGATTATCACGCCTGGCAGGCGCCGTGGATGCTGCTGCTGGGGCATTTGGACGTCGCCACCCGCAGCGCGCTCGAAGCGTGCGCGTGCCGGCAGGCCGAGTCGGTCGACAAGCACTATCGCCTCTATCCTGCCGTGGTCGACCGCGCGGCGCTGCAGGCGGCGCGGGTGGCAGCGGCGTTGATTCGCAGCCAGCCGAACGGTAAACAGTCAGCAGACGAGGTAATGCCGATTGCCTATATCGAGCTGGGCAGTACCGAGAGCGGTTGAGGTCGCATCCACGCGCACGCGTTACATGCGGATCGGTTCGAAGGTCGCGTCGAGATTCTGGTCGTCGCAGTAATCCAGAAAATCGCCGCGCAGCGTGGCGATGTGGGCGTCGGCCGGAATGCCAAGCGTCATGTGGACGGCAAACATCGGCGCGCCGGTGTGCGGCGCCGGGTAGGTTTCGGTTTCCAGCGCTTCGATGTTGATGTGCAGCTTGGCGAAGAAATTGGCGAGGCTGTTCACGATCCCGGGCTGGTCGAGCGCGGCGACTTCGACGGTGTAGGGAATCAAGGGCTTGGTGGCGCGGGTGAGACGGGTGCGCTGCTGGATGATGGACAACCCCAGCTCCTCGCCGACAGCAGCCAGCCTGGCTTCCAGCTTGGCTAGCGCGTCCCAGCTGCCGGTGATCCGCATCAACAGCGCAAAGCGGCCGCCGAGCGCGGCCATGCGTGACTCTTCGATATTGCAGCCGGACTCGCTGATGCGGCGGGTGAAGCCTTCAACCAGGCCAATTTTGTCGTCGCCGCTTGCGGTGATGACAAGTGATTCGGTGTCGTTGGACATTAAATGAGCTCCCGGTCGGATAGTTCTTTTTTGATATACGCGTAAATGATCGGTGCGGCGAGGACGCCTTGCAAGCCGAAGCCCGCTTCCATCACCAGCATGGCGATCAGCATCTCCCAGGCGCGCGCCTTGATCTGCTCGCCGATGATACGGGCATTCACGAAATATTCGAGCTTGTGGATGACGATCAGAAACGCCAGCGAAGCCGCAGCGGCATGCAGCGAATGCGACAGCGAGATGATGACGATGACGGTGTTGGAAACGAGATTGCCCAGCACTGGCAGCAGACCAACGAGGAAGGTAACGATGATCATGGTTTTGGTGAATGGCAAATGCACGCCAAACGAAGGCAGCACCACAAACAGGTAAATCCCGGTCAGCAGCGCGTTCAGCGCCGAGATGCGCACCTGCGCAAACACCACCCGGCGGAAAGCGTCGCCCAGGCGGTTCACCCGTTCGCCCAGAGCATAGGCCAGCGGAGCCAGCGTTTGCGGCGGGCGTGCTTCGCGTAGCGCGATGAAGCTGCCGATGACGAGGCCAATGATGAAATGCAGCAGGGCGCGCCCGGCATTGCCGCTGTATTGGCGAATTTCCAGCGCATGGATGCGCAACCATTCAACCAGCCCGGCCCGGATAGCCGAGTCATCGCCTTGCGGCAGCCACTGCGCCACCCACGGCGGCAGCAGCGCACGCGAGTTCTCGATGATTTCGGCCATCCGGCTCAGCAAACCAGCGATGCCGCCCTCGCCGCGCAAATACAGAATCGCCCCGGTGGCAAACCCGCCCAGCACGCCCAGCACGACCAGAGTGATGAGCGACACCACCAGTACCTTGGCCCAGGTGTGATCCAGGCGGCCGATCACCATACGCGGCGCCAGCATGTGCACCAGCTGCACCACCAGCAAACCTGCCAGCAGGCTGGGTAGCAGATGGAGCGACAGGGTAAGTAGCAATCCTGCCGCCATCATCAGCCAGGCGGCAATCTGATAGCGGGTGACTGGAGGCAAGGGCAGGTTGGGCGTCATTGCCGCCACATTGCCAAGAAAGCCTGCATGCGGCAAGCGTTTATGCTGGCGTGCGCACCGTTTTCAGACATGAGCCAGATAGCCCAGTGCAGAGCCGGTCTGCGCGGCGGCCTGTTTTAGCGCCTCGGCCCAGCCGGGCTTGTGGCGATCGGCTGGCGCGGAGATCGACAGGCCGGCGACCAGTTTGCCTTCGGCGTCGCGGATCGGGGCACCGATGCAGGCTACCCCCAATTCGGCTTCCTCGCGGTCGTAAGCCAGTTGTGCCTGACGGATGGTATTCAGTTCGGCTTTCAGGTTGTCCAGTGTGGTCAGGGTATTGGATGTGTAAGCCGGCAGGCCGGTGCGCTCGGCATAGCCCATCACGCCACTGGCGCTGTCTTCGGCGAGAAAGATCTTGCCCACCGCGGTGACGTGCAGCGGGGCGTGTGCCCCGACCACCTGCACTACCTGGATCATGGTCTGTCCGCCCGACACGCGCTCAATGTAGACCGCCTCGTCGCCGCGCCGCACGATCAGGTTGACGGTTTCACCGGTCAGTTCGGCCAGCTGCTGCATGGCCGGCATCGCCACCTGGCGGATGTTCAGCCGGGCACGCAAGCGATTACCTACTTCCAGCCAGCGCACGCCCAGATCGTATTCCCCTGCGCCGGTTTTCTCGACCAGGCCGTGCGCCATCAGGGCACCAAGGATGCGGTGCGCGCTGGCGGTATGCAGGTCGGCCTGCTCGGCCAGCTTGGTGAGACTGAGCGGACCCGGAGAGCGGGAGAGGATGCCGACCAGTGCCATGGCACGGTCGAGCACCTGAATGGATGAGCTTGTATTTTTCATAAGGTGAAAATTTATCACGCATTGTGAAAAATTGAGCGATGTCTGATTCAATACGATCATGGTTTCACATCATGTGAAACATTTTCATATTGTGAAAGGAATTGCCATGAGCGCCCAGATACAGTCCACTCCCGAGGCCTTCCCCGCTTTCTGCGAAGGCATCCAGTATTTCGCCGACAGCTTTCCGGAAATCGACCGCCTGGGCGCCGCGCCGCTGCTGGGGCCAGACCAGCCCGCGCTGCCGGATCCAACCAGCGAAGCGGCGATCTACCAGACGCTGCTGGCGGCCGACGCGCTGCGCTATCTGACGCTGCAGATCACCGGCAGCAAGTCGTCCGGCCACCCCGGCGGCTTTGCCTCCAGCGCCGACGCCGTTGCCGCGCTGCATCTCCTGGGCCACCGCAACATGGTGACCGAGGTCGGCCATCACGCACCCGGCTTCTATTCGGCGATGTTCCTCGACACCTCGCTGGAAGCCATGAGCATCAACACCGTGGCTGAGATGCGCGCGCGCTTCCGCGAACGCCACGGCCTGCTCGGCCACCTGTCAGGGGCTATCCCCGGCCTGTTGGCACCAGCCGGCCCGCTCGGGCAAGGCCAGCATTTCGCGATGGCAGGTGCCTATCTGCATCGCGACAAGCTGTTCCCCGTCACCATCGGCGACGGCGGCCTTGGCGAGCCCTACATCATGAGTGCGTTCCAGCACTTCGCCACCGCGTATCCCGACGTCACCAACTACTTGCCGGTGCTGGTGTGGAACGGCTATTCGCAGGAGCACCACAGCATGGTGTCGCTGTGGGACAACGCGCGCATGACTGCATACTGGCGCGCGCACGGCTTCGACGAAGTCCACATGGTCGACGCCCGCAACTTCGCCGACACCCCTGACGCGCCGGTGTACGCGGACAGCACCACCTTCGGCTTCGCGGCGCGCATGGCGTTCACCGGCGCGATCCTCAAGGCTGCCGATGACGCCGCGCAAAGCGCGCTGTCGGGTCGCCGCGCCTGTCTCATCGTCAAGCAGCTCAAAGGCGCGGGCGTGCACGCAACCGGCGCCAAGTCGCACAACCTCTACCCGCACCACACACTCGAGTCCGATGACGTCAAAGGCGGCTTGCAGCGCCGCGCGCTGCCGATCAAGGCCTGGGAGCTCACCCGTGAAAACTTCCGTCACGCCGGTGGCGGTCCGGCCGCGCGCGTGGCAGTGACCGAAAGCGTGCGCGAACTGCCCAACCTCGACGGCCTGCCGCTCACCGAATTCCCCGTCGGCGAAAGCCACAGCCCCACTACCGCCTTTGGCCAGGTGGTCGGCGAAGTGGGCAAGCGCGACCCGATGTTCGTCGTCACCAACGCCGACGGCAACGAAGCCTCGGGCATGGCCAACATCAACAAGGCGCTGATGATCCGCCACCCGACCGCCGACGATCTCTATTTCCAGGGCCCGTCCGGCCAGGTCTACGAGCCGCTCAACGAGGACGCCTGCGCCGGTCTGGCGGTGGGCGTCGCGCTGTTCGGCGGCCGTAGCCTGTGGTGCAGCTATGAGTCGTTCGCCATCAACGGCCTGCCGATCTGGCAGACGGTGACGCAGGCGATGGCCGAGCTGCGCCGCCCGACGCCCGCCACGGTGTGCCTGTTCACCGCCGGCGCGCTCGAGCAGGGCCGCAACGGCTGGACCCACCAGCGGCCGGAGATTGAAAGCTACTTCGCCGCGATGATGAGGAACGGCAACGTCTACCCGCTGTTTCCGATTGACGCCAACATGATCCAGGCGGGCTACGCCTGGGCCCTGAAGCAGCACAACAAGGGCATCGTCATCACCGCCTCGAAGTCGCCGCTGCCGATCCACGCCACCATGGCGCAGAGCGAGCAGGCGATCGACGATGGCGCGATGGTGTTGCAGGAGCGTCCGGGTTCGCACAGCGTGGTGTTTGCGGTTACCGGTGACCTGGTGCTGCAGCCGGTGTTCGCCGCAGCCGAGAAGCTGGCGCAAGCCGGCATCGGCTCGCGCATCGTCGCCGTGGTCAACCCGCGTCGCCTGTATCGGCCGACCGATGTATTGTGGGACAGCGTGTCCGAACCCGATGGCCGCTTCATGGATGACGCCGCGTTCAAGGCCATGTTCCACGGCGACGTGCTGATCGGTGTCACCGGCGGCCCGTCGGCCCCGCTTGAGCCGGTGTTGCTGCGCAGCCAGGCCGCGCAGCGCGACGTGTTCTGCTGGAAGCGAGGCGAAACCACCGCCAACCCGCAGCAGCTGTTCGACTTCAACGGCATGAACGCGCAGGCGATGAGCGAGCGTGCGCTGGCGATGCTGGAACGCGCCGCGGTTTAAAACTGATTGATCCGCGAATGCCATTCAGGGTATTCGCGGACAAAAAAGGATTTGATCATGACGCCGAAAATTATCGTTCTCGACGACGACCCCACCGGCTCGCAGACGGTACATTCCTGCCTGTTGTTGACGCAGTGGGACGTTGCCACACTGAAATCCGCACTGGCCGACGTTGCGCCGCTATTCTTCATCCTCACCAACACGCGCGGGATGGACGCAGCACGCGCCGCCGCGATCACGCGCGAGGTGTGCGGCAACCTCAAGGCTGCGCTTATGGATTATTCCGGGCCGGTGCTGTTCGTGTCGCGCTCGGACTCGACCCTGCGCGGCCACTATCCGGTGGAAACCGACGTGATGAACGAGGTGCTCGGGCCGTTCGATGCAACGCTGCTGACCCCGGCGTTCTTCGAAGGTGGACGCATCACGCGCGACAGCACGCACTATCTTATGGTCGACGGCCAACCGGTGCCGACGCACGAAACCGAATTCGCGCGCGACTCGGTGTTCGGTTACCGCACCGCGTTTCTGCCCGATTACGTGGCGGAAAAAACCGGCGGCCGCGTCGCCGCGGATTCGGTGCAACGCCTGATTCTGGCCGGGCTGCGCAGTGGCCAGACAGGCGACTGGCTCGCTGGGCTGCATGACAACGCAATCGGCGTGGTCGACGGCGAAACGGCTGACGACTACCAGCTGTTCGCCGACGCCGTGCTGCAAGCCGCTGCCGTCGGCAAACGGCTGCTGTTCCGCAGCGCGGCTTCGCTGCTCACCGCGCTGGCGAAACTCCCACCGCAACCCGTAGCCGCCGAGGCATTCGCCAGTCTGGTGCGCAACCGGCAGCCGGGCGCGGTGATCGTCGGCTCGCACGTCGCCAAGACCACCGCCCAGTTGACCGCGTTGCTGAAGGAGCGCGGCGCAGTCGGCCTGCCACTCCATGTCGCCCGCCTGCCCGCCGCACGTACCGCAGTGGTCGACGAACTGGTGGCCAGCATCGCCCACGCCCATGCCCATGGCCTCACCCCGGTGGTGTTCACCAGCCGCGGCGAGCTGCAATTCGCCAGCGTGGCCGAGCGCCTGGCTTTTGGCGAAGCGGTGTCGGGCACCTTGATGGATGTGGTGCGGCGTCTGCCCACCACGCTGGGCTTTCTTATCAGCAAGGGCGGCATCACCTCCAACGACGTGCTGTCCTCCGGGCTGGCGCTGACCGCTTCGCGCGTGCTGGGGCAGATCCTGCCCGGCGTCACCGTGGTGCAGACACCGTCCGATCATCGCCTGCCGCAGATGCCGGTGGTGATTTTCCCCGGCAACGTCGGCGGCGACGGCGCGCTGGCGGAAGCGTATCGGCGTCTCGCCCCCTCGCACGCGCAGGCGAGCCCGGCTAAACTCGCAGCCTGATACCGCCACCCGTTCGCCATGCTCAGCCCCGCCTTCCTTTCCCAGTTGCGCCGCCTGCTCCCGTCGCACAGCCTGCTGCACGAGCGGGAAGATCTCGTGCCCTTCGAATCCGACGGTCTGTCGGCGTATCGCAATGTCCCCGATGTGGTGGCGCTGCCGGAAACCGAGGCGCAGGTGGCGGCGATCCTGCAGCTGTGCCATGCCGAGAAAATCGCCGTGGTGGCGCGTGGCGCCGGCACCGGCCTCGCGGCGGGCGCGCTGCCGATCGATGGCGCGGTGCTGCTGGTGCTGGCCAAGCTCAACCGGATCACCCGGATCGATCCGCTGGCGCGCACCGCCACTGTCCAGCCCGGAGTGCGCAACCTGGCGATTTCCGAAGCCGCCGCCGCGTATGGTTTGTATTACGCGCCGGATCCTTCGTCGCAGATCGCCTGCTCGATCGGCGGCAACGTGGCAGAAAATTCAGGCGGCGTGCATTGCCTGAAATATGGCCTCACGGTGCACAACATTCTCAAGCTGCGCGCCTTCAGCATCGCCGGCGAATTGCTCGAAATCGGCAGCGAAGCGCTCGACAGCGCGGGTTACGACTTGCTGGCCCTGCTGACCGGTTCGGAAGGCATGCTGGCGGTGATCACCGAGGTCACGGTCAAGCTGCTGCCGCGACCCGAACGCGCACAGGTGGTGCTGGCGGCGTTCGACGACGTGGCGAAAGCCGGCGCGGCGGTCGGCAACATCATCGCTGCCGGGGTGATTCCGGCCGGGCTGGAAATGATGGACAGGCTCGCGATCCGCGCGGCGGAGGACTTCGTCCACGCCGGCTATCCACTCGATTGCGAAGCGCTGCTGCTGTGCGAGATCGACGGTGTCAACGAAGAAGTCTCGGACGATATTTTTACGGTGCGCGAAGTGCTCGCTGCGTCCGGCGCGACCGAAATCCGCACCGCTGAAAGCGAGGAACAGCGGCTCAAATTCTGGGCCGGGCGCAAGGCGGCGTTCCCGGCGGTGGGGCGACTCTCCCCGGACTATTACTGCATGGACGGCACCATTCCGCGCGCGCAGCTGCCGCATGTGTTGCAGCGTATCCGCGAGATGAGCGCGGAATACGGGCTGGCGGTGGCCAATGTATTCCACGCGGGCGACGGCAACCTGCATCCACTGATCCTGTTCGACGCCAACGTGCCGGGCGAACTGCATCAGGCCGAAACCTTTGGCGGCAAGATTCTGGAACTGTGCGTTGAAGTGGGCGGCGCCATCACCGGTGAACACGGCGTCGGGCTGGAGAAGATCAAGCAGATGTGCGCGCAGTTTGCCACGCCGGAACTCGCGCGTTTTCACGATGTAAAGGCCGCATTCGACCCAGACAAGCTGCTGAACCCCGGCAAGGCGGTGCCCGAGCTGCACCGCTGCGCCGAGTGGGGTGCGATGCATATCAGCGGCGGGCAATTGCCGCATCCGGAATTGCCGAGGTTCTGATGCTGAGCGACCTCATCGACCGCATCCAGGCCGCGCATGCCCACGCCACCCCGCTCGTCATCCGCGGCGGCGGCAGCAAGGCGTTTTACGGCAACCCCTGCGCGGGCGAACCGCTCGACGTCACGGCGTGGGCGGGCGTGGTCGAATACCAGCCGAAAGAACTGGTGCTGACCGCGCGTGCAGGCACGCCGCTGGCTGAGCTGGAAATGCTGCTGGCGCAACACGGGCAGATGCTGGCGTTCGAGCCGCCGCATTTTGGCGGCTGCCCGTTTCCGCTGGCCGAAACGGCTACGCACGCCGCGCCCAATCCGATTCACGCCACGCTCGGCGGCTGCGTTGCCGCCGGACTGTCCGGTCCGCGCCGGCCCTACGCGGGCGCGGTGCGCGACACCGTGCTGGGGGTGCGCATGATCGACGGCACCGGGCAGGCGCTGCGTTTTGGCGGCCAGGTCATCAAGAATGTCGCGGGCTATGACGTGTCGCGCCTGATGGCAGGCAGCCTCGGCACGCTCGGTCTGCTCACCGAAGTCTCGCTCAAAGTGCTGCCCAAACCGGCAGCGGAAACCACGCTGCAATTCGAGTCGAGCGAAGCCGACGCGATCCTCAAAATGAACCAGTGGGCCGGCCAGCCGCTGCCGCTGTCGGCGACCAGCTGGCATGCCGGCCTGCTGACGGTGCGGCTGTCCGGCGCGGCTTCCGCCGTCTACGCCGCGCAGGCCAAACTGGGCGGCGAGCCCCTCGCTCACGCTGATGAATTCTGGCTGCGTCTGCGCGATCACGCCGCCGCGTTTTTCGACAAGCGGCCGTCGTCTCCGCAGCTTAGCCTGTGGCGACTGGCGGTCAAACCCAGCACGCCGCCGCTGCAGTTGGGCTGCACGCAGTGGATCGAATGGGGGGGCGCAGTGCGCTGGCTGATCAGCCACCTGCCCGCCGTCGCCCTGTTCGAAGCGGCAAAAAGTTGCGGCGGCCACGCCACCCTGTTTTGCGGCCAGCGGCTGGCAGGCGGAAATCTCGCCCCACTGTCGCCCGCCTTGCTGACGCTGCACCGCAATCTCAAACAACGCTTCGACCCGCACGGCATTTTCAATCGCGGCCGGCTGTATCCCGATTTCTGATTGGCCTCCGCCCTGACATGCAGACCACCCTCGCCCCCGAATACAGCAATACGCCCGCAGGCGAAATCGCCGCATCCATTCTGCGCAGTTGCGTGCATTGTGGGTTTTGTCTGGCCACCTGCCCCACGTATCAGATTCTCGGCAACGAACTCGACTCGCCGCGCGGCCGCATTTACCTGCTCAAGCAGGTGTTCGAGGGCGTCACACCGACCGCCAAAACCCAGCTCCATCTCGATCGCTGCCTCACCTGCCGCAATTGCGAAACCACCTGCCCGTCGGGCGTGCAGTACGGCAAGCTGATCGACATCGGGCGCGCGCTGGTGGAGCAAACCGTCGGCCGCGGCGCGCGTGAAACCGCCACCCGTGCCGTCCTCAAAACCGGCTTGCTGTCGCCGACGCTGTTCAACACGGCACTGAAAATCGGCCAGAGCGTGCGCAGCGTGATGCCGGAATTTCTGCGCAGCAAAATCCCGCCATCCGAGTTGCCCGGCGACTGGCCGCCCCCGCGCCATCCGCGAAAAATGCTGGTGTTACAGGGCTGCGTGCAGCCCGGCCTCAAACCCAACATCAACGCCGCCACCGCGCGCGTGCTCGACCGCATCGGCATTTCGCTGATCGCAGAAAACCGTGCGGGCTGTTGCGGCGCAGTCGCGCATCACCTCAACGACCACGACGACGGCCTGAACGCCATGCACCGCAATATCGACGCGTGGATTCCGCATCTCGATGCCGGCGTGGAAGCCATCGTTATGACTGCTTCCGGCTGCGGCGTGATGGTGAAGGATTACGGCTGGCAGCTGCGCGACGACCCGGCGTATGCGGCAAAAGCTGCACGCGTATCCGCGGTGACGAAAGATATTTCCGAGGTTCTCGTCGCCGAGCACGAAGCGCTCAAGCCGCTTACCGCGCACACCTCATCACTCGCCAAACGGATCGCCTACCACCCGCCCTGCACCCTGCAACACGGGCAAAAACTCAGCGGCGGGGTCGAGGCCCTGCTCACGCAAGCCGGATTTGAGCTCACTTCGGTAGCGGAAAAAAACCTCTGCTGCGGATCGGCCGGCACCTATTCGATCCTGCAGCCCGAGATCGCCGGCCAGCTCAAAACCCGCAAGCTCGGCCACCTGCAGGCAGGCGAACCGGAGATGATTGTTACCGGCAACATCGGCTGTTTGACGCATTTGCAATCGGGCACGGCCATTCCGGTACGGCACTGGGTGGAGCTGCTCGATGGGGCGCTCGCCACCCCTGCGCATTAAGTCCGGTGTAAATCCTGCGGCTGATTGAAATTGGCAAACCCGGCGGCATCGAACTGCACGCTGGTCGAAGCCAGCCCGGCCTGCCAGTGGGCACAGCCTGTTCAAGAATTCATCGAGCCTGACCCTGATCGCCAGCTAATCCTAATGTAACTGGTTTCAAAGTTGGCAGTAGGCAGAGCCAGCGAAGGCGGTGATCAGGTGGGCGCAGGAGTGGGGGTAGTGTGGCAAGAGCCCTTCCGCTTGGCAGATCGAGCGACACGGGCTGTAGAATTAGTCGACCATCACTATCAGAGCAGCATATGACCGTTATTCGTAACAATGTTGTCAAAACTGCATTCAACAAGGACACTGTGCTGCCATATGAGCTTCGACTTCAAGACTTCGATTCGGCGATTCAGGACGTTTACGACTTTTTCTACGATGTGAATTCCCACCTTGTGGGCAAAGGCCTGGATCGACTGGACGATATGCTGCGACCTGCGATCATGTCTGGCGTATTGTCCGACATGGTTACCGCCAGCCTTGCGAAGCACTCCAGAACTCTTGTTGAGAATCGGTATTTCAATGGTCACCCCGACTTGGTCGTAAAAGGGCGATACCCAGGCAACAGTGTCCAGGCTGGCGAATTCGGCGTCGAGATCAAAACAACCAGGAAGGCAGGCGGGGCTGTTGATACACATGGTGCTCGAGACCAATGGATGTGCGTCTTTGTCTACAAAGTAGACAAAGAGACCGAGCCTTCCTCGAACAGGCGCCCGCTCACTTTTACGGAAATCTATTTAGGCAAAGTAACCGTCGACGACTTCCGAAAAAACGCCCGTGGCGAACTCGGCACGCGAACCGCCACCCTGCATGCTGAAGGCATCGCAAAGCTGAGAAAGAATTGGATATACCTTCTTTAACCTTGCCGCGCCAGCCTATACAACCAACTTAGCCAGCCTCGGTATTGCCTTGGTAGCGATATCGAAGTATTCAGGGTCTTTTTCCGTCCCAACGCTCTCGTAGCCAACTGCTTCGGCAGCGGCAAGCGTGGAACCTGATCCGGCAAACGGATCAAATCTCACACCTTTCCCAAGCGGGAGGACGCCCCGCACCAACTGCCGCAG
>JAANCK010223111.1_pt1 | contig 19863 bp, 18 predicted proteins | sample 7277841 | NCBI WGS metagenome assembly JAANCK01 (sample SAMN14222788, study PRJNA588281) | permafrost metagenome | isolation source: Arctic cryosol methane SIP | place: Canada:Nunavut | collected 2015-07 | reverse complement strand
TCGCGGGCGTCGGCCTCCGTGGGACTCTCGTACGGGGCGCACTCGAACCTCTGCGTGAACAACCTGTACCTCAACGGCAGCGAGGCGCAGCGACGCAAGTACCTGCCGAAGCTTTGTTCCGGGGAGTTCGTGGGAGCGCTCGCGATGAGCGAGCCCGGTGCCGGCAGCGACGTCGTGGGCTCCATGGCGTGCCGCGCCGAGAAGAAGGGCGATCGCTGGATCGCCAACGGCTCGAAGATGTGGATCACCAACGGCCCCGACGCAGACGTGCTCATCGTGTACATGCGCACGGCCCCGAAGGACCAGGGCTCGCGCGCGATGACGGCATTCCTGGTCGAGAAGGGCATGCCGGGTTTCACCACCGCGCAGAAGCTGGACAAGCTGGGCATGCGCGGCTCCAACACCTGCGAGCTCGTGTTCCAGGACTGCGAGATCCCGGCCGGGAACGTGCTCGGGGAAGTGAACGGCGGCTCGCGCGTATTGATGCGCGGCCTGGACACCGAGCGCTGCGTGCTCTCCGGGGGCCCCATCGGGATCATGCAATCGGCCATGGACCTGGTGCTGCCCTACGTGCACGAGAGGAAGCAGTTCGGCGAGCCCATCGGCACCTTCGAGCTGATGCAGGGCAAGGTGGCCGACATGTACACGCGGCTGCAGGCCTCGCGCGCCTTCAGCTACCGCGTGGCTACCGCCCTCGACCAGGGCCGCGGAAGGGCCGCGCGCAAGGATGCGGCCGCGTGCCTGCTCTTCTCCTCGGAGAACGCGGTCCAGGTGGCGCTGGAAGCGATCCAGGCCCTGGGCGGCAACGGCTACATCAACGAATTCCCCGCGGGGCGATTGCTCCGCGACGCCAAGCTCTACGACATCGGGGCAGGCACCAACGAGATCCGCCGCATGCTGATCGGGCGGGAGCTCTTCGAAGAATCGGTCTGAAGGAAAGGTGAAGGAAGTCATCATGGAAAGCATCGTCATCGTGGGCGCCAAGCGCACTCCCATCGGCGCCATGCAGGGCAAGTTCAGTACCGTCACCGCATCCCAGCTCGGTGCCACGGCGATCCGGGCCGCGGTCGCGCAGGCGGGCGTGAAGCCAAGCGAGGTGGAAGACCTGATCTTCGGCTGCGTGCTGGCGGCTGGCCAGGGCCAGGCCCCCGCGCGCCAGGCCGCCCTCGGCGCGGGCCTCGATAAGTCGACTCCGGCCACCACGGTGAACAAGATGTGCGGCTCCGGCATGAAGGCGGCGATGATGGCCTTCGACGAGCTGTCCGCCGGCCAGGCGAAGGTGATCGTCGCCGGCGGCATGGAGTCCATGACCAATGCGCCCTTCCTGCTGCCGAAGGCGCGCGGCGGCTATCGCTACGGCCACCAGAAGGTGCTCGACAGCATGGCCTTCGACGGCCTCGAGAACGCCTACGACGGCAAGCCCATGGGCCATTTCGCCGACAAGACCGCGGAGAAATACGGCTTCACCCGCGAGCAGATGGACGCCTACGCGAAGACCTCCACGGAGCGCGCGGTGCAGGCATCGAAATCGGGCGCCTTCGCCGACGAGATCGCGCCCGTCACGGTGCAGGGCCGCAAGGGCGACGAGATCGTGAAGGACGACGAGACGCCGTTCACCGTGAACATCGACAAGATCCCCACGCTGCGCCCGGCCTTCAACAAGGACGGCACCGTGACGGCGGCCACCTCCTCGTCGATTTCCGACGGCGCGGCGGCCCTGGTGATGATGACGGAATCGGAAGCGAAGAAGCGCGGTGCCAAGCCGCTCGCCCGGATCGTCGCCTACGCCACCAATGCCCACGAGCCCGAGTGGTTCACCACTGCTCCGGTGGGCGCCATCCGCAAGGTGCTCGACAAGGCGGGCTGGAAGGCCTCCGACGTGGACCTCTTCGAGGTAAACGAGGCTTTCGCCGTGGTCACCATGGCGGCGATGAAGGACATCGGCATCCCCCACGAGAAGGTGAACGTGAACGGGGGCGCCTGCGCACTGGGGCATCCGATCGGCGCCACGGGCGCCCGCATCATGACGACCTTGATCTACGCGCTCAGGAAGCGCGGCCTGAAGAAGGGGATCGCCGCCCTGTGCATCGGCGGCGGAGAAGCAACGGCAATCGCACTGGAGGTCCTGTAATGGCAACGAATCTCGCGACTCCGATCGAACACACGCCCAACATCGGCCGCACGCTCGCCGCGGAGTTGCGCTCGATGGGCATCGACTCCCTCGAGGCGCTGATGCGCGTGGGCTTCTGGGACGCGTGGCTGCAGCTGCGCCGCGCCAACCCGGAACGGGACGGCGTGCCGGCATGCCTCGCCCTCGCGGGCGCCGTGGCGGGCGTGCGCTGGAACCACCTGCCGCCGAAGGTGCGCGCCGACATCCGCCAGCGCGTGAAGGCAGTGCGCACGTGAAGCACGTCCTGGTCGTGACGGCCGTCGCGGCAGCACTCGCGTTGATCGCGGCATGCGCCAAGAAGGAGGAGCCGAAGGTCGACGCCGCCACGGAGCAGAAGCAGGCGCTGGAGCGGGCGAAGCAGGGCCCCTTCGGTTCCCAGATGAAGGCGCTCGATACCTCCAAGGGCCTGGGCGACGAGATGAACAAGAAGGCGCAGGAAGAAGTCGAGAACGCCGAGAAGGCCGCGAAGTAGACTCCATGCTCACGCGCGCCCACGGGGACATCCTCACCGACGAGCAGCGCATGGTCCGCGACATGGCCCGGGATTTCGCCCAGGCGGAGCTCGCACCCCACGCCGGCCGCTGGGACGAGGAAGGCTGGATCCCCGACGCGGTAGTGGCGAAGCTGGGCGAGCTGGGGCTGCTGGGCATGGTGGTGCCCGAGCAATGGGGCGGCTCGTACTCCGATTACATCGCCTACGCCCTCGCCATGGAGGAGATCGCCGCGGGCTGTGCTGCGACCGCGACCCTCATGAGCGTGCACAACTCGGTCGGCTGCGGGCCGATCCTGGCGTGGGGCAGCGAGGCCCAGAAGCAGGCATGGCTCCCGGAGATGGCCGCCGGACGCAAGATCGGCTGCTTCTGCCTCACGGAGCCCCAGGCGGGGAGCGAGGCCAACAACCTCAAGACCCGCGCGACCCACGTGAACGGCCGCTGGGTCCTCAACGGTTCCAAGCAGTTCGTGACCAACGGCAAGCGCGCCGCCGTGGCCATCGTCTTCGCGGTGACAGACCCGGATCTCGGCAAGAAGGGGCTTTCCGCCTTCATCACTCCCACGGTCACGAAGGGCTTCAACCCGCAGAAGCTCGAGGACAAGCTCGGCATCCGCGCTTCCGACACCTGCGCCATCTCCCTCGATGATTGCGCCGTCCCCGAGGACCATCTGCTCGGGCCCCGCGGCAAGGGCCTGGCGATCGCGCTCTCGAACCTCGAAGGCGGTCGCATCGGCATCGCGGCCCAGGCGCTGGGCATCGCGCGCGCCGCATTCGACGCCGCGCTCGCCTACGCGAAGGACCGCACCCAGTTCGGGCGCAAGATCATCGAGCACGCGCCGATCGGCAACATGCTGGCCGACATGCACACGCGCATCAACGCCGCGCGCCTGCTGATCCTGCACGCGGCCCGCCTTCGCACCGACGGCGTGCCGTGCCTCTCGGAAGCCTCCCAGGCCAAGCTCTACGCCTCCGAGCTCGCGGAATGGGTGTGCTCGAAGGCGATCCAGGTCCACGGCGGCTACGGCTACCTGCGCGACTATCCCGTCGAGCGCCACTACCGCGACGCGCGCATCACCCAGATCTACGAAGGCACCAGCGAGATCCAGCGCATGCTCATCGCACGCGGACTCGCCGAATGAGCGGCACGAACGCCCATCCGCGCCAGGCCCCCATTGCCATTTGGGTCGCGCAGATCGTGGGCACGCTCGTGGTGGCCGCCGTGGTGCTCGCGTTCGTCCGGTCGATGGGCGCGCCTTTCGCCACCGTCCGGTACGATCTGCATCGCTACGCGCTGTGGGCGATCGTCGCTTCCGCGGTTCCCGCGGTCTCCTACCTGCGCGCGTTCAAGCCCCGTCTCGCAGCCGACATGGCGGCGGTCGGTGCGGGCGGTGCGCCGGATCCGCGCGCGCGGGCGGCCCTCATGCGCTCGCTCGCCATCGGCGGTGCGCTCTGCGAGCTGCCCATGGCGCTGGGGGCGCTGGACCTGTTTCTCGGCGGCGAGACGCGGCTCTTCGTGGGCGCCACGATGGTCACCATCGCGATCCGCCTTTCCTACCGTCCCTTCATGCGAAGCGCCGGCTGATCCCGCGACATGCCGCGCATCCATTCGAAGCTCGATCCCGCGTCTGCCGCGTTCCTGGCCAACGCGGAGCACCATCGCGCGCTGGCCGAGGACTTGCGGGCGCAGGTGGCGCGAGTGGCCGAGGGCGGCGGACCCGAAGCGCAGAAGAAGCACACCGCGCGGGGCAAGCTCCTGCCGCGAGAGCGCGTGCGCGGGCTCCTCGATCCCGGCACGCCCTTCCTCGAATTCTCGCAGCTCGCGGCGTTCGGCATGTACGACGGGGAGGCGCCGAGCGCGGGACTCGTCACCGGCATCGGCCGCGTCGAGGGGCGCGAGGTCGTGGTGGTCGCCAACGACGCCACCGTGAAGGGCGGCACGTACTACCCGATGACGGTGAAGAAGCACCTGCGCGCCCAGGAGATAGCGGCGCAGAATGCCCTGCCCTGCGTGTACCTCGTGGATTCCGGCGGCGCTTTCCTGCCGCTCCAGGACGAGGTGTTCCCCGACAAGGAGCACTTCGGGCGCATCTTCTACAACCAGGCCAACCTTTCCGCGCAAGGCATCCCGCAGGTCGCGGTGGTAATGGGCTCGTGCACCGCGGGCGGCGCATACGTCCCGGCCATGTGCGACGAGTCGATCATCGTGAAGAACCAGGGGACGATCTTCCTCGGCGGGCCGCCCCTCGTGAAAGCGGCGACCGGGGAAGTGGTGAGCGCCGAGGAGCTGGGCGGCGGCGACGTGCACTCGCGCACCTCCGGCGTCACCGACCACCTTGCCGACGACGACCGCCACGCCCTCGCCATCGCCCGCGAAATCATCCGCCACACGGAAATCGGGGACAGACCCCGATTTCCCCCGAATCGGGGTCTGTCCCCGATTCCCGAGCCGCTATATCCGGCGCAGGAGCTCTACGGGATCATTCCGAAGGATCCGCGGCAGCCTTTCGACGTGCGCGAGATCATCGCGCGACTCGTGGACGGAAGCGACTTCCACGAGTTCAAGGCGCTCTATGGGACCACGCTCGTCACGGGGTTCGCGCACCTGCACGGCTACCCCGTGGGCATCCTCGCCAACAACGGGATCCTCTTTTCCGAATCCGCCCTCAAGGGCGCGCATTTCATCGAGCTGTGCTGCCAGCGCGGCATCCCGCTCCTCTTCCTGCAGAACATCACCGGCTTCATGGTCGGGAAGAAGTACGAAAGCGGCGGCATCGCCAAGGACGGCGCGAAGATGGTGACCGCGGTCTCGTGCGCGAAGGTGCCCAAGCTCACCGTGATCCTCGGCGGCTCGTTCGGCGCGGGAAACTACGGCATGTGCGGACGAGCCTTCAACCCGCGCTTCCTCTGGAGCTGGCCCAACGCGCGCATCTCGGTGATGGGCGGCGAGCAGGCGGCCTCGGTCCTCGCCACGGTCAAGCGCGACGGCATCCAGGCCAAGGGCGGCCAATGGTCGAAGGATGAGGAGGAGGCGTTCAAGTCCCCGATCCGCGAGCAGTACGAGCGCCAGGGCCATCCCTACTACGCCACGGCACGCCTCTGGGACGACGGAGTGATCGATCCCGCCGAGACCCGCCGCGTGCTGGCCCTCGCCCTGGGTGCGGCGGCGAATGCGCCCGCAGAAGACACGCGCTTCGGCGTGTTCCGAATGTGACTACCCTCCGCAAATGACAAATCTCGCCATCGAACGCCAGGGGCCCATCGGCCTCGTCACCCTGAACCGTCCCGAGCGCCACAACGCGTTCGACGACGTGCTCGTCACGGAGCTCACCGAGGCCCTGCGCTCCATGGAGGCCGAGGATGCCATCCGCATCGTCGTGCTCTCCGGCGCGGGCAAGTCGTTCTGCGCCGGAGCCGACCTCAACTGGATGAAACGCATGGCGGGTTTCTCCCTGGACGAGAACCGCCGCGACGCCATGGGGCTGGGAGCACTCATGCGCACCCTCGCCCACCTGCGCAAGCCCACCATCGCGCGCGTGCACGGCCCGGCGTACGGCGGCGGCGTGGGGCTGGTCGCCTGCTGCGACGTGGCCATCGCGACCCAGTCGGCGACGTTCTCGCTTTCCGAGGCGAAGCTGGGGCTCGTTCCCGCGGTGATCTCGCCTTACGTGATCGCCGCCATCGGCGAGCGCGCGGCGCGCAGGTATTTCCTCACCGCCGAGCCCTTCGAGGCCGCCGAGGCCTGGCGGCTGGGCCTGGTGCACGACCTGGCCTTGGGCGAAGGCGACCTGGACGACAAGATCGGCCTCCTCTCCGGCGCCATGCTCGCGTGCGGCCCGGTGGCGCAGCGCGAGGCGAAGGAGCTCATCCGCGCGGTGGCCAACCGGCCGGTGACGAGCGAGCTGATCCAGGACACGGCCGAGCGCATCGCGAAGATGCGCGCCTCGCCCGAGGGCCGCGAAGGGGTCGCGGCCTTCCTCGAGAAGCGCCGTCCCGCGTGGATACCGCCGGAGCCCGAGCCCGAAATCCCGGCCGATCCGATGCCCGGCATCTAGCGCCGCGATGTTCGCGAAGATCCTCATCGCCAACCGCGGCGAGATCGCCTGCCGCGTGATGCGCACCTGCCGGCGCATGGCGATCGGCACGGTCGCGGTCCACTCCACCATCGACGCCCACGCGCTGCACGTCGAGCAGGCGGACGAGGCGTACCTGATCGGCGGGCCGCGTCCCGCCGAGTCGTACCTGCGCGGCGACAAGATCATCGACGTGGCGCGGTCCTGTGGCGCGCAGGCGATCCATCCCGGCTACGGGTTCCTCTCGGAAAACGAGGACTTCGCGCGCGCCGTCGAGGCCGCGGGGCTGGTGTTCATCGGCCCCACCCCCGAGGCGATCGAGAAGATGGGCTTGAAGGACCGCGCCAAGGCCCTCATGGAGAAGGCGGGAGTCCCCGTCGTACCCGGCTACCACGGCGAGGAACAGGACGCGGCCTTCCTGTGCAGCCAGGCGAAGCAGGTGGGCTACCCGCTGCTCATCAAGGCGGTGGCGGGCGGCGGCGGCAAGGGCATGCGCCTCGTCACGAAGGACGCGGAGTTCCCAGCTCAGCTCGAAGGCGCTCGTCGCGAGGCGAAGAGCGCCTTCGGCGACGAACGCGTGCTCCTCGAGCGCTTCATCGAGGGCCCGCACCACATCGAGTTCCAGGTCTTCGGCGACACTCACGGCCACTACGTGCACCTCTTCGAGCGCGAGTGCTCGATCCAGCGCCGCCACCAGAAGGTGCTGGAGGAAACGCCCTCGCCTTTCGTCGACGACGCGATGCGGCTTCGTATGGGAGAGGCGGCGGTGGCGGCCGCGCGCTCCATCGCTTATCGCGGCGCCGGCACCATCGAGTTCATCGCCGGCGCCGATCGCAAGTTCTATTTCATGGAAATGAATACCCGCCTGCAGGTCGAGCACCCGGTGACGGAGATGATCACGGGTGAGGACCTCGTGGAGTGGCAGCTCCGTGTCGCCGCCGGCGAGCCGCTGCCCCTCACCCAGGGCGAGATCCATTCCGCGGGGCACGCCATCGAGGTGCGCCTGTGCGCGGAGAATCCCGCGAACCAGTTCCTGCCGGAGGCGGGGCGCATCGGCGTGCTCGACGCGCCGCGGGAATCAGACGACGTGCGCCTCGACACCGGCGTGCGCGAGGGCGACGCGGTGAGCGTCTTCTACGACCCCATGATCGCCAAGCTCGTGGTCTGGGGAGACGATCGCGCCCAGGCGGCGCGGCGCATGGGATCGGCGCTCGCGGAGACCTCGATCCTCGGCGTGAAGACCAACCTCGCCTTCCTCGAGCGCGTGGTGGCCCATCCGGCGTTCCTCGCGGGCGATACCGACACCGGCTTCATCGAGCGGCATCGCACCGAGCTTTTGCCCCCACCGGGCGAGGTGCCGGTGGAGGCGCTCATCGCCTGCGCCGTGCGGGTATTCCTCGACGAGCGGCGCGCCCACGAGGGCGAGCCGCGCTCGCCGTGGAGCGACACCAGCGGCTGGCGCCTGAACCGGCCGGCGCTGCGGCGCATGGAGTTCCGCCTTCCCGATGGACGCGAGGTCGCGGTGGATGCGGAGCGGCGCGGCGATCACGCCGTCGCAAGCATCGCGGGCCGTCGCCACGAAGTGCGCATCGGACCGGCGGATGGCGATCGCCTCCAGATCGGGCTCGACGGCGAGACCTACTTCGCGCGCGTCTCGCGCCTGCGGGAAAAGCTCTCGGCGACGACGCCGCGAGGCCGCCACGAGGTCGAACTGGTCGACCCCTTCCACTACGAGCCCGCCGATGCGCTCCCCGACGCTCGCCTCACCGCCCTCATGCCCGGGCGCGTGGTGAAGGTGATGGCCGCCGAAGGCGAGAAGGTCGCAATGGGCCAGGCGCTCATGATCCTCGAGGCGATGAAGATGGAGCACACCATCGTGAGCCCGCGCGCGGGCGTCATCGAGCGCGTGGCCTTCCGCGAGAACGACCTGGTGCCGGCGGACGCGGTGCTGATCGCGTTTCGGGAATAGTCGCCCCGTCGATCCCGGGCGCCCCGGGCCCGCTCACTCCTTCAGTGGATGCGCAAGCGGCTTGCCGTCGAGCCAGGCGAGCAGGTTCGCCACCACGCCCGGCCCGAACTTGCTGAACACGGGATCGTTCACGAATCCCAGGTGGGGAGCGAGTACCACGTTGTCGCGCTTCACGAGCGCGAAATCCGCGGGCAGCGGCTCGTCGTCGTAGACGTCCAGGGCCACCATGCCGGGACGACCGGCGTCCAATGCGGCGGGCAGCGCGGCCATGTCGATCAGCGCCGAGCGCGCGGTGTTCACGAGGATGGAGTCGGGCCGCATGGTGGCGAGTCGCGCGGCGTCCAGGAGCTTGCGCGTCTCCGGCGAGGGCACCAGGTGCAGGCTCACCACCTTCGAGGTGGAGAGCAGCTCCTCGAGCGTCACCGATTTCGCGCCGCCTTTCTCCGCCCGCTCCGGCGTCATGTGCGGGCTCCAGGTGACCACCTCCATGCCGAAGGCCTTGCCGATCTGCCCCACCTTCGAGCCGATGCTGCCGTAGCCGATCACGCCCAGGCGTTGCCCCGCGAGGACCACCGGGAGCCCTTTCCCATCGCGCCACTGTCCCCGGCGCACGAGGGCCAGGTACGCTTCGAGGCGCTTGGCGGCGGCGAGGATCAGCGCCCACGTGAGCTCCGTGGTGCTGTCCTTCGAGGTTCCCATCTCGGTGTGGCCGACGGGGATGCCGCGCGCGGCGAGCGCGGCGGTATCGAGCTGCGTGTTGCGGGCACCCGTGAACATGAATACCTTGAGCTTCGGTAGCTTCGCGATCAGGTCCGCCTTGAAGGGCGTGCGGTCGCGCACGACGACGATCGCCTCGGCATCGACGATCGCGTCCATCAACGCCTGGCCCCGCAAGCGCTCGTGGCGCACGTGGACCTCGCAGCGCGCATCGACGGCGCTCCAATCCGCGGTCTTGCGCAGCAGTTGCTCGTAGTCGTCGAGGACCACCACCTTCGGACGCGCGCTCATGGCCGCGCTCCTTCGCAGAGGGCACGCACGTCCTTCGCGCCGCCGATCTTCCAGCAGGCCGCGATCAACGCATCCGCCTTCGCCTTCCCGATGACGGGGTCGGCGAGGCCATGGAATTTCCCTTCCAGGTCCGCGTCGCTCATGGGCTTCTCCAGGGATCCGATGGCATGCTCGACGAACACGTGCTCCTTGCGCCCGTTGCCGAGGATCACCGTCACGTCGGCGGAAGCCTCGCGGATCGACTCGTCCGGCGTGGCGACCACCTTGCGCCTGAGCACAACTACGTCCTCGCGCCGCACGATCTCGTCGGTGTATTCAGTCTCCCCCGCGCGCCCGAACAGCAGGCCCAGCGCGAAGCCATGATAGACGCTGAACTTCCCGTGCAATCCGTCCTGGGGCTCCTTCTTTCCGGTGAGCTCGAGCACCAGGGGATGCACCTTGAGCTCCACCCGCTCGACATCCTCGGCCTTCACGCCACGCGCGCGAAGCTGGCTCGCCGCGTCGATCGCGGGATGGATGACGATGCCGCACGCGAACGGCTTGTAGGTATTGAACGAGATCTCGAATCGTTGGCCCAGCGCGTCCGTGATCTCGTTCCAGTCGCATTTCGTGGAAACCACCTGCGCGTACCCTCGCGGCGCCTCGATCGCCTTCGGGCTCGCGGTAAATCCGTTCTTCGCCAGCAGCGCCGACATGAGCCCCGCCCGTGCCGCCCCGCCGGGATGGAAGGGCTTGGTCATGGTGCCGAACTGCTCGCGCATGCCGATGGGCTGGGAAGCCGCGATGCCCAGCGCCCACGCCGTGTGCTGCTCGTCCAGCTTGAGCAGGCGCGCGCACGCCGCCGCACCGCCGAGCGTGCCGGTCGATCCCGTGATGTGCCAGCCCCGGTCGTAGTGATCGGGATACATCATGTTGCCGATGCGGCATTCCACGTCCACCCCCAGCACCAGCGCGTCGATGAGCTCGCGCCCCGATGCGCCGGTCACCTCCGCCAGCGCGAGGAGCCCCGACGCTACGGGACCGGCGGGATGGATCACCGTCTTCAGGTGCGTATCGTCGAAATCGAAGGTGTGGGACGTTATGCCGTTCACCAGCGCCGCACTCGCCATGTCCACCCGGTCGGAGCGGCCGAGGATGCTCGACTGCGCCGGGGGCTGGAGCATGCGCACCGCTCCCAGCGCCGCCACGGCCGATTCGTGCCTTGCCGCGCCTACCGCGCAGCCGACCCAGTTGAGGAACGTGCGATGGGCCTCGTGGTCCACGGCGTCGCTCCAGCCTCGCGAAGGATGGTTCGCCACGAATTTCGCGAGGATTCGGGTGATGGGAGGGGCGTTCGCGTCGGCGGCGACCGGCTGGTTGCGGGCCATGGAGTCATTCCTACGTGGGATCGAGCGAGCGATTATAATTTGATCGGGGTGCTAAAGACTGTTGGAGCGGACGCTTCGCGCCGCTCAACAGCCGAGCGGGGCGATTTCGAGATAGAAACACGCCGCGCCGATCGACGGCCGACCGGGGCTGTTCAAACGCAGCAGATTCAAGGCCCAACCAGAAGATTCGAGGAGAAACACCATGGCAGCAAATCCCCAACCGAAATCCAGCGCCGTTCCGACGGTCAAGCTGCTCATCGACGGCCAGTTCGTCGAATCGAAGGCCCGCGAGTGGCGCGACGTGGTGAATCCGGCGACCCAGGAAGTCCTGGCGCGGGTGCCGATGTGCGGCGCCGACGAGGTGGACCAGGCGGTCCAGTCCGCGGCGGCGGCGTTCAAGACGTGGCGCAACGTGCCGATCGCGGCGCGCGCGCGGGTCATGCTGAAGCTCCAGGAACTGATCCGGCGCGACATGAAGAAGCTCGCCGCCGCGCTCACCCGCGAGCAGGGCAAGACGCTCCCCGATGCCGAGGGCGACGTCTTCCGCGGGCTCGAGGTGGTCGAGCACGCGTGCTCCATCGGCACGCTCACCCTGGGCGAGATCGCCGAGAACGTCGCGGGCGGGGTCGACACCTACTTCATCCGCCAGCCCATCGGCGTGTGCGTGGGCATCACGCCGTTCAACTTTCCCGCGATGATCCCCTTGTGGATGTTCCCCATGGCGATCGTGTGCGGCAACACCTTCGTGCTCAAGCCCTCGGAGCAGGACCCGATGACGCCGATGCTGCTGGCGGAGCTCGCGATCGAGGCCGGCGTGCCGGCGGGCGTGCTCAACGTGGTGCACGGCGGCAAGGAATCCGTGGATGCCCTCTGCGTGCATCCGGAAGTGAAGGCGGTTTCCTTCGTGGGCTCGTGCCACGTGGGCGATCACGTCTACAAGCTCTCGAGCCACCACGGCAAGCGGGCGCAATGCATGATGGGCGCCAAGAACCACGCGGTGATCATGCCCGATGCGAACAAGGAGCAATCCCTGAACGCCCTGGTGGGCGCGGGATTCGGCGCCGCGGGCCAGCGCTGCATGGCGACCTCGGTCGCGGTGATGGTGGGGGAAGCCAACCAGTGGATCCCGGACATCGTGGCCAAGGCGAAGACGCTCAAGCTGAACGCCGGCACCGAGAAGGGCGCGGACCTGGGTCCGCTCATCTCGAAGCAGGCGAAGGAGCGGATCGAGGGCCTGATCGAGCAGGGTGTGAAGGAAGGTGCCCGGCTCGAGCTCGACGGCCGCCACCCGAAGGTCCCCGGCTACGAGAATGGCAATTTCATGGCGCCCACCATCTTCTCGGGCGTGAAGCCGCACCACAAGGTCTACACCACCGAGATCTTCGGCCCGGTGCTGGTGATCGTGAGCGTGGATACCCTGGACGAGGCGATCGAGCTCATCAACGCGAACCCGTACGGCAACGGCACGGGGATCTTCACCCAGTCGGGTGCGGCGGCGCGCAAGTTCCAGAACGAGGTGGACGTGGGACAGGTGGGCATCAACGTCCCGATCCCGGTGCCGGTGCCCTACTTCAGCTTCACCGGCTCCCGCGGCTCGAAGCTGGGGGACCTGGGCCCCTACGGCAAGCAGGTGGTCCAGTTCTACACCCAGGTGAAGACGGTCACCGCGCGCTGGTTCGACGACGCGACGACCAGCCCCGGCATCCACACGACGATCAGTCTCAAGTGAAGCCCATGAAAATAGGTTTCATCGGACTCGGGCACATGGGTAATCCCATGGCCCGCAACCTCGCGAAGCACGGCCACGCATTGAAGGTCTACGACGTGGTGCCGGAGCTTGCGAGGAAGTTGGCCGAGCAGGGCTGCGAGGTCGCCACCTCCGCCGTCGATTGCGCGCGCGGCGTGGAGATGGTGGTGACGATGCTGCCCTCCTCGCCCCACGTGCGCTCGGTCTACCTGGGCGAGTATGGGGTGCTCGCGGCCATCGCCCCGGGCACGCCGATCGTCGACTGCTCCACGATCGATCCCCTCACGGCGCGGGAAGTTGCGATGGATGCGAAGGCCAAGGGCTGCCCGATGATCGACGCGCCGGTCTCCGGCGGCGTGGCCGGCGCGGAAGCCGCCACCCTCACTTTCATGGTCGGCGGGGACGTTCCGGACTTCGAGCGTTCGAAGGCGGTGCTCCAATGCATGGGCAAGAACGTCGTGCATTGCGGAGGCTCGGGCAACGGGCAGGTGGCCAAGATCTGCAACAACATGATGCTCGCCATCGAGATGATCGCCACCGCCGAAGGCATGACCCTCGCCGCCCAGCTCGGCATGGATCCGAAGGTCTTCGCCTCCATCGTGAACACCTCGAGCGGCCGCTGCTGGAGCTCCGACACCTACAATCCCTTCCCCGGCGTGCTCGAGAACGTGCCCGCGTCGCGCGACTACGCGGGAGGCTTCGGCGCCGACCTGATGCTGAAGGACCTCACCCTCGTCACCGACGCCGCCAAGTCGGCGCGGCAGCCCGTGCTGCTGGGCGCCCTCGCGCAGCAGATCTACCAGAAGCATTCGGTGGACGGCCACGGCGGCAAGGACTTCTCCAGCGTGATCCTGCAGTACATGAAGGCATGATCCACCACCGCCGGCAAGGCCATACCGCTTTCATCACCATCGACAACCCGCCGGCGAACACCTGGACGCCGGAGGGCCTGGGGGAGCTCGAGGCCCTGCTCGCAACACTCGACGGCGACCGCGGCGTGTACGCGGCGGTGCTCACCGGGACGGGAGAGAAGTTCTTCTCCGCGGGCGCGGACCTGAAGAGCTTCCAGGGCGACAAGGCGTTCGCGCGCCATTTCATCGCCCGCTTCGGCGCCGCGTTCGACGCGCTGATGAACGCGCGCTTCGTCACGATCGCGGCGATCAACGGCTACGCCATGGGCGGCGGCCTCGAGTGCGCCCTCGCCTGCGACCTGCGCATCGCGGAAGCCCACGCGCAGATGGCGCTGCCGGAGCCCGCGGTGGGCCTGCTGCCCGCCGGCTGCGGCACCCAGGTGCTGCCGTGGCTCGTGGGGGAAGGCTGGGCCAAGCGCATGATCCTCGCCAACGAGCGCGTGGACGCGGCCACGGCGCTGCGCATCGGGCTCGTGCAGGAAGTGGTGGACAAGGGGAAGGCGCCCGGCGCCGCGGCCGCGATGGCCGAGCGCGTGGCGACGCTTTCGCCGCGCGCCCTCGAGTACTGCAAGTCGCTCATCCACAACGCGCGCAACGGCATTCCGCTGCGCGCCGGACTCGCCCTCGAGCGCGAGCGCTTCATCGATCTCTTCGACCACGGCGACCAGGCCGAGGGCGTCCAGGCGTTCCTCGAGAAGCGCAAGCCCGAATGGAAGAACGACTGACCGCGGCGGGCGGCGAGCTCCTCGCCCACGTCCGCGGCAAGGTGGCGACGGTCACCCTCAACCGTCCGTCGTCGTTGAACGCCCTGTCGATGGGCATGCTCGAAGGTCTCGCGGCGTGGCTCCACGCCTGGGAGCGCGACGACCGCATCGGCACCGTCGTCCTGCGGGGCGCGGGCGAGAAGGCCTTCTGTGCCGGGGGCGACATCCGCGCCCTGCACGCGAGCTTCGTCGCGGGCACGCAGGAGCACCACGCATTCTTCGAGGCGGAATACGCGCTCGACTATCGCATCCACACCTATCCCAAGCCCGTCGTCGCGGTGGTCGACGGCATCGTGATGGGCGGCGGCATGGGGCTCGCCCAGGGCGCGGGCCTGCGCATCGCCGGCTCGCGCACGAAGATGGCGATGCCCGAGACCGCGATCGGCCTCTTTCCCGACGTGGGCGGAAGCTACTTCCTCTCGCGCCTTCCGGGGCGCCTCGGCGCCTACCTGGGCCTCGTCGGTCCCACGATCGACGCGGCCGATGCGATCTACTGTGGGCTCGCCGACCTCTACGTGGGAGCCACGCCGCAGGCCGCCGGCGCGCTGGAAGCGCTGCGCCCCGCCATCGACCGGCATTTCGCCCACGATTCCGTGCCGGCGATCGCCGCTTCCCTCGAGTCCGAGGAGCTCCCGCAATTCCGCGAATGGGCACGCACGACCCGCGCCCTCCTCGACAAGCGCTCGCCCACCATGCTCGCCGTGACCCTCGAGCAGTTGAAACGCGGTGCCACGCTCTGCCTCGCCGATTGCTTCCGCATGGAGCTGAACCTGATCCACGGCTGCTTCGAGCAGGGCGACTTCGTCGAAGGCATCCGCGCGCTCATCGTGGAGAAGGACATGAGCCCGCACTGGCATCCCGCGCGGTTGAGCGACGTCGAACGCTCTTCGGTGGATGCCTTCTTCGCTCCGCGCTGGGCTCCCGCCGAGCATCCCCTCGCCTTCCTGTCATGAAAAGGAAATCATGAAACTCGCCACCTTCTCCCCCCTGCCCTCGGGTGAACCACGCCCGGGACTCGTCGTCGACGACAGGCGCATCGTGGATATTCCCGCCGCCCTCGGGGCCGATGCCGACACCGCCACGATGCTCGGCATCATCCGCGCGGGCGCGCCCCTGCTCGCGCGGCTGCGGGAGCTCGCCGGGAAGCCGCCCGTGGCGTCCCTGGCGCTTGCCGACGTGAAATTGCACGCGCCGATCCCGCGCCCGGCGAAGAACGTCTTCTGCGTGGGGTGGAACTACCTCGAGCATTTCGAGGAGGGTGCGAAGAAGCTCCAGGACAACCGGGAACTGCCGAAGTGGCCGGTCTTCTTCAGCAAGGCCGTGACGGCGGTCACGGGCCCCTACGACCCCGTGCCTTTCGACGGGAAGATCTCCACGTCCCTCGACTGGGAAGTGGAGCTGGGCGTCGTGATCGGCACCGGTGGCAAGGACATTGCGGAGGCCGACGCGATGCGCCACGTCTTCGGCTACACCGTCATCAACGACGTGTCGTGGCGCGACCTGCAGCGCCGCCACGGCGGCCAGTGGCACAAGGGCAAGAGCCTGGACGGCACCTGCCCCATGGGCCCGTGGATCGTGACGGCCGATTCCCTCGCGCCGGATAACCTGCGGGTGGCCTGCCGCGTGAACGGCGTCACCAAGCAGGAATCGAACACGAAATTCCTCTACTTCAAGCTGCCGCGGCTGATCGGCGACCTGTCCATGGGGATGACCCTCGAGCCCGGGGATGTGATCTCCACGGGCACCCCCGAGGGGGTGGGCTTCGCCCGCACGCCGCCCGAATTCATGAAGCCCGGCGACCTGCTGGAAACCGAGATCGAGGGCATCGGCGTGATGCGCAATCCCATCGGGTGATGCGCGCGGGCGGCGCACGGACTAGAATGCCGCGAATGACGAACAAGCGCAGGGTGAGCGCATGGTGAGCAAGATCCCGCCGGGACGGACCGTCCTCGCCCGGATGGCGATGTACCGCCGGCTTTCGGGCTTCTCCCCGGTGCGCGGGAGCTACGCGGGCAAGTTCGCCCTCGCCGCCTTCGTGGGCCTGCTGGTGCCGCTCGCGATCTTCATCCTCTACCTCCTCGTGGCACGGGCCGACTGGCAGAGGATGTACCCGGTGCTGGCCGCCCTGGTGCTCGCCTCCTTCACGGGCTTCCTCGGCACGCTCTGGATCCTGAAGGAGCTCCTCGTCCCAATCGACCTCACCGCCGAAGCCCTGCGCGACTACATCGACCGGCGCAAGGTCCCCGACTTGCCGATCGACTTTCCCGACCGCGCCGGGCGGTTGATGGAGGGAACCCAGTACACGCTCACCCAGCTGCACGAGACCATCAACCGCCTGGAGCGCGTCTCCGATACCGACGAGCTCACCGGGATCTACAACCGCCGGGCCGGCGAGAAGCGCCTGGCCGAGGAAGTGGCGCGGGCCGAACGCGACCTGCAGACGTTCCAGATCGCCTTCTTCGACATCAACGACTTCAAGGGCCTGAACGACCGCTTCGGCCACAGCGCGGGAGACGCGTGCATCTCGCACCTGGCGGCGCTGCTGCAGCTGAACACCCGCCGGGGCGACTGGGTCGTGCGCTGGGGCGGCGACGAGTTCGTGGTGGGCCTGCATCGCAACCGGGCGCTCAAGATGGTCATGGGGCGCATCGTGGACGCGATCGAGACGAGCCCGTGCGAGATCTCGCCGGGACTGGAGCTGCGCGTGCGGGTGAGCTGCGGCGTGGCCGACTACCGCTTCGGCAGCGGCGCCACCGGGGTGATGGCCGATGCCGACGCGGCGATGTACGCCGCCAAGGAGTTCTCCCGCGGCGACGGCCAGTCCCACGTGTGCTATCGAAGCGAGCTGGACCTGCCGGAACGCAAGCCCAAGCCCGCGGGCACGGCCCTGCCCGCCTAGGCAAGCGCCCTAGAGCAGCGCGTCCTCCACCGCGAGCACGCTGTCCGCCCCGCGCATGGCGACCATGGCGAGCCCCATCGCCCGGGGCAGGATGTGGTCGGCGTAGAAGCGCGCCGTGAGCACCTTGCCGCGCAGGAATGTCGCGTCTCCCCCGCCCGATTCGAGCTGGCGCGCGGCGATGAGCGCCGAGCGCGCCATCATCCAGCCGCCGCACGTGATCCCCATCAGCTCGAGGTAGTACACCGACGCCGAGGCCACGGCAGCCGGATTCGCGCCGTAGGTCGCGACGATCCATTGCGTGGTCTCCTTGAGACGCGCCACGGCCGAGGAGAAGCGATCGGCGATCGTCGCGAGGTGCATGTTCTTCGTGTCCGGCAGCTGGGCGGCGAGCGCCTCCATCTCGGCGATGACCGCGTAGGCCGTGCGCCCTGCCTCGCGGCCCACCTTGCGGCCCACGAGGTCGTTGGCCTGGATGCCCGTGGTGCCTTCGTAGATCGTCGTGATGCGCGCATCCCGCAGGTGCTGCGCCGCGCCCGTCTCCTCGATGAATCCCATGCCGCCGTGCACCTGGATGCCCAGGGAGGCGATCTGCACGCCGTTCTCGGTGCTCCATCCCTTCACCACGGGCACGAGCAGGTCCACGAGGGCCTGGCTGCGGCGGCGCTCCTGCTCGTCGGGGTGGTGGTGCGAGCGGTCGAGCACCGCCGAGGTCCAGTAGGCGAGCGCGCGCATCGCCTCCGTGAGGGATTTCATCGTGAGCAGCATGCGCTTCACGTCGGGATGCTGGACGATGGGTGCCGTCTTCACGCCCGCGGCTCCCCCGACGGGCTTGCCCTGCAGCCGCTCCCGGGACCAGGCAAGAGCCCGCTGGTAGGCGCGCTCCGAGATCGCCACGCCTTCGAGGCCCACGGACAGGCGCGCGGCGTTCATCATGATGAACATGTACTCGAGGCCGCGGTTGGCCTCGCCCACCAGGTACCCCACGGCGCCTTCCTTCTCGCCGTAGATCATGACCGCGGTCGGGCTCGCGTGGATGCCCAGCTTGTGCTCGATGGAGGCGCACTTCACGTCGTTGCGCGCTCCGGGAGTGCCGTCGGCGTTCACGAGGACCTTGGGCACCACGAAGAGCGAGATGCCCTTGACGCCCTCGGGTGCGCCTTCCACGCGCGCGAGCACCATGTGCACGATGTTGTCGGTGTAGTCGTGCTCGCCGTAGGTGATGAAGATCTTCTGGCCGAACAGGCGATAGGAGCCGTCCTTGCCCGGCACCGCCTTCGTGCGCACGAGCGACAGGTCGCTCCCGGCCTGGGGCTCCGTGAGGTTCATGGTGCCGGTCCATTCGCCCGACACCATCTTCGGCAGGAAGCGGCGCTTGAGCTCCTCGGAAGCCACGGAGTCGATGGCCTCGATGGCGCCCTGGGTGAGCATCGGGCAGAGCTTGAACGCGAGGTTGGCCGCCCCCCACATCTCCTCCACGGGCGTGGCCACGAGGTGGGGCAGGCCCTGGCCGCCGAACTGCTGCGGGGCGAGGATGTTGCCCCACCCTGCCTTCACGTATTGCCAGTACGCGTCGCGGAACCCCGCCGGCATGGTGACGCTTCCGTCCTTGCAGACGGCGCCGCTGCGATCGCCCGAGGCATTGAGGGGAGACAGGACTTCGGAGGCGACCTTGGCCGCTTCCTCGAGGATCGCGTCCACCACGTCCTCGGTGACTTCCTCCCATCCGGGAAGCCCGTTGACCTGGTCGAGGCCGACCACGTGCTTCAGCACGAACTGCATGTCCTTGATGGGTGCGACGTACTCGGCCATCGTGGGGCTCCTGTCGCTAGATTTTCGCGGTGAGCTCCGGGACGATCTGGAACAGGTCGCCCACCAGCCCGTAGTCGGCCACCTGGAAGATGGGCGCTTCCGGGTCTTTGTTGATCGCGACGATCACCTTGCTGTCCTTCATGCCCGCCAGGTGCTGGATCGCCCCCGAGATGCCCACGGCGATGTAGAGCTACGGAGCCACAATCTTTCCCGTCTGCCCGACCTGGCAGTCGTTGGGCACGAAGCCGGCATCCACCGCCGCGCGAGACGCCCCGATGGCCGCTCCCAGCTTGTCGGCGAGCGCCTCCAGCATCTTGAAGTTCTCGCCGCTCGCGAGCCCGCGTCCCCCCGATACCACGCGCCGCGCTCCGGCGAGCTCGGGCCGCGCCGATTTCGTGAGCTCCTGGGAGAGCACCTTCGATTGCTGCCGGTCGGGGCCCGCCGGCGCGCTCTCCACCGGCGCGGACCCGGTGGCGGGGGCCGCGTCGAAGCCCGTGGCGCGCACCGTCACCACTTTCACCGCGTCCGCCGATTGCACCGTCGCGAAGGCGTTGCCGGCGTAGATCGGCCGCACGAACGTGTCGGGGGATTCCACCGCCGAGATTTCGGAAATCTGCGCCACGTCGAGGAGTGCCGCCACCCGCGGCATGATGTTC
>JAANCK011019168.1_pt1 | contig 19916 bp, 18 predicted proteins | sample 7277841 | NCBI WGS metagenome assembly JAANCK01 (sample SAMN14222788, study PRJNA588281) | permafrost metagenome | isolation source: Arctic cryosol methane SIP | place: Canada:Nunavut | collected 2015-07 | reverse complement strand
TGAACCAGGATTCGCGTCGCAAGCTCAAACAGGTCTACCACCTCTATCAGTTCATAGAGAAATTGCTGCTCGAGCTTCCCGAGTCGACCGAGGGCCCAACGCTGGCCGATCACGGCGCCGGAAAGTCCTACCTGGGGTTCATCCTGTATGACCTGTATTTCAAGCAGCGCGGCGCCGGGCACATCTACGGCATCGAGGCCCGGCCCGAACTGGTCGAACGGTCGCGCCAGTTGGCCGGGCGGCTCGGATTCGAAAGGATGTCGTTCCTGAATGTGAGCGCGCAACAGGCCGCCGACAGCGACGGTATCCCGGCGCACATCGATGTCGTCACGGCTCTTCATGCGTGTGACACGGCGACGGACGACGCCATCGCATTCGGCTTGCGCAAGCAGGCCCGTTTCATGGTTCTGGTGCCCTGCTGTCAAGCGGAAATCGCATCGTGCCTGCGGCAGAACAAGGCCCTGGCGCTGTCGCGCACACCTTTGGCCGAGCTGTGGCGCCATCCGGTGCACACCCGGGAACTGGGCAGCCAACTCACCAACGTGTTGCGATGTCTCTACCTCGAGGCTTGCGGCTACCAGGTCACGGTCACAGAACTGGTGGGATGGGAGCACAGCCTGAAGAATGAACTGATCCTGGCCCGCCGCACTGATCGTCCAAAACGCAGCGCGGCCGAACGGCTGCGCGCGGTCCTGGCCGAATTCGGCTTGGCAACACTCGAACCCATCCGCTATCCCGGCCTTCCTTAATTGGGGTCGGATTCCGATTTATCATCGGTTTCCGACACCAGCGGTTTTGCCATGGCTCGCCTTCCGCGACTGACAGTCCCCGGTTATCCCCACCACGTCATGCAACGCGGCAACAACCGCCAGCCGATATTCGCGACGGCGTCGGACTACGAGATGTTGTTGGCGTTGCTGGACGAGCATGCACGGAAGTCGAATGTGGCGATTCATTCCTACGTGCTGATGAGCAATCACTTTCATCTGCTCGCCACGCCGGACACCGCAGTGGGAATACCGCAAATGATGCAATCGGTTGGACGCCGGTACGTGCGTTACTTCAACCGGGTTCAAGCGCGCACGGGCACCTTGTGGGAGGGCCGGTATCGCTCCACGCTGATTCAGGCTGAGCGCTATCTGCTGGCATGCATGGCATACATCGACCTCAACCCGGTCCGAGCGGGAATCGCCGAAACGGCCGGCGAGTACCCATGGTCGAGCTATCTGCACTACGCGGGCCGTCGAAGCGATCGCCTGATCACACCGCACCCCATTTATTGGGAACTGGGTAATACGCCCTTTTCGCGCGAGGCTGCCTATGCCGCGCTCGTCAGTTCAGGTATCAGTCCGGCCCAACAGGTGGCCGTGACGGATTCGGTTCTGAGGGGTTGGGCCCTGGGCGAACCTGACTATGTGGCTGACCTGCAGAAGCGCACCGATCGACGGGTGACCATCTCTCGCGCCGGAAGGCCGGTCGGCAAGGCGCGTCAAACTTGAACAAAGCCTCACTCTGTCCCTAATTTAGGAGTTCCAAGAAGAAGGCGAGTTTAATTGGAATCTGACCCCAATTGTTTTGCTTGGCAACGTTGCTGCGCCGCAGTATTCTTGCCGGTTCCCCATTGCAGGAGTACGCCATGACGACGGCGGCCGAAATTTCCCATTTGCAGCAACACGGCCTCTATGCGGGCGACCAGGAGCACGACGCGTGCGGGGTCGGCTTCGTGGCGCATATCAAGGGTGAGAAGAGCCACGGCATCATCCAGCAGGCCCTCAAGATTCTTGAGAACCTGGATCACCGGGGTGCCGTCGGAGCCGATAAATTGATGGGCGACGGCGCCGGCGTCCTGATCCAGATGCCGGACTCGTTGTATCGCCAAGAGATGGCTCGCCAGGGCGTGGAGTTGCCACCGCCTGGCGAGTACGGCGTGGGCATGATCTTCCTGCCGAAAGAGCACGCCTCTCGGCTGGCCTGCGAGCAGGAACTGGAGCGCGCCGTCAAGGCCGAAGGCCAGGTGCTGCTGGGCTGGCGCAACGTGCCGGTGGATCGGGAAATGCCAATGTCGCCCGCCGTTCGCACGAAGGAGCCGATCATCCGGCAGATCTTCATCGGCCGCGGCAACGACGTTATCGTCCAGGACGCCTTGGAACGCAAGCTGTATGTGATCCGCAAGACGGCCAGCGCGGCGATCCAGAACCTGCACCTGAAGCACAGCAAGGAGTACTACGTTCCGAGCATGTCCAGCCGGACCGTGGTGTACAAGGGCCTGCTGCTGGCCGACCAGGTGGGCACCTATTACCTCGACCTCAAGGACGAGCGCTGCGTGTCGGCGCTGGGTCTGGTGCACCAGCGCTTCTCCACCAATACCTTCCCGGAGTGGCCGCTGGCGCACCCCTATCGGTACGTAGCCCACAACGGCGAGATCAACACGGTAAAAGGCAACTACAACTGGATGAAGGCGCGCGAAGGCGTGATGTCCTCGCCGGTGCTTGGCGCTGATCTGAAGAAGCTATATCCGATCAGCTTTCCCGGCCAGTCCGACACCGCGACCTTCGACAACGCGCTCGAGCTGCTGACGATGGCCGGTTATCCGATCAGCCAGGCGGTGATGATGATGATTCCGGAGCCCTGGGAGCAGCACACGCTGATGGACGAGCGCCGCAGGGCATTCTACGAATACCACGCCGCGATGCTCGAACCCTGGGACGGCCCGGCCTCGATCGTGTTCACCGACGGCCGCCAGATCGGCGCCACGCTGGACCGCAACGGCCTTCGTCCCGCGCGTTATTGCGTTACCGACGACGACCTGGTGATCATGGCGTCCGAGTCCGGCGTCTTGCCCGTGCCCCAGGACAAGATCGTGCGCAAATGGCGGTTGCAGCCGGGCCGCATGTTCCTGATCGACCTGGAGCAGGGCCGCCTGATCGACGACGAGGAACTCAAGGCCAATCTGGCCAACAGCAAGCCCTACAAGCAGTGGATCGAGAACCTGCGCATCAAACTCGACGACCTGTCCGACACCTCCGGCAAGGTGCCGCACAGCGAGGTTGAGCTGCTGGATCGGCAGCAGGCCTTCGGCTACACCCAGGAAGACGTCAAGTTCCTGATGTCGCCGATGGCCCAGGCCGGTGAAGAGGGGATCGGCTCGATGGGCAACGACAGCCCGCTGGCGGTGCTCTCGTCCAAGGATAAGCCGCTCTACAACTATTTCAAGCAGTTGTTCGCGCAGGTCACCAACCCGCCGATCGATCCGATCCGCGAAGCCATCGTCATGTCGCTGGTGTCGTTCATAGGCCCCAAGCCCAACCTGCTGGACATCAACCAGGTCAACCCGCCGATGCGCCTGGAAGTCAGCCAGCCGGTGCTGGATTTCGCCGACATGGCCAAGCTGCGCGACATCGAAAGCCATACGCACGGAAAGTTCCGCAGCTACACGCTGGACATCACCTATCCCTTCGAGTGGGGTCATGAGGGCGTGGAAGCCCAGCTTGCCTCGCTCAATGCCGAGGCGGTGGATGCAATCAAGGGCGGCAAGAACATCCTGATCATCAGCGACAGGGCGGTCGGTCCGAAGCGTGTAGCGATTCCGGCGCTGCTGGCCCTGTCCTCGATCCACCAGCACCTGGTACGCGAGGGATTGCGCACGACCGCCGGACTGGTTGTCGAAACCGGCACGGCGCGCGAAGTGCATCACTTCGGCGTGCTCGCCGGCTATGGCGCCGAGGCTGTGCACCCGTATCTGGCGATGGAAACGCTGGTGTCGATCCACCAGGATCTGCCGGGCAATCTCTCGGCGGACAAGGCCATCTACAACTATGTGAAGGCGGTCGGCAAAGGCCTGTCCAAGATCATGTCCAAGATGGGCGTGAGCACCTACATGAGCTACTGCGGCGCCCAGTTGTTCGAGGCCATCGGGCTGAACAGCGAAACGGTGGAAAAGTACTTCACCGGCACTGCCAGCCGGGTCGAAGGCATCGGCGTTTTCGAGATCGCCGAGGAAGCGATCCGGATGCACAAGGCGGCGTTCGGCGACGACCCGCTCCTGTCAACCATGTTGGACACTGGCGGCGAGTACGCTTGGCGCACCCGCGGCGAAGAGCATATGTGGACCCCGGACGCGATCGCCAAGCTGCAGCACGCGGCGCGCGCCAACAACTGGAGCACTTACAAAGAATATGCGCAGCTGATCAACGACCAAAGCCGGCGTCACATGACGCTGCGCGGCCTGTTCGAGTTCAAGCTCGATCCTGGCAAGGCCGTCGCCATCGACCAGGTCGAGCCGGCCAAGGAAATCGTCAAGCGCTTCGCGACCGGGGCGATGTCGCTCGGTTCGATCTCGACCGAGGCGCACACCGCACTGGCGGTGGCGATGAACCGCATCGGTGGCAAGAGCAATACCGGCGAAGGGGGCGAGGATCCGGCGCGCTACCGGCAGGAACTCAAGGGCATCCCGATCAGGCAGGGCCAGACCGTGGCCGATATCATCGGGCGCGACGTGGTCGAGGTCGATTACCCGCTCAACGCGGGCGATTCGCTGCGCTCTCGAATCAAGCAAGTGGCCTCGGGCCGATTTGGGGTCACCGCGGAGTACCTGGTGTCGGCCGACCAGATCCAGATCAAGATGGCGCAGGGCGCCAAGCCGGGCGAGGGTGGCCAACTGCCCGGCGGCAAGGTGTCAAAGTACATCGGCAAATTGCGTTTCTCGGTGCCGGGTGTGGGCCTGATCTCGCCGCCGCCGCACCACGACATCTACTCAATCGAGGACCTGGCCCAGCTGATCCACGACCTGAAGAACGTCGCGCCGCACGCCTCGATCAGCGTGAAGCTGGTCTCAGAGGTCGGCGTCGGGACGGTGGCCGCGGGGGTGGCCAAGTGCAAGAGCGACCATGTGGTGATCGCTGGCCACGACGGCGGAACCGGCGCGTCGCCCTGGTCGTCGATCAAGCACGCTGGAAGTCCCTGGGAAATCGGCCTGGCCGAGACCCAGCAGACCCTGGTGTTGAACCGCCTGCGGGGCCGCATCCGGGTGCAGGCCGACGGCCAGATGAAGACCGGGCGCGACGTTGCCATCGGCGCCCTGCTCGGGGCCGACGAGTTCGGTTTCGCCACCGCGCCGCTGGTGGTTGAGGGCTGCATCATGATGCGCAAGTGCCACCTGAACACCTGTCCGGTAGGCGTGGCGACCCAGGACCCGGTGCTGCGGCGCAAGTTCGCCGGCAAGCCCGAGCACGTGGTCAATTACTTCTTCTTCGTCGCCGAAGAAGTGCGCCAGATCATGGCCCAGCTGGGCATCCGGAAGTTCGATGACCTGATAGGCCGCAGTGACCTGCTTGACATGAAGAAGGGCGTGGACCATTGGAAGGCCAGGGGGCTGGACTTCTCGCGCCTGTTCGCCCAGCCCCAGGTCCCGGCCGACGTGCCACGCTTTCACAAGGAGCTTCAGGAACACGGCCTCGAGAAGAGCCTGGATCGCATCCTGATCGAGCGTTCGCGGCCTGCCATCGAGCGGGGCGAGAAGGTGTCGTTCATCGAGGTCGCGCGCAATGTGAACCGGTCCGTGGGTGCGATGCTGTCGGGTGCCCTGACCAAGGCCCATCCGGAAGGCTTGCCGGATGACAGCATCCGCATCCAGCTGGAAGGCACCGGTGGCCAGTCGTTCGGCGCATTCCTGGCCAAGGGGGTCACGCTCTACCTGATCGGCGACGCCAACGACTACACCGGCAAAGGGCTGTCGGGCGGTCGTGTCGTGGTACGCCCCAGCATCGAGTTCCGCGGGCTGGCCACGCAGAACATCATCATCGGCAACACCGCGCTTTATGGCGCGACAACCGGCGAGGCTTTCTTCAGCGGTGTAGCGGGCGAGCGCTTCGCCGTACGGTTGTCGGGTGCCACGGCGGTCGTCGAAGGCACCGGCGACCACGGGTGCGAATACATGACAGGCGGCACGGTGCTCGTGCTGGGCAAGACCGGGCGCAATTTCGCCGCCGGCATGTCGGGCGGGATCGCCTACGTGTACGACGAAGACGGACGTTTTGCGAGCCGTTGCAACACGACCATGGTGACGCTCGATCCGATTGTCGCGGCGGCAGAGCAGCAGGCGGGCACTAAGGCGCGGCTGCACAAGGACCAGGCGGACGAAACGCTGATCCGCAAGCTGCTGCAGGACCACAACCGCTGGACCGGGAGCCGCCGCGCGCGGGAATTGCTGGACGACTGGGCCGTGGCGCGCACGAAGTTCGTGAAGGTATTCCCCAACGAATACAAGCGGGCACTGGCCGAGATGTACGAGCGCGAGATCGAGGCCGCCAGCGCGGGCAGCAACGCGCAGGTCGCGATGAAGCACGACAGCGTGGCCGCGGCCTGAACGAACCGCACCAATGATGAACGGACCGACGGCAGCCGGCCCAGTGACAAGGAAGAAGCATGGGAAAGATCACCGGTTTCATGGAATTCGAGCGCCTCGAGGAGGAGTACCGCCCGATTCCTGAGCGCCTGAAGAACTACAAGGAATTCGTGGTCCGGTTGACCGACGAGCAGGCTGGCGTGCAGGGCGCGCGCTGCATGGACTGCGGTACGCCGTTCTGCAACAGCGGCTGCCCGGTCAACAACATCATTCCGGATTTCAACGACCTGGTGTATCGGCAGGACTGGCGCGACGCCTGGGCGGTGCTGGATTCGACCAACAACTTCCCCGAGTACACCGGGCGCATCTGCCCCGCGCCCTGCGAGGCGGCCTGCACGCTCAACGTCAACGATGACGCCGTCGGCATCAAGTCGATCGAGCACGCCATCGCCGACAAGGCCTGGGAGCAGGGTTGGGTGCAGCCGCGGGTGCCCAAGATCAAGACCGGGAAGAAGGCGGCGGTGGTCGGTTCCGGCCCGGCAGGCATGGCCGCGGCCCAGCAGCTGGCGCGCGCCGGTCACGACGTGACCCTGTTCGAGAAGAACGACCGGGTCGGCGGCCTGCTGCGCTACGGCATTCCCGACTTCAAGCTGGAAAAGTTCCAGATCGACCGCCGGGTGGAGCAGATGAAGGCCGAAGGGGTCACGGTGCGCACCGGTGTCATGGTCGGCACGCTGCCCAAGGGCTCCAAGGTCATCAACTGGGCCAAGGAAACCATCACCCCCGAGGAACTGCGGCAGCAGTTCGACGCCGTGGTGCTGACCGGCGGCGCCGAGCAGTCCCGCGATCTGCCCGTTCCCGGCCGGGATCTGGACGGCATCCATTTCGCAATGGAATTCCTGCCGCAGCAGAACAAGGTCAACGCCGGGGACAAGGTCAAGGGCCAGATCCGCGCCGACGGCAAGCGGGTCATCGTCATCGGCGGTGGCGACACCGGCTCGGATTGCGTTGGCACCAGCAACCGCCATGGCGCGGTGAGCGTCACCCAGTTCGAACTCATGCCACAGCCGCCCGAGCACGAAAACAAGCCGCTTACCTGGCCGTACTGGCCCTACAAGCTGCGCACCAGCTCAAGCCATGAGGAAGGCTGCGATCGCGAGTTCGCCATTTCCACCAAGGAGTTCGTCGGCGAAAAAGGCAAGGTCACTGGACTGAAGACGGTTCATGTGGAGTGGAAGGACGGCAAGATGATCGAGGTGCCGGCCAGCGAGAGGGTGTATGAGGCCGATCTGGTGCTGCTCGCGATGGGCTTCGTGAGCCCGATCGCCACCCTCCTGGAGGGCTTTGGCGTCGACAAGGACGCGCGCGGCAACGCCAAGGCGACGACGGATTTCGATGGCGGCTACGCCACCAATGTCCCCGGTGTGTTCGCCGCCGGTGATATGCGCCGTGGCCAGTCGCTGGTCGTATGGGCGATCCGCGAGGGCCGGCAAGCCGCGCGCGCGGTGGACGAGTACCTGATGGGGTTCAGCGACCTGCCGCGTTGACCGGGCAGGTAGGCGAAGGGTCATCGAAGAGTATTGGCTGGCCGCTACCCGTGCCGGCGCTGCCCGTGGACCCAGCGCGATCGCGCCCCAGACGCGCTCGCGGGCGAAGCCGTATGATTCTTCCCTTTTGAACCAAGGCTGGGCCTGTGCCAGCCGAACCCTGCGGATGGCCGACCCCGATTCTGTTCCCGACCTCACGGCGCTCGTCGAGTGCCGCCATTTGAGCTTCGGCTACGGGGAGCGTTTGGTCCTGGACGACATCTCCCTCACCGTGCCGCGTGGCAAGGTCACCGCGCTGATGGGCGCCTCCGGTGGGGGCAAGACCACCATGCTGAGGCTGATCGGCGGCCAGGTCCGTGCGCAACAGGGAGAAATGCTGTTCGATGGCAACGATGTTGGCAAGCTCGATCAGGACCGGCTTTATACGGCGCGCCGGCGCATGGGCATGCTGTTCCAGTTCGGGGCCCTATTCGCCGACCTCAGCGTCTACGAGAACGTCGCGTTTCCTCTGCGTGAGCATACGACCCTGCCCGAAGACATGATCCGTGACATCGTCCTGATGAAGCTCGAAGCCGTCGGTGTGCGGGGCGCCCGTGACCTCATGCCTTCGGAGGTCTCCGGTGGCATGAACCGTCGGGTGGCCCTGGCCCGCGCGATCGCCCTCGACCCGGACCTGATCATGTACGACGAGCCCTTCTCCGGGCTGGACCCGATTTCCCTGGGCACCGCCGCCCGCCTGGTCCGCCAGCTCAACGACACGCTGGGCATCACCAGCCTGGTGGTCTCGCACGAGATCCCGGAAACATTTCGCATGTCGGACCAGGTGATCGTGCTGGCCAATGGCCGGATCGCCGCGCAAGGCACGCCCGAGCAAGTGCGCGAGTCGTCGGACCCGCTGGTGTATCAGTTCGTCCATGCCCTCGGCGACGGGCCGGTTCAGTTTCAATACCCGGGGCCCGCCGTGGCGCAGGACTTCAGCGGGGGCTTGGCATGAGCTGGTACCGACCGGCCGACGTGGGCTATGGCACCCGACAACTCCTGGCCAACTGGGGCCACGGCGCCCGGCTCCTGCTGCGTTTGGTGACGCTGCTGGGTGCGAGCGTGCGCCGCTTTGGCCTGGTGCGCGACCAGATTCATTTCCTGGGTAACTATTCGCTGGCGATCATCACGGTCTCGGGGTTGTTCGTGGGCTTCGTGCTGGGGCTGCAGGGCTACTACACCCTGCAGCGGTATGGCTCCTCCGAGGCTCTGGGGCTGCTGGTGGCCCTGAGTCTGGTGCGCGAGCTCGGGCCGGTGATCACCGCGCTGCTGTTCGCCGGTCGCGCAGGTGCGTCCCTGACCGCGGAAATCGGCTTGATGCGCGCCGGCGAGCAGATCACGGCCATGGAAATGATGGCGGTGGACCCGATCAGTCGCATTCTGGCGCCCCGGTTCTGGGGCGGCGTCATCGCGATGCCTTTGCTCGCCGCCGTGTTCAGTGCCGTTGGCATCTTCGGGGGCTACGTGGTCGGCGTACTGCTGATCGGCGTCGATGCCGGCGCGTTCTGGAGCCAGATGCAGGGCGGTGTGGACGTCTGGAAGGACGTCGGCAACGGCGTTATCAAGAGCCTGGTGTTTGGCGTGGCCGTGACTTTCATCGCCCTGCTGCAGGGGTTCGAGGCCCAGGCCACGCCCGAGGGCGTATCCAGCGCTACCACGCGCACGGTCGTGATGGCGTCGCTCTCGGTGCTGGCGCTGGACTTCGTCCTGACCGTCATGATGTTCAGTATCTAGGAGGAGCCAGTGCCGCGTTCCAAGAATGATGTGTGGGTGGGCCTGTTCGTGATCATCGGACTGGTGGCCATCCTGTTCCTGGCCCTGAAGACGGCCAACCTGCTGAATCTGAGTTTCCAATCGGAATACCACGTCACGGCCCGGTTCGACAACGTCGGCGGCCTCAAGCCGCATGCCGCCGTGAAGAGCGCTGGCGTGGTGGTCGGCCGGGTCGATTCGATCACGTTCGATGACAAGTCCTACCAGGCGCTGGCCACGCTCTCGCTGGAAGGCCGCTACGCTTTTCCCAAGGACAGCTCGGTGAAGATCCTCACCAGCGGCCTGTTGGGTGAGCAGTACATTGGCATCCAGGCCGGGGCCGACGACAAGAATCTGGCGCAAGGCGATACCATCACCGCCACCCAATCGGCCGTGGTGCTGGAAAACCTGATCGGCCAATTCCTCTTCAACAAAGCCGCGGAGCCTGGCAGCCCGGCGCCAGGCAACACCAAGAAGTGACAAGCTCAATCATCTTCGTGGCCAGGGCCTTGCGATGCGGCATCGTGCGGCTGGTCGTCACCGGCGCTCTGGCCGGACTTGGCGGTTGCGCCACCGGCCCCAACGCCAACCCGCGAGATCCCCTCGAGCCTCTCAACCGCTCGGTCATGCAATTTAACGAAGGGGTCGATGCGGTCGCGCTCAAGCCACTCGCAACGATCTACCGGCAGGTCTTGCCGCCCCTGGTGCGGACGGGTGTCAGCAATTTTTTCGGCAACCTGTCGGATCCGTGGTCGTCGGTGAACAGCGCCCTCCAATTCAAGTTCCGCGACGCGGCCGAAAATATCATTCGATTCGGCATCAACACCGTCTTCGGCCTCGGCGGCGTCCTGGACATTGCCAGTGAGCTCAGCATCGAGCGGCACCGCGAAGACTTCGGCCAGACGCTCGGCCGCTGGGGCGTGCCGGCCGGTCCCTACCTGGTGCTGCCATTGCTCGGTCCGTCGACCGTGCGCGATACGGCGGCGCTGGGATTGGACTTCAATGTTGATCCGGTGCACTGGGTCGACCCGTGGCAGGCCCGCTACGCGCTCTACATCCTGCGGGCGGTTGATGTCCGCTCCAACCTGCTGCGCGCGGGCTCGGTGCTGGACGAAGCGGCGCTCGACAAGTATTCCTTCTTCCGCGATGCCCATCTGCAAAGACGCCGCGCCAACATCTTCGAGAACAACAAGTCAAGGGATGACGACAAAGGCGGGCAGGAGCCCAAGGCTGATGGCGAGCCGGCGCCGGGTGATGGCGGGAAAATTCCGCCCGAGCCGTCCCCAGACGCGGGGAAGCTGCCGCCCGAGCCGCCGGATGAGGTGAGCCCAGCCGCGCCAGCCATTCCACCGGCCGGCAAGTAGTTGCAAGCGGATGCAACCGCCGAGGTGGCGGCGGAACCGGGCCGGCCGCCGATGTTCCAATGAATTCGCGGGATGCTCCCGCTTGAAAAGGAAGAAAAGTGAAAAGACGAGTTCTGGTCCAGCTGACCACCGGTCTGCTGATGCTGGCCGGCATGGGCCTGCCGCCCTTGGCCCTGGCCGCGGACGAGGCGCCTGATGCCCTCGTCAAGCGACTTTCCGACGAGGTCCTGAACGCGATCAAGGCGGACAAGGCCATCCAGGCGGGCGACACCAACCGCATCATCGGGTTGGTGGACAGGATGATCATGCCCAACGTCAACTTCCGACGGATGACGGCCGCAGCCGTCGGGCCCGCCTGGCGTCAGGCGACGCCGGAGCAGCAAAAACGTCTGCAGGAGGAATTCAAGATCCTGCTGGTGCGCACATACGCCGGCGCGCTGTCCCAGGTCAACGACCAGACCGTGAGCCTGAAGCCCCAGCGCGGTTCGCCCGATGATACGGACGTGATGGTGCGCACCGAGGTGCGCGGCCGGGGCGAACCGATCCAACTGGACTACCGTCTGGAAAAGACGCCGGGTCAGGGCGCCGGCTGGCGGATCTACAACCTCAACGTGTTGGGCGTCTGGCTGGTGGAAACCTATCGCGGCCAGTTCGCCCAGGAAATCAATTCCAAGGGTGTGGACGGTTTGATCGCGGCCCTGGCCGAGCGCAACAAGTCCAACGCCAAGAAGGGCTGAGGATCGCCCATGCTGGTCCTTCCGGCGCGGCTCACCCATGAACAGGCCGGGCCGTGTGCCCGGATGCTGGCGCAGGCGCTGCGTTCGCAACCCGAGTCGGCGGTGGTGGCCGACGCGGGCGCATTGGCGCATTTCGATTCCTCTGCCCTTGCCGTGCTGCTGGAATGCCGCCGGGAAGCCCTGGTCCTTGGCAAATCGTTCTCGGTCAGTCACTTGCCGCCTCGGCTGCGCGAACTTGCAACCCTGTACGGTGTGGCTTCATTGCTTCCCGCCGCGCCATAGGATTCCCGGGCGTTCAGATACGTCGGCGCTAACCGCTGGCTAAAATCATGGGCTTCCATGCCCGCGATATCCTTCCAGTCAGTCTCCAAAACCTATGCGCTCCCCCGCGGCGCAGCGCTCAAAGCCCTGGAAGGCGTGACTTTCGACATCGAGGAAGGCGAGTTCTTCGGACTGCTCGGCCCCAACGGCGCCGGCAAGACTACCTTGATCAGCATTCTGGCCGGCCTCGCCCGTCCCACCTCGGGGCGGGTCACGGTACGTGGGCATGACGTGCAGGTTGACTACGCCGATGCCCGGCGCCAGCTCGGCGTGGTGCCGCAGGAGCTGGTGTTCGATCCGTTCTTCAGTGTGCGCGAAGCCCTGCGCATCCAGTCCGGGTATTTCGGTGTGAGGAACAACGATGCCTGGATCAGCGAATTGCTGGACAGTCTGGGCCTCTCCGACAAAGCCGATGCCAACATGCGGCAGCTCTCCGGCGGCATGAAGCGACGCGTCCTGGTGGCCCAGGCCCTGGTCCACAAGCCGCCGGTGATCGTGCTCGACGAACCCACGGCGGGGGTCGACGTCGAGCTGCGGCAGACCTTGTGGGCCTTCATCGCGAAGCTGAACAAGCAGGGCCACACGGTGCTGCTGACCACTCACTACCTGGAGGAGGCCGAGGCCCTGTGCGGACGCATCGCCATGCTCAAGGCCGGGCGCGTGGTGGCGCTGGAGCGCACCAGCGAATTGCTGAAGACCGCGTCCAGCAATGTCCTTCGCTTCAAGCTCGATGGCGAGCTGCCGGCCGAGTTCAAGGGCAAGGCCCGGGTGACCGGCCGCATCGTGCAGTTGCCGACGCACGACGCGCACGATATCGAGCGCTCTCTGGCGATCATCCGCCAGGCGGGGCTGCGGGTAGAGGACGTGGAGATTCGCAAGGCCGACCTGGAGGATGTGTTCCTCGAAGTCATGGCCAGGCACGGCGACAAGGCGAGCATCACCGAACTGGAAGCGGCCAGCCTGGAGGGCTGCTCCTCATGACGGGGTGGCGGACTCTGTTCTACAAGGAGGTCCTGCGTTTCTGGAAGGTGAGCTTCCAGACGGTGGCGGCTCCGGTTCTGACCGCGGTGATGTACATGCTGATATTCGGCCATGTGCTGCAGGACCATGTGAAGGTGTACAACCAGATCAGCTACACGGCCTTCCTGGTGCCGGGGCTGGTGATGATGAGCGTGTTGCAGAACGCCTTCGCCAACAGCTCCTCCTCGATGGTGCAAAGCAAAATTATGGGCAGCCTGGTGTTCGTGCTGCTGACCCCGCTGTCGCACTGGAGCTGGTTCTTTGCCTATGTCGGCTCGTCGGTGACCCGCGGGCTAGCGGTCGGACTGGGCGTTTTTGCCGTCACCGCGCTGTTCGGCCGGCCTTCTTTCGTGTCGCCGCAATGGATTCTGATCTTCGCGGTGATGGGCGCGGCCATGCTGGGCGCCCTGGGCCTGATCGCAGGCCTGTGGGCCGAAAAGTTCGACCAGATGGCCGCTTTCCAGAACTTCATCATCATGCCGATGACGTTCCTGTCGGGCGTTTTCTATTCCATCCACTCCCTCCCGCCGTTCTGGCAGGAAGTGAGCCACCTCAACCCCTTTTTCTACATGATCGACGGCTTTCGCTACGGCTTTTTCGGCGTCAGCGACGTTAACCCCTGGCTGAGCCTGAGCATTGTCTCGGCGGCCCTCTTGGCGGTGAGCGCGGTCGCCGTCCACCTGCTGCGCATCGGCTACAAAATCCGCGGATAGGACGCAAGAAATGACTGCTGACGAACTCAAATCCATCATTGCCGCAGGCCTGGCCTGCGACCACATCGAACTCGAGGGCGACGGCCGCCATTGGTCGGCGCTGATCGTCTCCGCTGAATTCCAGGGCAAGCGGCCGATCCAGCGGCACCAGCGGGTCTATGCGACGCTGGGTGAGAGAATGAAGACCGATGAGGTGCACGCCCTTTCGATCCGGGCATTCACGCCCGCCGAATGGGCCAGCGGCCAAGCCAACTGAATCTTCATGGACAAGCTCTTGATCCGCGGGGGCCGTCAATTGCACGGCGAAGTGCGCATTTCGGGCGCCAAGAACGCCGCCTTGCCCGAGCTGTGCGCCGCGCTGCTGACCGACCAGCCCGTCGTGCTGGGCAACGTTCCGCGCCTGCAGGACGTTGCGACCATGCTCACGCTGATCCGCAACATGGGCGTGCAGGTCGAACGCGATCCGGAGGGTAACGTCAGGATCGACGCCGCGCACCTGAGCTCCCCGGAGGCGCCGTACGAACTGGTCAAGACCATGCGCGCCTCGGTGCTGGCGCTCGGGCCATTGATGGCCCGCTTCGGCGAGGCCACCGTTTCGCTGCCGGGCGGTTGCGCGATCGGCTCGCGGCCGGTCGACCAGCACATCAAGGGATTGCAGGCCATGGGTGCCGAGATCCTCGTCGAGCACGGCTACATGATCGCGCGGCTGGCCAAAGGCCGGGATCGGCTCAATGGCGCCGGCATCCGCACCGACATGGTCACCGTGACCGGAACCGAGAATTTTCTGATGGCCGCGAGCCTGGCCGAAGGCGAGACCGTGCTGGAGAACGCGGCCCAGGAACCGGAGATCACCGACCTGGCCGAAATGCTGATCAGCATGGGCGCCCGCATCCACGGCCACGGCACCAGCCGCATCATCATCAACGGTGTCGAAAAGTTGTCCGGCTGCAAGCACCGGGTGGTGGCCGACCGGATCGAGGCCGGCACGTTCCTGTGCGCCGTGGCGGCGACGGGCGGCGACGTGATCCTGCGGCATGGCCGCGCGGATCACCTCGAAGCGGTCATCGACAAACTGCGCGACGCCGGAGTGAGCGTCGCCAAGGTCGAGGATGGCATTCACCTGCACGCGCAAGGGCGGCTGGCGGCCCAGAGCTTCCGCACCACCGAATACCCTGGCTTTCCGACCGACATGCAGGCGCAATTCATGGTGCTCAACGCGATCGGCGAAGGCTCCTCGAAGGTGACCGAGACCATCTTCGAGAACCGCTTCATGCACGTCAACGAGCTGGTGCGGTTGGGTGCGAAAATCCAGGTGGACGGCAAGTTTGCCGTGATCGAGGGTGTTGAAAAGCTCTCCGGGGCGACGGTAATGGCCACGGACCTGCGCGCCTCGGCCAGCCTGGTGATTGCCGGATTGGTGGCCGAGGGCGAAACCCTGGTGGACCGCATCTATCACCTGGATCGTGGCTACGAGCAGATGGAAACCAAGCTGCGCGGCATCGGCGCCGACATCGAACGGATCAAATGAAACCCAATGCCGGGATGGTCACGCTGGCCCTGTCCAAGGGACGCATCTTCGACGAAACCCTGCCGCTGCTCCAGGCCGCCGGGATCAAGGTCCTGGAAGATCCGGAAAAATCGCGCAAGCTGATCCTCACGACCAGCCGGCCCGAAGTGCGGGTGATCATCGTCCGGGCCACGGACGTGCCCACCTACGTGCAGTACGGGGGTGCCGACCTCGGCGTGACCGGGCTGGACACCTTGATCGAGCATGGCGCCGCTGCGGGCGGCGGCCTGTACCAGCCGCTGGACCTGCAAATCGCCCGCTGTCGGGTCAGTGTCGCGGTTCGCGTGGATTTCGATTACGCCAGTGCCGTGCGGCAAGGCTCGCGGCTCAAAGTGGCAACGAAGTACGTCAATATCGCGCGTGACTTCTTCGCTGCCAAAGGCGTCCACGTGGATCTGATAAAGCTTTACGGCAGCATGGAACTGGCGCCCTTGACGGGCCTGGCCGATGCCATCGTTGACCTGGTGTCCACCGGCAACACCCTCAAGGCCAACCAACTGGTCGAGGTGGAGCGGATCATGGACATCAGCTCCAGGCTGGTCGTCAACCAGGCCGCGCTCAAACTCAAGCGCGATGCGATTCGCCCGCTCATCGACAGTTTTGCCGCCGCTGTCGGCAAACTCCAGCCCGCATGAAGTTCACTGCCCATCCCGCCCGGTTGTCCACCGCCGCGCCCGACTTCGAGTCGCAGTTCGCGCAGCGGCTGCATTGGTCGGCCGAAACCGACGCGCAGGTCGAGCAGCGTGTAGCTGCCATCCTGGCCGACGTGCGACTGCGCGGCGACGAGGCCGTGCTGGCGTATACCAGGCAATTCGACGAACTCGATGCGGCCTTCCTGACGGACCTGGAACTGTCGCAGGCCGAATTGAAGACGGCGTTCGACGGCCTGCCGCCCGCGCAGCGCGATGCGTTGCAAGCCGCCGCGCGGCGCGTCCAGAGCTATCACGAAGCGCAGAAGAAGGCCAGCGGCGAGAGCTGGAGTTACCACGATGAGGACGGCACCCTGCTGGGTCAGAAGGTCACTCCGCTGGACCGGGTCGGTATCTACGTGCCCGGCGGCAAGGCCGCTTATCCGTCTTCGGTGCTGATGAATGCCATTCCGGCTCATGTGGCGGGTGTCACGGACATCGTCATGGTCGTGCCGACGCCGCGAGGTGAAAAGAACGCCCTGGTGCTGGCAGCCGCGTACGTGGCCGGCGTCACGCGGGCTTTCACCATCGGCGGCGCGCAGGCCATCGCGGCGCTGGCGTACGGTACCCCGACCGTGGCTCGGGTCGACAAGATCACCGGCCCCGGCAACGCCTACGTGGCCAGCGCCAAGCGCCGGGTGTTCGGCCAGGTGGGCATCGACATGATCGCCGGGCCCAGCGAGATACTGGTCCTGGCCGACGGGACGACGCCGCCCGACTGGGTGGCGATGGACCTGTTCTCGCAGGCCGAGCACGACGAGCTGGCCCAGAGCATTCTGCTGTGCCCGGACGCTGGCTACATCGACCGGGTCCAGGCCGCGATCGACCGGCTGCTCCCCGAGATGCCACGTTCCGAGATCATTGCCAAATCGCTGGGCGGCCGGGGCGCCCTGATCCAGACCCGCAGCCTGGAGGAGGCATGCGAGATCAGCAACCGCATTGCCCCCGAGCACCTCGAAATTGCCAGCAGCCAGCCCCATCGCTGGGAGCCGTTGCTGCGGCATGCGGGGGCCATCTTCCTGGGCGGGTTCACCAGCGAGGCTCTGGGCGACTACTGCGCCGGCCCCAACCACGTGCTGCCGACCAGCGGTACCGCACGCTTTTCCAGCCCCTTGGGCGTCTACGACTTCCAGAAGCGCAGCAGCCTGATCGAGGTCAGCGAGGCCGGCGCCCAGATCCTCGGCGCGATCGCCGCCGAGCTCGCCCGCGGCGAAGGCCTGCAGGCGCACGCCCGTGCCGCCGAAATGAGGATGAAGCGATGAGCGACCTGCCGGCGCGCCTGCGACGCCTGATCCGCTCGGATGTGCAGGGGCTGCACGCCTACGCCATCCAGCCGTCCGCCGGACTGGTCAAGCTCGATGCGATGGAAAACCCTCATCGCCTGCCGGACCGGTTGCAGGCCGAGCTGGGACGGCGCCTGGGCGTACTGGCCCTGAACCGCTACCCGGGCGAGCGGGTCCAGGACCTGCGGGCCGCGCTGGCCGCCCATGCCGGCATGCCCGCAGGGTTCGACATCATGCTGGGCAATGGCTCGGACGAGCTGATTTCGCTCATCGCGATGGCCTGCAACGTGCCGGGCGCCGCCATCCTGGCGCCGGTCCCCGGGTTCGTCATGTATGCCATGAGCGCGCAATTGCAGGGGCTCAAGTTCACCGGAGTGCCTTTGACGCCGGACTTCGAGCTCGACGAAGCCGCCATGCTGGCGGCGATCGAGCGCGACCGCCCGTCGGTGATCTATCTGGCCTATCCCAACAACCCCACGGCCAACCTGTGGCGCGACACGGTGATCGACAGAATCATCGAGGAGGCTCCCGGCCTCGTCGTGATCGACGAGGCCTACCAGCCATTTTCCAGCCGAAGCTACATGGACCGGATCGGCCGCCATGACCATGTGCTGCTGATGCGCACCATGAGCAAGTTCGGGCTGGCCGGCGTGCGTATCGGCTACTTGCTGGGGCCCAAGGCGCTGGTCGCCCAAATCGACAAAGTGCGACCGCCGTACAACATCAGCGTGCTCAATTGCGAGGCGGCGCTGTTCGCCTTGGAGCACGCGGACGTGTTCGCGGCGCAGGCCCGGGACATACGCGAGCAGCGGGCGCGGCTACAGCGGGACCTGACCTCACTGCCCGGTGTCAAGTCCTGGCCCAGCGACGCCAACATGATCCTGGCCCGGTTTCCGGACGCCCAGCGGACGTTTGCCGGCCTGAAATCCCGCGGCGTGCTGGTCAAGAACGTTTCTACAATGCATCCTTTGCTGGTCAATTGCCTGCGCCTGACGGTCGGCACGGCCGGCGAGAATGACCAGATGCTCGCGGCCCTGCGTGCCTGCCTATGACCCCAACTCGTACCGCCGAAGTTTCCCGCAACACCGCCGAGACCCGGATCACAGTGCGTGTCGACCTGGACGGCAGCGGTCAGGGCCGTTTCGCGACGGGCATCGGTTTCTTCGATCACATGCTCGACCAGATTGCCCGTCATGGGTTGATCGACCTGGACATCCAGGCCCAGGGCGACCTGCATATCGACGGCCACCATACCGTCGAGGATGTGGGCATCACGCTGGGCCAGGCGGTGTACCAGGCCGTCGGCAACAAGCAGGGGATCCGGCGCTACGGCCATGCCTACGTGCCGCTGGACGAGGCGCTGTCCCGGGTTGTCATCGACTTTTCCGGGCGTCCGGGCCTGGTCATGAACGTGCCCTTCAGGAGCGGCATGATCGGCACATTCGACAGCCAGTTGGCCCACGAATTCTTCCAGGGCTTCGCCAACCACGCGTTCGTGACCCTGCACATCGACAACCTGCGGGGCGAAAACGCCCACCACCAGTGCGAAACCGTCTTCAAGGCCTTTGCGCGGGCCCTGCGCATGGCATTGGAACTCGACTCCCGGTCGGCCGGGGCAGTGCCCTCGACCAAGGGCTCGCTCTAAGACCTGGCAATGGTGACCGCCGGAGGCAGCAGTTCGCGTCAGCAGATCGACATGAAAACAGTGGCAGTCGTCGACTATGGAATGGGCAACCTGCGCTCGGTGGCCCAGGCGGTGCTGCATGTCGCGCAGGGAACCGGATTCGACGTCCGGGTCACGGCGCTGCCGCAGGATGTGCGCGCCGCCGACCGCGTCGTGCTGCCCGGACAAGGCGCCATGCCCGATTGCATGCGTGAATTGCGCGATTCGGGGCTGCTGGGCAGCGTCCTCGAAGCCGCGGCCTCCAAGCCGCTGTTCGGTGTCTGTGTCGGCATGCAGATGCTGCTCGATCGCAGCGAGGAAGGGCCTACCGAAGGCCTGGGCCTCGTCCATGGTGAGGTGCTCAAATTCGAGCTGACCGGCCGCCTGCAACCCGATGGCAGCCGCTTCAAGGTGCCGCAAATGGGCTGGAACCGGGTTTTCCAGACCGGCGCCCACCCGATCTGGCAGGGCGTGGCCGACGCCAGCTACTTCTATTTTGTCCACAGCTACTACGCCCGGCCGTCGGATGCGCACCACAGCGTCGGGGAAGCCGACTACGGCACGCGCTTTACCGCCGCGATTGCACGCGATAATATTTTTGCGACCCAGTTCCACCCGGAGAAGAGTGCGGACCAAGGCCTGTCTCTCTATAGAAATTTTCTGCACTGGACTCCCTGACCACCTAGAACGGGGCAGCTCGCCCGCGAAGCGCCCCGTCATTCCTCGTTATGCTCCTCATTCCCGCGATTGATCTGAAGGACGGCCACTGCGTGCGCCTGAAGCAAGGCGACATGGACCGGTCGACGACGTTCAGCGAGGATCCCGGCGCGATGGCGAAGAGCTGGCTGGACAAAGGGGCGCGCCGCCTTCACCTGGTG